>RHMF01000851.1_pt1 | contig 13644 bp, 12 predicted proteins | sample 5365151 | NCBI WGS metagenome assembly RHMF01 (sample SAMN10266501, study PRJNA497801) | feces metagenome | isolation source: feces | host: Bos taurus | place: China: Prairie of Fairy Mountain | collected 2017-08-14 | reverse complement strand
ACAGCAGAAGTAGAATAAAACTTGTGGTCATATTTATAGGTAGTTTTTAGAGCATTATGTGGAAATGATTTAAAACAACCGTCATACTCTTCAATAATACTCTTATCTGTTCTTAAATAATTAAATCTAAGACGTGCAAAATACTTATTAGCATAATCCAATTCAAAAGACGGGATATAGTTTAGTAAAATAGTATTGCTGATATCATCTGATGACACGTAATTCTTGTTAGTTAAGAGCATTATATCAGTAAACGATACAACATTCTCTTGAACGCTAAATGTAAACTTATTTTCTTTTTCCTCTTGCGAAAACGCAACGCCACACATAAAAAGTGCAACTAATAATGCTAATGCCTTTTTCATACTTTTGTTTTTTTATTTTGAGATTATTAATTTACTAACGTTGTCTTTTGTTGGATTATTATAAACTTCGTTGTTTTTTTACACGCATGTCTAATTTCGTTTTATTGAAAGCATTACGAAAGAATTTAGATTTTCTTCAATAGTTTGTTTCTTATGTATTGAGAGATTAAAAAAAATAAAACGAAGAAAGGATTTAGTCTTTCTTCGTTTTGCTTTATGGAATGCAAGTTTTTAGTCTTGCTCCTACAATCTTAGTGTTTTCAAACGATGATTCAGTTTCTACACTTATTATCTTAAAACGATTTTCTTTACCTTCAGACCTTTGTCTGTCTTGATTGTCAAAAGGTAGTTACCACTTTCCAAGGAGCTAATGTTCACGTTTTGTTCGCCCATAATCGGATTCAACCTCATCACTTCTCTTCCCATCATATCAACTATGGAGATTGATTCAGCTGCTTCAGTGTTCACTATGGTCAATCTGCCATCGGTTGGGTTTGGATATGCCTCCAAGTTATCGAATTCAACACTTCTTATGCTTACGCTGCCTTTGTCGCCTGCTGCTATGGCTTTACCCGGAGTTGTTTCAAGGGCATATTCATACACTGTGAAGGTATGGTTGGCGTTGATTCCAAGTTTCACCCAAGCGTAGTAGGTATTGCCTGCGTGTTTTACTTTCAATCCTGCATATCCGATTTGACCTTGCCATGCTGTATAGATTTCATCGTGCAAGGCAGGGAACATTTCGGTTGACCAATTGGAAGATGCACCGATTGCGGCTCCTGCGTTTAGTTTTTCAACAAGACCTGCCGAGAACTCCTGACTTGGAAGTATGACCACTCCCGCTCCGTCTCCAAAGACTGCTATGTAGGATGTTGCCGGATAATCCTCAAACCAATAGTTTTGAACATAGAATGGGGCTTCTGTTGTTGAGCCTAAGCTTTCCAATACGTTCAATGGATAACCCATTTCGTCTTGTGTGGTTACTACGGCATCAGGATTCACGTCTTTGAATGTGATTTGACCAAATGAAATAGTTGCACAAAGCAGTGCAGCCAAAGAAAAAATAAATCTTTTCATAGTTCTTGTGTTTTTATTGTTATGCCATAAAGACACTATTTTTGTGTTCTGCGTTTTTGAAAAACCTAAAAAAATAAAAAAAATCGTATCTTTGCGGATTGGGAAAAACTATAAAAGTATTTGGAAATGAGAAGATATATTATTGCCTTGGTGGGCTTGTGTTTGTGTGGGTTTATTTCTATGGCTCAAAGGGTTGAGAATTGGAGTGGAGAGTTGGATGCAGGTATTCAGAAGTTGCCTATCACTTTGAAATTGCAGATTGGTAATGACACTATTGCTGAAATGGGTTCTCCTTCTCAAACGGATAAGATGTTTAAGGCTAATAAGATTGTTTTGAGGAATGATTCGATGATGTTCAGTGTAAAATTGGGTTTGAGCAAGGTTGTTTTCAAGGGCAAATATCTTGCTGAGGATAGCGTATGTGGCACTTTCACTCAAAACGGTGCTAAGTTGCCTTTGTGCCTTAAACGTGGTAAATCTGCCGTTGTGGTAAATCGTCCTCAGACTCCCAAGGATATAAACTATGTTTGTGAGGAGTTGAGTTTCAGAGTTAAGGACGTGGACTATGAGTTTAAAGGCACTTTGACCTATCCTAAGAAAGGTAAGAATTTTCCTTGTGTGATAATGGTGTCGGGTTCGGGTTTGCAGGACAGAAACGAGGAGATAATGCAACACAAGCCTTTTGAGGTGATTGCAGACTATCTGACAAGAAACGGAATTGCGGTTTTCAGATATGACGACAGAGGTTGGGGTACTCAGGATATGGAGTTGTTGAATGCAACGACCTTAAACTTTGCCGATGATGCCGAGGCTGCTTTCCAATTGTTGAAATCTCACAAGAAGATTGACCCAAAGCGTATTGGCTTTGCAGGACATAGCGAAGGCGGTGTGATTGCTCCTATTGTGGCATCGAGAAACAAAGATGTGGCTTTTGTGATTATGCTTGCCGGTACGGGTGTTGATGGTGAGAGTGTGTTGATTGAACAGAACAAAGCGATTCTTGGCAAGATGGGTGCTTCACAAGAGGAAATCCAAACTCAAATCAATTCTCTCAAGAACAGAGATAACAATCCTGCCTTGCAAGTTCCTTGGTTTAAGTGTTTCTTAGACTTGGACCCAAGAGATTATTTGAACAAGTTAAACATGCCTGTATTGGCTTTGAATGGGGATAAGGACGTTCAAGTGATTGCCTCACAAAACCTACCCAAGATAGAGAAAGCCTTAAAGCAAGCGGGAAACAAGCATTTCAAGTGTGTAGAGATTCCGAATTTGAATCACTTGTTCCAAGAGTGCGAGACCGGTTTGCCTGATGAGTATTTCTCTATCGAACAGACTATTTCGCCAAAGGTATTGGAGATGATGAAGGACTTTATCAATGAATACGTTCGTTGATTTCTTCTTTCCAAGGCGTTGTTTTGTATGTAACAGAGTTCTTGCAGGGGGTGAGAAAGACTTGTGCTTGAATTGTGTCGATATAATGAAATATCCGAGCAATGCCTTTATTGATTACCAAGACAAACTAACGAATCGAAAGATTGAGAACATAGATATTTTCCTTTCCTACTCATATTGCAAGAGGGCTTTGTGGGATTTCAAATACCGAGGCAATGTCCACAAGGGTAGATGGCTGGCTAAGCAGTGGGCAAAGCACCTAAGAGAGAATTGTCAATGGATTAAGGATATTGATTATATCGTGCCTATACCTTTGCATTGGCGTAGAAAGGCTTGGCGAGGCTTCAATCAAAGCGAGTTGTTGGCAGAGGTGCTTTCCAAAGATTTGAATATCCCAATGCGTCATTCGGACATCAAACGCACAAAGCACAACAAACCACAAGTAAAGACTAAGGATAGGTATTTGAATGTAAAAGGTGTGTTTCGTTTGAGGGATTCCAAGCACTTGAAAGGTAAACACATCTTGCTGATTGACGATGTTATAACGAGTGCTGCAACGGTTAATGAAATGATTGAGGTAATAAAGGATATAGACAACTTAAAGATTTCCTTAGCCTTTCTTACCTCTCACAGCTAATTTAGATTCGCACAACTTTTTCTATTCCATCAATCGCTCTAATGTTGTCTATAAGACGATTAAGGTTGTCTGCATCTGATATATACACCATAAGGCTACCCTCAAACACTCCTTCGCTACTCTCCATAACCAATCCCCTTATGTTAATATTCCAAATCTCTGAAATAACCTTTGTTATCTCTTGCAACAATCCCTTACGGTCGATTCCTATAATCTTGATTCCAGCCAAGAAAGTGATTCGTTCGTTCTCTCTCCATTTGGCTTTGATTATGTGATTGCCATATTTGCTCATCTCATCAACGGCGTGCATACAATTGGTTCGGTGTACCTCTATGCAGTCTTTACGAATCAATCCAACTATATCGTCTCCCGGCAATGGATTACAACACTTGGCTGTCTTGTATGGCAATTTCTCCGCATCTTTACCAATCAATAGGGTTTCGGGATTGTTGTGTATTTGTTCCGAAATCTCCTCCTTCAAGCTCTTTACTTGTTTTGGCTTACGTTTTGGAGTGAATGGATTTCTCAATAGCAACCATGTGGAGTTCTTTTCGGGCTTCGAAAAACAACGTCTTATCTCCTCCTCAGCTATCTCGCCTTTATGCACATAGTAATATAGGTCGGTAAGATTGGCATGACGTGAATACTGACGGAGTTTCTCTATGTTACCCTCGTTGAATTCTATCTCTAATGACGAGTATAGACTACGGAGTTTTTCTTCTCCCGATTCGTAATAGCCATTTCTAAATTCACGAATATATCTCTTGATTTCAGATGAGGCTTTTGAGGTTTTGACAAAGTCTAACCAATCTTGCTTTGGGTGAACTATCTTTGAGGTGATGATTTCCACTTGGTCGCTTGGGCGTAACTTGTGGGTGATTGGTACAACTCTGAAATTAACCTTTGCACCCATGCAGTGATTACCCAAATCGGTGTGAACGTTATAGGCAAAGTCCAAAACGGTGGCTCCAACCGGAAGACTTATCCCCTTGCCTTTTGGTGTAAAAACTATGATTCTGTCGGTTACTACCTCCAATTTGAAGTCATTGACAAAATCAACCGCTGTCGAAGAGTCGTTATCCAAGAGTTCACGGATTTGTGAAAGCCAGTTGTCAAGTTTATCGTCCAATTCACCCTCTTGAACCTCTTTATATTTGTAGTGAGCGGCCAATCCCTTTTCTGCAACCTCGTCCATACGCTGACTACGGATTTGAACCTCAACCCACTTTCCTTGATTGCTCATCACAGTGCAGTGCAATGCCTCATAGCCGTTAGACTTTGGATTGGTAAGCCAGTCTCTAAATCGGTTCAATCTTTGTTGATACATAGAGGAAATAATGGAATAGATTGCAAAACAAGCCTCTTTCTCCACCGATTGAGGAACGTCCAAGATGATTCTTATGGCAAAGATATCGTAAATATCCTCAAAGCTCACGCCTTTCTTTTCTATCTTGCCCAAGATTGAGGTTATGGATTTCACTCTGCCCGATACGGTGAAGTTAAAGCCCCTTTCCTCTAAGCGTTTCTTGATTGGCTCGATGAAATCTTCTATAAACTTGTTACGTTCCTGCTCTGTGTCCTGCAATCTTAGGACTATGTCGTTGTAGGCTTTGGGATTGATATATTTTGTTGAGAGGTCCTCAAGCTCACTCTTAATCTTGTAAAGCCCTAACCTATGAGCCAAAGGTACATACAGTTGTTGAGTCTCGGAAGCTATCTTAAGCTGCTTGTGTTGTGGCATACTCTCCAAGGTTCTCATGTTATGCAAACGGTCACACAGTTTTAGGAGAATCACTCTCATATCATCACCCATCGCACTAAGCAGTTTCTTGAAGTTCTCGCTTTGTATGGAATTGGTCGTATAATCGAACACACCCTCAATCTTTGTCAGCCCGTCAATGATTTGAGCAACCTTTGCATCGAAGATATGTTCTATATCCTCCAATGTATATTCCGTATCCTCAACCACATCATGCAGAAAGGCACACACAACAGCCGTTGCACCCAAAGACAAATCCTCTGCCGCAATTCGTGCAACTTCCAAAGGGTGATAAATATAAGGCTCACCGGTTTTGCGTCTTACACCATTATGAGCATTCATCGCAACAGTGAACGCCTTTCTTATCTGACGCTTCTCAACATTGCTTGCATGCTTTGAAACAACCCTTATTATGTGTTTATATCTGCGTAAAATCTCTTTTCTCTCTGCTTGAGCGTCTATAACGTACATAACTAATCTCTTTTGTTGTTAAAAAAATCCTTGATTATTTCGGAGCATTCAGCCTCCATAACACCACCAACAACCTCAGTCCTTGGGTGATAGAGTCTTTGTCCCACAGTAGAAGCACCACGCTTTGAATCCCAAGCACCAAAAACCACCCTACCCAAATTTGCCCAATACATAGCCCCTGCACACATCACACAAGGCTCTAAGGTAACATAAAGCGTGCAATCCTGCAAATAACGACTACCCAAATAATCTGTAGCACAGGTAATCAATTGCATCTCGACATGAGCCGTTGGGTCGGTCAATCGCATCACCAGATTATGTCCACGAGCAATCACATCATTACCGCAAACAATAACCCCACCAACCGGCACCTCACCCTCTTCAAAGGCATACCTTGCCTCCTCTAAGGCAATCCTCATAAAATACTCATCATCGTACTCCAAAACTCCCATACATCAATCCTTCTTTTCAATGAAGCAAAGTTACGAAAAAATCAGCGATTGGTGGTGTTAAAAATATCAAAATATCGCATTGTTTTTGCACTCAATCTCTTAAGCGTTTTTCTTTTTTTTTGTACTTTTGCGGCTTAATTATAAAATCAAAAAATTTAGTACTATGAGAAGATTAGTTTCTTATTTTAGTTTTTTGCTTTTGGGTTTGGCTGTGATGGCTCAAAGCAATAATACGGTAGATGTTGTCTTTAACGGCGACACGGCTACGGTTAGCGTGGCTGACAACATTGCTCAATACATCACAAGTGAGGTTAATGGGGCTCATGTTTCGATTACTCAAAGCAGTGAGGTGAGCGAGGAGATTACCTACAACCTAAGCGGTAGTGCTTCGGACGGTGGTTTCTATATGGCAGGCTCTTACAAGGCTACTGTGGTATTGAATGGGCTTGAATTGACTAATCAATCTGCTGTTTATAGCGGTGCTGCAATTCATATCGAGAACAGCAAGCGTATAAAGGTAAAGGTGGCTGAGGGAACTACAAATACCTTCATCGATGCTGCAAGTGGCTCTCAAAAAGGTTGCTTTTATGTTAAGGGACACCCTGAATTTGAGCAAGCAGGTACACTTAACATAATCGGTAACAAGAAACACGCACTTAAATCGGGTGAATATATCTCTTGGAAGCAAGCAACATTGAACGTAACTGCGGCACAAGGCGATGGTATTTCTTGCAACCAATATTTCTTAATGGAAAGCGGTACAATCAACATAAGTGGAACAAGTGATGATGGTTTGCAATGCGACCTTGATGGCACCGTTTCAACGGGTATAACCGAGGGACACGAGGACGAGGATTCGGGAAATATCTACATCAGTGGCGGAAACATCACTATCGATTGTCCCGGACTTGCAGCCAAAGGCATAAAGAGCGAAGGAGATACCTATATCACAGGTGGAGTAATCAATGTTACAATGAGCGGTAATGGCAAATGGGACGAGGAGGATTTGGAGACGAGTGCAGCTTGCGGCATCAGTGCAGATGGGAATATAGAGATTAGCGAAGGAACAATCACACTTACTGCTAGCGGTTCGGGTGGTAAAGGCATTAAATGCGATAACTATATGACCGTAAACGGAGGCAATATAACCATTGTAACAAGCGGCGGACTATATTACAGCAACGGCACAACTGAAAACCACAACTACACAGGTAATACCGACAATATAGACAACAGCTACTACTCCTCACCAAAAGGAATCAGAGTTGGAGAGAAGATAGAAAACGGCAATAGCTACACATACCTTGGAGGCTTGACCATAAACGGAGGAAAGATAAGCGTAAGAACAGCGGGAACGAATGCCGAAGGTATAGAATGTAAAAACACAATAGACATAAGCGGAGGCGAAATCTTCATTGACGCATATGATGACGGTATCAACTCAGGTCAAGACATGACAATCACAGGCGGATACCTATATTCACGTTCTAACAATAACGACGCCATAGACGCCAACGGAAATATCTACCTTAACGGAGGGCTTGTCTATGCCATAGGTTCACGAGAGCCAGAGGTAGCAATCGATGCCAATAGCGAAGAAGGCAAAAAGGTATTTCTTAACGGCGGAATCATAATCTCAGTAGGTGGAATCGAACAAGGTGCATCATTGTCTCAAACTTGCTACCAAACCACATCAGTAAACAGCAATACATGGTACTCCATGAGCTTTGACGAACAAACCATCGCCTTCTTTGTTCCAAACATCACAACAAGCGGTGGAGGATTTCCAAACTATGGACCCGGAGGTCCAGGAGGTGGTGGTCCAGGAGGTCCTGGAGGACAACAATCAAGCGGATTGATAATCTCAACCCCATCAACCCCTACCCTAATGAGCGGAATCAGCGTAAGCAATGGAGAAAGCATATTTGAAGAAAACGCCTACTTGAATGCAAACGTTGAAGGCGGCACAAACCAAACACTAAGCATCTACGGCAATAGCGGCAACAACAGCTCAATCACAGCGGTAGAAGAACACACAAGCCTAATAAGAGTAGAAAACGGAACGATAATAGCAGACAACTGCCAAGAAAGCGAAATCACAATCTTCGACACCAACGGAAGAAAACTAAGCAACCACAACCTACAATCCGGCATCTACCTTGTAAAAATCAACAACCAAGCCACACAAAAAGTAGTAGTCGTAAGATAAACGACACTTAAATAAAACCCTAAATCCAAATCCAAGTATTCCACCTCAGCGAGAGTCTTTCGCTGTTGGTCTATAAAGATTTGGATTTTTTTTGCAATTCTGCGGGCAGTGTGGGGCTTTTATTCTTTGTTTTTCAGAGGCTGGAATAATCTGTTGAATTCAAAGTTTATTTTTCTAAAATGGGCTTTGGTTGGTCTATTGCTTTGTTTTGTTTTATTTTAGGGCAAGGTGTGGAAATTTCTTAAAGAAAATAATAAACTGATATTTAGAAAGATAAATTCCAAGCATTAAAATATCGTGGCAAAATATGCCGCTTAATCAATTAAAAAGTGTATATTCGCAAACTGATTTCATTAAAACTAAGAGACAATGAGTAATATAGTAAGCAGAGGTAAAATTTCTCAGATAATCGGTGCGGTTATCGATGTGAGCTTTCCTAATGATGAGAAACTGCCTAACATATACGATGCACTACGAGTTGTAAAGACTGATGGTAGTGAGTTGATTCTTGAATGCCAACAAGACATTGGTGAAAATACTGTGAGAACCATTGCGATGGATTCTACTGATGGCTTGCAGAGAGGTTTGGTTGTGGAGAATCTTGGTAAGCCTATATCGATGCCGGTTGGTGAGGACATCAATGGTCGTTTGTTCAATGTGATTGGTCAAACAATCGATGGTATCGCTCCGGTAAAGGGTGAAAAGTCTTATCCTATCCACAGAGAACCACCTAAATTTGAAAACCTTTCTTCATCTACCGAAATCCTTTACACAGGGGTTAAGGTTATCGACCTTATTGAGCCTTATGCAAAAGGTGGTAAGATTGGTTTGTTTGGTGGAGCCGGAGTTGGTAAAACTGTCTTCATTCAAGAGATGATTAACAACATCGCTAAACAATACTCAGGTCAATCAGTATTTGCAGGAGTTGGAGAAAGAACTCGTGAGGGTAACGACTTGTTGAGAGAAATGATTGAAAGCGGTGTTATCTCTTACGGAGAGGAATTTAAGGAAGATATGTTGAAAGGCGGCTGGGATTTGTCTAAGGTAGATCCAGAGGCTTTGAAAGATAGTAAATGTACCTTGGTATTTGGACAGATGAACGAACCACCGGGAGCAAGAGCGAGAGTAGCTTTGTCGGGATTGACCGTTGCTGAATACTATCGTGATGGTGATGAGACATCTGGCGGTAAGGACATATTGCTATTTATCGATAACATCTTCCGTTTCACCCAAGCAGGTAGTGAGGTTTCGGCTCTATTGGGACGTATGCCTTCTGCCGTAGGTTATCAACCAACATTGGCATCGGAAATGGGAGTTATGCAAGAGAGAATTACCTCAACCAATCGTGGCTCTATCACATCTGTACAAGCAGTCTATGTACCTGCCGACGACTTAACCGACCCTGCACCTGCCACAACCTTTGCTCACCTTGACGCACAAACAGTATTGAGTAGAAAGATTTCAGAACTTGGTATCTATCCAGCAGTGGACCCATTGGAATCCAATTCAAGAATCTTGACACCTGAAATCGTTGGAGAGGAGCACTACAACACTGCACAAAAAGTAAAAGCATTGCTTCAAAGATATGCCGAATTGCAAGACATCATTGCAATTCTTGGTATGGAGGAATTGTCAGAAGAAGACAAGCTTGTGGTATCAAGAGCAAGACGTGTACAAAGATTCTTGTCTCAACCATTCCACGTAGCGGAACAATTCACAGGCATACCGGGAGCATTCGTATCAATCGAAGACACAATCAAAGGCTTCAATATGATTATGGACGGAGAGGTAGATGAATATCCAGAGGCAGCCTTTATGTTGGTAGGAACAATCGAAGAAGCCATCGAGAAAGGTAAGAAACTCATCGCACAAGCCAGCAAAGAATAACAAACAAACAAGGGAAAAGACATGAAACTTCATATAATCACACCCGAAGACACATTATACGAAGGCGAAGTAAAATCCGTACAATTGCAAGGCACCGATGGTAAGTTTCAGCTGTTGCAAAACCACGCACCCATCATTTCCGCACTTGCAAAAGGACAGATAAAGATAATCGATTCCCAAGACGCCGAACAAATCTTTGAAATCAACGGCGGCTTAGTAGAGATGTCTAAGAACAAGATTCAGATTTTGGCACAATAGCAATAGCATATTGCGACAAACAATCCTCACAAAGACATTCGTTCCATTTGGTGCGAATGTCTTTTTTGCTTTCCTCACTCAACACATACTTCATACAGAAACAACTCTCATCATGCCTGCACACAAACACCTTGCCACACTTCGGACACTTAACCTCTCTCATATCTGATTAAACTTTTTATCTTGCAAAAGATTATAAATCTTAGTCTTACTAATCTTCAACCGCTCTGCCACCACCCTTACCTTATTGTCATACTTTCGAAGGAAATGCTCGATAATCAACCTCTCATACTCCTCCAAACTACGCTCACACGCCAACCACTGCTCAGAATTGATCGCACCAGAACTCAAATTGCAATCCCTCACCCTAATCACACCGCCATCACACAAAACCACCGCCCTTTCCATCATCGCCTTCAACTCCCTCACATTACCCGGAAACGAATACGACAACAACAACTCCTTAACCTCATTACTCAACACACAAGAGCTCAAACCATTTCTCACACAATACCCATCGACAAACATCTCTGCCAAACCCAACACATCTTCCCTTCTCTCACACAAAGCCGGCAAAGAAATATCTACCCCCATCAAACGATAGAACAAATCCTCACGAAACCTGCCCTCAAGCACCGAACGATTCAAATCCACATGAGTTGCCGTTATAATCCTCACATCAATCCTCAGCTCCTTTGTACCACCCACACGCGTAATCACCCCCTCCTGCAAAACCCTCAACAACTTTGTCTGCATCTTCCAATCCATCTCCCCCACCTCATCAAGGAACAACGTACCCTTATCAGCCGCCTCAAAGAATCCCACCTTACGTTCCATTGCCCCGGTGAACGCACCTTTTTCATGACCAAAGAAAGCACTCTCAACCAACTCACTTGGAATAGCCGCCACATTCACCGCTACAAAAGGAGCAGAGGCACGAGACGACAAATCATGAATCCTGCGAGCCACCACTTCTTTACCTGTACCTGTCTGACCATAGATACAAACATTGATATTCGAACGAGCAGCCCTAATCACCAAATCCCTCACCCTAACCATAGAGGGCGAAAGCGACGAAAGGCAATCCACCGCCAACAAAGGCGAATCCACAAACTTACGCATAGGCGAAAGAATAAAAAACCCCGCAAATATACAACCAAGAGAAAAAAAATACAAATAAAAATGCAATCCCGCCACACATCAATCGCTCAATCAACATATTAAACTTTAAGAATTAAGGTGAGCTATGGGCTATGGGCTGTGAGTTAAAGGCTATGAGTAAGAAGCTACGCAGTTGGGTTTTCTCTCCCACCTGCGTAGCCCACCCTAAACCCTAAACCTTAAACCCTTAAACTACTCCTCTGAGACCAAGCCTTTGACGCTCATATCGGATTCAATGAAAGACGCTTTTGCGAGGTTGCGTTTGAAATCTACCGATGGGAAGAATCTGCAACCGAAGCGTTTAATCGAATTCACGTCCACCTCATCGGGAGAAGCCACAGCCTTAGACGACAACTGCGGAATGAACGAACCCAAATAGCCCAATTTCACCGCTCTTCCGTCCATCACATAACGACCAATCACCTTTTCCAAGGCCATCAATACCGCAAGCGTATCACTTGGCGACAAAGTAGTCGAATACGCAATATCCTCAGCCACCTGATTCATGCTCACATCATTACCTCTTCTCAAACGAGCCAAATACTTTTCTCCCGGAGTATTACCCGTCGAGATAGTTCTTTTCACTTTCACATAATTTACTGCCATAATTCTAAATTTTAATTTGTTAATACTTTTGTTACTTACTCATGCTCACCATATCCACCAACCTGTAACCATTCTGAGCCGACACATTACCGCCGATGAAAGACGCAATAGCCGTCAGCAAGACAATCACCAAGTCGATGACCTTTTTCCAATTCGGTTTCACACTCATCAATACACACACATTTTTAATCATTAAACCATACATACACTCTGTGATATCACAATGCAAAGATACTACAAACCAACACCTTAACCAATAGGGTGAAAGAGTGTGAAAGAACAAAACGGAACAAAGCATACTAAGCACAGACAAAGCGTAATTAAGTCGTAGAATTAGCGATATTCAAATAAAATAGTGTACCTTTGTAATTTGAAAATGGAAAATACGAATTTAAGATATTTAGTATATGAAAATCGAAAAGCTGACTTTTTTGAACTATAGGTGTTTTGAGAACTTTCAATTGAATTTCAAGAAAGGCACGAACCTTTTGTTTGGAGCTAATAGTAGCGGTAAGACCTCTATACTACAAGGAATCAAGATAACCATGAGTTCATTCTTCTCTGGATTTTCCGACTGCAACACTCGCTTTATCGGCATTGCTCCAAATGATTTCACAACCGAAATAGACTCCGACACAGAATACTTAGAACGTCCTGTTTCTTTAGAATATGATTTCACAGATTTTCGCAACTTAAAACTATCTCGTACGGGCAAAAAGAATCGCACCTCAATCTCTGGAATAAAGGAAATGAGAGACGCATCTAAAAAACTCTACCAACAATTAGCCCAGCAAGACGATGGAAGCATAGCCTTACCACTATTTGCAGCCTTTTCTACCGAAGACATACACAGCTCTCGCAAATTAGACAAAACAATCTTTGCGAAATACATTCAACCCCGCTCATTTGGTTACTATGAATGCCTACAAGGAGACGGTTTTTTCGACTATTGGATATACCGCTTATTGATATTAACCGAAGGACAAAAATCACTTTTAGAAATAGACATCGTAAAAGAAGCCTTATCAAAAGCATTAGGTCCGCAAGGTTGCAACATCATAGACGGAATATCGATACGCCCACTAAAGAAACAAGTCTTTTTCAAATACATTGACGGAAGAGAAATCGAAGCCACAAACCTATCAGATGGATATAAGCGTCTTGTGAACATCGTTATCGACCTATCCATACGTTGTTGTCTATTGAACGGAAGGTCATACGGCACAGAATGTTGCAAACACACCTCAGGCATTGTACTAATTGACGAAATCGACCAACACCTTCACCCCGAGCTACAAACTTTAGTAATAAAAGCACTACGTACAACCTTCCCCGAACTACAGTTCATCATCACCTCCCACGCACCTATG
>RHMF01000850.1_pt1 | contig 13649 bp, 11 predicted proteins | sample 5365151 | NCBI WGS metagenome assembly RHMF01 (sample SAMN10266501, study PRJNA497801) | feces metagenome | isolation source: feces | host: Bos taurus | place: China: Prairie of Fairy Mountain | collected 2017-08-14 | reverse complement strand
ATGAAAAATATTTTTTTCAGTAAGTTCCTTGAACAAATATTTACTTTAATAATAGCTTCATGTTTGGTAATAGCAGGATGGTATGCAGCAGGTGCTGTATTAGGAACTGCATTAGGATTTTTAGTATCTTTATTAGGATCATATTATTTATACAAACGTGATGTTAAAGATGCTTATCTAAATGGAACATATCCAAAAATCACATTTAGAGAAGAATTATCATTAATGAAGGAAATCTTAAAATTTTCCATACCTGTCGTTATTAGTGGAATTGCAGAAATATTCCTTTATGATACAGGAACCTTTTTCATTGGAATGTTTTTACCAACATTCTTTGCAGGTTTTTACACAAATGCAAGTGCAATAGCAAGAATACCACTAATATTAGCAAATTCCGTATCAACATCAGTACTTCCTGCCACTAGTGAAGCCGATAGTTTAGAAGATAAAGAATTATTAAAAATGTACATACATCAATCATATAGATACACTACAGTCACATCATTACCTGTATCCGCATTTATTATGGTTTATGCTGTTCCATTGATGGTTTTATTATTTGGAAACGAATATGCGAAAGGTTCAGAAGCACTTGGGATATTGGTCGGAGGAATGTTTTTCTTTTCAATATATTTAATTGCTTGTAGTATGTGCCAAGGCTTAGGAAAACCAGCATTCCCTATGTATTCATTAATTACAGGAGCATTGGTTAATGTTGTTTTCAGTTACTACTTAATACCATTATACAATATTACGGGTGCGGCAATCGCGACAACCATAGCTACATTTGTTTTAATGATAATGACTGTTGGTGAATTAATTAAGATATCGGGTATTCATCCACCATATAATGATATTTTAAAAATGCTTTTAGCAACAGTATTTATGATTTTTGTTATGTATCTAATCCCACAGACAATAATTGGAATGTTTATAGGACTGATTGTCGGAACTCTTGTATATCTGATAGTAATTCTTTTTTTTAAAGCTATTCAACCGGAAGATGTAGTCTTCATAGAACATTTTGTAAATAGATCTGGTCCACTTAAAAAATATTTGACAAAAATAGTAAAACTTGTAAAGATTTATTTAGAAAATTAATAATTCTTTTTTTATATTCTTTTTTTTCCATATAATTTTAAAACCTTTTTATGTGCTTTCATTTCAATTGAATCATCCAAAGGTTCTAATGAATTTATGTCATACTTATTTTGTAATGCTTTTAATATTAAATAATCAGCCAAGTGTGGATTTTTTGGTAATACTGGACCATGAAGATAAGTACCTATATAATTTTTATAAACTATACCCTCTTTCATATCATAATCGTTATTTCCTAAACCTACCAATACATCACCTAATGCATCATACTCACTATATGTTCTACCACCATGATTTTCAAATCCAACTATTGTTTTAGGTTTAATGTCTAGAGTACTTTTAAGAATGATATTGCCTATAATTCTTTTTCCCTTACCTGATTTACTAACATAATCTAAAATGTTTAGTCCTTCAATAGTATTTCCATCTTTATCTATATACTCCGAACCTAAAAGTTGATAACCACCACATACTGCCAGTAATACTTTTCCATCTTCAATCATTTCTTTAAATTCCTGTTTATACTCCAAGAAATCTTTATAAACTAGTTGTTGGTTTCTATCAGAACCTCCACCCATAAAAAATATATCACCTTTATTTAAATCAGGTTTTTCATCATTCTCAGAAAAATTATATAAATTTACTTTGATTCCTCTATCTTCAACTCTCTTTTTAAGACATCGAATATTACCAGTATCCCCATACAAATTTAATAATTCAGGATATAGATGAAATATATTTAATTGCATAAAATAACCTCATTTTACTTTTTCTGAGATATAATCCCTTGTTTCAAATATTGCCGTGTAAGTTGGTAGAACATAAACTATTTCAACTTCATCTTCAATTGCCGTGTCAATAGCTTCTACCCATTTTTGAACAATATGAATTTTTTCTAATGTAACATCATCATATTTCTTTTTTAATGCTATTTCGTCTGCCCGAATTCCACTACAATAATAATTCAATATAGTTTCATCGTTTAGACAGATAGTGTTTACATCCCAAATCCAGGATATATCCCTACCATCTGCTTCATTATCATTTAAAATATGAACAATAGTTTTATTTCTAGTGTCATAAGAAATTATTCTAGTAGCTTGACTTAATCCAATAGGATTTTTAGTCAAAATAACATTTATTATCTTATTTTTATATTTAAATTCTTCCATTCTCCCCAATGAAAATGAAAAACTTTCCATTTTAGATATGATATCGTTAATATTTAATCCCAACTCATTCATCAAGGCGTATACTCCACAGAGATTATAGGCATTATATAAACCACCATATGGAAAGTTAATTGTATGTTCTTCATCATTATGTCTTATTGTAATTACTTGTGAGGAATCTGATTCATTTACAGATGTTACAATATAATCTTTTTTATCATTTGAAAAATAACAGTTAGTACAATGATAATTTCCCAAATGACCATAAAAATTTTTTGTATACTGTATTGGTTCACCACATAATGGACATTTATTAATTATTAAATTTGTTTCTAAAATTTGATTTGATGAAATTTCTAAACCAAATGAACTTATTTGATTGTTATATTTTCTTGATACTTGGTAAACAAACGAATCATCAGCATTAATAACTATTTTACATCAGGTAATAACTCAATACTGCTGAAAACTTCTGCTATAATTCTTTCGATTTCACCATATCTGTCCAATTGATCTCTAAAAAAATTTGTGAGTAAAATGTAATCCGGCTTTAAAAATGTAGAAATTCTATCTAATGAACCCTCATCCACTTCAAAAATACCAAAATCATAATGATCCGGAGTATTTCTTACATATGTGGTAGCAACTCCCTGAATCATATTAGCACCTTTAAGATTTGATAAAACAGTACAATCTTCAAGGATTTTATTAATTAAATTATTAGTAGTAGTTTTTCCGTTCGTTCCTGTAATCAATATTATTTTATCACATTTTTCATTAATTACTGTTAAAAATGATTTATCTATCATTAATGCGACTTTACCCGGAAAAGCTGTACCACTTTTATTAAACAGGTTTAAAAACAATATGGATGTTTTTCCTACAAATAATGCTAACGATTTAATAATTTTCTGAACATATACTCATTACCTATTAAAAAATCAAATTTTTAGAATAATATAATTAATTATGTCTTAAATCGTATATAAACTTAAAAAGTAATTTTAAATCATGAAAAAATAGTTTATTATTAACAAAATTTATTTTAACTATGTTTAAAGTAAATTATAACAAAATCAAAAAAAATTACAAAATTAATATTGCACATTCAAGTACATTGAAAAATCAAGACAATAATCTGAAAAATAATTATTTAAAAATAGAAAAAAGAAGAAGTTTATAATTTAATTTTTATATCTAGAGCACTAGATCCTTCTTCATAACAGAATACTGGGTTGATGTCTAACTCTTTAATTTCTGGGAAGTCAAGAGTTAATCTTGTAACACGTTTTAATGTATCTTTTACTGCTTCTATGTCACAAGGTGCATCTCCACGGTAACCTTCTAATAATTTACTTACTTTTGTACTGTTGATTTGATTATCTATAGCTTCATCAGTTAATCCTGCACCAAGTTTAAAGTTTACATCATTAATGAGGTTTACGTAGATACCACCCATACCAAATCCTATAATAGGACCGAATTGAGCATCTCTAAGCATACCAATAAGAACTTCTTGTCCTTTTGGCATCATTTTTTGAACTTCTACTCCATCAGGTACAACATCTGGATGTGCTTCTTTAGCTCTTGCAATGATTTCTTCGAATTTTTGTTCAACTTCTTCTTTAGAATTGATGTTTACTTGTACTCCACCAATATCTGTTTTGTGTAAGATTTTATCAGATGCAATTTTAAGCACTACCGGATATTGCATTTCTTCTGCTGCTTCTCCTGCTTCTTCTTTAGTTTTTGCAAGAACTATAGGTGCTGCAGATATACCATATGCTTTAGCAACTTGATATGCTTCACTACCTATTAATGCATCCTTTCCACTAGCTTTTACACATTCAATGATTTTTTCAGCTTCTTCTTTGTTAATACCATCTAAATTATCAACAGCTGATTCATGTGATTTTTCTTTAATTAATGAAAATTCTGACATTCCTTTAAGAGCTGTTACAGCAGTTTCAGGGAATACAAATGTTGGAATATCATGTTCACGTAATACTAAGTTTTCTTCTACAAATGTAGGTCCACCCATGTTTACTACCATAATAGGTTTATTGAATTTGTTTTTAGCATCAACAATTGCTTCTCCTACTTCCTTAGGTTTGTATGATGCTGTTGGACATGCCATAATTATAGCACTGTCAATGTAATCTTCAGCCAATACAATTTCTAAAGTTTTTTCATATGCTTCAGGTGATGCATCACCTAATACATCAATAGGGTTGTGTACACTACCTTCTTCTGGAATAACTTCTCTGAGTTTTGCCATTGTTTCATCTGTGAGTTCGGCAAGTTGTAATTCTTCCTGTTCAATTTTATCTGCAGTAAGTACTCCTCCACCACCAGCATTGGTGATTACAGCAATATTTTTACCTTTAGGTAAATCAGTTTTTGCAAATGCTGTTCCTAAATCGAATAAATCTTGCATTGATCTTGCTCTCATTACACCACAGGTTTCGAATGCTGCATCAAATGCAAAGTCATTACCTGCAAGTGCACCAGTATGTGAAGATACTGCTTTTGCACCTGCTTGACTGGAACCTGATTTAAGTAAAATAACTGGTTTTTTCTTGGTGACTTCACTCATTACTTTAATGAAGCGATCCCCTTCACTAATTCCTTCAAGATATCCTAAAATTACATCAGTTTTATCATCGTCAGCTAATTGTTCAATTACATCAATTTCAGAAACATCTGCTTTGTTTCCTAAACTGACTACTTTACTGAATCCAATTCCTTCAGATACACTCCAATCAATAATTGCTACAGTCATTGCCCCACTTTGTGAAACAAATGCTATATTTCCAGGTTTTGGCATTACTTGTGCAAAAGATGCGTTAAGTGGTGTGTGTGCATCTAAACTTCCAAGACAGTTTGGACCTTGAATGTTAATATCATATTTTTTAGCAATTGCTGATAATTCTTCTTCAAGTTTTACTCCTTCTCCACCAACTTCTTTAAATCCTGCTGTTAAAACAATTACATTTTTAATTCCTCTTTGCCCACATTCTTCTAATGAAGCATTTGTGAATTTGGAAGGAATTGCTACTACAGCTAGGTCACATTCTCCTTCAATATCTAATACTGATTTGTAAGCTTTTAATCCTAAAATTTCACCATCTGCTTTGATGTTGATAGGATAAATTTCTCCTTGATATCCACATGTTTTTAAGTTATCTGTAACTATGTAACCTAATTTTCCTTTTTGATTTGATGCGCCTATTACGGCTACTCCTTTTGGATTAAATAATCCACTGAGATCTTTCATAATAATTTCTCCAATCAATTAATTCTTCCATAAATAAAAACAAACTCAAAAAGTATTTTGTTTTACTAATCTATGAAAAATTTCACATGATTTATCATTATTAATTATCATCATGTATATATTATAAATATATTTTTGTTGTTATAGATATATAAATATTGTTTAAATATTGATTATCTTAAAAATAATTATTTAAAAAAAGTTATAATAAAAAAATAAAAAAAATAAAAAATATTAAAGTATCATACTTAAACTAATCCTATTTTTTTCATGGTCCACAGACAATACCCTAACTTCCACTATATCTCCAACACTTACGATGTCCATAGGATGTTTAACAAACTGTGTATCGGATAACTCAGATATGTGTACTAATCCATCCTGATGTACACCAATATCAACAAATGCTCCGAAATCAACGATGTTTCTTACAACACCCTCCAATATCATATCCTCTTCCAAGTCCTCAATGTTGAGAACATCAGAACGTAACTGTGGAGCATCCAATTTTTCTCTAGGATCTCTTCCAGGTTTTTTAAGCTCATTAATAATATCTTTTAATGTCCATTCACCTACACCAAGTTCACCAGACAATTTTTCAATATCATCAACATCTAATGAAACTCCACCATTTTTAACATCAACCAAATCATAACCATATATTGTTAATAAGGCCAAAGTGGTATCATAAGATTCAGGATGCACACATGTACTGTCAAGTATATTTTTAGGTTCATATATTCTCATAAATCCGGCACATTGTTCAAATGTTTTTGCACCTATTCCCGGTACTTTAAGTAATTGGTTTCTGTCAACAAAAGAACCATGTTCCTCCCTGTATGCCACAATGTTATTCGCAATCTTTTTAGATACTCCTGCAATGTGTTGCATAAGAGTTGCAGAAGCTGTATTTAAATCCACTCCAACATTGTTTACACTTTTTTCAACAATACCTTCAAGTGATTCATCTAATTTTTTTGGATTCATATCATGTTGATATTGACCCACCCCAATAGACTTAGGATCAATTTTTACTAATTCAGATAATGGATCTTGCAATCTTCTTGCAATTGATATAGCTCCACGTTCAGTTACATCATAATCTGGAAATTCTTCCCTTGCCAAGTCACTGGCAGAATATACTGATGCTCCTGCCTCATTTACTATAACATACTTTACTTTGGTGTCCTTGATTATATCCACAATTATTTGTTCCGATTCTCTTGAAGCAGTACCATTACCTAATGCAATAAGATCAATATCATATTTTTTTATTAAATCCCTAACAATTCGTTTTGTTTCTTCGATTTTATTCTGAGGTTCTGTTGGATAAACAACTGCCGTATCTAAAACTTTACCATATTCATCTATTACTGCTAATTTACATCCTGTCCTAAATGCCGGATCCCACCCCAATACTGTTTTACCTGTGATTGGTGGTTGCATCAATAACTGTTCTAAGTTTTTCTTAAAGACTTTAATTGATTTGTCTTCAGCCACATCTGTTAAAATTGTTCTTATTTCCCGTTCTATAGCAGGTGCAATTAACCTTTTATATGAATCTTTAATAGCATCTTTTATAAAATCTGTAGTATATTTATTATATTCTTCCTTCTTAGGATTTGATGAAAAGTTTATTAAAATTTCATCTTCAAGGAAGAATTTGATATTTTCCAGGGGAGCATCTACTTTTACATTAAGCACTTTTTCTTTTTCTCCACGATTTATTGCAAGAATTCTATGCTGAACAATATCCGATATATTCTCCGAATAATCATAGTACATTTCATATTCTGACTTAACGTTTTCATCTTTTGCTGTGATGGAAATTTTACCTTTTTTGATAGTTATATCACGAATGAATCTTCTGAATGAAGCTTTATCAGAAATTATATCTGCAATAATATCATTTGCACCCTGTTTTGCCTCATCAATTGAAGCAACATCATCATTTAAATATTTTTCAGCTTCTTTATCAATTGTATGATCTAACTTCTGATCATATATTGTGTAAGCAAGTTTCTCCAAACCTTTTTCTCTTGCTTTACTTGCCCTTGTAGATTTTTTCTGTTTAAATGGTCTATACAAATCCTCCAATTCAACCATAGTAGTTGCTTCTTCAATTTCTTTTTCAAGTTCTAAAGTAAGTTTTCCCTGTTTTTCAATATTGTTAAGAATTTGTCTTTTACGTTCATCCAATTTTCTAAGATAAACTAACCTTTCATTTAAACTTCTGAGCAATTCATCACTTAAACCACCAGTAGCCTCTTTACGATACCTGGCTATAAAAGGAATAGAATTGTCTTCATTTATAAGCGTTATTGCAGCATCCGCTTGCCATGGTTTAATATCTAATTCACTAGCTATAATTCTATCAATATCCATCATAATAATTCCACCATCATTCTAAAAAAAAACTTAATATAATATTAGTTAAAAGTAGATAAAAAAATTATTGAAAAAAAAGGGAAGATAAAAAATATTTATTAATTTATATTTAATCAGCAGAAAAGAATTTTCTCATTACAGGATTATTCAACTCTTTATCGACATCTTTTAATAATTTAGGTATTTCTAAATGTTGTGGACAATACTTTTCGCATGCCCCACATTCGATACATTCATTTGCAGCCCCATATTCCTCTTTTTCAGATAAGACAAGATAGTTTACTGCTGCATTAACTGGATCCCCATTTTGTGTTTTATTGATATAGAAAGTATTGTATGCTGTGAAATATTTGGATATTGGAATATGTACTGGACAGTGTTCAATACAATAATTACATTCAGTACATTTTATTGGAGTCAAATCATTTACAATATCTCTTACTTTATTAATTAATCCATATTCCTCTTCAGTAAGTGGTTGAATATTTTTAAAGATATTTATACTACTTTCCATTTGTTCAAGACTACTTACACCATTTAATATCATGAATACATTATCCAAATCATTACAGAATCGTAGTGCCCATGAAACATTTTCACTATCCTCATCATACTCTTCAAATACTTTTTCAGCAACTTCTGGTAAATTAGCTAATGCTCCTCCTTTAACTGGTTCCATTACTATAACTGGTTTGTTGTATTCTGTTGCAACTTCATAACATTTTTTAGATTCAATAGAAGAACTATCCCAATCAATATAGTTTATTTGAAGTTGAACAAAATCACAGTCTGGAAATGCTTCTAATGCTTCAATAAGGTCATCAGGTTTATCATGGAATGAAAATCCAATATTTTTTATTTTACCTTCGGCTTTCTTTTGTCTTACAAAATCAAATGAATCAAAATCATAAACTGCATGGTGTGTCATTTCATTTATGTTATGTATAAGATAATAGTCAAAATACTCAACACCACATTTTTCCAATTGTTCGTTGAAATATTTTTCCATATCTTCCGGTTTTGAAACTGAGAAAATTGGCAATTTTGTTGCAACTATAATATCTTCCCGAGGGTATCTATCTACAACCGCTTCCTTTAATACCAATTCACTTACACCATTATGATAGGGATATGCTGTATCAAAGTATTTGCCACCATTAGCTATATACACATCCACCATTTCTTTAACCTGTTCAATATCTACTTTAGTTGGATCATTCTCATCCAATTGCGGTAGACGCATCATACCAAATCCAAATTTATCCATTATATCACCTATTAAATAAATTAAATCAAGGGTTAACTCCATCCCAAAGATAATCAAATGAAACTTCTTTTATATGATTTATATCTTTATCAGGATTTTTTTCAATAAATTCCAATGTTGCTACTAAACAACCAAACATTACATAACTGAATAAATCGTAGTACATCTTCACTTCATTTCTTTTTCTAAATTTATTATAAACATTTTCGAAGAATATTGATTCATCTTCAATTTGTTTAACAGTTTCATCAGTAATGACAGGAGAATTCCTAAAAAGAATTATAAATCTAAAAAGATTTTGATTATCTAATGCAAAATCAATACATCTTCCCCATAATTCAATCATACCTTTCTTAAAGTCGTGTTTCTCTTCAAGATTTTTTGTATAGTCACAATAAATTCTATTAGCATATAAATAGAGTTCATTAACTAATATTTTTTTAGTAGGATAATAGTTAAACAATGTTCCAACACTTACTTTAGCCTCTTTTGCAATTTCAGCAGTTGTTGTTGAACCATACCCTTTTATACTAAATAATTTTAGACCGGATTCTATTATACGTTCTTGTTTATTGTTCATTTTAAAATCCCGATAATCAATATTACTTATTATATATATGACTATTTAGTCATTTTAATATATATATTTAAATATTATATTAAGAGACTCAAAAAGATATATTACATCAAATACATAGATAAAACTGTTTAAAAAAATAAGAGGATATGGTATGTAATGGCAAAAAATAATAAACCATCCTTAAAACCTAAAAAAACCAATACCAAAAAAAATTCTTTAAAAATTCCACAAATAGACTTGACTGAATTATCTAAATTAAATTTGAAAAGTTTATCAAACATAAATTTAGAAAATATGAAGAATTACGATTTGAAAAATATAGGCAACATTAATAAAAATACTATACTTATATTTTGTTTCATAATTTTACTTTTAATTATGATTTTTACAGTAAATTCAAATAATCATAATCAAACAGTTGAAAATAACACCACTCTAGAAGAGATAGTTCAACCAACAACAGTAATGATAGGAAATAATTCATTAGGTTACGTGGTTAAAGAGGGTCCTTATGGAAATACAAGTTCTAATGTAAAAATTACTTATATTCTTGGTGTCCATCCAAGAGAAAAAGGTGCACATCGGTTAATGGAACAAGCATTAAAAGAAAAAGAGGATAACCTTAAATATTGCTATTATATTTATAAAGTAAATGTTACTGAAAATCCAACAGATTTTTCAGCCAGTCGTATGAATGGACAAAAATTGGCAAAGGAATTCATAGTTAATGATGCCATATCCAATAACTTTACTTTTGCAGTAGATTCTCATTATAGTAATGGAGCTTGGGGTGTTCAAAGATTTATATTTACCCCAAACAAAGAAAATGAATTATCTTATACTCTAAGTCAAAGTATTGCTGACAACTTTGATTGGATAAAATATTTTACTCCAAAAAATCCAACTAGCCCATATTATTTAACTAGTCCATTAAATCAAGGTGGTGTAGCTGCTGTAATTTATGAAGCATATACCGAAGACAATCATAATGTAACATTAGAACACGATAAAGAATTAGTTGAATACATAGACAATTGGAATTTTTCAAGTAGTGAAATAATACTACTTCTTAAATTTTTTTAAAAAAAAAGAATTAGAGTATATCGTTACTCTGTACTATTTTTTATTGAGAAATTAATCTTACCAGTTCCCTGATCTGTTATTTCCATTTCATCACAATGAGGACTTAAACTGGATAATAAACTTTCTCCATCAGAACTATCCATAAATTGAGGTAAATAACCTGAAATATATACTGGATAAACATTTGCTGTAACATTTTCATTTACAACATCAAATTCAACAAAGTATGCTGAATGTGTATTAGGATTACTCTGATCAAACATGAAATTTCCTAAATTATAGAAGATAGGTTTTCCATTATACATTTCAATTCCTTGTGTAACATGAGCATGAGAACCCACAACAGCTGTCGCTCCAGCATCTATTGCTAAATGTGATATTTTTTCTTGATTTTCATTCGGACTTCTTGAATACTCGTTACCATAATGCATATATACTAAAATAATATCCGAACCATTTTCTTTTGCCTGTTTAATCTGTTCAACACTTTCTGTATCATCCCATGCAGAATATCCAGGACTATCATCAGTAGCTATAGGCATAACCGATTGACTATATTCTTGGAAGTTTTCACTATCCATATAATTAAATATTGTAATATTATGCCCTTCTTTTTCAATTGTTACAGGTTTTGTAGCTTCTTGTTTATTTTCTCCAGCACCAATATGAGCTATTCCATAAGAATCCAGATTTTTAATTGAATCTCTCATCCCTGTGATTCCATAATCAAAAACGTGATTATTAGCATTGGCTGAAATAACCATTCCATTTGTTCCATTAATTAATGGTATATAATCAGGATTTGCTTTTAATGGTACATCCGGCTTAACTGCATCCCCACTAGTTGTAAAAGGATTTTCTGTATTTACTAACAGAATATCAGTATCCCCCGTAACATTTTGAACATAACGATAAGGTGATGAATCTAATGATAAAACTCCAGGCATTTTACGTCCAAACATAACATCTCCAGTTACTGTAATGGATACATTTCCCTTATTACTAGTTTTTCCTTCTTCCAATATATTTCCAATATCAATACTTTCCCCATTAGCTACATTTTCAGCCATGTGCAAAAAAGGACTATCCAAGGCAAATAATAATACGCCTAACAATAATAAAAGAAATATAATTATAATAATTTTATTTTTTACTTTCAAATTATCACAACATTTTAATTCTAAAATATATTATGTAATTACTTAAAAAAAAATATTACGGAAAAAATAGTTAAAAAAAAGACTAAATTTTAGTCTTTTGAAGGTAAAATAGTTAATATTAACGGTACAACAACGAATAACAATGCAATTAACAATTGAATTATTATATTTGTAGAAGATTGTGTTTCAAATAAATCTATAATTCCAACTATCCACATTATAGATAAAAATATAGGTAACACATATTTTATTACTATAATCCATAGTTTTCCCACTTTTATAGTTGAATACCTATTTAAAACAGGTAATAATTTATCTATACCATAACTCCAACCAAATATTAATGCCTGTAATATAACAGCCAGCAATATTCCAAATTGATTAATAAATTCATCAGCAATTGTTAAAATAAAATTACCTGAACCTGTTGTATAAATTAAGGACAATAACAATCCAAAGATACATAATATTGTTACTGATCTAATTCTAGGCATTCTAAATTTCTTTGATACTGCCAATGTCATCGGTTCTAAAAATGCTAATGCAGAAGTTATACCAGCAAAAAATACACACAAGAAAAATATTGGACCTATAACATATGCCGCATTACCCATTACATTGAATATTTCAGGGAATACAACAAATAATAATCCAGTACCGCTTGTTGCTATTTCATTAATTGCTAAACCACTGGTTAAAGACATGAAACCCAATATACTAAATACTCCAAATGCAGTAAATATTTCAAAGCTTGAATTTGACAATACCACTATTAATACATTATCTATTAACCTAGATTCTTTAGGCAAATAACTTGCATAAGTAACAGCTATAGCCTGCCCCATGGACAATGAAAATATTATCTGCCCAAATGCAGCCAACCAAACATTAATATCCAACAGCAAATTCCAATTCGGATTTAATAAAGCTGTAACTCCACCCCACATACCCGGTAAAGTCAATGCATATACTACAATAATTGCCATCATAATGAATAATAATGGAATTAACACTGAAACAACTTTGGAAATTCCTTTATCAAGAGCCTTATGAGAAATAAACCATATTAATATCCAAATAAAAATTGTAGCCAATAAAGTCGGCAGAACAAAAGTTCCCAAATTATTTAAATTATCCGAACCTACAACAATATTTGACATGAAATAAGCATCAGGATTACTTCCCCATCCCTTAAAGAAACTTAAGAGGAAATATATTAAATCCCAACCCATTATCACAACATAATAAGTTAATACTAAAAATACAAGAAATGCTGTTATCCAACCGATGACTTCCAATTGAGGCCTAATTCCTTTCAATATATTAGATAATGAATTTTTAAAAGTTGCTCCCAAACCATATTCCAATATCAAAAATGGGATTCCCATAATTAATATTGCAATAACATATGGAATAAAGAATGCTCCTCCCCCATTGGAGTATAATACATAACTAAATCGCCAGATGTTTCCTAAACCAACTGCAGCACCTATCATTGCCATTAAAAATGAAAATGTACTATTCCATTTATATTCGTTATTATCTTCAATTGTTTTAGACATCTATCTCCCCCAAATCAATATTAATTATATTTATGTATTTCATTAGATTTATTATTTTA
>RHMF01000971.1_pt1 | contig 13652 bp, 8 predicted proteins | sample 5365151 | NCBI WGS metagenome assembly RHMF01 (sample SAMN10266501, study PRJNA497801) | feces metagenome | isolation source: feces | host: Bos taurus | place: China: Prairie of Fairy Mountain | collected 2017-08-14 | reverse complement strand
GGATTGTGACTTTAACGGCGATGGTGTTGTAACCGACCAGGATGCGGTGTATCTTCTCTATTACACCTTCCTGCCGGACCAGTATCCTATCCACTAAAATAAGCGGACCTGTCGATTGACAGGTCCGCTTTCCATTATTCTTTGCCGCGCAATTCGACGATTTGATCTCGCAAGAGAGCCGCATATTCGTACTCCATCATTCTTGCTGCTTCCTTCATCTGCTTTTCCAGGCGGGCTATTTCCTTTTCCTTCTCTGCCTTGGTCATCTTCACTCCGCTTCTGCCCTTTCGCTCCGGCGTAGGCGAAGAGATTTCGATAAGATCGCGGACAGACTTAATAATCGTCTTAGGCACGATACCGTTTGCCTTATTATACGCATCCTGAATTTTTCTGCGGCGCTCCGTCTCCCCAATGGCCTTTGCCATTGAATCAGTAACCGTATCGGCATACATAATGACAAGACCTTCCGCATTACGGGCGGCACGGCCTATTGTTTGAATGAGGCTGGTTTCAGACAGGAAGCCTTCCTTATCCGCATCCAGAATAGCAACCAAACTGACTTCCGGCAAGTCAAGGCCTTCACGGAGCAAATTAATGCCAACAAGAACATCAAACTTTGCCATACGCAAATCCCGGATAATCTCCATCCGCTCCATCGCACCAATATCGGAGTGCATATAGCGAACACGAATTCCAGACTGCAGCAAGTAGGTTGTCAGGTCCTCAGCCATTTTCTTGGTAAGGGTTGTAACCAGCACCCGTTCATTTTTTGCACTGCGTTGGTTAATCTCCCCTATCAAGTCATCAATCTGCCCATCAATGGGTCTTACCTCCACCACAGGGTCCAAAAGGCCTGTGGGGCGAATAACCTGCTCCACTGTATTGTCAGAGCGCTGTTTTTCGTAATCGGCGGGGGTAGCCGAAACATAGACCACCTGGTTAAGTTTGCCGTTAAACTCCTCGAAATTCAAAGGCCGGTTATCATAAGCAGATGGAAGCCGGAAACCGTAATTGACAAGAGCATCTTTTCTGCTTCTGTCGCCCGCGTACATTGCCCTGCACTGGGGCAATGTAACATGGCTTTCATCCACAAAAAGGAGAAAATCATCGGGAAAATAGTCAAGAAGGGTCGTGGGCGGTGTGCCCGGTGCCCGGCCCTGAATCACCCGGGAATAGTTTTCAATGCCGGTGCAGAAGCCGATTTCGGTCAGCATTTCCAAATCGTAATTAGTACGTTGAGCAATTCTTTGGGCTTCCAGCAGTTTGTCGTGGGCACGGAACCAGGCAACCTGCTCATCGCATTCTCTGCGGATTTCCGCCATAGCCCGTTCCATCTTTTCCCGGGATGCTACGTAATGGCTGGCAGGATAAATAGCAATGTGCTCAATATAGCGCTCCACAGTGCCCGTTACTGCGTTAATTTCAGAAATCCTGTCAATTTCGTCACCAAAGAATTCAACACGAATGGCTCTTCCGGACCAATAGGCCGGATAAACTTCCAAGGTATCTCCACGCAGTCGGAACTTGTTTCTTGAGAAATCAATATCGTTACGCTCATAACGTATTTCCGTCAATTTCTTCAACACCTCATCCAGCGGCCGCATCTGCCCTACACGCAGGGAAATTACCATACTCTTATAGTCGATAGGGTCGCCCAGGCCATATAGGCAGCTAACAGAAGATACCACAATCACATCTCTGCGCTCAAACAGGGCTGATGTGGCGCTGTGACGAAGTCTGTCGATTTCTTCATTAACAGAGGAATCCTTCTCGATATAGGTATCCGTATGGGCAATATAGGCTTCCGGCTGGTAGTAATCATAATAGGAAATAAAATACTCCACCGCATTGTCCGGAAAGAATTCCCGAAACTCAGAACAAAGTTGAGCGGCAAGGGTCTTATTGTGGGCAAGGACCAATGTGGGACGGTTGAGTTTTTCAATAACAGATGCCATTGTAAAGGTTTTACCGGAACCTGTAACGCCTAAAAGCACCTGTTCCCGAAGGCCCATCTCAATACCCTCTGCAAGGCTTTTTATGGCCTGCGGTTGGTCGCCTGTGGACTTAAATTCTGAATGCAATACAAACTTGTCCATACAATTCCTCCTTTCTACGATTTTATGTAAGAGGCCTCAACGCCAAACTGTAAATTCTGCTGGTCGGTAATACCCGCTTTCGGCCATTGAAATATAGTCCCCGTCAGCAAACACTAAATGATCCGTCAGCACAATATCCACACCGGAAAGCGCCTGCGCAACACGACTCGTGGTTACAGTATCATCTGTTGAGGGAACTGCCACGCCGCCTGGATGGTTATGGGCCAAGATAACTGAAGATGCATTTGTTTTGAGCGCAACATCCACAATTCTGCGGATAGGAACACCGGCTGAGTTTACACTCCCCTCACCCAATTCCTTGCAGGATAGCACCTTGCACTTGGCATCCAAGCAAATCATATAGACCATTTCATTTTTGCGGCCAATAAACTTAGGTGCCAGGAACTTTCCACAATCGGCAATATTGGTCAAAATCTTAACGTCTTTATTTTTGTTGTCATTATAATACCTATGTGCCTGGGGAATGAAACTCAAAAATGTGGAGATATTATGTCCAATGCCTTCCACTTCTTCCAATTCTTCTACACTGGCGTCCAAAACCGCTGAAAAGGAGCCAAAACGGTCAAGAAGCCTATGCGCCAAAGGATTGGTGTCACTGCGTGGAACACAGTAAAACAGCAGTAACTCCAAAGCATTCAGTTCATTAAAGCCATCCAGCCCTTCCTGCCCGAAGCGGTCTTTCAGTCTTTGTCTGTGACCATCGTGAATAGACATTGTTACACCTCATTTAGCGATTTCTCTTGCTATTTTCAAAAAATGCGTTAGAATAGAGATAAGTATGTCGAATTTTAGCGACTAATAAATTATAAGGGGGTGGAAAAGTGGGCCAGCCAAATTCTTCAAAACAGATGCTTGATTTACTGACATATCCGGCATTTGCTGTTACAGAGGGAAAAATCTCTTATTGCAATGAGCCTGCCTGCGCCCTATTTCTTCTGCCTGGCACAGATATTTTTTCCATTCTGCAAACCGGTAAGGAAGAATATGCCGATTTTAGTGAGGGGCATTTATATCTGACAATTCTGATTGGAAATTCTCCTCGCGAAGCAACGGTTGTTTCACTGGGCGCTGAGCACCTTTTCCTGCTTTCCGAAGGTAATACTTCAAGCCAGTTGCAGGCAGTCTCTTTGGCCGCCCAGCAGCTTCGTATGCCCATTTCTGATATTGTGGCTACCACAAACCTGTTACTTCCCAACATTAGATCCAATGAAAGCCCCTCCACCCAACAGCAACTTGCTCAATTTCAAAAGAGCCTGCATCAACTGCTTCGGCTTGTGGGAAATATGTCCGATGCGGCCAAATACGCCCAAGAGCCACTTGCCAACATGGTTACCATTGAGGCAACCTCATTATTTGCAGAAGTTGCGGAAAAGGCAGCTGCCCTACTTTCTCATGCAGACGTCACTATGCATTATGACGGACCTTCTTCCCCCGTATATCTTCTTGCTGATGCCGAACGAATTGAGCGTTCCGTTTATAATCTTATTTCCAATGCGGTTAAGTTCTCTCCCAAAGGCAGTGTGCTTCGCGCCACCCTTACCCGGAAGAAAGACCTTCTATTCTTTACACTGTCCGACCCCGGAGATCGGCTTGCACAGCAAGTACAATCGAATGTCTTTAACCGCTTTCTGCGGCAGCCCGGCTTGGGTGATAGCCGCTTTGGCCTTGGCTTAGGCTTAAATATCGTTCACAATACCGCAACCGCTCACGGAGGTACCGTTCTAATAGAAAGTCCGCCTTCAGGTGGTGTGAAGATTACCATGACCTTAAAAATTCGCCAAGGCGAAATGCCGATTGTCAGAAGTCCTTACTATTTGGATTATGCCGGTGGTCATGATCACGGCCTCATCGAACTTTCCGATGTATTGCCTGTAAGTGTATATGAAAAAGAAATCTAAAGTCCGGGCGCATCCGCGCCCGGTCTTTTTTACAGATACCGCTTCAAATACTGGCCTGTATAGCTTCCGGATACCTTCGAAACCTCTTCCGGCGTTCCTTGGGCAACAATATGGCCACCCATATCGCCGCCCTCCGGGCCCAAATCAATAATATGGTCTGCAGTCTTAATCACATCCAGGTTATGCTCGATAACCAGAACTGTATTGCCTGCATCCACCAATTGTTGCAGAACATCAATCAGTTTGTGCACATCTGCCGCATGAAGACCGGTAGTAGGCTCATCCAGAATATAGATGGTCTTACCGGTAGAAGCACGGGCCAGTTCTGTTGCCAGTTTTACCCGCTGCGCTTCGCCACCGGAAAGGGTGGTACTGGACTGCCCCAATTTTACATAGCCCAAGCCAACTTCCACAAGAGTTTGGGCTTTATGGCGGATTTTGGGCAGATTTTCAAAAAACTCTACCGCCTCTTCCGCAGTCATATCCAATACTTGAGAGATATTTTTGCCCTTATACCGCACTTCCAGTGTTTCCCGGTTATATCTTTGTCCCTTGCATACTTCACAGGGCACATATACGTCGGAAAGGAAGTGCATTTCTATTTTTACAAGTCCATCGCCGTTGCATGCCTCGCACCGTCCGCCCTTTACATTAAAGGAAAATCTACCGGGGCCATAGCCACGCATTTTCGCATCGGAAGTGGAAGCAAAAAGATCACGGATATCATTAAATAGCCCTGTATAGGTGGCGGGATTAGAACGAGGCGTTCTGCCGATAGGGCTTTGATCAATATCAATAACCTTATCCAGATGGTTGATGCCTTCAATCGCTTTACATTGACCGGGGCGAGTTCTTGCCCGATTCAGTTTGGCAAGGAGCGTTCTGTTCAACACCTGCTCTACAAGACTGGACTTACCGGAACCGGAAACACCCGTAACACAAGTCAGTGTTCCCAACGGGATTTCCACATCAACATTTTTTAGGTTGTTTTCCGTTGCACCAATGATCTTTAGGACGTTTCCGTTTCCTTTTCTTCTGCGGGACGGAACGGGGATTTTTTTGTAACCAGACAGATACTGCCCTGTAATAGAACGGGGCTCATTCAAAATGTCCTCCAACGTACCTGCGGCCACGATTTCACCGCCGTGACAGCCTGCGCCGGGGCCAACGTCCACAATATAGTCAGCATATCGCATAGTATCTTCATCATGTTCAACCACAATCAAGGTATTGCCCAAGTCTCGAAGTCGGCCTAAGGTTTGTAGCAGTTTATCATTATCTCTTTGGTGCAAACCAATGGAAGGCTCGTCCAAAATATACATCACGCCCATCAGTGACGAGCCGATTTGCGTAGCCAGACGTATGCGCTGGCTTTCGCCACCGGAGAGGCTGGCGGCAGAACGGGAAAGGGTCAAGTACTGCAAACCAACATCGGACAAAAATTGCAGTCTTGCTTTAATCTCTTTCACAATTTGAGCAGCAACAACTGCCATATTCCCTTCCAAGTGCAGGTCTTCCATAAAAGACAATTCGTCTCGTATACTCATTGCACAGAAGTCCATAATGCCAATGCCGCCCACAGTAACCGCCCGGGCAATCTCCGAAAGACGATTACCACCACAACGAGGACAGGGTGCCGTCGCCATACACTCTTCCAGTTCTTTTCTTGCAAAGTCAGACTGTGTTTCTTTATAACGGCGGCTGATATTATTCAAGACGCCTTCAAAGGGCTGCTCCAGTATACCCATACCATTTCCACGATTATAGGTCATCCGGAGTTTCTCGCCTTTCGTTCCATAGAGAATAACATCCATTGCATCATCAGAAAGTGTGGAAACAGGATCTGTTAAAGAAAAATGATACTTTTTGGACAAAGCCTCAAAATACATACGGAAAATAGAATCCGTACGGGCGCTGGACCATCCGTTAGCTTGGATCGCGCCTTCAAAAATGGATTTTGACTTATCAGGTATCACCAGGTCTGCATCCGCAACCAATTGAAAGCCCAACCCTGTACAGTCGGGACAAGCACCGGAAGGATTATTAAAAGAGAACATCCGGGGTTCCAGTTCGGAAAGGCTGATTCCGCAGTCCTCGCAGGCATAATTCTGAGAAAAGCTCAGCTCTTCCTTCTTATCCGGCAATTCAATAATTACCAAACCACCGGAATGGGTGCAAGCAGTTTCTACCGAGTCAGTCAGCCGTCTTCGCTGCCCCTCCCGAATGACAAGCCGGTCCACAACCAATTCAATGGAGTGCTTTTTATTCTTCTCACAAGGGATCTCTTCATTTAAGTCATAAAGAATGCCATCTACGCGAACTCTCGCAAATCCGGATTTCCGAGCATCTGCAAATACCTTTTGGTGCTCACCTTTTTTATCACGGACAATAGGAGAAAGCACAATAAAACGGGTGCCTTCTCCCAATGACTCAATTCGGTCAACAATCTGGTCCACCGTTTGCCTGCGGATTTCTTTACCGCATTTGGGGCAGTGGGGAATGCCCACTCTTGCCCACAAAAGGCGCAAATAGTCATACACTTCCGTTACAGTACCCACAGTGGAGCGAGGGTTCTTGGAAGTTGTTTTTTGGTCAATAGAAATGGCGGGAGATAAACCGTCAATTCCATCTACATCTGGCTTATCCATTTGGCCCAAAAACTGGCGGGCATAGGAGCTTAGGCTCTCCACATATCTACGCTGACCTTCTGCAAAAATAGTATCAAACGCCAGGCTGGACTTTCCTGATCCGGAAAGTCCGGTAAATACTACAAGTTTATCTCTGGGGATGGTCAGATCAATGTTTTTGAGGTTGTTTTCTCTTGCGCCACGAACTTTGATAAATTCGTTCACAGTTATCCCCCTCTCTAAATTTTCTTCCGAGTATTATACCACATTTCGATCCTTTACACAATAGATTTTTGAGAACAAATATTTGATTTTGATAAACAAAAGTAATTATTCTCCGAATAAAATGGAAATTGGTGTTTTCATCCAATAATTATCATTACAATTTTGTTTTTTTGTTGCTATTTCTTTGCTTCCAAGTGTTGCATTTTTATATAAGATGATGATATAATACAATAGAATTTTCCCGGCCTGACCGGAAAACAGAAAAAGATACTGAAGTGAGGTTCTCGATTATGGTTTCCTATGGTAACATCAAGATCTTTTGTGGCAACTCCAACCCTGCCTTTGCGCAAACAGTCTGTAAAGAACTGGGTCTGCCTATGGGCAAAGGCGTTGTAAAGACCTTCTCTGACGGTGAAGCATCCGTTTCTCTGGAGGAGACTGTTCGTGGCTGTGATGTATATCTCATCCAGTCCACCTGCAAGCCTGTAAACGACCACCTGATGGAACTGCTGGTTATGATTGATGCCTGCCGCCGTGCATCCGCTGGCCGCATCACCGCAGTTATTCCCTACTTTGGCTACGCCCGTCAGGACCGCAAGGCTAAAAGCCGCGACCCCATCTCCGCAAAACTTGTTGCCAATATGATTACTGCTGCCGGTGCAGACCGAGTACTGACTATGGATCTGCACGCATCTCAAATTCAAGGCTTCTTTGATATCCCTGTTGACCACCTGCTTGGTAACCCCACTTTTGTAAAATACTACTTGGAAAAGTTCCCCGAAGATAAGTTTAATCACGATGAATTTGTTGTCGTTTCTCCCGATGTTGGTTCCGTCGCCCGGGCCAGAGCTTTTGCTGCTAAAGTCCATATGGGTCTTGCCATTGTGGATAAGCGCCGCCAGAAGGCCAACGAATGCGAAGTTATGAATGTCATCGGTGACGTAAAGGGCAAGACCTGTATCCTGTTCGACGACATGATTGATACCGCCGGTTCTCTATGCAATGCCGCCAATGCCCTCGTGGAAATCGGTGGTGCAAAGGAAGTTTACGCCTGCGCAACGCATGGTGTTCTATCCGGTCCTGCATTTGATAGAATTGAAAAGAGCGTTATCAAAGAAGTAGTGGTTCACAACACCATCCCTGTTTCTGCTGATTGCCCCTGTAGCAAGATCAAGCAACTTGATGTTGCTCCCATTTTTGCCCGGGCCATCGCACACATTCACGGCGGTACTTCCATCGCCGACCTGTTCTAAGCCGTGTTTGGTAAGAAGCAGGCAGCATGGTTGGTTGTTGGTTTAGGCAATCCCGGAAAGGAATATGCCCAAACCCGTCACAACTGTGGCTGGATGGCAATTGATGCAATTGCAGATAAACTTTCCTGTAAAATTGACAAAGGTAAGTTTCAAGGCCTTTATGGGCAAACTACCTATTGTGGAAATAAAATCTTTCTTCTCAAGCCCCAAACCTATATGAATGCATCCGGCCAATCAGTTTTGCAAATGTCAGCCCACTACCAAATTCCACCGGAGCGGATTTTGGTTCTGTTCGATGACATTTCTTTAGAACCCGGGAGACTTCGCATCCGACCTGACGGAAGCGCCGGCGGCCACAACGGCATTAAGTCCATTATCGCATCCATTGGAAGCGAAGCATTTCCCCGGATAAAAATTGGAGTAGGTGCCAAGCCTCATAAGGATGCAGATTTAGCAGATTGGGTCCTTTCCGGTTTTGCCGAAAGTGAGAGAAAGAACTTAAGTTTTGCCCTTAATAATGCGGCTGAAGCAGCCCTATGCATCATCGAAAAGGGTATTTACGAAGCTGCTAACCGCTATAACGGGTCGCACCCGTAAGAGAATATTGTCAAATTACGGAAAGGGGGGCTATTTCCCCCTTTCCGCGTTCTCACGTGGAGAAAAAGGAGGATGTCTGTGGAAAAATTACTCTCTTTTATGAATACAGTTCCTGCATACGCAGGCGTTCTCGATGCGCTGCGTGCAGGCAGGAGTGCCGCAATTACCGGTATTGGCCAAATCAACCGCAGTCACATCCTTGCAGCACTTTCTTCCCATATTAACCATCCCATCGTTATTTTATGCCAGGACGATATGTCTGCCAAGCGGCTCCAGCAGGAACTGGAAGCCTTTACCGCACAGGTATACCCTATTCTTCCCAGTCGTGAACTGACCTTATACGACAGTGCTGTTGTCTCCCGTGCATGGGAACAAACCCGCCTTCGTCAATTTTATGACTTGATGCAAGGAAATTCCCCCGTGCAAATCATGTCCTGGGATGCTTTCAGTCAACGCACTGTGCCACCTGCAATCCTTAAGAAAGCATCCTTTATTCTTAGAACTGGGCAGATTTACTCTGTAGATGACATTCTGAAGCAACTTGTGTCTGCAGGCTATAGCCGTTGCGCTATGGTGGAAGGTCCCGGTCAGTTTGCACTTCGCGGTGGAATTCTGGATATTTTCTCCCCTGTTGGTGAAAATCCTGTTCGCGCAGAATTCTTTGGCGACGAACTGGACACAATGGGCTACTTTGATGTGGATACACAGCGCCGCACGGCCAATGTGGAAGAATTCGTGGTTCTTCCGGTCGGTGAGACCCAACCTCGGCTGCATCCGGAAGGTATGGATGGATTATGTGGGGATATTAAGTCCTTACTAAATAGTCAGAAAAGAAAAAAACACCTCCACGAGCCCTTAATTAAAACACTGGAACGGGACTTGGAGCAATACGAAAACGAATTGCACCATAGCGCCAGCGACCGGTATATGGCTCTTATCTATCCCGAATTTGCAACTGCATTGGACTATATTCCCGAAAATGCCCTTGTAGTAATTTGCGACCAGGGCAGTCTGCACAGATCCGCCCGGCAGAGGGTTGAGCAAATAGGTATGGAATTGGACGGCATGTTGCAAAATGGTCTTCTTGCCGGAGAACTATGTGATTTTACACTTCAGTGGGAAGATTTTTGCGCCAATTTGAATGGGAAAACTGTTCTTTATGCAGATACCTTCGGTGGTAGTTCCTACCCCGAAGAAAACCCGCCTAAAGTTCTTTATCCTATGACGGCCAAGCAGCTGCCCAGTTACGGTGGCAGTATGGATACCGCCGCTGCAGACCTAAACCATTACCAAAAGATGGAGTTTTCCAGCCTCGTGTTGTGCGGCAGCCGCAGAAGAGCGGAACTTATGCAGGAAATGCTCCAATCCCGCAACATCTCCGCTGTTTTGTCCATTCCCCTTACTTCGATGCCTAAGCCGGGACAAATCCTCTTGACTGATGGCACACTACCTTATGGTATGGAATACCCAGACTCCCGATTAGCCGTTTTGACAGAAGGCCAACTTATGGCAAAGGGAGAACCCAAAAGAAAAACAAAAAAGTCTGCTACGAACCGGCAGAAACTCAATTCTTTTACGGATCTATCCCCCGGCGATTTGGTTGTCCACGAGAATTACGGCATTGGACGTTTTGTGTCTATGGAACAAATCAAGGTTGACGGTGCCATTAAAGACTATGTAAAAATCGCTTATCAGGGAACGGATACCCTCTTTGTCCCTGCCACCCAATTAGACCTTGTAAGCAAGTATATCGGCGGCGGTGAGGATGCCAATATTCGGCTGAACAAAATCGGCACCGATGCCTGGCAGAAAACCAAGGCACGGGCCAGAAGCGCAGCAAAAGATATGGCAGAAGAACTTATCAAACTCTATGCCGCAAGAAAGCACCAGGAAGGATTCCCCTTTGGTGCCGACAGTCCTTGGCAAAAGGAATTTGAGGATAATTTCCCCTACCCGGAAACAGAAGACCAGCTCCGCTGTATCAGCGAAATTAAAAAAGATATGGAAGCCCCCATTCCTATGGACCGTCTTCTTTGCGGCGACGTTGGATTTGGCAAAACTGAGGTTGCAATGCGAGCGGTAATGAAGGCCATTATGGACGGGAAACAAGTGGCAATTTTAGTTCCTACTACCGTTCTTGCCCAGCAGCATTACCAAACTGCCCTCAATCGGTTTCGTGGCTTTCCGGTGAATATTGATGTTCTCAGCCGCTTCCGCAGCACCAATGAACAGAAGAAAACACTGCAAAATCTGCGAGCCGGCCTTGTGGATTTGATCATCGGCACCCATAAACTTCTGCAAAAATCTGTGGAATTCAAGGATCTGGGTCTGTTGATTGTGGACGAAGAACAGCGTTTTGGCGTAAGCCATAAGGAACGATTGAAGGAAATCGCCCAAGGTGTGGATGTTCTGACCCTGTCTGCAACGCCCATCCCCCGCACCTTAAACATGGCGCTTTCCGGCATTCGGGATATGTCCACCATTGAAGTACCGCCATCTGACAGATATCCGGTACAGACTTTTGTGATGGAGCATAACAACGGCATTGTTGATGATGCCATCCGCAAAGAGGTTATGCGCGGTGGCCAGGTCTATTATCTGCACAACCGGGTAGAAACAATTGATCGCTGTGCAGCCGCCCTAAAACAACGTATCCCCGGACTTTCCGTGGCTGTGGCGCATGGTAAAATGGGCGAAGATGCCCTCAGCGATGTTATGCAAGATATGGCAAATGGAGATATTCAAGTACTGGTGTGTACAACCATTATTGAAACCGGCTTGGATATTCCTAATGTAAACACACTTATTATCGAAAATGCAGACCGTTTTGGTCTATCCCAACTGCATCAGTTGCGGGGCCGCGTAGGCCGTTCAACCCGTCATGCTTACGCCTATTTCACCTACAGACCTGATAAAAACCTGACAGAAGTGGCAGAAAAGCGGTTAACCGCTATTCGGGATTTTGCTGAATTCGGTTCCGGCTTTAAAATTGCCATGCGGGACCTGGAAATCCGGGGTGCGGGCAACCTTTTGGGCGCTGAACAGTCCGGCCATATGATGTCTGTGGGCTATGATATGTATTTGAAACTTCTTGATGAAGCAGTACTGGAAGAAAAAGGCCTTGCTGCAGCCGAACCCGACTGCACAGCTGACTTGAATGTGACCGCAAATATCGACAAAGAATATGTGCAGCGAGGCGAAGAGCGGATGGATCTCTATAGGCGGATGGCTGCCATCCGCACGGAAGAAGATGCCGATGACCTGCTGGATGAAATTATCGACCGCTACGGCGAGCCGCCAAAGGGTGTTATCAACCTGGTGGATATTGCTCTGCTTCGTGCAAACGCAAGAAAAATGGGTGTTACGGATATCCGGCAGAAGGCCGGTGAAATCCAGTTCACTCTGCACAAGATGAATTTCGATGCCATTGGTGCCCTTTGTGCCGACAAAGATTATAAGACAAGGGTGCAATTCGTTGCATCAGCAAAGCAGCCAACCCTTCGCCTGCGATTGGCATCCGGAGTGGATAGTCTGCGGCAGGCAAAGGTATTTATTGAAAAATTTTCCACAATGGCAAATTCATAATATTCTGTCTATCAATTTCTGCACAACTATGTTACAATGAAAAAAATGCGAAGGAGCATCCTATGAAAGGCAAAAACAGCAAAGAGTTGAATGAATTGGAAAACTCTTATCATAAGATGACCCGAAGTGAAAAAGCCGCAAAGAAGGCATCCAACGCCAAACGTAAGCGCGTATTCTTGATTGTTGCTTCTATTGCCCTTGCGGTCTGCTTACTTCTTGGTCTGGGCGGTTTCCTCCTCTATAATCACTATATGGAAAACCGAACCGTTCAAGCAAACATTACGATTGCCGGTATTCCTGTGCAGGGTATGACCCGCAAGGAAGTATCAGAGGCGATTTCGGAAGCCTTCCTTCTTTCTCACCGAGGCAAGCAAATGGTGATTAAGATTGGCCAGGAAACAGTAACACTGACGGCTGATGTAACAAACGTACATTTGGACGCAGATGCTCTTGCCAAAGCTGCCGTAAACCTCACAACCAAATATCCTCAGCAAGAGGCATTTCCTTTTGCGGAGTATGTTCGGATGGACGAAGAAAAAGTAATGCCGCTTTTGCAGGCCGTCACAGAAAAGCTCCAATCTACCTTAGTGCAGAGCAGTTATGAAGTAACAGGAACGGCACCTGAGAAATTTGATGTGGTTGATGAAACCTGCAACCAGCAGATTACAATCGTGCTTGGTACGCCTGGCATTTCTGTAAAACCCGAGCGGATTTACGAGGCTATTTTGAGTGCTTATGCGGAAGGTAACTTCAATTTTGAGTTTGCATTCCCTGTTGATCAGCCTGAAAAGTTGAATCTGGAAGCAATCTTCTCTGAAAAATGCGTAGCCCCTGTAAATGCAGTGATGAACCCGGAGACCTTTGAGATTTCTGACGAATCTCTCGGCTATGGTTTTGATATGGATGCCCTTTCTCTGGCATTGGAAGAAGCACAGCCCGGTGAAAAGCTGGTATTCGATTTCATTTGGCTGGAACCGAAGGATACAAAAGAAAGTCTTACAAATGCATTGTTTGTAGATACATTGTATGAGCACAACCGCCGGTTGGAGTGCAACCAGAAACAAAAACTTGCGTATTGCTTGTGAAGCCATTAATGGCACCATCTTAATGCCCGGTGAAACCTTCAGTTTTAATAAGCTGGTTGGCGCAACCACAAAAGATAAGGGCTATGACCAAGGGCACGGATACATTGACGGCGAGGTCGCGGAAGTTATCGGCGGCGGTATTTGCCAAGTTGCCTCCACACTCTATGTGGCCTGTGTAGAAGCAGACCTTAAAATTGTGGAACGGTATATGCACGCCTATATGCCCTCCTATATGGGTGCCAGTACAGATGCTACTGTTTACTAT
>RHMF01000847.1_pt1 | contig 13661 bp, 16 predicted proteins | sample 5365151 | NCBI WGS metagenome assembly RHMF01 (sample SAMN10266501, study PRJNA497801) | feces metagenome | isolation source: feces | host: Bos taurus | place: China: Prairie of Fairy Mountain | collected 2017-08-14 | reverse complement strand
CCTCGTGAAACATATCGTGAAACCTTCCACCGGCCCTGGCCCGGATCCTCACCCACCTGATCCCGGGACCATTCGTCATATTTACCAAAATACCACCATAAGATTTGTGAATTATTTCTTTCATATAATCATTGTACTATCTGTAAACTTGTAATAAGATAGAAGTGTACCAACAATATAAAAGAAAGGAGATCAAGCCATGGATACAAGGGTACCATTTTACAAATTGATAAGATCCGCTTGCTTATCACGTCGTATCACACAAAAAGAATTAAGCAAGATGACTGGTATAAAAGAGTCGGCTCTTTCACATTACTTTACCGGACTACGAAAGCCAACATTACAAAACTTCTTCCTGATTTGTGACGCGCTGGACTTGGACACCAATTCAATATTAGATCTTATGTATAAGGGGGTAGAAAAATGACGTTATTAGCCATCATGATCATATGCGTTGTATTAAGTATTCTCGGCGCGTATCTGGAAGATAAGTATTATGTCGACAAAACCACCGGAGACATAATCTTCTATTATGATAACAATTATGATTATCATTTTGAAAGGTGGGACAGAAAACATGACAAGAAGAAAACTTCTTAACATAGGTACGGCCGGACTAAGATCCGAAATAAAAAGACTGAATGAAAGGATCGCTTCCATAGGTAGACGTTTTGGAAAGGACTCCGAAGTTTATAAAGCCACAATCGCGCCGCTTACCAGCGACAAGTTCAAACAATATCGCGGTGAGTCCGCAAGTGGATATTTCAAGCTTAATATAGATTTAAGAAATAAGGATATTCAAAAGGATATCACGGTCATAGATATGGTAAGAACCGCGCAAGGTGGCGTAAGATCCATCACGGAGCTTAAGAAACAAGCTGAAAGGGATTTACGCGGCCGTGAAGATAAACCCGGCAAGAAACCTACCGCGGCGGAAATAACCGAAGCTATGGAACGCGAAAAGTATTACCAGCTTGAATTAAGCCAGGTCAAAGAATACATATATGAAAAGTATACAGAAGCTGAAGCAAAAGAACACTATCCGGAATTATACCGTGGACAGAGTGGTGATAAACCGGATTATGACGTTTTAGATGATATTATCGCTCGTGAACGTGACGCGGTAAAAGAATGGTGGAAGAGTACACACAACTATGACCTTTAAATTTGAAGGAAATATATATAATTACATACCGTTTAAGCAGCTAAGAGAAGAAGATCTTCCTGAAGCGAAAAGGGCGTATAAAAGTCATTATTTAAATCTTGATTGTGCATTTGATATAGAGACTTCTTCATACCAGTCCATGAAACTTTCCTGGCTTTATATGTGGCAATTTGCCATAAACGACTTAACTATTATCGGCCGTACGTGGGAAGAGTTCAGACAGCTTATAAAGATGATAGGCGACCATTACCAGAACGACCGCAAGGATAGAATACTTTGTTGGATCCATAATGCTTCTTATGAATGGTCTTTTATGAAAAACTGGATACCGGGATACATGAAAGGCCGTTACGGATATCCGGAAGTCTTCGCTTTATCTCCGCGTGAAGTTATAAAGCTATGTACTGATAATGGGATAGAGTTTAGGGATAGCTCCGTACTTACCAACGTATCACTTAAGAAGCTTGCTACGGACTATAAGACCGGTCTTAAGAAGCTTACTGAAGTTATAGACTATAGGGAAGTCTTAACACCTGAAACACCTTTAGATAACGCGCGTATTGCTTATGCAATAAATGACGTTCAGATATTAGCGAAATTTAATAAGTATTATATTAAGCCTTATTATTTAAAGAAGGGATATGACATTCCTTTAACCAGTACGGCAATAGTTCGTAATGAAATGAAAAGACGCTTTAAGAAGCTTCCGGCAAAATATAAGAATTCTTATAAGAAGAGAGTAAGAACCGCGTTTCCTTCAAAGCTTGATTATACCTTTATAATGAAGTGGTTATATCGTGGTGGTTATGTTCATAGTTCAATAGCTGATACTTTTGAATTATTTGTAAATGAAGATATGTGGTCGCTTGACTTCAAATCATCATATCCGGCCGTAATGCTTCATAACAAATTTCCGTATAGGTTTGTAAAGCGTAAAGCAGCGGAATGGTATAAGATATGTAATGATAAGCGATACATGGAAGATAACGCGTTCTATGTTCATCTGGAATTTAAGAATATCCGGATAAAGACAACACACGCGATTGAGTCAAAACATAAATTATTAAATGTTCAAAACGGCTTATATGATAATGGTCGACTGGTAAGCGCGGATAAAATCGAAGTCGTGCTTACTGAACAAGACTGGCTTACATATAATGACTTTTATAATTGGGATAGTGTAAGGTGCTTAACGTATCACGTGGCCAGCAAGGAAGAGCTTCCTTTATTCCTTCGGGAAATGGTGCTTGAATATTTTGAGCTTAAAGAAAAGACGCCTAAAGATACGCTTGACTATGTTCTTATTAAGGCAATGCTTAATTCGTTATATGGTATGTGTGTATCCGGTCTATTTAATGACCATTTGGTACTTACTGAAGAAGGACTTCTTGAACCTACCGGAATGGAAAAACCGTATGAAGTTATCGTTAAAAATCAGATCCTTCTTCCGTATTTTGGTATATGGATTTCCGCATACGCAAGAAGAAATCTTCTTTCTATCGTGGCAAAGCTTGACGCGGATAATGCTTATAGTGATACGGACAGTTCAAAAGTCTTCAATTATTATGGTAACAAGTATATATTTGACGCATATAACGACCGGATCCGGAGAATAAACAAGACAATGTATGTCGGTGATCATGACAGAGCCGTATATAAAGATCTTGGTTGCTTTATGGTAGAAGATAAATATATCAAGTTCAGGACAAATGGTTGCAAGCGATACATATATACAACCTCTTCATATGATAAAGAAACCGGTAAGTATCGCCTGGAAGATCATGTAACGATTGCCGGTATGCGTAAAGGATCCCTTCAGAATAAAGCTATGAACGAAAATCGGGATATTTACGAATTATTTGAAGATGGACTTGAACTTGATAAGCTGGAAAGTGACAAGCTTACCAGCGTATATACTGATAAAGAGTTCACACTTGACGTAATAGATAAGGACGGAAGGGAGTCGACAGTTTATGAAAAGTCCTGTGTTACGTTAGTAGATATAGGCTTCAAAATGAAGATTGATAAGCTTTATCTACAATATTATGAAGCATACAAACAAAAAGAAAAACTAATAGTAGGTGAAAGGTGGTAAATATGAACGATTTCGCAAACGGATTTCTAAAAGGATACAAAGCAGCTGTTGAAGATGTGGTTCCGGGCTTCTTTGCAAACATGGATACCTATGACGGATTTAATAATTCCGGTGTCTTCACGTATTTCCTTAAGAATATAACCATGGAAGATATTAACGAAGAAGCTAAGCCTTATGCAGCAACTATGAAGGAATGTCTTGAGAATTGTCTTGAAGACTGGCTTATATCCCATTACGCTGAAATAAAGCGTGATTTTGAAGAGGAAGAATGGTATGAGAAGAGAGGTGAAAAAAATGAGTAAAGTACATTGCATAATATGCGACAGAAAAGATCCTTTAATGCGTTATGTGGTAATACCAAGAAATAGAATAACCGTGCCTATTTGTGAAAATTGCAACCATAAATATAAATTATATGATTTGAAACCAACTTGCCTTCGGGATCTTTTAGAACCGGCAATAAATGTAGGTACTACAAAGAATGTTAATAGAACCATACGTATGTTAATACATGATATATTTACTGAAATAGATCTCGATATAAATAAGGTTCCCAGCTCCGATGATTTTATGCAAGGAACTATTAAAGGGCTTATAAGAGCCTCTGATCACGTATTAACACAAAGTAATAAATATATAAAAGAGGAAGGCCATTAAAGCCTTCCTTCTTTATAATTAAGTATAAACTGTTCAAACAAGTTCCCGACTTCATTAGTCGCATAGAATAGTTGCTTTGTTTCATATAGCATGATTATAAACTTGTCTATCGGATCCTTATGTGAAAATCCAAAGCGTTCACGTTTTTCTGTCTTGGTTTCTAACGTATATATCCGGTATGGATAATCTTCCGGTATCGGCTTTGTCTTTTCATATAAGAAGCCATACGTTCCTAAGACGTTGCTTTTATAAACTTCGAAGCTTAATACTTCATCAAGGAATTTAAAGTAATAAGGGTGTGACACCTTCTTACGTTCTTCTTTGATCTCCTCTTGTGGTAAGTGCGGATAGTTAGATATTTCCCACTCCGCGCCGCCTACGATACTTGTTAAATGTGGATTGTCAAAACCGAAATATAAATTATTTATATATTGTCTTTTATCCGTTATGACCTTGTTAAGTCCGATTAAATGGACATAAACGGGTGTACCCTTCGGAGTTGTTACGACTTTACTTTCACCGGTTTTCATATCCACGATCAAACGTCTTATGTTCATCTCCTGAAAGTATGAATTATGTTTGTTTATCGTGTTGGCACACATGATGATTTTTGTACTTTTACGAAGGCGCTTTATTGTGCTAAGAAGCTGCGCGAATCTTAGAAATTCACCTTCCGGAGTAATGCCATTTACCGGTATAAACTCGTCGAATACTATCCAGTCTCCCAGGGGACTATTATATGAGGATTTCATGTTGTCAACGTGCTTAGCTGATAGATTATGACAGAAGCAACATATATTCGGATCCCTTTCAGATATTTCACCTTTTTCATCATGCTTTACTAAGTGCCATTGTCCGGCTAAGTATGTCATACTATCCCATTTACCACCGAATATCTTTTCAAGATATCCATATTGTATTATGACGTTGAAAAGATTATCTATGTTCTTTTTCTCCGTCATCTCTGAACGCGTCCTTATGTATTCGGTTCTTATGCCGTACTCTTTATATAGAAGAAGTCCGATAAGAAGGTACTGTGTAGTTTTACCAATTGAACGCATGGAAAGTTCCACAAAGTAATTTGCGCTATCTATTGGTAAAGAGGGGATATACACGTCTTCCGGAATATCTAAAGCGATAAGCTGCTTTTGGATCTTCTTCCAGTCTATGACAATCCCGGCTGTAACATCATTATTGATATATTTCATGGTGGTTCTTTCCTTTCTTAAAAGTTTCCTAATAGTTTCCTGGGTGTGGATTTATTTATCAACTAGTTCGCTAAATCTAAATTTAGTTAACCGCATAAGAAACTGTAAAATATATACTTCCACCCGTTAAAGATGTAGGTGCTCCGCCGTAAGTTGACGAATAATTACAGTTCATCGCACCCGCTGACGTAATACCCATATATGCGTTATATAATTTACTTGACGCAATCGATGTTACAGGAAATATGATATTATCATTGGGTCTGTATATTTCGGGTACAGTTGGCAACGAAGCAGGGCTTATTCCATATCCACATATTGAAACTATATTTCCTTGCCTTGCAAACACAATACCGCCCACAGTATCAGTTTTAACAGCAATAGCGGAATTTAGCAAACTTAATTCTATACCGCTATTTGTCGCTTGCCAGTCTGTAAGATCCCACGGCCCGGGTGTATTTATCGCATTTATACATACATATAATGTATTATTATGTATACAATAATCTCCTAAGTCGTATGTATCAGTTTCCGAAAAGTTGTCCGACACTAGGCCAGCGGTGGAAGAACCACCACCGCCACCACCGGCCACCGCGTCGGCTATATCTTCAAGGGCTTGTATAAGCCCGGAAGATTGTGTGTCACCTATCGCGTCAGCGATAGCTTGCAATTTTAAGTTGGTATCGTACTGGTTAGCCATTATAAGTACACTCCTTCCTCTAAAGCTTGTTTGATCATTTCTTTTTCTTCCAGCGTCGCGCCCTGGATCCCTGACGTATCAACATTATCACATACGGTAAAGCCTGAAAGCTTGTTAAGGCTCTTTGTAAGATATAAGGGCAAGCCGTGTGTGTGGGCGTATGCGCTCGGAAACTGAACTTCCGGAGTCTCCAATATATAAAATACGTCATGTGTTATAAAAGAATTACAAGCGGGTGATGAAATACCTTGTGTTTCTGTATGATAGCTTTGTGATAAGATGTTTAACGCGCTGGAAGCTGCTCCACCTATGTTACCGGTTCCTAAGTTTATAAGGCTGTTACCTACGTTCTGAATTATACCGGCTTCGACCTGGGCGCGGTTTGTTGCGCTTATAGGGATATCTAAGCCCATAAGACCATTATACTGAACTATCGGAACGTCATCAGCGTAACACATAGCCACACAAGAACCGGTCAAGATATCGACGATATATTCCACCTTAAGTGAATGATCCAAGAATACCGAAGCGTCTAAGTCCTTAAATCCTATATAAGGAAGGAATATGGAAAGCTTTGTAAAAGGGTTAGCATTTAAGTAATTATACTTTGCCTCATACTTCTTAGCTATGGTTGTACCGGAAGGATTTATGACGTGCTTACAATTATAGTCAACGTCTACCGGGCCACCTAAGACGCCCATACCTACGTTACCCAATACTATCTCAATGTCTTGCCCATGTGGTATTTCAAAAGGATACATTTTAATAGAAACAATATTTTCAATAGGTGACGCGTTTAAGTTCTGTATGAAGTCATAAAAAGAATAGTCCCAGAGCTTACGCCCTAATTGCTGAAGCCTACTTTTATCTATTACATAAGTACGTGTCATTACGCCGATACCGCTATATGTTTGCTGTTTGGACGTTGTACTCGTTCCGTCGGGTGTGTCGGGTGTATCGATATCGTCTAAGAAAGTGTCGATAGCTTCGTCCGTACTGGTATGAGTAAATGATATAGTGGAACCGTCTAAAGGTGGTAATATTTCTCCGCCACCCATTCCTTTATATGTTACCCGGGCGTGTGCTGTTGCTGTTACGTCCATACCGCTGGGTATGTAATATGTAACATACATATATAAGTCTATTGTTGTATCACTAAAGATATTAGTTAAGAACATATTCCAGTCGGGAAGATGTGCTTCGCTTGCCAGCTTATCAAAACTGAACTTTTTAACATGATCGGTATATGAATATATTCCTATGGTTTCAATAGCTGTAGTCGGCCCGATACCGGTATATCTTTTTACTTGTATAGTTACAGTCGCACTTCCACCGTCAACGTCGCCGTTTTCTATCATAGGAGCTTCCCACATGACTGTTACGTCCGGGCCTTTAACACCGTCTATGTTTATAGTCCAATTACAACGACTGTCTTCAATATTTTCCCACTCGTTATCATCGATAAATGAAATAATATCCGGATCCGTAATATATTCGGCGTCTATTGCCTTCTTAATTGCGTCAAAAGCAAGGAAGGCTAAAGGACTGTCGTTATTATCTGCATATGCTTCGTAAGCGTCTAAGAAGATACTTTTAACATTTATCCCTACGTTATGAAAGCCAAAAGTATCCGCGACATGGCTAAGTCCTTCAGTACCAGCCATAATGTCAATACTAAGGTTTGACTGACCAAAACCCCAGAATACAACAGGAGCTGAAAGCCAAGCTTCATATCCTTCAGTATTACCATAATTTTGGACACCAAGAACCATGTTATCATATTTGGCAGATGACATTTTATGCTCTGTATTTACGATATAGTTTTTACACTGGTTTAAAAATCCAACTATGGCGGTTATATCTGTAAGATGTGTGTCCGGTGTAAGTTCACTATATACCGCTTGTCCGCCTTCTGTTCCGGAGTAAATCGCTTTAATATCCGCGGAATAACCGCCAAACATATAACAGCCGTTTGCGTTCACATTTCCCAAAAATCCAAAAGCGCAATTTTCATCACTTTCAACATATACGTTATGATCTACTACCCATGCCGAGGGTGTATCATATTTTAAATGTGATCTCATGTGTTATTGTCACCTCCTGCTACCGTTACGACTATGTTAACGAGCTTACCCACGTTTCCGATTACCTTCTTTGTTATCTGTCTATGGATCCTGGGCGTTATTTCATCATCAACTATATCGCCGTTATACTGGTATTCATTACGAAGCACTAAGGGCGCCAAGCCGTTTATGCCGCCTTCGAAACTCTTTAAGGGATCCACTTCACCGGTTATTTCATATATTCCATGCTGTAAAAGGTTACAATCCTGAAGATAATAATATCTTGAGAATTCATCAAAATAGAAATAATTACATTTTGCTACATTAAAGTTACCGGCGTTTAATTTAAGGTGCGGATTTTTAAGAGTACAATCCGGAAGTATATCTACGGCAAGATCCGCTTTTACAACTCCGACCGCCTTATGTACCTTATTAGGAGCGTCGGATATATTATAAAGGTATATTCTACTCATGTTATCACCGCCTTACCAATAAAGCATTTCTTTACAGATTGCCTTAAATACGTTATCCCAGAATGACATATTACGGAGCTTTATTTCTTCATTTAACATCTGCTGCGTCATTGTTACGCCTATATTACCTTGACGTGTCTCTGTTTCGGTATAGTCCACATTGTTCTGTTTACCATATAACGTCGCGTCGCTGTCCGTATAAGATAAAGCGCTATGTGTGTCCGTATGCTGGGCGTCTGTATGTGTATCTGTCTTTTGCGCCCTGGTCACGGTGTCAGTATGTGTTAAGTTTGTTACGCTATCTGTATATGTATCTTCACTATGTACGTCATGGCTTATTTCTTTTTCCACACCACTATCAAAAGGAACCTCGCTATGTGTATCCCCGGAACTTTTAGCACCATACACGTTGTTGGTCTGATCTTCTCCGTAAAGGTTTGTCGTCTGATCCTGACCATAAAGGTCGGTAAGCTGTTTTTGACCGAATTGGTCAGTTTCACTTCTTGCGCCTCTTTGCATGGTCGTCGTATCAGTTCCGCTAAGTCCTTCGGTCTTACCCTGGGTTCTTCTTGTGGTCGTTCCGTCTACATTATATAAAGGATTATAAGGAAGCGACAAAGCATAGTAAAGACGCGCCCATGCTTCCAGATAAAAGTAAAGGATACTTCTTAAATCACTTACCCACGTTGCAAAGTAAAGCGCCGCCGTTGTATCATCATCTTCCGGAATGATCGGTTTCATGGAAGCATAACGTGTGTAAAACATACGGTCAAGTTCTTCATGATTACTTATATAGTCGTTTATGAAGTTTGATGTATTACCTTCAATAGTCGGATAAGTAATACCGGTTACGTTATCAAAAAGAAGCTTCCGGTTGTTTTCTTTGGCGTAAGTATAAAGGTCTTTAATTTTCTTCATCATCTTCACCTTCCTTCTTCTCTTCTTCTGGCTCTTCTTCCGGCTCTTCCTCTTTGGTTTCCTCTTCAGGTTCTTCAGTCGGTTCTTCCGGAGCTGCTTCGGGATCTTCCGGAGCTTCTTCCGGATCCGTTTCGGCAGTCTCAAACATTTCCGAAGGAGATAAGTCTTCAAGGTTTTGGTTCTCTTCAATTGATACGTTCATATTCGGATTGTCTTTTGTAATATCCTGAGCGAACTTGATATACATAAGTTCGTGAAGAGTTCCGAAGTGGGCTTCTATAGTAAGCTCCGGCCATAACTCTTTTGCTCTGTTACAACCTTCTTTTGCCTGGTTAAGCATATCAATAGGAACTAACCAACTATACGCCGTATCTCCGTTTATTTCCGCGTTGTTTTGCTGTGCCATTTTTTCAACTCCGGAAATAGGACAACCATATTCCATGGAAAACCTTTTTATAATATCCTGGTATAAATGACTTAAATACTGGATCTTATCAGAGTTTCCAACGTCTGTTATATTAAGGATAGGATCCTGTTCTTTTGACAGGATATCCTCAAATGTATCATCAGATATAAGTGTGGATATTTTTCCTTCTACTATCTCATTTATAGCGCTTATGAGTTGCTGCTTTTCCTTTTCGCTCTTTACTCTAAGAAGCGGCGCGTATCTTGCGAAAAGAATATTTTTATATATGGAAATATCCGTTTCGCCTAACATCTTAGCAAGCCAATGGATATTATAGTCCGGAACCGCGTCAGCCGTGTTATAAAATAACACTATATCTTTATCATTTACTATCTCATTAGTCACGACCACTTCCGGCTTATCTCCGGCTACTCTTATATATGAAGCGATAACTTTATAAGGACGTCCGTCTTGTCTTGGAAGTCCGGCAGGCTGAACGTGGCAGCATTGAAAGCCGTATTCGTCTTTAAGGATCCCGACCATACCTTCACAAATCTTTATAAAGTTAAAAATGTCCTGATCTAAGCCTTCAAAAAAGTTGTCAAAACGTACTATCTGATTTACTTTATTTATGAATTTCGTTGTATAATCGAAATCTTTTATAGTCTTTTCCGTACGACGTAACAACGGATATTTTTCAAGTTCCCGTTCTACTTCGTCTATATTTGCAATATAAAATCTATTATACATATCTTTTCTCCTATAAAAATAGGCGCCCATTACGGACGCCTATATTTTATTATGACAAAACTCTTACGAGCTTGCAAGCGTTACGCCTTTAAGGCTAAACTTCTGGGTGATAGTCCTGGATCCGATAGAAGTCTTAATGACAAGCTCCTGAAGATCCTTATCGGCTATCTTAAAGACGCTCTTTGTATCGTCCGGTGTAAGCTCTACCATACCGCTACCCATAGAAGGCTCTAAGCCTACCATGATCTTATCAGCTTCTTCGGGAAGATCCTCAAAGTCGATAGCGATAAAGTTACCAGCGCCCCAATCAGAAGCGACTGATCCGGAAGCTAACCACTTCGAAGTACCTTTAAAGTTGTTACCGATAAGTTCCATGTTTGCGTCCTGAATATCAGATACGGCGGTTCCGTAAACACTATCGGACTGTTCAAGAACGGTTACCTTTACGCCGGCATTTATACCGCTTACGGTGTAATCCTGAACAACAAAGACAATAGCGTTCATGGAAAGATCGTTCATGTACTGATCTCTGAACTGGTTGTAATACTGAACAAGATCTTCCGGCTTAAATTCTACCGAAGTAGTTCTACGGCTCTTAATTGTGTGCATGATCGCCCACTTATCAGCCATAAGACCGACAACACCGGGGATCTCTATTGTGGTATCAGCGTCAAGCTTCACATTGATAGTTGAAACGCTGGAAAAGTCTCCAATAGTTCCGGTTCCTTCCCACATAGGTACGGACTCATGAAGAGGAAGCTTAACATATTCATCGTGAAATACATTGCTAAGCGCCACGCGATCCATACGATTTTCGAACATTTCAAGTATCTGACATACGAAACGGTCGGTAGGTGTGAACCTCTTTTTCTGATCCGTATTGAATAAGGTTGTCATCTTACGCATGAAGCCCATGTAATTCTTCATACACTCCGAAGCAAACCTAAGCGCGTCGGGATCGTTTAAGAATTCGTCGGCTTCCATATCCGAAGGGTTAGGAAGTGAGCTTTGATAAGCTTCTACGAGGTTTACAACATGAACACCTTCAGCTCCGGGTGTCTGAGCATACTTTACTTTTTCAGCAATGAAGTTATTTCTGTTTGCGTTGTTCATGTTTTCCAGGTGGCAAACAAGAGCGTTATCAACACAAAGAAGAACGTACTCGATAAGAGTTCTTACTTCATCACCACTTTTGAAACTAACGTCCCACTGCTCATTCGTGATACAAATAGGCAGCTCCCAGCTAACCGATTTACCATAATATTTGGTATCAATTACCGGTAAGAATAATTCATAAACTCCGGCGGTCGCGGGCTGTCCCTGAACGGGTTTAAAGTCGTTCCATGCATGGGATCTCTGAACTTCAGGAACATCAATAGAAATTGCCTGGATTATTGCTCCGAAGCGTTCAGCGTCTTCGAAAAAGGGATCCGAATACTGTGTTCTATATGAACTATCAGTAAACCAGTTTTTGACCAGGACAGCGACAAGGGCTTCCGTAAATTGTTCTTTTTCCTTTAAGATGTTCTCATTGTTTCCAATGTCGACCACGTTGGTAAGATCTAAAGCGATAACATCTTCCTGACCGGTTGAGATCTTGATTGCTTCGTTTAATACGCTTGCAACCTGATTGTTGTTAAGTGCCATTTTACTTTTCCTCTCTTTCTTCTTTAATCAAAAGATCTTTAATAAGGTTTGTTGTGTCGTTTAAGGTGGTTAAGGAACTATTGAGCTTTTCAGAAAACTTATAGTCCCGATATATGAAATACGCCAGAACGACAACAGTAACACCGGCGTTCATAATTAAATTTACAAGGTCGTTCATTCCGATACCTCTTTAATATAATCATATAATGCTTTAACGCTCTTCTTACCTATCTTACCGTCAATCACAAGATTGGATCCGGAAACTTCATTACAAAGTGCCTGAAGATCTTTTGCGGTGGGATTGCTCTTTGCTTCAGCTTTTTCAAATTTTCCGTCAAAGAGATCTTTTTCCCATGCGCGCCTTCGTTCAAGTCCGGCAAGCTTTACCTTCTTACCATTGACCGTGGCCTTGCAATACTCCGGGATCTTCTTTGATATTTCGGTTATAGGCCTTTTACCATTATCTGTAAGTGTAATAAGTTTTCCATAACCTAAGTTATATATAAAAGAAGTAAGCGCCTGAAGCTGGTATTCAACTATCGCGTAACCATGTTCTTTCATATATGAAGAAATTTCTTTTTCATCTTTTGCTAAACGGAGCCTAAGCCATGTTTCTTCACTTGCCTGGTTGGTAATATCTCCGGGCTTTACGTTTTCCGTCCTACCGTATCCGATAGTCCATACGCCGGCCGGACATTTATACGCCCTGGATCTAAAGCCTTCAAATTCTTTTATCTTTTCTACGAAGTTATCATAATTCATGTTATGTTACCTCCTAACTATACAATACACAAATTGACCAAATAAGTCAATATATAAATATACTAAAGCCCGGACATTTATCCGGGCTAAAGTATGGAAATAATTATTGTATTCTTCGAAAGGATCTACCTATAGTATATAATAGAAAGAGCGCCTATGTCAAGCGCCCAATCTATAGAAGAAGTCATCACAATGGAAAACTTTTAAACGATATTATGTACGGCTTCGGGATTATTCCTATTCTAAACCCTCAACATACTGTTCTACAAGCTCCTGAACGAGCTTCATTGTCTTGCTATCCTTGTCAAGATATGCGTAATTATAATACTTTCCGTCGGATCCTTCATATGAAGGGAAACTAAGGAACGCGCCCTTCTTACCATCAACGATACGACAATTGTAGATATATACTTCGTCGTATAGTATCAGAGTGGCAAAGCCTAAGAGATTGTCCTTTTCATAAGGCCTGATCTCAATCGTTACGACGTCATTTTCGACGGTGACGGGGCTACTTGTCTTTGCTGCTTTGGTGGTTTTTCTTGCCATAATTTTGATCTCCTCTCTTTTGTATGGCTTCCGGGATAGGTGGACGGATCCCGGAGTGTGTCATAGGTTTGGAAATAGTACATGTAAGATTTTGGTTAATTGTTCCATGTCCACCTGGGAATATCTTATCATATATACGGATTGTATATAAGTGAAATAATTCACAAATCTTATAATGAAGTTTTGGTAAATATGACGAATGGTCCCGGGATCAGGTGGGTGAGGATCCGGGCCAGGGCCGGTGGAAGGTTTCACGATATGTTTCACGAGG
>RHMF01000845.1_pt1 | contig 13679 bp, 11 predicted proteins | sample 5365151 | NCBI WGS metagenome assembly RHMF01 (sample SAMN10266501, study PRJNA497801) | feces metagenome | isolation source: feces | host: Bos taurus | place: China: Prairie of Fairy Mountain | collected 2017-08-14 | reverse complement strand
CAGTTAGACGAAGGTAGCGAAAACGACCAATACATACCACGTATAAAATGGACCAAAGATGCCAATACTCTTGCCTTGATGCGCATGAATCGTTGGCAAAACAAAATGGAACTTCTTTTGGCTGATGCCAACAGCGGAACGATGTCGACAATATATATCGAAGAAGACAAAGCATATATCGATGTACCGGACACATGGATGTTTCTTAACGATGGCAAACACTTTTTGATAACCAGCGAAAAAGACGGATACAACCACATATACATGTACGACCTAAATGGCAATATGGTAACACAAATTACCACAGGCAACTACGATGTGGTTAAGATAAACGGCATAGATGAAAAAGGCAAAAAAATATATTATACATCAAAAGAAAGTTCGCCGATAAACTCCGACTTGTACGTAATAAATCTAAATGGCAAGAAAAAAACAAAGCTATCGGAAAAAGATGGATACACCAATGCTTCGTTTAGCAACGGTTGCCAATATTATATATCCAACTTTACCGATGCCAACACCCCTCCTATCTACACAATCCACAATTCGAAAGGCAAACAACTTGTAATGTTACAAGACAATGCCTCACTTGCCCAAACCATGAAAGCTTATGGTAAAGAACGCAAAACATTTGGCTCTTTTACCACATCGGAAGGCGTGGAATTGAACTACTACATAATAAAACCGGCAACCTTTGACAGTACCAAACGTTACCCATTGTTCTTCTACGTATATGGAGGCCCGGGCAGCCAACAAGTAACCAACCGCTATGCAGGTAGCGACTACTATTGGCAACGTATGTTGGCTCAAAAAGGATACATCGTTGTATGCGTTGATGGACGTGGCACAGGAGGACGTGGAGCCGAATTTAAAAAGGTAACATACAAAGAATTGGGAAAATACGAATGTATCGATGTTATAGAAGCTGCAAAATATTTTGGCAAACAACGTTGGGTTGACGAAAGCCGCATAGGAATATTTGGATGGAGCTTTGGCGGATACCTATCGTCGTTGGCAATATTAAAAGGTAACAACGTGTTTAAAACAGCCATCGCAGTGGCCCCTGTTACCACTTGGCGATACTACAACACAATATACACCGAACGCTTTTTGCGTCGTCCACAAGAAAATACTTCGGGATATGACAACAACTCGCCAATCAACTTTGCAGAACAACTAAAAGGCAATTACTTAATTATACATGGCACCGGCGACGACAACGTACACTACCAAAATGCATTGGACATGATATCGGCATTGCAAAAAGCCGGCAAAGAGTTTGATATGCATTTCTATCCAAACAAAAACCACAGCATATACGGAGGCAATACCCGTTGGCATTTGTATAGATTGATGACAAACTTTATCGAAGAAAAATTGTAACATCTTGTCAGCAGAAACATTTGTACATTGTTTTTCGCAATGTACAAATGTTTTAAACAGAAAATATTCACCATATTAAACTACGTTTTCGATAAGAATATCGAATATTACAAACAAAAAAAATTGAGATACTACACAATGATAAACAATATATTACAAATATTCATCAAAGAAAATTGAGATAAAGCACAATTAATTGTAAGAAAATTTGTAATTTTGTAGCTGTTTTCATTGTCAAAAGATAAGATATATTTTTTCTTTGGCAATGGTATTAATAATGAAATAAAAAATAAACTATGTCTGTAAAAAGGATTATTATTACATTTGTTGGAATATTATTTTTCAGTATCAGTGCCAATGCACAAATCTCGGCAGTGGGAGGACGTGCGGGCTTAGGTTTTGCCAGAATCAGCGACGATTTGTTTATGCATTCCACTTTGGGATACAATGTAGGTGGCTATGTAAACTATTCCTTTTCGATAGGAGCTTTGCCTGAAATGGATTTACAATCGGGTCTTTTTTTGGCTCGCAGAGGTTCTAAAATGGAAAAAATCGACAGAATCTCTACCGACGAAATCATTTATAATCCATGGTATCTACAAATACCTCTATTGTTAGTTTATACACACCGCCTACCTATTGCCGATGAACATTTTGTGTCGCTATCAATAGGGCCGGCTGCAAATATAGGCTTGTTTGGGAAAGCTCATCGAACAATACTCAGTCCCGACTATATAGGAATTTGGGGACCTGACAAAAATAGTCAATCAGAATATGACATCTTCGACAACGGATGGAAAAAGTTCGACTTAAGCCTTTTGATAGGTATCGGCTATCGTTTTAGAGACTACACTTTTGATATAATATTCGATAGTGGTTTTCTAATACCTACGGAAGAACCGGATGCATTGGTTCTCGATAGAAACTCTTTTAGCGGAACACAGCAAACTTTGATGTTTATGCTTGGATACCATTTCGGAATCAAATAACATTATATAACCAACCACAAATAAAAAATCCATAAATTACTCGATAGTGATTTATGGATTTTTTGTTATCGCTAGTTCTAAAAACTATGCTTTATCAAAGGCATTTGCGAATCCGGTTTTATAAGTTCTTGGAGTTTGTAGCTCAAATATCCCGATGCCACACCAACCAGTAAACCCACCAACACATCCGAGGGATAGTGAACTCCTAAATACATCCGCGAATAACCTACTATAGCCGCCCACAAAAAAGCAGGCACTGTCACATACCATTTTCGTATTTGTAAACTCAGCGAAGTGGCAGTGGCAAAAGCCACCGATGTGTGCCCCGAAGGGAAAGAATACGAATTTTCGTACTGCAAAGGATGCAATTCGCCGGGATAACTATCGTATGGACGTGGTCGCTGAAATAACGATTTCATAGCCATTGTGGTTGCTGTAGTCAACAATATACCTGCACCTACTTGCAAACCGGCTGTAGAAAGCGAACTATTAGAAGTGGCCAAGCCCACACCTAACATAGCAATAGGGACTGCCGGTGCCATTATATATGCCGAAAACGAAACACCCTTCATAGTGGAGTTCATAAACGGAGTTCTGGTATCTTGTATACTCATCAACGTATTTATATCCAAATTCTGAGAATACGAAGGTCTGCAAACAAATGCTATCATTAATATTATTGATATTAGTTTTAGTGTCTTCATATATCAAAAAAAGAGAGAACCTCTACAACATACAGAGCATTCTCTCTTATCACTATTGTTAATGTTTTAATTTCTGTTCATTGCATTCAAGTCTTGGAAAGCCACCAACAAACGTTTTACCACGCTTTCTTCGCCTTTGCGCAACCATGCACGTGGGTCGTAATATTTTTTGTTTGGTTTATCATCTCCTTCGGGATTTCCTATCTGACCTTGCAAATAAGCTTCTTTATCCTTGTAGTAAGCCATCACACCTTCCCACATTGCCCATTGTGTATCGGTATCGATATTCATTTTTACAACACCATATTGCAATGCTTCGGCTATTTTTGCAGGTTCCGAACCCGAACCACCATGGAATACAAAACTTACAGGGTTAGCTTCGGTATTGAATTTCTTTTGTATATACTCTTGAGAGTTGTGAAGAATAATCGGTTCCAATTTTACATTACCGGGTTTGTATACACCATGTACATTACCAAACGATGCAGCTATGGTAAAACGATTGCTTATCTTCGACAATTCTTCGTAAGCGTATGCCACATCTTCAGGTTGAGTGTAAAGGCGCGACGAATCGATACCGGTATTATCAACACCATCTTCTTCGCCACCGGTAATACCTAATTCTATTTCCAAAGTCATACCTATCTTGGTCATGCGAGTAAGGTATTTTTTACAAATTTCTATATTGTCTTTCAACGATTCTTCCGATAAGTCGAGCATGTGCGAACTGAAAAGAGGCTTACCGTTAGCAGCAAAGAATTTTTCGCCTTCGTCTAGCAAAGCATCTATCCAAGGCAATAATTTTTTTGCAGCATGGTCGGTGTGCAAAATTACAGGCACGCCATAATGTTTAGCCATTTGATGAACATGCAAAGCACCCGATACAGCACCTGCTACGGCAGCTTCGGTAGTTGGCAACGATTTTCCAGCATAAAATATAGCGCCACCATTCGAAAATTGAATCATAATAGGAGAATTAGCTTGTTTTGCAGCTTCCATTACGGCATTTACCGAGTCGGTTCCCACTACATTAACTGCAGGCAAAGCAAAGTGATTTGCCTTTGCTATACGAAATATTTCTTGCAATTGATCGCCCCAAACAACGCCGGCAGGGATCTTATCCATTATTTTTTCTGACATATTATATTGTTTTTAATTAATTATTAGTATCTTATACGATTATTACATTTCGATTAGAAAGAACAAAGGTAACAAGTTTTTGTTGGATAAACAATTTTATTCGACAAAAAATATATTTTAAAGAAGTTTCACAGTGTATCTAAGCCTGCAATAGGTTTACAAAGGACAACTTTTTTTGAAAATATCAATAGCAATTACTCTAACAACCTTGTACCTTAAACCTTCCAATTTAACCCAATCCAAACAAACAATAATCATCTAAAAATAGCTGAAATACGACTTTAATAAATCGATATAGTGCATCATTTTCATCAATTAAAACAATAAAATCCGCAGAAGTTATTAACAAACTGATACAAAGATACTTTTGCAAAACCGCCCAAGTTTTTAATGTGAAGTATTAATACTTTTATATATACTGTATATATTGTTGTATATACAGTAATAACTTTTTTTTAGATATTTGAGAATCTTACAATACTTGTAAAAACATACGGATTACATACCTTCCATAAGTTATTAACATATAAAGACATACAACAATTTGGAGATTTTCATTTTGATTCGTATCTTTGCAAACGAAACCGAGAGACTACTTTAAACCGAGAGTCAGTTGACATCGGGGTTTCTCTGCAATTATTAATTTACCTTTTTAATATGATTAAAATAATATCGAAGGAGAGGCCTACTCCCATAATAGGCCAAAAAGAAACAGAGTTAAAATATACTCTGTATGTAGAATCGTCCGGAACGGTTTCATACAAAGATGTGGTAAAATTTGCATGTAAGCACACGGGCATGCAATCTACCGTTATGAAGGCGGCAATCGATAGTTGTTGCCAAACTATCGAACATTTCCTTTCGATGGGACACAGAGTGCAGCTTGGAGAATTGGGGTCGTTTTTTATAACTACCGATAGCAATGCTGTGTACAGCAACACCGAAGCAGGAATATGTCAATTAAAGAAGTTGAATATACGCTTTGATGCCAAAAAAGACTTGAAAGAAGCCATAAACAATGCTGAAAGGGAATTGGCAGGTGTTTACAAGATTGTAGATCACGAGAGGAAAATCTACGAGAAAGTGGGCACCAAAGAATCGGATGGCAAGAACGAAAGCGGAAACAATTCAAACGGGAACAGTGGAGGAGACTCCAATAACGGGAATAATTCCGACTCCGGTGGTGGATTTTCAGGTTAATCACCTCTTAAGAAAAAGCGTCGACATTCGGTTGTCGACGTTTTTTTTTGCTTCTCGCTCAAAAAAATCAATCGTTCGATTCGATAAAGTTATACGTTCGATTTTTCCAAATCGAACGTATGGTTGCATATACACCGAACGTACGATATTAAAAAAACAAACGTATGATATTCTTAAATCGTACGTTCGATTTTTTATACACACAGCCACTCTTGCAATAACTACGCATTTTTTAATAGGAAAAAGACCATGTAAGCCACCTCAAATTATAGGTCGGAATGAAATAAATACTACGTTGCGAAAACCAAACACCATGTTTTTTTCTGCATTGCATAACTATTGCAACAGCACTGCAACACTACGTTATTACATCCACCCGAAAGGGTCAAAAATATATCTGCAAAGTAATGCTTTTCAATTTCCTCTTGCATATATCAAGAATTTTTGCGTATTTTGTACGAAAGTTTTGCGTCGTATCAATTATTGATATTTATCTGATTTTTCACTATATATACACAATGACTACGACTCTCAACTAATTACTTTTTTAGCAAATAAGTAAATAATAGCGACATGATTGCAATATTTGGAATTCTGCTTACACTTTCTGTAAATCTTACAATGATAATCTTTTTAGCAACGGCAGCAAGGGGTTCGCACTTGTTTCGTAAATATAAGAAAGATTCGGGCATTTTAATTCGATTTCGTTTGTATCCGCTTTTGGATAAGTTGAAAAAATTGGAAAGAAAAGGCGAACTACCCGACGAGGAGGTAAAGACATATCATGATATGAAAAGAGGATATAACATAGCTATATGCGGTTTTTTAGTATCCCTTTTTATTTGGCTTGCCATAATACTATATTCTGTTATATCAGATTTATAAGCCAAACATTGTTAAACTCTAAGATTCCACGTTCTACGAAATTAAATCACCCAAAAAAGAACTTTTAACCATGTCTAAATCACTAACATTACAGAATACTTGCATAATTCAAAAAAAGATTATATCTTTGCAATGTGTTTGCGAAACAAATACTATAGATAAAACATTGTAATACAAAATAATAATGAAACGAACTACAGCTATTATATTCCTTATTCTCGCCAATTTCATAATATTGGTACATGCTGTTGTTCCCCACCACCACCATTATCATGACGATATTTATTATATTCATAATCATGCTGATGATTGTTGCAACTCTTCGATTTTCTTTTCACTTACTCATGATAGCGACGATTGTTCGCACGATGATTCGGAAAAGGATTTTTGTAAGTTGCAAGATTTGTTGTCAAAATTAGTTCTCAATACCAAAGAACGAGAAGCATTTATAACTGCACTCGAAGCAGATTTTCAAGATTATTACATTGCTCAACTTCTGATGAGCGACATGGAACAGGAAGTAGAACAACATACCTATAAACCATATATTTTTTATTTGCCACACAGCGAAGTTGTGGCACTCCCATTACTACGAGCCCCTCCTTACTGTTAATAAGGTGGTGCTTATGTGTAATACACATAAGTTTTTTTTCCACAAAAGTTATATATTGGATATGTTTGCACAATGAGTTCTCTTGTGCATAGTAGTTTGCTATATCCGATATTTCAGACAGATTATATTAATTAAACACGTAAATTTATTATAGTTATTATGGTATTTCAATAACGAGATATCACCATTTGTTAAACATTTAAATATATATAAAAGATGAATTGTAAGAAAATAAAACACATTTTGTTAGGAATTTCGGTAGTAATGTTTTTTGCTTGCTGCAACAATGGTAACGAATCGCACACACATAGCGAAAGTTGCGAACACTCTCACAGCCATGAAACTCATGAACATTCACACGAGTGCGACCATAATCATGAAGGCCACAGCCACGAAGGACACGAACATCAACCACAACAAGAATCCTTCAAAGTAGACCAAGAAGGCTGCGAATCACATTCGCATGACGAAGATTGCAACCACCAACATTAATACCTAGATAGCAATGAAGAGAGTATATTTTGTAATAGTAGCATTGTTTTTGGGGTTGACTATAGTAGGTTGCGGTGGCCACGACCATGCCGGCCACGACCATGCTCACGACCATGAAGACAATCTTCAACTTACAGCCTACAACTCCGATTTTGAGATGTATGCCAAAGCCAACCCCTTTGTGGTGGGCAATGCCGGCACTGTGCTTTCGTACTTCTCATATTTATCCGATTTCAAACCATTGGATTCGGCCGAAATAACACTTAGCCTTATAGTGGGCAACGACGGCATTCGCCAAACACTGAGCAACGCAACGCGCCAAGGTGTATATAAATTTACGCTGACACCTTCTCATGCAGGCAAAGGCAAACTGATATACGATGTAAAAATAGGCGACAGTATATCGCGTATAGTAGTAGATAGCATTGAAGTTTTTGCCGATGCACACCAAGCCAACGAAGCGGCACACAATGCAATGATAAGCAACAGCAATGCCGTATCGTTTACAAAAGAGCAGAGCTGGAAAATAAACTTTGGCACCGAAGAAGTAATCTACGAGCCTTTTGGCGAAGTAATAAAAACCACCGCACAAATTCTACCCTCACAAGGCGACGAAAGAATAGTGGTGGCAAAATCGAGCGGAGTGGTGACATTTTCGAATGCCAAAATAACCGAAGGCACTCCCGTATCGGCAGGTCAGCAATTGTTTAGCATCGAAAGCAACAATATGGCCGACAATAATATGGCGGTGCGCTATGCCGAAGCTTCGAACAACTACGAGTTGGCAAAAGCCGAATACGACCGCAAACAGCAGTTGGCAAAAGACAAGATAGTGTCAACAAGCGAATTGCAACGTACCAAAGCCGAATACGACAATGCTAAAGCAGTCTACGAAACCATTAAGAACAATTTTTCGCAAAGCGGACAAAAAGTTACATCGACAATAAGCGGATACGTGTGTGAACTAATGGTTAAAAACGGCGAATATGTAGAAGCCGGTAAACCGATAATGTCGGTATCGCAAAACAAAAAACTATACATACGCGCCGAACTTCAACCTCGCTACTATTCTGTTTTGAACAATATAACGACTGCCAACTTCCGTATACCCAAAACCAACACCGGCTATCGTTTGGACGACCTCGATGGCAGACTGGTATCGTTTGGCAAAAGTGCCGACAATGGTAATGTGCTTATCCCTGTTACCTTTGAGGTAAACAACAGTGTGGGATTGCTATCGGGCAGCTTCGTGGATTTGTATATCAAAACACAAAGCGACAGTCCTGTTCTTACCGTAGCCAATGGTGCTTTGATAGAAGAGATGGGTAACTTCTTTGTATTTGTGCAACTTACTCCCGAATTATTCGAGAAACGCGAAATACAAAAAGGAGCCACCGATGGCTATCGTACCGCAGTGCTTGGCGGCCTCAAAGCCGGCGAACGCGTAGTGGCCAAAGGAGCAGTATTGGTAAAACTTGCACAAGCATCGGGAGCACTAGATCCTCATGCAGGCCATGTGCATTAATAGTATAAACCAACGAAACGTATAGCCTTTCGAAAGGCTGTATGTTTTTTGATAAAACAGAACAGTAATGCTAAATAAGATAATAAAGTTTTCGTTGGATAACAAGTTGCTCATTCTATTGGCAGCAGTTATCCTAATAGTGGCCGGCACCTACACCACACAAAAGATGGATGTAGATGTGTTTCCCGACCTTACGGCACCCACCGTTGTGGTGATGACCGATGCCCACGGCATGGCAGCCGAAGAAGTGGAAAGGCTTGTAACATTCCCTATCGAAACGGCGGTAAATGGTGCCACCAATGTGCGAAGAGTACGTTCGGCATCGTTGCAAGGCTCATCGTTTGTATGGGTAGAATTTGATTGGGGAATGGACGTGTTTCGTGCCCGACAAATAGTGAGCGAAAAGATGGTTACCATCACAGGCTCGCTACCCGAAGAAGTAACGCCGGTATTGGCACCACAATCGAGTGTGATGGGCGAGATATTATTTATCGGCTTACAAGCCGACAGCACCTCGATGATGGAACTACGTACACTTGCCGAATGGGTGGTAAAACCTGCTATATTGGCCACAGGTGGTGTGTCGCAAGTTACTATAATAGGTGGCGACTACAAGCAGTATCAGATACTTGCCGACCCCATACGCATGGCAGCCTATGGCGTAACGATGGACGAGTTGGAAGCCGTAGGACGCACCATCAGCAACAACTCAACAGGTAGTGTCATCCGCGACTATGGCAACGAATATGCCTTGCGTGGTATGGCACGCACCAACGACCTCGAAGAATTGGGACAAACCTTTGTAAAAAGCATCAACGGCAAACCTGTAAGAGTATCGGATGTGGCCGACGTAGTGATAGGTAGTGCCATAAAGATGGGCTACGCTTCGTCTAACGCCGAGAGAGCGGTAATACTATCCGTTTCTAAACAGCCAAATATCAACACCCTAAATGTTACCAAAAATATCGAGAAAAACCTCGAAGACATCAAAAAGTCGTTGCCAAAAGATGTGGTGATGGATACCAAAATATTCCGTCAAGCCGACTTTATCGAAGCTTCGGTAAGCAATGTGGGTAGCGCATTAATAGAAGGTGCTATATTCGTAATAGTTATTCTATTCTTGTTTTTGGGCAGTTTCCGCACCACTCTCATATCCATCATAGCCATTCCACTTTCGCTATTAGGAACGGTAATTGTACTTCACCTATTAGGTATGAATATCAATACTATGACACTCGGCGGTATGTGTATAGCCATAGGTTCGCTGGTCGACGATGCTATTGTCGATGTAGAAAACGTGTATAAACGATTACGCGAAAACCACCGTTTGCCGAAAAGCGAACGTAAATCGGCATTCAACGTGGTGTTCGAAGCCTCGTCCGAAATACGCAGTTCGATAGTCAATGCCACATTCATAATCATAGTAACTTTTATACCTTTGTTTTTCCTTACCGGTATGGAAGGACGTATGCTTAAACCTCTGGGCATAGCATATATAGTATCGCTATTTATGTCGCTTATAGTGGCCATGACAATCACACCTCTTTTGTGCAAAATGTTGCTTTCAGGCAATAAGTATTTGTCCAAAAACGAAAAAGACAGTTGGATAGCGACTAAATTGGGTTCTTTGTATAATAAGTCGTTGCAATGGGCATTGAGCCACAAACGTATGGTATTATACCCTACAATATTGCTGTTTGTTGCAGCGGTAGGTGTTATCTTTACCATGGGTCGCAGTTTCTTGCCCGATTTCAACGAGGGTTCACTCACCATCTCGGCTATTGCCAAACCGGGTGTATCGCTCGACGAAAGCCATCGTTTGGGTAACCTTATCGAAACAGAGTTGCTTGCCATACCCGAGGTTAACACCACCTCGCGACGTACAGGTCGTGGCGAACTCGACGAACATTCGCAATCTACCAATAGTGCAGAGATAGATGTAAACTTTACCCTTACCGACCGTAGCAAAGATGAATTTATGGCCGATGTGCGTGCCAAGCTGGCTACTATACCGGGCATAGCCACAACGGTGGGTCAGCCTTTGGGACACCGCATAGACCACATGCTTTCGGGCACAAGAGCTAGCATAGCCATCAAGTTGTTTGGTACCGACCTTAGCCGAATGTACATGATGGGAAATAGGATTAAGACCTCCATCAGCGGTATAGAAGGACTAGTGGACGTAAATGTTGAACAACAAACCGAAACGCCACAGTTGCAGATACGTGCCAACCGCGATATGCTGGCACAATACGGCATCACCATCGAACAATTCAACAAGTTTGTATCGCTTGCCTTTTCGGGCGAAAAACTATCGGAGATATACGAAGGACAACGCAGTTTCGACCTTGTGCTTAAACTCAACAGCGACTATACCGGCAGTGTAGACAAAGTGAAATCAGCTCTTATAGATACCGAAAACGGAGGTAAAGTTCCATTGGAAGAAGTAGCCGACATAGTATCGGTAGGTGGTCCGAACTCCATATCTCGAGAAAATGTACAACGCAAAATGGTTGTATCGGCCAACATATCGGGTCGCGACTTGGAAAGCGTGGTCAACGATATCAAAGCCAACATCGAACGCGATATCGAACTTCCGGAAGGCTACCGCATAGAATACGGCGGACAATTCGAAAATGCCGAAGCAGCCACACGCACACTCGTGCTTGCTTTTATAGCAGCAGTGATAGTAATATTCTTATTGCTATACATCGAGTTTAAAAATACCGCTCTTTCGGGTATAATATTACTCAACTTGCCGTTGGCTCTTATAGGTGGTGTGTTTGCTATTTTCGTTACTTCGAAAATTATGAGCATACCGGCTATTATCGGATTTATAACCCTGTTTGGCATTGCCACACGCAACGGCATATTGCTTATCTCCAACTATCAGCACCGTCTTGGCGACAATAGTTCGCTGCGCGAAACAGTGCTCAAAGGCTCGCTCGACCGCCTAAACCCCATACTTATGACAGCCCTCACAGCCGCATTGGCCCTTATTCCAATGATTATAAACGGCGACAAATCGGGCAACGAAATACAAAGTCCTATGGCTGTGGTGGTATTGGGTGGTTTGATAACATCTACTTTGCTGAATATTTACGTAATTCCCATAGTTTACGAAATGTTTAAAAAACGCGAAGAAAAACGCATGGCAGCAAAGGCCGATAATTCAACAGACGATGAAAACTAAATGAGAATCAAAATGAGAAAGACTGTAGTAATATATATATTGTGCATGATAGGCACCATATTGGCCGAAGCCCAAAACGATTATTCTTCGGTTTTGAAAAACATTGAAACCAACAATATCGAGCTGCAAACCTTGCGTGCCGAACTTCAAGCACAACAAATAGAGAACAATGCTGCCAACAATCTGGAAAATCTTTCGGTAGAAGGCAGCTACTCGTGGGGCAACAAACCGCAGATGGGTCCTAAAAAAACGCTGAGTGTAGCTCAACCCTTTGATTTCCCAACGGTGTATGCCATGCGTGGCAAACTTATGAAGATGACCAACAGCAACCTAGAGCTCCACTATAGTGCCGAACGCTTAAACATACTGCTCGAAGCCAAAAAACTTTGTGTGGAAATAACCTACTACAACTCGCTTATACAGCTCTACAACCAACGCTTGGATGCCGCCAAAACCATTGCCGACAACTATAGCAAAAAGATGGAAGCCGGCAAGGCAAACATATTGGAAGTAAACAAAGCCGAACTAAACCTGGCAACGCTGCAAAGCGAACACGATAAGGCTGTGGCCGAACGCCAAAACCTGCTTGTGGCTCTCGCTGCCATGAATGGCGGAAAAACTGTAGCAATAACTAATGTGGGATACGAAAAGGTATCGTTGCCCACCGATTTTGAGACATGGTACAAAGAGGTGGAAAACAAAAACCCCGTATTGCTACATGCCCAAGGTCTGGTAGATGTAAACAAGCAACAACTAAAGCTAACCAAAAACCAATGGTTGCCTCAGCTGCATGTAGGATATGTAAACGAAACCGTGGTAGACGAAAGTTTTCAAGGTGTAGCAGTAGGGTTGTCGTTGCCACTATGGAACAACAGTAGCAAGGTAAAACAATCCAAAGCACAACTGCTTACATCCGAAACCATGCTCAACGGCACTCGCAACGAATGTTACAACACATACAAAACCTTGTATAACCAATCACTAACCTTGCAACAAAATGCCGACAAACTGGCAGCCACACTATCACGTTGCAACAGCGAAGCACTTTTGCAAAAAGCATTGGATGCCGGAGAGATATCACTACTAGAATACTTGTTGGAAATAGAGTTTTACCAGCAAGCAGCCATCAACACCTTAGCAGCACAACGTGATGCACAAATGGCATTGGCCGAGTTGTTTGCAATAGATTTATAGTCCACTGCAATTCTGTATTATAAATAAAACCAAAACGCCCAAAGTCTCCATTGAGTCTTTGGGCGTTATTTTTGTATTTACTTTATCTATAATTAAAAGTTGCCATAGAATTTATTTGCCTGACTCAGGTGATTCATAGTCGGCTAACGAAACGCTATTCAATCCCAATGCCGTTCGTTCCGGTAAGTCGGGGTGGTATATTATTTCTTGTTTGTTTTTATCTATCGAGTAGCAACAATGTGTCAAACCGTTGGTTATAAACAAATAGGGCACATTCAATACCAAATTATAACGAGCTGCTTGATCGAATGTCTTCTGCGACAACTCTACCATAGGTTGTTTACATTCTACAAGAAGTATA
>RHMF01000844.1_pt1 | contig 13681 bp, 15 predicted proteins | sample 5365151 | NCBI WGS metagenome assembly RHMF01 (sample SAMN10266501, study PRJNA497801) | feces metagenome | isolation source: feces | host: Bos taurus | place: China: Prairie of Fairy Mountain | collected 2017-08-14 | reverse complement strand
TACCAAGTCCGACCTGGAGGCTGTCCAGTGGGAGCTGGAGCAGGTCAACCGGGCCCTGGATATGGCCCGAGGCCAGCAGCAGGCGGTGGGCGACCCCGCTGCCCTGGCTGCCCGCCGGGAACAGCTACAGCAGCAGCTGGAGCGCCGCAGCCTGGAGCATCAGGCCCTCATTCTGGCCACCCAGGCCCTCACTGCCGCCAACGCCCGCCTGCAGGAGCGCTTCTCTCCCGAGTTGGGTCGTCTGGCAGGAGAGTGGATGGGGAAACTTACCGGTGGAAAATACAGCAGTGTCACCCTGAGCAAGGAACTGGAGGCCTCCGCTACTGAGGCAGAGGGGCTGATGCCCCGCAAGGCCCTGGCACTGTCCAAGGGCACTGTGGACCAGCTCTATCTGGCGGTGCGTCTGGCGGTGTGTCAGCTGTGCTTGCCCGCTGACGAGCGTGCCCCCCTGTTGCTGGATGACGCTCTGGTGGCGTTTGACGATGAGCGCATGGTCCTGGCACTGGACTGCCTGGCGGAGCTGTCCAAGCAGCGCCAGGTGCTGCTGTTCACCTGCCAGAGCCGGGAGGGCAAGGCCCTTCAGGGCCGCCCCGGCGTGAAGTATGTGACCCTTTGAGGGGTTGCGAATTTTGCGTAGACGGATTATAATGATGCAGAAATCAGCAAAACCGGGAGGAAACGCCATGGCCGAAGAAATGAAAGATGTGCAGCAGCCCAAAGAGAATAAGCGCCCCTATGAGGAGTGCTTCTATTGGCTGCAGACCCTGGTGACGGCCATCGTGTGCATCGTGCTGGTATTCACCTTCCTTGGCCGCGTTACCCGGGTGGTGGGCTACTCTATGGATCCCACTCTGTGCGACGGGGAGATGATGTTCGTCTGGTCCCTGGGCTACCAGCCCCGCCAGGGAGATGTGGTGGTGGCAAATGATACTACAGAGGACTCTGTGGCCCTGCTTCATGGCGATGCCATCATCAAGCGTGTCATCGCAGTAGGGGGGCAGACGGTGGCGATCGACTACTACAACAACCTGGTCTATGTGGACGGAGAACCTCTGGAGGAGGATTACACCCTGGAACGGATGTGTGAGCCTTGGGAAGAGGATATGGCGAAAACCTATTTTGAGGTGCCGGAAGGCTCGGTGTTCCTTATGGGTGACAACCGCAACCACTCCACTGATAGCCGCCATGTGAATCTCGGGCCTGTGGATAACGACTATCTGCTGGGAAAGGCTGTGTTCAGCTTTTTTCCTCTGAGTCAGTTCGGCCCTGTGTAAGAGAATATGCAGACCAAACGGGAGCGCCATCGGCGCTCCCGTTTAATCGCGCGAGACAGTAAGGTGATAGAGACGATGAAACGATATTATAAAGAAATTGATGCGCTGAAGGGATTTGCGATTTTTCTTGTGATTTTGGGTCATGGAATTATTTATTTCCCAATTAATCTTCATGAAAACAACATTTGCGCGGCCCTCTTCCGGTTTGTCAGCAGCGTTCACATGCCCTTGTTTTTTGTTGTTTCCGGATATTGTTTTTCCTGGAATGGCAGCTATAAAAGCTTCGTTTGGAAGAAACTTCGGCGTTTGGCGGTTCCGTATATTGTCTTTAATCTGCTGGATATGATTCCAAGGCAGTTGGTACCGGCCTTGGTCAACCGCCCCAGAAGCATGACAGAATCCTTGAACAGGATTCTTCTTCGCGGTGGAGAGCTGTGGTTTTTGTATGCACTGTTCATTGTGTTTTTGATTTATCCGGCCATTGACCAGTGGCAGAGAAACCATACTTGGCGCAAGTTCGTCGTAGAGATGCTGCTGCTCGTTCTGGCCTGCCGCGGAACTTCTGTAACGCTGTTTACCCTGAACTATGTATGCTATTACTTGCTGTACTTTAACACGGGCGTGTTGCTGAAAACGTGCGGGGTGGATCTTTTTGGTCAATGTTTTCGCAAAGGAAGAGTTTTGGCGGTTGCTGCAGGACTGTTTTTGATGTGGATGGTGATGTTGTATGCGCCGGTGAGAAGTCATCCGATCCTGACCGCCTTTGTGGGAATTATGTTTTCTTTCCTGGCGACCAAGGCGGACTGGTTCAACCGTATGTTTGCACGGTTTGGGGGCTATTCTTTGCAGCTGTATGTAATGAACGGCTTTACCTTGGTGATCTCAAGAACACTGATCTGTAAAGTGACCTCAGATCCCTTTGTCATTCTAGGATTTAATGTCCTGATGGACTTTTTTGCCGCTTATATTTTTGTAAAGTGTTTTTGTGAGCGCAGCAAGTTTCTGAAGGTGCTCATGGGTATGTCGTGAAGCGGCGAAGCGTCTGCCGGCAGGCACTCCTGTTCATCTGTATCTACGAAGCGTAGATTGTGCCACATTCAGAACCGTGCTATGATGGCGGCGAAAGGACGTGAATGAGATGAACACCTATGTGACGGGAGCGGCCATCAAAGCCCTTCGGGAAGAAAAAAAGCTGACCCAGGCAGAGCTGGGGCAGCAGGTTGGTGTCAGCGCGAAGACAGTTTCTAAGTGGGAGACAGCAAAGGGATTGCCGGACATTTCCCTGCTTCAGCCGCTGGCCGAAGCGTTGGGGGTATCTGTGATTGAATTGATGAACGGAGAACACATCATGAACAAAAATATATCGGGCAATCTGATGTGCTCCAAACTTTATGTTTGCCCCATCTGCGGCAATGTGATCCACGGCATGGGAGCTGCGGTGATCAGTTGCTGCGGTGTGAGATTACCGGCATTGGAAGCGGAGGAAATGGACGACGCTCATAGTATCTCCGTTGAGAATGTGGAGGACGAGCACTTCCTCACTGTTCATCATCCCATGACCAAACAGCATTACATTTCCTTTTTGGCCTTTGTTACGTCGGATCGGTTCCAAATGGTGAAGCTCTACCCGGAAGGGGAGGCGCAGACGCGTCTTCAGCTGCGGGGAAAGGGAGTGCTGTACTTTTACTGCAATAAACATGGCTTGTTCAAGAAGAAAATATAAAAATAGCAGAGGAATTCAAATCCTCTGCTATTTTTTCTTTTGCAGATGAAGTTAAATCATTTGCCCACGCAGAAGCGCTGGAAGATACGGTCGGTGATGTCCTCCCGCACGCTCTGGCCCGTCAGCTCGCCCAGAGCGGCCAGGGCCTCTTCCACATCGGTGAGCAGGGCATCGGGAGTGACGCCCAACTCCAGGGCCATCCGGGCTCGCTGCACACTGTCTTTGGCCCGGCGGGCGGCCTCCTCCTGGCGCTGGTTGGACAGCAGTTCGCCGTAGGGGGCGGTGGTGTCCTTGGGGAACAGGTCGGCCACTGCCGCTTCCAGCTTGTCCAGGCCGGCACCATCCTTGGCGCTGAGTTCCACAATGGGCATGTCTTTGGGCAGGTTCATCACGGGTGTGGGGGCGGAGGGCAGGTCGCACTTGTTCCACACCAGAATGGTGGGGGCCTGTGCCAGGGCCTGCTCCAGAATGTGAGCATCCTCCTGAGTGAAGGGGACGGACTGGTCACACAAAAACAGGATGAGGGAAGCACCCTCCATGGCGGCCCGGCTGCGCTCCACACCCAACTGCTCTACCGGGTCCTGGGCATCCCGCAGACCTGCCGTGTCGATGAGCCGGATGGGCACACCACCCAGCTCCACACCCACCTCCACCGTGTCCCGGGTGGTGCCGGGGATATCGGTGACGATGGCCCGCTCGTAGCCCGCCAGGGCGTTGAGCAGAGAGGACTTGCCTGCATTGGGGCGGCCCACAATGGCGCAGGGGACACCGTGATTGAGTTCGTAGCCCCGCCGGCAGGTAGAGAGCAGCCCTTCCAGGGCCTGTTCCTGCTGGCGCAGGGTGGCACCCATCTGCTCCTCGCGGAAGGGGTCGATGTCCTCGTCGGGGTAGTCCAGTACCGCACAGAAGTGGGCCATCAGATCCACCAGGGCGGAGTAGATCTCTCCGATCTTACGGCTCAAAGCGCCGCCAAGACGGCCTGCCGCGTGGCGGGCACTCTCCCGGCTGCGGGCATCCAGCAGGTCGGCCACCGCCTCGGCCTGCACCAGGTCCAGCCGACCGTTGAGGAAGGCGCGGCGGGTGAATTCGCCCGGTCCGGCCTGTCGGGCACCCTGGGCAAACAGTGCCTCCAGGCCCAGAGACAGTACCATGGGGGCGCCGTGGCACTGCAGTTCGGCGGTGTCCTCACCGGTGTAGCTGTGTGGGCCGCGGGTATAGGTACACAGTACCTGGTCGATGACGGTTCCGTCCTTGTCTTTCAGGCAGCCGAACACCAGCTTGCGCTGGGGATGCTGGGACAGGGGACGGCCATCCATGGCCTGAAACACACCTTCGGCGCAGGCCACTGCCCGGGGACCGGACAGGCGCAGAATGCCGATGGCGGAGGGGATTGCCGGGGTGGAGATGGCGGCAATGGTGTTGGATTCGATCATAAAAAACAGCTCCTTTAGGAGAAAAACAGGGAGATATCATGGGAAAACTTGGTTTTCAACAGCGGTGGAAACAGTGTGGAAAACCTTGTGGAAAATGTGGAAATGGCAGGGAGATATTCATAGCCGTTCCAACCGGCGGATGAGGAACTGGGCGCACAGTCCGGTGAACAGTCCGGCACACACGCCGGCCAGCACCAGATAGGGCAGATAAGCCAGTACTGTCCAGGTTTTCATCACCACCGCGGCCACCGTCAGCTGTCCCAGATTGTGGAAGATGGCGGAGATGGGGCTGGCCAGCCAGATATGGTTTTTGTCCAGAAACAGTTTCAGCACCAGCATGGCCGCAAAGCAGCTCAGGCCGCCGCCCAGGCTGTACAGCAGGGTCATCATCTGTCCGGAGAACACTGCACCCAGGAAGATACGGGAGATGAGGATCATTAACGCATCCGACGGGCCCAGCAGGTATACAGCGTAGACGGTGATGATGTTGGCCAGACCTAACTTCACACCCGGGATGGGGATGGGAGCGGGGATCTGGGCCTCCACCATGAAGATAGTCAGGGCGATGGCGGTGAGCAGGGCGGCACGGGTCAGCCGCTGCAGGGGGGTGGGGTTATTTGACCGAGACATCCAGCTCGCCCTCCCCTCCCACGATCTCCACGACCAGCCTGTTGGGCAGACACACGATGGGCAGGGAGCTGTCGCTGATCCAGCCCTGATTAACGCATACCTGGTCGGGGCAGTCGGCCTCAATCACACGGATGCGGCCTTTTTCCACCAGAATGGTGTTGGATCCGGCCTCTCCTGTGACGGTAAAGCTGGAGGAGTCGTCGGCAGCAGCCAGGTCGATCTCGGACAGGAGCTTGCCGTCCAGCGTGATTCGCGCCATGGTTCCGCTCTCCTTTGGCATCAGCAAGAAGGCGCAGCAGGCGGCCACCGCAGCAACGAGAACGGCCAGAAGGATTTTTACTTGCTTGCTCACGGAGCGATCACCGTCACTTTCCGGTCAGTGTAGCCGTTTGCCAGGGTGAAGGAGTTCTCGAGCCCTTGGGTGATGTGGATGGAGCCGTCCTCTAAAATCAGAACGTAATCAAAGTTCAGCAGCCCGTCACGCCAGAAGTCGGCGGCTTTCTCCGCGCCCATGACGAATAGAGCGGTGGACAGGGCATCGCAATCCACGCCCCAGGGGCCCACAATAGTGGTGCTGACCACGCCGCTGCGGGCGGGGGAGGCGGTTTCGGGGTTGATGATGTGCCAATAGATTTCCTCATCCTGCTCAAAAAAGCGCTCATAGCCGCCGGAAGTGACCACAGCCATGTCCACAACCTCCACCACGGCCAGAGAGGCACCCTGGCTGCTGTTGGGGTCCTGGATGCCCACCCGCCAGGGAGAGCCGTCGGGCTTGGCACCTACCGTCTGAATGTTGCCACCCAGAGAGAGAGAAGCGGAATCGATCCCAGCCTGGCGCAGCATGTACGCCAGCCGGTCACCGGCCCAGCCCTTTGCCACCGCACCCAGGTCCACGGCCATGCCCTCGGGCAGGGTGACGGTGCGGCTGGCATCCTCCATTTGAATGGCGGTATAGTCAATTTTTTCCGTCAGTGCGGTCAGTTCTGCATGGTCGGGGACCCGGTGTTCCCCGGTGGTGAAGCCCCAGGCCCGCACCGCGGGGTAGGCGGTGATGTCCAGTGCGCCATCGGTGACATCACACAGAGACAGGGCGGTGGTAAGCAGGTCATAAGTCTCCTGACAGACCTGGACGGGTGCGCCGCCCACCCGGCTGAGCATGGCGATGTCGCTGTCCTGCCGGGTGACGGATATATTTTTTTCCAGCTGAACGATGTATTCCTCTGCCTGGGTGAGAGCCTGCTCTGCGTCCTTGCCATAGGCGGTGAAGGACATAAAGGTGTCCATGGCAAAGACCTGCCGCTGGGCGGGTTTTGTCTGAACGCAGCCGGAACATAATAGGATCAGGGCCAGAAACAGCCCGGAAATTCGGATACGGCTCATAGGGGTCCTCCTTATGCCGCAAAATAACACTTAATTATACCACAGAGAAAAGGCTTTGTCATTTTTACTTTTGAGCGGATAGGTTCTGGTTCCGGTAATTTCAATGAAGAACGAGGTAAGTGATTGAGCAGAACGAAAAAATGCGATATGATATAGCCACGATACAGGGATTGAGGTGATTTTGTGGAACATAGAATCAAGATAGAAACAACTTCTATGTCGCTGCATATATTGGCAATGGCACTCATGCTGTGTGACCATCTTTGGGGAACTATCGTTCCCGGAAATGATTGGTTGACCTGTATTGGACGCATTTCTTTTCCTATTTTTGCCTTCATGATCGTGGAAGGTTATTTCCGAACCGGGAATTTGAAAAAGTACATAGGCAGGCTGCTGCTGTTTGCGGTTCTTTCTGAAATACCGTTTAATCTGGTCGCGGGCAGCAGCCTGATCTATCCCATACACCAAAATGTATTATGGAGCTTTTTGATTTCAATTGGCCTGATCCATTGGAACGAGAAAGCCAAGGCCACCCGGAAACTTTGGAAGCGGGTACTCGTCGGATGCGCCAGTGTACTGCTTGGTTATATTGCAGGACTGCTGACGATGGTAGACTACTACCACGCCGGTGTTTTGACCGTGCTTACGTTCTATTTCTTCCGGCAGAGGACGTGGTGGAGCTGCGTCGGGCAGCTGTTCTGCCTGTGGTACATCAACCTGGAGATGCTGGGTGGCTTTTCCTATGAGCTGCACCTGTTTGGAAACACCTATTTCTTCACTCGCCAGGGTCTTGCGCTGTTGGCGCTGATTCCCATTTGGCTGTATCGCGGCAAGCAAGGTTATCACAATAAGTGGCTTCAATATGCCTATTATGCGTTTTATCCCCTTCATTTGCTGGTTTTAGGTGTGATAAAAATGCTGTAAGACGGTTCCTCGTGCAAAAGGATTCACCTGCAAAGGTGAGTCCTTTTCTCTTGCGCATATTTTCGGCGTTTCCACGAATGATTTGCCGGGTCAGTCTGAACCGATCCGGCGGGTGAGAGGGAGCGGGAAACATTGCATTTTCTGCATTGTTGGTGTAAAATTAAGGGTAATGTAAAATTTTCACTTCAAGGAGGAGAATATATATGGACGAGCGGGTAAAGGAACTTCTGGACCGAATCCGTGACACGGCGGGAGTAGCGGCTGACGCTGCGGCAGACACCGCCCGGGTGGCAGGTAAAAAGGCTGGTCAGATGGTGGACGCGGCCAAACTGAACGTCCAGATCTTCGACCTGAACAGTGAGTTAAACGACGTTCTGCGCCAGCTGGGTCAGGTGATGTATGACACCCACAAGGGGCTGGAGGCCAACGGCGACAACCTGTCTCAGCTGCTGGGAAAGGCCGACGAGCTCAATGCCCGCATCGCCGAGCTGCGCCAGCGGGTATCCGCCCTGCGCCAGTCCCGCACCTGCGCCGCTTGCGGTGCCATCTGCGGACGTGAGGACCAGTTCTGCCGCGCCTGCGGCGGAAAGCTGTAATTGAGGAGGAACACCATGGAATTTACCTTTGCACAGTATCAGGAAAGCGCTGACTATATCAAGGCTCGTCTGGGCGGCTTCGTCCCACAGGTGGCCATGGTGCTGGGCTCCGGCCTGGGCTACCTGGGCGACCAGGTGGATGAGCCCATCGTCGTCCCTTACGGCGAGATCCCCCATTTCAAGGCGTCTACTGCCCCCGGCCACAAGGGCCAGCTGGTCTTTGGTCAGCTGGAGGGCAAGAACGTAGCTGTGATGCAGGGCCGCATGCACCACTATGAGGGCTACTCCTACGAGGCTGTGTCCTACGCCGTGCGGGTGCTGCGCCTGCTGGGCTGTGACACCCTCATCGTCACCAATGCTGCCGGATGCGTGCGCACCGACTGGCAGGCGGGTGACCTGATGCTCATTACCGACCACATCAAGATGTTCTCCGAGTCCCCTCTGCGGGGAGAGAACCTGCCTGAGTTTGGCGTGCGTTTCCCCGATGCCTCCCACCTGTATACCGTGCGCCTGCAGGAGCTGGCCCGTGAGACTGCCAGGGAGCAGGGCATCGACCTGCGCGAGGGTGTGTATTTCTACTGCTACGGTCCCCAGTATGAGACTCCCGCCGAGATCCGGGCCGCCCGGGTGCTGGGTGGCGACGCGGTAGGCATGTCCACCGCCCCCGAGGTCATCGTGGCCGGCCACTGCGGCATGGAGGTGCTGGGCTTTACCCTGCTGTCCAACATGGCTGCAGGCATTCTGGACCAGCCCCTCTCCGAGCAGGAGGTGCTGGACGCCGGTGTGGCTGCCCGGGAGAAGTTCTCCGGCCTGGTGCGCGCCTGCCTGAAGAAACTTTAATATTTTGGAGGAATCTATGTCCATCCTGTTTGAACATGTCACCGTCCTGCCCATGGACGGTAAGCGCACTGCCCTGAAGGACGCCTTTGTGGCGGTGGAGGGCACCAAAATTTCCTATGTGGGTACTGAAATGCCTCAGGGAGACTTTACCCGCCGTATTGATGGAAAAGGCAAGGTGCTTCTGCCCGGTTTTGTCAATGCCCACACCCACCTGCCCATGACCCTGATGCGGGGCTATGCGGGGGGCAAGGACCTGCAGACCTGGCTGTACGACTACATTTTCCCCGCCGAGGCCAAGCTGGACGACCGCGCCGTGGCTGCCGGCACCGCTCTGGGCCTGGCCGAGATGATCGCCACCGGCGTGACCTGTGTGGCCGACATGTATATGCGCACCGGGGTCATTGCCCAGCAGATCCTGGATGCAGGTCTGAGTGCCAACCTGTCCTGCGGCGGCGTGTATTTCGGTGCTCCCGAGGATTTCTCCCCCGATAAGTGCGGCGACTGCCAGAATCAGAAGATTCTCACCGAAACCTGGCACAACGCCGGGGAAGGGCAGATCCGGGTGGATGCCTCCATCCACGGCGAGTACACCTCCAACGCCCCCCTCTGGCAGTGGATGGCTGACTACGCCCAGAATCACGGCCTGCGTATGCATGTCCACGCTTCTGAGACGGTCTCCGAACACGAGGCCAGCCTCCAGCGCAACGGCAAGACTCCTCTCCAGACCCTGGCTCAGTACGGCGTGTGGGAAAATGGCGGCATCGCTGCCCACTGCGTCTACACCACTCCTGAGGACTGGACCCTGATGCGTGATAAGGACATCACTGCAGTCCACAACCCCTGGTCCAATCTGAAGCTGGGTTCCGGCGTGGCCCCTGTGCCCGCCATGCTCAAAGCCGGAGTCAACGTGGCCCTGGGCAGCGACGGCATGTCTTCTCACAACAGCAGCGACCTGTTTTCCGACATGAAGCTGGCCGCCTGCCTCCATGGCGGCGTGGCCCGCGATCCCATGGCTATGAGTGCTTGGGATGCCCTGGAGATGGCCACCGTGAAGGGTGCCAAGGCCCTGGGCCGTACCGATGCCGGACGGGTAGAGGTGGGCTGTGTGGCCGATTTGATCCTGGTGGATTTCTCCGCCCCCAACCTGACCCCCTGCCACGACGAAGTGGAGAGCCTGGTGTTCTCTGCCCAGCCCCACAACGTAGTGATGAATATGGCACGGGGTAAGGTCATATATGAGAATGGGGTCTATCTGACCCTGGATATGGAGCGCATCCGCGCCGAGGTGGAGGGCTATGCCTTCCCCAAGCTCTTTGGCTAATCGCAAATTTTTAGGAGGAACCTGTCTATGGCTTCCAACAATCGCGCTCCCCAGCAGGGGGGGCGTTCCAAGCAGAATACCTTTTTCGGCGGTGCCGCCATTCTGGCCGTAGGCATTATGGTGGTAAAGCTCATCGGTATGTTCTACCGCATCCCCCTGGTCAACATCGTGGGCGAGCAGGGCTATGCCGACTTTACCAACGCCTATAATATTTATGCCGTGCTGCTGACCGTCTCCACTGCGGGTCTGCCCGTGGCGGTGTCCAAGCTGGTCAGTGAGGCCAACGCCCTGGGCCGGAGAAATCAGGTGCGCCGTACCTTCCGTCTGGCGCTGGCCATGTTTTTGACCCTGGGTGTGCTGTCCTTCCTGCTGATGTTTTTCAAGGCCGACATGCTGGCCGGGATGATGCACGATGAGAAGGCCGCCGCCGGCATCAAGGCCCTGGCTCCCGCCGTCATCTGCGTGGGCTGTCTGTCTGCCTTCCGTGGCTATACCCAAGGCCACAGCAACATGACCCCCACCGCCGTCTCCCAGATCATCGAGGCCCTGTGCAAGCTGGTCATCGGTCTGGGTCTGGCCTATTGGCTGGTGCGGAGCGGTCAGGGCGAGGACATGGCCGCCGCAGGTGCCATCACCGGCGTAACGGTGGGTACCATCGTGGCACTGGCTTACATGATGATTGCTTTTATGCGTGGCCGTACCCAGGAGCGCGCCCTGGCCGATGACACGCCTGACGAGGCCGGAGTCATCCTGGGGAACATCCTGCGCATTGCCATTCCCATCACCCTCAGTGCATCCATGGTGGGCATTGTTACCGTTATTGACTCCTCCCTGGTTCAGGGCCAGCTGCAGAAGGTGCTGCTGGAGAACCCTGAGAGCTGGGAGATGTACCGTCAGTTTGTGGATTTCGACCCTCTGGCAGCTGCCCTGGAGAGCTGGAAGCTGGGCCTGGCCAGCGGTGTAGTACCCAATACCGCCGCTCTGGCTGAGCAGGTGGCCAGCGGCGTGCCCGCTGCTGTGGAACTCAATAACCTGATCCTTGGTATCAGCCGCAAGCTCTACGGCAACTACTCGGGCGCGTTGAACATCTACAACCTGCCTACCTCCCTGATGGCAGCCATTACCGCATCTGTCATTCCCGCGGTATCTGCCGCCCTGGCCCGCCAGGATAAGAAGGGCGCTGCCCGTCTGACCGGCTCCGCCCTGCGCATTACTGCCCTGCTGGCCTTCCCCATGGGTGTGGGCCTGTTCGTGCTGGGTTCTCCTGTCATCAAGCTGCTCTATCCCAGCCTCACCGAGCAGATCGCCGGGCCCCTGCTGTCCGAGCTGGGCATTGCCACCCTGTTTGTGTGTATGATGCTGGTGTGCAATTCCATCCTCCAGGCTTATGGTTTTGTGAATCTGCCGGTAATCGTGATGATGGTGGGCGGCGTGCTGAAGATTGTCAACAACTATAATCTGGTCAGTATGCCCGGGGTGGGCATCTATGGTGCCCCCTTTGGCAATGTGCTGTGCTTCGGTCTGAGCATGGTGCTGGATCTGATCGTCATCTCCCGGGTCATTCCCGGGCGCCCATCCTATGTCCCCATGTTTGCCAAGCCCGCCGCTGCTGCTGCAATGATGGGCCTGGGCACTTGGGCGGTGTATGGTCTGGGTTCCAAGCTGCTGCTGTCTGCCGGTATTCTGTGCCAGGTGGATCAGGCAACCCAGACAGTGGCGCTGAGCCGGATGGGCAATGCCGTGTTGGTGGCAGGGGCAATCGGCGTGGCAGTGGTCATTTATGGCGGTTTGATCATCGCCCTGCGGGCCATCTCCAAGGAGGACCTGAAGCTCATGCCCAAGGGTGAGAAGATCGCAAAATTGCTGCGTCTTTCCTGACATTTACAGAACGAAGCAAGGGGTGACCTTGCAGAAGGAGAAAAACTGTGGTAGATTTTCAGTGCAAAGAGAAATATAATTTCCAGGATCTGGAGCAGATCGTGGCCCTGCTCCGGGCTCCCGGGGGATGTCCCTGGGACCGGGAGCAGACCCACCAGTCCATCCGCCGCAATATGCTGGAGGAGGCCTACGAGGTGGTGGAGGCCATTGACGAGGAGAGCCCTGAGCACCTGAAGGAGGAGCTGGGTGACGTGCTGCTGCAGGTGGTGTTCCACGTTTGTATGGCCCAGGAGAAGGGCTGGTTCAGCATGGAGGATGTGGTAGATGGTGTGGCCCAGAAGATGGTGTTCCGCCATCCTCATGTGTTTGGCTCCGTTCAGGTGGAGGACACAGACCAGGCCCTGAATACCTGGGACGCCCAGAAGCAGGTGGAGAAGGGCCAGAAGACCGTGGGCGACACGCTGGACGCGGTGCCTCACGCCCTGCCCGCCCTGATGCGGGCAGAGAAGATCCAGAACAAGGCACGCAAGGCTGGTTTTGACTGGGACGAGACGGAGCGAGCTGTGGACAAGCTCAGCGAGGAAGTAGAGGAGCTCAAGCAGGCCATCCGGGAGAACAGCAACACCCAGGAGGAGTTGGGCGATGTCCTGTTCGCCGCCGCTAAGGTGGGCCGCTTCCTGGACATTGACAGCGAGCAGGCCCTGCACGGCACCTGCGAAAAGTTCATCCGCCGCTTCCGCCAGGTGGAGGAGCAGGCAGGGGAGAAGCCCTTGACCGACTTCCCCCTGTCCCAGCTGGAGGAGATGTGGGCCAAGGCCAAGAAATCGGAAACCTGACAGCACGGACTGTGAGTGATATTCAAAAGACTGGCGCAGGAGACGCCGGAGATCATACAGGAGGAAAAAGATCTATATGAACAAGACCGAACTGATCAATGAAGTGGCTGAGCGCGCCGACCTGTCCAAGAAGGATGCCGAGGCCGCTGTGACCGCTGTGTTCGACGCCATGGCCGCCGCTCTGGCAGAGGGGGAGAAGGTTCAGATGGTGGGCTTTGGCTCCTTCGAGGTCAAGCGCCGCGCCGAGCGCCTGGGCCGCAACCCCCAGACCAAGGAGGCCATCAAGATCCCCGCATCCAAGGCCCCTGTCTTCAAGCCCGGCAAGGCCCTGAAGGACGCCGTGGACAAGTAATATCAAACAAGGGGCGCCTTTGGGCGCCCCTGTTTTACAAATGGAGGAATTGATATGAGACTGGACAAGTGGCTCAAAGTCTCCCGCCTCATCAAGCGCCGCACTGTGGCCAATGAGGCCTGCGACAACGCCCGTGTCACCGCCAACGGCCGCCCTGTTAAGGCCAGTTACGATGTGAAGGTGGGCGACGTGCTGGAGCTGCGCTTTGGCGAGCGCACCGTGAAGGTGGAGGTACTGGTAGTGGCTGACAGCGTAGGCAAGGCTGACGCCGCCGCCATGTATAAAGAGGTTTTGTAATTGATGGATTCGCGCCTGCGGGCGCGAACTCTGCAAGACTTGCTTAATAAGATAAAAAAGGTGCGTGCCGTCAGGCACACACCTTTTTACAGACTGTCAAAAAACCGGCCCAGCCGAAGGATTCGGAGGGAAAGATAATTGGAAAGAAAACCGTCAGGGTTGTCTTTCCGTTAAATCAATAACATTTCATAACTTTT
>RHMF01000843.1_pt1 | contig 13684 bp, 10 predicted proteins | sample 5365151 | NCBI WGS metagenome assembly RHMF01 (sample SAMN10266501, study PRJNA497801) | feces metagenome | isolation source: feces | host: Bos taurus | place: China: Prairie of Fairy Mountain | collected 2017-08-14 | reverse complement strand
CGCTCCCCGTGGCGTGCCTCAGATCGAGGTCACCTTCGACATCGACGCCAACGGCATCGTGAAGGTTTCCGCCAAGGACCTGGGCACCGGTAAGGAGGCCAACATCTCCATCACCGCTTCCACCAACCTGAGCCAGGATGACATCGAGAAGGCTGTCCGCGAGGCTGAGCAGTATGCTGCCGAGGACAAGGCCCGCCGTGAGGAAGTGGACACCCACAACAACGCCGAGCACACCATCTACCAGATGGAAAAGTCCCTCAACGAGCTGGGCGACAAGGTTTCCGACGCTGAAAAGGCTCCCATCCAGGAGGCCATCGAGAAGCTGAAGGAAGTCAATAAGGGCAATGATGTGGCTGCCATCAAGAATGCCATCGAGGAAGCACAGAAGGCTTTCTACCCTGTGGCTGAGAAGCTGTACCAGCAGGCAAACCCCCAGGGTGATGCAAACTGCGGCGGCGACTGCGGCAGCTGCGGCAATGACGGTGTGGTAGACGCAGACTACGAGACCGTTGACTAAAATTGGATGACCAAAGGGGCGGAACCACCGCCCCTTATGGTGCGTTTATGTAGTAAGATAAATTGTTGTTTAGAGCGGGAACAATGCGGCGGGCAAGGCGTTTTCTAAATCGATAAACAACCATTTATCGCATACATTGAGGTAAGAATATGGCAGAAAACAAACGTGACTATTATGAGGTACTGGGTGTTGAAAAGGGCGCCAGTGCCGAGGAAATAAAGAAGGCCTACCGCAAATCGGCCATGAAATACCATCCCGACCGCAATCCCGGCGACAAGGAAGCAGAGGAGAAGTTCAAGGAACTGGGCGAAGCGTATGAAGTGCTGTCCGATGACGACAAGCGTTCCCGCTACGATCAGTTTGGCTTTGCCGGCGTGGATCCCAACTATGGCGGCGGCCAGGGCGGCAATCCCTTTGGCGGCGGTTTCGGCGGTTTCGGTGATTTTGGCGACATTTTCAGCGATATCTTCGGTGGCGCCTTTGGCGGTGGCCGCCGGGCGCAGAACCAGAATGCGCCCAAGCGGGGCGAGAACATCGGCGTGCGGCTGGATCTGACCTTTGAAGAGGCGGCCTTTGGCTGCGAACGGGAGATCAACGTGACCCGTGTCGAAGCTTGCGGCGCCTGCTCCGGTACCGGTGCGGCAGACGGCCAGGTGGAGACCTGCTCTACCTGTCGCGGCAGCGGCCAGGTGCGCACGGTGCAGAATTTCATGGGTATGCAGATGCAGTCCACCGTGGCTTGCCCCCAGTGTAACGGCCAGGGTAAGGTGATCAAGACCCCCTGCTCCACTTGCCGCGGCAAGGGCAAGGTCCGTCGCAGCCAGAGGCTGCGGATCAAGGTGCCTGCCGGCATTGATCATGGCCAGGCATTCCGTGTCTCCGGTCAGGGCAACGCAGGTACAAACGGCGGTCCGGCCGGCGATGTGATGGCAGAGGTCTACATCAAACCCCATGACGTGTTCCGCAGAAACGGCACGGAGGTCTATTGCCAGGTTCCCATTTCCTTTGCCCAGGCAGCGCTGGGTGCGGAGATCCAGGTGCCCACGCTGGATGGCTGGGTCCCCTATACCATCCCCGAAGGCACCCAGACGGGCAGAGAATTTACCATGTCCGACCGTGGCATTCCGGTTGTAAACAATCCCAAGCGCCGTGGCCGTCACCGCTTTGCGGTGGTGGTGGAGACACCCACCAAGCTGACGAAGGAGCAGCGGGAGCTGCTGCAAAAGCTGGACGAGACCATGGGCAACAAGGCAAACAGCAAGAAAAAGCGGTTTTTTTGACAGATGGAGGCCATAATGGAAGAAAAATTTGTTGCAGCATGGCTGAGTAATCGTGCCAAGGCCGCCCAGATGGGCATCCGCCTGCGTCCGGTGGAGGCTGCAGATGCCATGAAGACCGCCCGCCGCTGGCTCAGTGGCAGCCGGGAGAGTGACGGTTTCGGCGTTCTGGCAGATAAGAAAAAGCTGGAATGGAGCCTGGAGGCGTTGGTGATCGACAAGCGGTTCACAGCGCTCTTTACCGACGAGGAGGCCAACACCGCCCTGGAGCGGCTTTTGGCTGCAGGCTACTATGGCATATAAAAAACGGCAGTACCAAATCGGTACTGCCGTATTTTTTTACAGATCCGCCCAACAATGGATGGCAGGGCAGGAGAGGGACGGCGCAAGGTCTTCCTCCGCAAAGATCAACAGAAGGTCGCCTTTGGCCAGAGAAAAGGCTTGCTCCTGCACGGTAATGACCGTTGCCTGGGTGGCATAGAAGCTGTTCAGACCCGGTTGCAGCTGTACGTTACCGCCGGAAATCTGCATTCGGCCCTCCACGCCCTTGAGCATCAGGTTGAAATCCGTGGCGGTGCCCACGCAGTGGGTGGGTGTCTCGCCGGAGAAACGGTAGGGCCTGTCCAGCGGCCCCAGGACCACCGGTTTGCTCTCGGGATGGGTCAGGACAAAGCTGCCGACCAGAGGCGTGATATAGCGCACCACGCCCTGCAGGGGCGTGAAATCACTTTCCGGCAGATCCACCGTGGCAGAGCTGATGCGCAGGGAGAATTCCCGCCGGGCATAGTCTGCGCCCTTGGGCCAGATGAACAGCTCCGTGGTGGTGCCGCCGGACCAGGCGCTGGTTTTGTAGTCCTTGTTTGTCAAATGCAGGATCTGCATAGGCTTTCCCTCGTTTCAAATAGCAGGTTATGGTTCCTTCAGTTGGGCGATGCGCTTGGCGATGTCGCAATTTGCTTTCTTGGGGCAGTTTTCATATTCGCAGTCCGGTTCACCGTCTTCCACAAGTACGATGCGGCTTTTGTCCAGACAGCGGCAGTAGCCGGTAATGAATTCCTCCATCAGATATCCTCCACGATGCAGAAGCCTCTGGGGCCTACGGTGAGCCAATCCGGCGCTACCACCTGCAGGTTATAGCCCAGCAGCAGCTTGCCGGCAGGGATCTCCCAAATGTCGGCAGAACGGTTGCAGTAGATGCGCAGGGTCTTGCCCTCATAGCTGCGGCAGAAACCCAGCCGCTTGTCGCCGGCCTGGAAGAAGGAAATGTCGCCCAGCCGCAGGGCGGGGTGATCCTTTCTCAGCTGACCCAGCCGCTTGTAGTGCTGCACAAATTCCCGATCTTCCCGTCCCCAGGGGTAGGTACGGCGGTTGAAGGGGTCTTTATGACCCTCCATGCCGGCCTCGTCACCATAGTACAGGCTGGGGCTGCCGGGCAGGGTGTATTGCAGGAAGGAGGCTGCCAGCAGCCGCTCCCGCGCCACTTCAAACTGATTGCGGGAAAGGCGGCGCTGGGCCTGTTCTGCCCGGCTGCCTTCAAAGTCATCCACCAGAGCGGTGAGGATGCGGACGGTGTCGTGGGTGCCCAGCAGGTTCATGTTGCAGGCAAGCACCTGGGGTGGGTAGTTTTCGGCAATGTTCATCACCGTGTCCCGGATCCCCCGGCCGTTGTCCCAACCGCGGATGTAGTTGAGGATGGCGGTTCGGAAGGGGTAATTCATGACACTGTCCAGCTCGGCGTCCACAAAATATTTGCGGCGCTTGCCGTAGGCCACCTTGTTGGAGGCATCCTCCCACACTTCGCCCAGCACATAGCCGTCGGGACGGAGCTGCTTGACCCGGTCATACAGCAGTTTCAGGAATTCGTCGGGCAGCTCGTCGGCCACATCCAGGCGGAAACCGTCGGCGCCCAGGCCAAGCCAATGAGCCACCACACTGTCCTCGTCGGAAATGATGTAGCGGATGAAATCCGGATGCATCTTGTTCACGGTGGGCAGGGTATCAAAGCCCCACCAGCTGGTGTAGCGATCCGGCCACTGCTGGAAGGTGTACCAGTTATAGTAAGCAGAAGTCTGGCTGTTATAAGCGCCCACACCGGGGAAGGTGCGGTTTTTATTGAAATAAAGGCTGTCCGAGCCGGTGTGGGAGAACACACCGTCCAAAATCACCCGGATGCCCCGGGCATGGGCAGCCTGACACAAGGCGGTAAATTCTGCCTCCGTGCCCAGCATGGGGTCGGGGGTCTTGTAATCGCCGGTGTCATAGCGGTGGGAAGAGAAGCTTTTGGAAATGGGGTTCAGGTACAGAATGGTGGTGCCCAGGCTGGCGATATAGTCCATCTTCTCGATGATGCCCTTGAAATTGCCGCCATAGAAGTCGTTGTTCAGTACCAGGCCCTCAGCGGTAGGCTGCCAGTGAACTTCTTCGTACCAGTCCTTGTGGACGGTGTAGGGCTCCAGCTTGCCGCTCAGGTCGCAGCGGCCGGCCTTATAAAACCGGTCCGGGAAGACCTGATAGATGGTGGCACCTTTGGCCCAGTCCGGGGTGTGGAAATCGGCAGGGATGCAGCTGACCTGCCACAGCGCGCCTGCTTCCATATTGGTGTCGTCGCCGTATTTAAACAGGCGGAAGGAGCCGGTGCGGGTGATGATGCGGAAATAGTAGAAATAAAGGCCCGTATTGTCCAGGGAAAAGCTGCCCCGGAAGATCTCGTAGGCGCCATGTTTCTTGGCAAAGTGCATGGCCACAGTCTTGGCCGGGGTGCCGTCCTCATATTGTAAAATACATTCCACCGCCTTGGTTTGCACCGTGGAGGGGATGTGGATGTGCAATGTACAGTTCTGCTCCGGCACCAGCGTGCCGAAGGGGGTCTTGAACTGCGTCTGCTTACTGTCGAACAAGATGCGCATAGGAATACTCCTGGTATTAAAATTTCAGTTTGTCGCCCGTTTGAGCGCCCTGCCGGAGAAGGATAAACTCCAATTTCTATACTATCACACAATGGGAAACTTTGCAAGAAAAAGCCGGGGTGCGATGCACCCCGGCGGGAAATATTGTGTTTACCAGCTGAGCATCCGGTGGAACAGCTCCATGTAACGGCCGGCAGGCACGTTCCAGCTGAAATCCTGCTCCATATCCGTGCGCTGCAGAGCCCGGAAGCCCTCCCGATCGTCCCAGTACAGACGGATGGCCCGCTGCACAGCGGCCAGGAAATCGTCGGCATTGTAGCTCTGGAAGGTGAAGCCCAGGCCGCCCTGACCCTTTTCGTCGCAGGGAGGCACGGTGTCTCTCAGACCGCCGGTGGAGTGGACCACGGGCACGGTGCCATAGCGCATGGCGTTCATCTGGCTCAGGCCGCAGGGTTCAGACTTGCTGGGCATCAGATAGATGTCCGCGCCTGCATAGATGCGGGAAGCCAGACCCAGGTCGAAGGTGATCTGTGCAGACACCCGGTCGGGGAATTCCGCGGCCAGATCTTTGAAGAACTGCTCAAACTGCTTTTCACCGGTGCCCAGGATCAGCAGCTGGCAATCCTCGTCCCACAGCAGCTTGCGGGCGCAGTAGCACAGCAGATCCAGACCCTTATGACCGGCCAGGCGGGTGACCATGACCATCAGGGGGGAGTCGCACACCGGCAGACCCACCTCTTCCTGCAGCAGAGCCTTGCACTTGGCCTTGCCCTGGACAAAGGTGTCCACATTGTAGTGGGCAGACAGGTACTTGTCCGTTGCGGGATTGAACACGCCGGTATCAATACCGTTGGTGATGCCGGTGAGCTTCCAGGCGGCATTGGTCAGAACGCCGTCCAGGCCATGGGCATAGTAAGGATACATCAGTTCCCGGGCATAGCTTTCGGAAACGGTGGTCACCAGGTCGGCGGTCTCGATGGCGCCCTTCATCATGTTCACGCTGCCGTTCATGTCCAGCACGCCCCGATACTCCCAGGGCAGACCCAGCACATCGTCGAAGAAGTGGGGAGAAGCCCAACCCTGGTATTCCACGTTGTGGATGGTGTACATCACCCGGGTGTGGGGGAAGACGGGACGGAACCAGGCGTTGAGCATGGTGGGCACCAGGGCGGTCTGCCAGTCGTTGCACTGGATCACATCGGGGATGTAGTTCACGGCACACAGCGCCTCCAGGCAGGCCTTGGAGAAGAAGGCAAACCGCTCGCTGTCGTCGTCGTCGCCGTAGATGGCACCGCTACGGCCGCCGAAGTAATAATCGTTGTCGATGAAGTAGACCTGCACGCCATCTGCCCGGTTCTTCAGCCGGACGATGCCGCAGTATTGCTCCCGCCAGCCCAGACGGACGTAGCGGGTGGCAACGGTCTCGGTCTCATAGGCGGGATTTTCCTTGATCTTTTTGTAGTAAGGCAGGATCAGGACCACCTCGTTGCCCTCAATGCGCTTGAGCGCGGCGGGCAGCGCTTCCATTACGTCGCCCAGACCGCCGGATTTGGCATAGGGAGCGCCTTCGGAAGCAAGTACGGCGATTCTCATACGGTTTCACCCCGCTTGATGATGATGGGGTTATTGGGCGTGCCGATGAGCTTGGCGCCGGGGGTAACGGTGACATCCTTGTCCAAAATGACGTACTTCAGCTGTGCGCCCTGGCCGATCTTGGCATCATTCATGACGATGCAATTTTCCACCTGTGCGCCTTCTTCCACGATGACCTGGCGGAACAGCACGGTGTGCTTGACGTTGCCGCTGATCACACAGCCATCGGCCACGATGCAATCGTCCACGCAGCAGTTCTCGTCATAGTAGGTGGGCACGCGGTCGCGGACCTTGGTGAAGATGGGGTGGTTGGCGCTGAACAGATCGTTCCGGATCTCCCGGGTGATCAGAGCCAGGTTGTTGTTGAAATAATCCACCACGGTCTCGTTGTACAGAGCCACACCGTCGAAGGGGAAGACGTTGACGGTGATCTCGCCCTTCTGCCACTGACCCATCACCAGATCCCGGTCCATGTGGTAGAGATTGCGGGCGATGTGCTGGGACACCTTCTCGGCCAGCCACTTCTTGCTCAGCACGAAGATGTCCATGGAAGCAACATACTCAGCGGGGGCGGGGTAGTCCACCAGCATGTCCACCACCTGGCCGTTGTCATCCAGCTTCAGAGCCAGGTCCAGCTGGCGCTTGCCGTCGGCGATGCCGGCGGTGGCCACGATGGTGATATCCTTGCCGCTTTCCACGTGGGAGGCGATGACCTTGCCCAGGTCCACATTGCTCAGCACGGCGGTATCCATCAGCACCACATACTCAAAGCTGTCGGGCATGCGCAGGAAATCAATGGCAGAGTGCAGGCTCTCCAGCTTGCCGCGGTAACTGTCGGTGGCAGACATGGCGTAGGGGGTCAGGAATTCCAGGCCGCCCTCGTCCATCTCCAGGCCCCATTCTTCACCGGAGCCGATGTGGTTCATCAGGCTCTGATAGTGGTGGCGGGAGATGATGCCGATGTGACGGATGCCTGCATCGGACATATTGGACAGGGCAAAGTCCACCTGGCGGTAACGGCCGCCAAAGGGCAGGGATGCAACGGTGCGCTTATCGGTCAGATCGCCCATGGCAGCGTCATTGGCGAAAATAATACCCATTACGTTCATTGTGATTTCCTCCTTACAGCATATCACCGGGCAGCAGCACGGTGTTGGCCTCGACCACAGCGCCCTTGGAAGTGACGCTGATCTTCTTCTCCTCGCCGGGGGCGAAGGCACCGCCGACTACGGCGTTCTTGCAGACTCTGGAGTTTTCGCCCAGGATGGCGTGACGGACGATGGCGCCGGGCTCGATGACCACACCGGGCATCACCACGCTGTCTTCCACCACGGCGTCCTTGCCGATGGTGCAGCCAACGGAAATGATGGAGTGGTTGACCTTGCCGTAAACCTGGCAGCCTTCTGCGATGAAGCAGCCCACGGTCTTGGCTTCCACATCAATGTAGGAAGAGGGCAGGGCGCTGTTGCGGGCGTAGATCTTGCTGCGCTCATCACCGCGGATGTTGAATTCGGGATTCTTGCCCAGCAGCTCCATGTTGGCTTCCCACAGGGAATCGATGGTGCCCACGTCCTTCCAGTAGCCGTCAAAGGGATAGGCCATCATCTTGAAGCCGGCATTCAGCAGGCCCGGGATGATGTTCTTGCCAAAGTCCTTGGAGGAGTTGGGGTCAGCCTCGTCAGCGATCAGGGCTTCCCGCAGGATGCTCCAGTTGAACACGTAGATGCCCATGGAGGCGTTGGTGGACTTGGGAACCTTGGGCTTCTCCTCGAACTCATAGATGGAGTTGTCGGGGTTGGTGTTGAGAATGCCGAAGCGGGAGGCTTCTGCCAGAGGAACGTTGCGCACAGCGATGGTGCAGGCAGCGTTGTGGGCCACATGGTATTCCACCATGGCGTTGTAGTCCATCTTGTAGATATGGTCGCCGGACAGAACCACCACATATTCCGGATCAAAGCGATCGACGAAATCGATGTTCTTATAGATGGCGTTGGCAGTGCCTTCGTACCAGCCGGACTTCTTGTCGTTGCGCTCGTAAGGAGGCAGCACCTGGGCGCAGGACTGGGTCTTGTTCAGGCCCCAGGGCTGGCCGTTGCCGATATACTCGTTCAGCTCCAAAGGCTGATACTGGGTCAGAATACCCACGGTATCAATGCCGGAGTTGACGCAGTTGGACAGCGGGAAATCGATGATGCGATATTTGCCGCCAAAGGGAACGGCAGGCTTGGCGGTTTTCCGGGTCAGGACATGCAGACGGCTGCCCTGGCCACCTGCCAGCAGCATGGCAATGGTGCGCTTTTTCTGATAATACATACTTGTTAGCTCCTTATATAGAATGTAGAATACATTTGCTTACAAACGGGATGCAACAGACACGGAAGGAAAACAGATGATTTTCCCTCACAAATATCATACCACTTTTTATGCCGTTAGGAAAGTGGAAAATTCTCTAAATCTCCCTGCATGGTTTGTGGCAAAATGTACAATTTATACCAATGAGCATAGAATGGGGCATGGTAATTTCGACAAATCCCCCACTGCAGGGCAACAAAAAGCCCCGCCATCCGGCGGGGCTTTTTTTATGCTTCGGTTGTTTCTTCTGTGGTTTCCGCGGGAGCGTTCTTGGCCGCGTTGACAAAGGCCATCATCTCCTCGCCGGTGATGGTCTCCTTCAGCAGCAGGAAGGAGGCGATCTCGTCCAGCAGCGCCCGGTTCTCCTGCAGCAGCTGCTTGGCAGTGGCGCAGGCATCGCTCAGCATCTTCTGCACGACAACATCCACTCTGGCTGCGGTTTCCTGGGAGCAATCCAGATGTGCCTGGCCATCCAGGTACTGATTGTGCACCGAGGCGGTGGCCATCAGACCCAGTTCCTCGCTCATGCCGTACAGGGAAACCATGTTCCGTGCCAGGCCGGTAGCCCGCTGGATGTCGTTGCCGGCGCCATTGGTCATGGTGTGGAACACCACTTCCTCTGCGGCGCGGCCGCCTACCATCACCTGCAGCTCCACCAGCAGCTCTTCCCGGGTATCCAGGAAGCGCTCTTCCTCCGGGGCCACCAGGGTATAGCCCAGGGCGCCGTCGGTGTGCGGCACGATGGTGATCTTCTGCACAGGCGCGGTGTGCTTCTGCAGCGCAGCCACCAGGGCATGGCCCACCTCGTGATAAGCGATCATCCGCTTCTCGCCGTCGGTCAGCACGGTATTCTTCTTTTCCGTGCCGGCGATGACCAGCTCAAAGGAAGCCATCAGGTCTTCCTGGTTCACGGCTTTGCGGCCCTGGCGGACAGCCCGCAGTGCGGCTTCGTTGACCATGTTGGCCAGATCCGCGCCCACAGCGCCGGCGGTAGCCTGGGCGATCTTGCGCAGATCTACATCCTCGGACAGCTTAATCTTGCGGGTATGAACCTTCAGGGTATCCAGTCTGCCCTGCAGATTGGGCCGGTCAATGATGATGCGGCGGTCAAAACGACCGGGACGCAGCAGTGCCTTGTCCAGGATCTCGGGGCGGTTGGTAGCTGCCAGGCACACGATGCCCTTGTTGGAGTCAAAACCGTCGATTTCGCTCAGCAGCTGATTCAGCGTCTGCTCCTGCTCGGAGTGGCTGCCATAGCGGCTGTCACGGGAGCGGCCCACAGCGTCGATCTCATCGATGAAGATGATGCAGGGAGCCACCTTGGCTGCCTGCTGGAACAGACTGCGGACGCGGCTGGCGCCCATACCCACGAACATTTCCACAAAGTCGGAGCCGGAGATGGAGAAGAAGGGGACACCTGCCTCACCGGCGACTGCCTTGGCAAGCAGGGTCTTACCGGTACCGGGAGAACCCACCAGCAGCGCGCCCTTGGGGAGCTTGGCACCGATTTCGGTGTATTTCTGGGGATTGTGGAGGAAATCGATGATCTCCTGCAGGCTTTCCTTGGCTTCGTCCTGGCCGGCCACATCCTGGAAGGTGACGCCGGTCTTCTTTTCCATGTAGACCTTGGCGTTGCTCTTGCCCATGCCGTGATCACCGGTCATGCGGCGGGTGACAAAGCGCATCACCAGGAACAGGCTGCCGATCATCAGGCCGTAGTAGAGGATCATGGAAATGAAGGAATTGTCTTCAATGATCTTGGTCTCCACCTTTACGCCCATGCCGGACAGTTTTTCCGACAAGGCCATGGTGTCACCGCCGCTGGGCAGACCCGTCAGGCAGGCTTTCTGCTGGGAAGGCTCCTTGGCGGCTTCGTCCTTGGTCAGGTACAGGATGCGGTCCGGCTCAAACTGGACCTCGGCCAGCTGACCGGCTTCCATGGTGGCAATGAATTCATCAAAGGTGGTCTGGGTGTATTTGCTGTTGGAAATGGCGCTGAACAGTGTGCCGCACAGCAGGGCCACGGCGATGCTGATCAGCAGCATTACCAGCAGATTGCTGCGAGGCTTCTTGCCGTTGGAGCCACGGTCGTTGCGGTCATTGGAATTGTTGCGATTGGGTTCCATAGGGTTCCTCCTTTTGCAAAGGGTGATGTTTCTATTATTTTATCACAGTTTCAGCCCCGATGCAACGAAGGATCCCTGCAAAAGGGGTAAACTTTCTGTAAAATTCAGGAATTTGGGGTGGTTTCCGGCAGAATATCCCGGATTTCTCCGTAAAAATAGTCGGAATAGTAGGGGGATTTCTTCGACAGCTCCAGGTACAGCCGGTCATAGCCCAGCCGCTCCATCAGCGTCGGCAGGGGAGAGAACAGGTTGGTGCCCAGGCCCAGCCGGTTGCCGTCGATGGTGCAGCCCATGGCCGCCAGGGTGGTGGGGAACATATCCATGGCGCAGAACTGACGGTTGGTGGTGCGGGTGGGCGTAGCTGCCGCATTGATAAAGCAGTTGTACACATGGCGCACATAGTCCGACTCCACATTCCGGTTGAAATAGCCTCTGTCCATGGAGCAGTGATCGCCGGTAATGATGACGGTGGTGTTTTCGTAGAAAGGCTGATCCATGATCCACCGCACAAATTCATAGACCTGCTTGCTGGAGCAGGCAATGGCGTTTTCGTAGTTTTCCTCGTAATTGCTGCCGCACAGGGAACAGCGGAAGCCACCGATGTGGTGGGTGTCCACCGTCAGCAGGGTCAGGGCAAAGGGCTGGTCCTGCTGGGAGAACCGGGTCAGTTCCTTTTTGGCATAGTCGAAGAGGATGTGGTCTTCAAAGCCCCACCATTTGTTCCAGTAGCCCAGGGGCACGGTGCCGTCATACCAGGCGGTGTAGAGATCATAAATCTTGTCAATGTCGTGGGTGGAGAAGTAGGTTTCCCGGCCGCCGAAGGAGGCATCGGAGCCCACCATCAGCGCCTGATAATAGCCCTGCTCATGCAAAATGTTGGTCAGGCTGGTCAGTCCCGGCAGGAACTCGCCTTCACCGCCATAGCCGTTTTGCCAGTCGGCGATGCCGTCGGGCACCTTCAGCGGCACACCGGCGGTGTGGGCCACCATGGCACCTACGGTCCAGCTGGCGCCGGGGGTCTCCCGGAAGCCGCCCACGGTCTCATTGTGGGAGAAATTGATGTTTTCCTGGGCAAGCTGCGTCAGTTCGGGGATCAGATTGTACTCCAGGGCGCCGCCCATGCCCTTGTCCAGATAGCTGGTCTCCATGGATTCCAGCATAATGTAGATGAGGTTTCGTTTTTGCTCCGGGAAGGTGATGGTCACATCCTTGGGATCCCGGTATTCATCCTGATAAAGCTCCGATTCCTGGCGCATATGGACCATGTATTCGATCATGCCCACATGATTGGCCGCATACACAAACAGTCCCAGACTCAGCACCAGAGCCAGCAGAGAAGCCAGCCAACGTCTCAGGGGGAAAAGCTGGGTATTTTTCACCTGCAGAACCGGTCGTCCCTTCCAGAACAGCACCAGGCACACCGCCGCGCTGCACAGGACACCGGGCAAAACCGCGCCCAGCAGGAAGCTGGTCACCAGTTCGCTACCGGCGCCGTTCAGACCGCCGGTCAGGGTGAACAGCACCGAGTCAAAGCCGGTCTTGCCGTAGATGCGCACATACCAGCAGGCGGCAAAGAAACATATAAAAGCCAGCAGCAGGAGTGCGCAAAGCAATCCGATGCCCAGCACAAGGCCCAGGGTCTTGCCTCTGTGGCGCAGGCGGTTTTGATCCATGGTCGTAGCTTCCTTTCTGTCGCATAACAGATTCATTATACCCCACCCATATGAACAAATCAATGGCAAACTGCGGCGATTATAAGAAAAAAGACCGTCAAAGGCGGTCTTTTTACGAAACGGCATCCGGCCGGTGGAGGCAGGCGGCTACGGCTACAGGTCCCGTGGCAAGGAAGAGGCGACGATAGCCGACAGCAAAAAAACCGCTGCCGGAGCGATCCGGCAGCGGAAAGCGATTTACTTGTCGGAGATGGCGATGTGCACGGTGTCCAGCTGGATCTGATCCACGGTGGTGGGAGCATCCATCATCAGGTCCTGCGCGTTCTTGTTCATGGGGAAGGTGATGACCTCGCGGATGCTCTCCTCGCCGCACAGCAGCATCACCATGCGGTCGATGCCGGGGGCTGCGCCGGCGTGGGGAGGAGCGCCGTAGGTGAAGGCGTTATACATAGCGGGGAACTTGGCCTTCACATTCTCTTCGCCCAGGCCCACCATCTGGAAGGCCTTGATCATGATCTCGGGATCGTGGTTACGCACAGCGCCGGAAGCGCACTCGTAGCCGTTGATGACCAGGTCATACTGGCTGGCGTTGATGGCCAGGCACTTGTCGATATCGCCTTCGGCATCCAGCAGGGTCTGCAGGCCGCCCTTGGGCATGGAGAAGGGGTTGTGGCAGAATTCCAGCTGGCCGGATTCTTCGCCCAGCTCGTACATGGGGAAGTCCACGATCCAGCAGAAAGCGTACTGCTTCTCGTCGAAATGACCGGGCAGGCGGCGGCCCAGCATGGTGCGGACCACACCGGCGGTCTTCTGAGCGGTCAGCTTCTTGGCGGAAGCGGCCATGCACACAAAGCTGCCGGGCTTCAGGTTCAGCTTGGCGGTCAGAGCGTCCTTGTGGTTGGTCAGGAACTTGCTGACACCACCGGTCAGCTCACCGTTTTCGTCCACCTTCACCCAGCAGACCTTGTTGCCGGTCTGCACTTCCACGTCGGTCAGCAGCTTGTCGATCCACTTGCGGCCTTCGGTGAAGTTGTCCACGGCAACAGCCTTGACTGTAGCATTCTGGAAGGGGCCAAACTCGCAGCCGGCAACTTCGGCGGTGATATCGGAAACCTCCAGGTCGATACGCAGGTCGGGCTTGTCGGAGCCATAGCGCTCCATGGCCTCGTTGAAGCCGATGCGGCGGAAGGGATAGGAAGAAACACGGTCATACTGGCCGTACTTGACATAGATGGGCTGC
>RHMF01000842.1_pt1 | contig 13692 bp, 10 predicted proteins | sample 5365151 | NCBI WGS metagenome assembly RHMF01 (sample SAMN10266501, study PRJNA497801) | feces metagenome | isolation source: feces | host: Bos taurus | place: China: Prairie of Fairy Mountain | collected 2017-08-14 | reverse complement strand
CAGGCGGGGCACTTACGGCCCATGATCTTGCCCTCTTCCAGGCTCAGATAAAACTTTTCAGCAACTTTTTCCAGTTTGATAGCCATAGTTCGTTCCCCCCTATATTATTCTACAGTCTTCAGCAGGACGGTACACACGTTCTGAGAACCGCCGTAGCCACGCAGCATGCCGATTTTGGGCATCTTCTTGACCTGACGCTCACCGCACTCACCGCGCATCTGCATGCAGCACTCGTACACATCAGCCATACCGGAAGCGGCATGAGCATGGCCGAAGGAGGTGCGGCCACCGTTGGTGTTGATGGGCTTGTCGCCGTCATAAGCGGTACGACCTTCGCAAATGTACTTCCAACCTTCGCCGTAGGGCAGGTAACCTGCGATCTCGGCGGCGATCAGGTGAGAGGTAATGATGAAGTCGTTGGCATAGAACACGTCCACTTCCTCGGGCTTCACACCGGTGACCTCATAGACCTGACGGCAGGCTTCCTCGGTAGCGCGAATCTCGAAGTGGGGGTTGGATGCCTCCATGCAGGCGCAGCCAATGCCCAGAATCTCGATGGGCTTGTGCTTCAGGTTCTTGCAGATTTCGGGAATCATCTCGGTGGCGCAGACAATGCAGGCGGCAGCACCGTCGCACTTGCGCTCGATGCACTCAGCGCGCAGGAAATCGCCCATACGGGGGTTGTAAGGAGAGCGCAGATAGTCAATGGCACTTTCAAAGCCCTTCTCCTTGGCAATCTCGTCGAACGTAACGCGCTCCAGAGCCAGTTCGCACTTGGAAGCGTTACGGCGGTTGTTGATGGCCATCCAGTTCAGGGTGTCGTCCATCTGCTCGGCGGTAATGCCGCGAGTGCGGACATAATCCTCGGCAGCGTCATCATAGATCAGTTCCATGGGAGCCATCAGGCTGCGGGAGTATACACGATCATACAGCCATGCGGTAGTCTTCAGGAACTTCTCCATGGTGATCTTTTCGCGCTTATAGGGGTGCTTGGGGGTATCAACAGCATCGTTGGGATAGGGCGCACTGTCACCGAACTCCACGCAGCCGGTCAGCACGCAGTTGTACTTGCCGGAAGCAACGGCATTGACAGCCTGCTCCAGTGCCAGATAACCGGTGCAGCAAGCCTCAGAATGGTGGATGGAAGCCTTTCCCTTCATACCAAACCAGTTGGCGATCTGAGCGTTGGGGGTCAGATAGTTCATGCCGGACTGGGGATTTGCGGCACCATGGAAGTAAAACTCCACATCCTTGGCGGTGATGCCGGCATCTTCCATTGCCTTCAAAGCGGCATAGCCAAACATTTCGCCTTCGGTCAGGCCGTCGGTCTCAGGGTTGTCCACTGTGTACATAAAGGGAGTGCAGCCCACACCGATGATGGACACACTGCGGTTGTACTTGCCGGGATGAGTCTGGTTCATAGTAGATGCATCCTTTCATTTTATACTCTGCCGATTTCGGCACACTTTCTCATATATATATTCTCAAAAATACTTTCGTTTTTCAAATGCACGAAATAACCATCTGTTTATTTTTTTATAGACACTTTCTCCACATGTGTCCAGTTCTCTCTGTCGAAAAATGCCATTGTATTTGCATTTTATCTAAAGAAGTTATACAATAACAACAAAATTATTTCAACCCCAATCTATTATTACGTATCAAACCCCGATCGGAGATGAATTTCCTATGCAAAAAGCCAAGGAACAGATACGCCGTCAGGTGTTGGAAACGCTGAAATCCACCCACATTCATAACATTCAAGTCAAGGCAATTACCGACTCTCTTGGGATCAGCCGCAGCACATTTTACTTATATTATGATTCTGCGTATGCGGTTTTACAGGACATCGAAGATGACTTCTTTGACGGATTGGAAAAAATTAACGCACCCTTTTGGCGCTATCCGCTGAAGCAGGAATACATGACCCAGCCCCATCCCGTTTTGCTGGATGTCCTGCGGTATCTGCGAGAAAACAGAGAAGTCTCCAATGTGCTGCGCGGACCCTTCGGAGAACCCATGTTTGAGATTCGTTCGCGCAAATGTCTGCAGGACAGTCTTTGTCCCCTTCCGCTGATGCGGGTTTATTACCCGGAAGACACCGAAATGAACATCTCCTATCTGATCGGCGGACACCTTGGCGTGCTCAACGAATGGATGTCAGCCAACTGCCCTATCCCCGATGAAGAATTTGCCGTGAAAATATACCGTCTTATGTTCTCCAGCCTTTTCCGCAATACAATTCAATGATTGTTTCCATGAGCAGATCGGCCGATCTGCTCATTTTTTCTTGACATCAGAACTTCGCGTGGTATATTGGTATTACCAATTACAGAGAGGGGCTGTCTTATGTCTTTCCCCATTCAGAAAACAAGCGTCAGCCAGCAGGTGGTCAATTATGTGCTGGATCTGATTGACCAAGGCAAACTGAAACCCGGTGACCGACTCCCCGTGGAGCGCGAGTTTGCCGAATCACTGGGCATTTCCCGTGTCCCGCTCCGTGAAGGCATCAGCGCCCTGTCCGCCTTAGGTATTGTGGAACGCCGTCAGGGCGACGGAAACTACATTGCCGGATTTTCTCCTGACATTCTGGGCCGCATTTTGCGCACCTACACCCTGCTGGAAGGCACGCTGGCCGACGACCTGTTTGAGGCCCGCTCGGTCGTCGAAGGCGCCGCAGCCCGTCTGGCCGCACGCAATGCAACGCCGGAGGATGTTTCCGCCATGGAGCAAGATATTCAGGCCATGGAAACCGCTATCCCGGATTACATTGACGGAAAGAAACGTCTCGTGGATATGCTTGCTTTGGATGATCTGTTCCATCTGCGCTGTGCCGCAGCATCCCACAATGAGTTTTACATTCAGTTTGTCAACATCGTGCACATGGCCGGTACCGACATGGGTCTTTATGAGAAAACCTACGGCCGTCAGCCGGAGAAGTACTATGACTCGGTTCGGTTCCACCGCCAGCTATTGGATGCCATCCGTGCCCGGGATGAAGTTCGGGCCCAGGAGGTCATGTGCAGACACATCGAATCGGTCCGAGACAATTCCGAATCCGCCGAACAACCCCAAACGCCCAATTAACGCAAGAAGGGAACGTGATAAATATGAAAAAAGATTTTTCTGCAGCCGACCACATCGGCTCGATCCGCATTCCCGGACTTTCCTCACTCACCGGCAAGGATCCGGTCCTGTCCCCCGGTACCTGCAGCAACTGCGCAAACACCGGTGAGTACACCGTCAAAACCGCCTGCCGCGCCTGTATTGCAAACTGCGGCGTCATTGCTACGGTAAAAAATGGCCGCGTGGTCAGTCTGAAGGGCAATCCGGAAGATCCCATGAGCAAAGGCCGTATGTGCGCAAAGGGATTGTCCGGCATTCAGGCCCTGTACCACCCCAACCGCAACAAGTACCCCATGAAGCGTGTCGGCCCCCGCGGCAGCGGCCAGTGGAAGCGCATCTCCTGGGACGAGGCACTGACCACCATCGCCGAAAAGCTGATGGAAACCCGCGAGAAGTACGGCGCTGAAGCAGTTTTCTGTTCCACCGGCGGCGGCGGCAACCCCGAGATCTGGTCCATCGCCCGTTTCTGCAACATCTTTGGTACCCCTAACTGGTTTGAGCCGGGCTGCGCCCAGTGCTACCTGCCCCGTGTTCTGGCCTACACCATGATGTACGGCGGTGTTGACCCCAGCATTGCCGACTCCAACGCACTGGAACTGTACTTCCCCGACGACACCCCCATCAAGGCGTTGGTCCTCTGGGGCACCGACCCCTCCTACTCCTGTCCCGCCTCGGGCGGCGGCATGGTAGCCGATCTGCGCGCCAAAGGTGTCAAGACGGTAGTCGTTGACCCCCGCTTTACCCCCGATGCCGCCAAGGCCGACGTGTGGCTGCCCATTCGACCCGGTACCGACGTGGCACTGGAGCTTGGCTGGATCCGCTACATTCTGGAGCACAAGCTGTATGACGCAGAATTTGTCATGAAGTGGACCAATCTGCCCTATCTGGTGGATGTAGAAACCAAGATGCTGCTGCGCGCCGAGAAGAGCAAGGACCCCAACGTTCCTGACACCTACATGGTGTGGGACAAGAAGACCAATTCCGCACAGCCCCTTCCCTATCCCTGGAACGAGGAACTGGACCCCGCTCTGGAGGGCGAATTCACGGTAGACGGTCGCCTTTGCAAAACCGGCTATCAGCTTTTGTGGGAACGCTGCCAGGAGTATACGCTGGAAAAGACCGCCGAGATCTGCTGGCTGGATGCCGCCAAGATCGAAGAGGCCATTCATGTGTTTACCGACAACTGCCCCAGCGGCCTCGCCATCGGCGTGGCCACCGACCAGACCCCCAACTCGGTGCAGGCCGCCATGGGTGCCGCAACTCTGGATCTGCTGATGGGTAACGTGGAGCGTCCCGGTGCGCTGATGCAGCGTTTCCGCACCAGCGGCTGCTTTGATATGCCCAACTACCCCGTTCCCGTAGCCGCAGGCCGCCTGCCCAACGAACAGTTAAAAAAGCGTCTGGGCGGCCGCGCTCACAAGGGTCTGGGCATCTGGTGGGCCGGTCATCCCGGCAGTGTGCTGGATGCCATTCTGACCGGAAAGCCCTACCAGCCCCGGGTCTGGATCGACCGCTCCGGCAACAAGCTGGGCGCCACCGCAGACAGTCAGAAATGGGAAGAAGCTATCCATAAGCTGGACTTCATCGTCCACGTTTACATGTACCCCACCTCCTTCTCTGCCTATGCCGATATCCTGATCCCCTCGGAGGAGTGGCTGGAAACCGACATGCTGGTAGAGACCTGCAACACACTGGTGGCCCGCCAGCAGGTAACCCACCTGTGGGAAACCATGGACGAAACCCTGTTCTGGTCCAAACTGGCCAAACGCTGCGGTGAACTGGGTCACGAAGCCTGTGCCAAAGCCTTCGACGCCGAATACATGGGCCACGATCTGGCCTATTGGGACAGCATGGATGAATTCCTGAGCCACTGGGTCAACCGTCTGGGTATGAGCTGGAAGGAATTTGCCGCCAAGGCCCCCATCGAGTACCTGCCCAAAGACGAGTGGCGTTCCTACTATGTATATCAGAAGCCCGATCCCAAAGCAGGCAATAAACCCAACGGCTTCCCCACCCCTTCCAAAAAGTGTGAGCTGTATCTGGAAAGCATGATCACCCTCAGCCGCACCGGCCGTCCCTTCAGCCCCATCGATCTGGAGCCGGCTGACGAGGATTATGACCCCCTGCCCTACTATATGGAGCCGGTGGAAAGCCCCCTGACCGATACCGAGTATCCTTTGGTCTACACCGGTGGACGAGTACCCTACTACCATCACAACACCTTGCGCAACATCCCCTGGCTGCGCGAGATGTATCCCGCTCCCGAAATGTGGCTCCACCCCTCCGCTGCCGAAAAATACGGCGTGGAAGACGGCGACTGGGCATGGATGGAATCCCGTCGCGGCAAAATTCGCGGTGTGGTCAAGGTCACCGAGGGCATCAACCCCGGAACCGTCTATATGGAGCGTTTCTGGAATCCCGAAACCCTGAACACCGAAACCCACGGCTGGAAAGAAATGAATGTCAACATGCTGACCAAGGTGACCGCACCTTATAATCCGGAAGTCGGCACTTATACCCTGCGTGCCTTCCAGGTCAAGGTGTACAAGGCCGACGGCGCACCCGAAGGTGTCTGGCTCAACCCCGAGGATTTCCGTCCCTGGCTTCCCATTCAGACCGAACCCACCGAGGAGGTGCAGATTTGATGAAACAGTATACATTCGTCATCGACGCTGACCGCTGCATCGGCTGCAAAGGCTGTCAGGTGGCCTGCAAACTGGAGAATACCATTGCCCTTGGTGCCGGCCGCAACAAAGTGTGCACCATCGGTCCCAACGGCACCTACCCCAACCTGCAGATGTACTTTATGACCACCATGTGCCAGCAGTGCGAAAACCCTGCCTGCGTACAGGTCTGCCCCACCGGTGCCTGCTACAAGGACGAAGAGGATGGCGTCATCAAAATTGACACCGCCATGTGCATGGGCTGCGGAAGCTGTATGCGCGCCTGCCCCTACGGCTGCATCCATATGAACAAGGAACTGCGCGTAGCCGACAAGTGTACGCTGTGTGCTCAACTTCGTCAGGAAGGCGAAACTCCCGCCTGTGTACGCAACTGCTCAGGCAGCGCACTCCATTTCGGCGACATCAACGACCCCAACAGTGAAGTTTCCAAGCTGCTGGCCGAAACCGACCCCAAGCACATTCACACACTGCGTGACACCGGCTGCGGCCCTACCGTGCGCTACATCCTCCGTTATGCCGACTGGGTGGACGTCCTTCCTCAGGACTGTGTAGAACACAGCGCATGGAAGAAAGGAGGAACCAAAGGATGATGGTAACCAAGTCTGATATGAATGCTCGCAGCATATTTTACGATTTCCTTGCCCGACTGTACCGCGTCGAAGTGGACGCCGAACTTCTGAACCAGTTGAAGAACCTGTCCTTCCCCGAAACCAAACAGGAACTGCTGACCGAAGGATATACCATGATGAAAAACTGGCTGGACCGCTGCAGCGAGGATGCCCTTGATGTATTGGCCGTGGATTATGCCACCGTTTTTCTGGCCGCCGGCTCCCACGACGGAGCCGCCGCCATCCCCTGCGAGTCGGTCTACACCAGCGCAAACCATCTTGTCATGCAGGAAGCATGGGAGGAAGTGTCTTCCCTTTACACCAATTTCGGTCTCAAGAAAAACGATACCTATTCCGACCTGATGGAAGACCATTTGGCCGTGGAACTGGAATTCATGGCCACCTTGGTGCACTCCGGCAAAGTCGAGGAGCAGAAGTCCTTCCTCGAGCAGCATCTGCTCAACTGGCTGGACCGCTTTACCGCCGACATCGACAAGTATGCACGGCAGGATTTCTATAAAGCACTGGGCCGCATTACCCTCGGTTTTCTTCAGGCAGAGCACGACCTTCTGAACGCCATGACAGAAAGCAGTTTGAAGGTGGCCCCTTCCTATTCAGTCCGTCAGGAGCGTCTGAACAACATCTTTGCCCGTCTGAGTGAAAACTACCGCATTTTCGCGCCCAAGCGGTTCCCCAAGCGCGGACCCAAGGGCAGCGACCTGATCCGTTACGGGGAAATCACCTCTCTGGACCAGATCGTTCACAACGAGAAATCCCATTTCTCTCCCAAGGAAGTGTTCTACCCCGTTTCCCAGACCATGTTCCATTTCAAAGGTGACAACTGCACCGAAAAGGAACCGGACGACGGGAAGGACATCATCCTGTTCGCCCGCCCCTGTGATATCAATGCCATCCGCCGACTGGACAGCATCTTCCTGAACAACGGCCTGCCCGACTTATATTACAGCCGCATGCGCGAGAAACTCCATATCTTTATGCTGGAATGCCGCGAAAGCTTTGACAACTGTTTCTGTGTGTCCATGAATTCCAACGTGGCAGACGAGTACAGCGCCGCCTTCCGCATCGATGACATTTGCGCTTTGGTGGAAGTAAAAGACGAAAAATTCCTGCCCTATTTTGTCGAGGAAGTACCCATTGAGTATGCCCCTGAGTTTGTCCAGGAAAACAAGCGCACTGCCCACCTGCCTAGAATTCAGCGCGAAAGACTGGGTGAGATCTGCAAACTGGAGTACTGGAATCAGTACGATGAGAAATGCATCGGCTGCGGTGGCTGCAACACAGTCTGCCCCACTTGCTCCTGCTTTGATACCGTGGATGTGATTTACGACGAAACCAGTCTGGACGGCGAGCGCCGCCGGGTATGGTCCTCCTGCATGCTGCAGGACTTTACACGCACCGCCGGCGGCGGCATGGCGCGCAAAACACCCGGTGCCAACATGCGTTTCAAAGTTCTGCACAAAGTGTTTGACTACAACCAGCGCTTTGGCGGCACCGAGCATATGTGCGTGGGCTGCGGCCGCTGCATTGACCGCTGCCCCAAAGGAATTGATTACCTTGATACCGTCAACGGACTGGCCGATCTGCTGGAAAAGGAGGTTGCTTCTCATGAATAATATCATGCTCCCCTCCCCCCACAAGATCATCAGCGTGCTGAAAGAGACTAAGGCCGAGTATACCTTCCGGGTGGAATACGATGGCAAGACCGAACACGGTCAGTTCTTCCAGCTGTCCATCCCCAAGATCGGCGAGGCACCTATCTCGGTCAGCGGAACGGGCGACGGCTACGTGGAATTCACCATCCGCAAAATTGGCCGTCTGACCGATGGCATCTTCGGTCTGAACGCCGGCGACACCCTGTTTATGCGCGGCCCTTACGGCAAGGCATGGCCCGTGGAGCAGTTCAAAGGCAAGGATCTGGTGGTCATCTGCGGCGGTACCGGCATGGCTCCTGTCAAAACCATGCTGAACTACTTCTACGACCATCCCGATGAGATAAAATCAGTCCATCTGATTGCCGGCTTCAAGGACATCGATTGCGTTCTCTTCACCGAAGAACTGGAGAAGTTCAAGGCCAAGTTCCATACCGTCCCTACTCTGGACAACTCCTCCGCCCCCGGTTTTGAGACCGGCATGGTCACCGCTCACATCGGTAAAATCCCCTTTGCCGAGTTTGAGGACTACAATGTCGCTATCGTAGGTCCTCCGGTCATGATGCATTTTTCTGCACTGGAATGTCTGAAAAACGGTGCACAGGAAGATAAAATCTGGGTCTCCTTCGAGCGCAAGATGTCCTGTGCCGTGGGCAAGTGTGGGCACTGCAAGATCAATGAGACTTACGTCTGTCTGGAAGGCCCCGTATTCAATTACAGCACTTCCAAAAATCTGTTTGACTGATTTCATCTGTACAGAAACGCATCATCTGTCGTTCCCTTGTATGTCATAGTCTGTTATGATACAATCACGGAAACAAAATAAATGATTGGAATAATACAATACAGAAAGGACGATATGACATGAGTAAATACCCTCTGCTCACTTCTCCGATCAAAATTGGCTCCAAGACTTTTAAGCACCGCATGGTTGCTGCCCCCATTTACTGCGGCCCCTTCGCTCTGATGCCATTTTTCTCCGATGTGCTGTTCAACGGCATTGTGAGCCGTGCCGAAGGCGGCAGCGCAGAAGTTATCGTGGGCGAAACCGCCGTCGATTTTGAGCACGCCAACCGCGAGCCCTTCCCTCCCGTTGACTACTCCGTACACGCCGGCCCTACCTTCGATCGTCTGAAAGAAATTGCTGACCGCTGCAAAGCTGCCGGCGCCGTCACCCTGATCGAGTTGAGTCACTGCGGCCGCTCCCGCATGGACATTCCCGGCATGGGCTTTGCCATCGGCCCCAGCGAAGGCAAAAATGAGGACGGCACCGATGTGGTTCCCATGGACCGCGCCTTAATGGATCAGTGCATCGACAGTTTTATCAACTGCGCCAAGTTCATGCAGGCCGCCGGCTATGAAGGCGTCATGATCCACGCCGGTCACGGCTGGCTGATCCACCAGTTCCTGTCCCCCCTGCACAACCACCGCACCGATGAATACGGCGGCTCCATGGAGAACCGCGCACGCTTCCCGCTGGAACTGTTCAAGGCAATGCGTGAGGCCATGGGCCCTGATTTTCTGATTGAAATGCGCATTTCCGGCGAAGAGTGCCAGCCCGGCGGCACCACTGCCGAAGACATGGCCGAGTTCTGTGCCATGGTTCAGGATTACATCGACATCGTCCACGTTTCGGTAGGCACCTATCGCAACCCCATTCTGTCCGGAGAATTCTCCTCTCTGTACCAGCCCCACGGTCTGAACGCTCCCGCAGCCAAGGTGATCAAGGCTGCCGTCAAGATCCCCGTGGCTCTGGTGGGCGGCATCAACTCCCCCGAGCAGGGTGAGCAGTTGCTGGCCGACGGCGTATGCGATCTGATTTCTCTGGGCCGTCAGCTGACTGCCGACCCCGACTTCCCCAACAAGGTGGTAGAAGGCCGCCAGGACGATATCGCCAAGTGCTGCCGCTGCTTCCGCTGCTTTGCCGGTCCTCTGGAAGGTGTCATTGAGGACCCCACTACCATGTTCGGCTGCTCGGTTAATCCCAAGGCCTTCTTCTTCGACCGTGAGGTTCTGGACAGCAAACCAGCAGCCAGCCGTAAAGTTCTGATTATTGGCGGCGGTATTGCCGGCATGCAGGCTGCTCTGACCGCCGCAGAACGCGGCCATCAGGTCACTCTGTGTGAAAAGAGCCATCAACTGGGCGGTCTGCTCCATTTCGCAGACACCGATCAGTACAAGGTCGATCTGGGCGCTTTCCTGAAGCTGATGATCACCCGTATCAATAACAGCAATGTCACCGTCAAGCTGAACTGTGAAGTCAAGCCGGAGGACATTGCCTCCTATGAAGCGGATGCCGTTATCATTGCAACAGGCTCCCACCCTCTGACCCCTGAAATTCCCGGCGTTGAGAACACCGTTCGCGCCATCGACGTTTACGGTAAGGAAGAGGAACTGGGCGAATATGTAATCATGCTTGGTGGTGGCCTTGTGGGCTGCGAAGTCGGCCTGCACCTGGCCAAACTGGGCAAGAAGGTCACCGTCCTCAAGCGCAGTGAAAAACTGGCCCCTGACGGATATGCCATGCACCGTCTGGGCATGTTGGATGAGATGAGCCGTATGCTGCAGGCTCACACCGGTGTCACCCCTGTCGAGATCTCCAAGGGCTTTGTCACCACCGTTGACAACGAAGGGGAAACCAAGGTCTGGGCCGCTGACTCCATTATCAATGCCATGGGTATGGCACCCAACCCCACCGAAGATCTGGTCAAAGCCGCAGGCGATGCCAAAGTCTTTGTGATCGGCGACTGCAACGGCGCATTCAAGGTTTACGACTGCGTGTTGGAAGCCTTCACCGCAGCCATGAACATTCTTTAATTCTCCCAAAACATGAAACGGGACCGGCTCAAAGCCGGTCCCGTTTTTTAATTTCGGTCTAACAATTTAAAAGAGAGCATCAACAGCATACGCTCGTCCGGGTCATTCAAATCACATCGAATGACAGATCGGATATGATTCATCCGATACAGCAAGGTATTCTTATGAACAAACATGCGCTCGGCTGCCCGGTTCAGATTGCAGTCGCAATCCAGATAGGTCCGCAAGGTATCCACCAACGAAAAGGAGTACTCCCCCTCTGCCTTTTGCAGGCGGGAAATGTCCGGCGATATCAGGAAAGGCAGTTTCTCATCCGGAATATGCGAGAGCATATTCTCCAACATGATGTCGTGGTAAAAGCAGACCGATTCTCCCTGCACCACTTTGCTCAAAGCAGCCGCAGCCTGCTGAAAATGACCTTGCAGGGTGCTCAATCTTCGGAAGGGATTACAAACACCGCACCGCAGATGATGGGTTGAAAGAAAATGGACCAGTTCTACGATCATGGGATCCAGCGCCGCTTCATTTTCACCGTAGATCAACAGGATCAACTGCTCCTTGAACTCCACTGCAATTAATTTCTGTCCGGCAAACTGCTGTTTCAGCAAAGAAGCATAGTACCCCGCCAACTGACGGTCTTCCCGTGCTTCCATGTCCACGTAGAACAGCTGGAACAGGCTGTCAGCCAAAGTGGGGATATTTTTCAAACTCTCCCGAATCATCTCTTCCGGCAGAGGGATCCCATGAAGCAGATCCAGCAAAATGCGCTGCACCGGACTTCCGGCGGCCAAACTCCGGTTTTTGGTCAGAAGCCGCCGCAGATGGATGGCGATCATCTCACTGGCCCGGCACATGACCGGCGACGTATTTCCATCCACACACAGCACATTCAGTCGGCTGACAAAACGGCCCTCCAACCACAGGTTACATACAATTGACGCAAAGGGATAGATTACCGAGCAGTAGATAACCGGAACCAGAGACGGAGCCAAAAAGTCCAGATCGCCCGACTCCTTCATTTTTCTTGCACTCCCCGGCGAAAGAAAGCGCTTTTCGCTCATATGTTTCCATTCCGGATCACCCGGGATAACCATATCGGTAATGGCAAGGATGCGATAATTTTCATCCAGATAGAACATGGGCTGCCCGAGATATTCGCTGGCTCGGTCCACAATCTCCTGATCGCTGTCACAGGCTGTCAGAGCGCGATTCAATCCTTCCATCCAGCACTTCTGAACCATCAGAGCATTAAACACGGAAAACAGATCGCACTCGTTCAAAACAATATAGTTCTCCGCCTCCACCGAACACGGGCCAACGGAAACAACCAATGCATGATGAAAGGTCTTCCCCTCCATTGAGTTCGCGGTCACATAAACGGTATCAGACAGATCAGACACCTCTTCCGTCAGAAAGAAAATGCCGTTTCCGATCTGGAAATTTGTGTTTTTCACGGATTGCACGCCAAACGGTTCCAATGTATGTAAAATCACATCCCAGGTCATTTGAATTGCCTCCTCCGTCCCTTTGTGATACCATCACAAAAATCAATTGTTATTTTCTATCCTCAGACCGATGACAAGCCGGCTGCATCATGATATATACTATATTGTAATTATAGGTGATTTTCCGCAATTCCGCAAGAAATAAGTAAAACAAACAATAATTTAAATAAAATGGAGGTTTGAACCATGACCGGACGCGAAAACATGGAGTTGGTCTGGCAGCACAAACAGCCCGAGTGGGTCCCCATGATCAACACCGATGCCCAGATGATCATTACCCCCGAGTTCAACGACCGTCCCCTGTTCATGAACGGCACTGACGATTTCGGAGTGCAGTGGGAACTGGACCCCGAGCATCCCGAACTGATGACCCACGTCAAACCCGGTACCGAAGTCTTCGACGACATTACCGAGTGGAAAAAGTTTGTGACTTTCCCTTCCTGCAAGGATAAAAACTGGGAAGCCGCCGCCATGCGCACCAAGGCCATGTGGGCCAAAAAGGATCAGATTCAGGGCTATGTTGTCGGCAACATGGGCGGATTCGAGCGCATCTGTGCTCTGATGGGTCATGTCAACGGCATGATGGCCATGTACGATGACGAAGAGGCTTTTGCCGAGTTCATCGAGGCTTATGCCGACTACCGTATTGAGCAGATGGAATACATCAAGAAGTATCTGGACGTGGATTTCCTGATGATGCACGATGACTGGGGCAACCAGAACAATATGTTCTTCTCCCCCGAGATGTGGCGCAAGTTCTTCAAGGAGCCCGAGCGCCGCATGGTCAAGCGCTGTCAGGAGTTGGGCATGCACTATATGCACCACTCCTGCGGCTACATCGAGCCCATCATCCCCGATCTTGTTGAAATCGGTGTGGAAAGCTGGCACGGTGGCGCCCCCTCCAACAACCTGAAGAAAATTAAGGCCGAGTACGGCAACAAGCTGATCTTCGCCGGCTGTGTGGATCCCCAAGTCACCGACACCGGCAAGGCCACTGAAGAAGAGATCCGCGCCGAAGTTCGTCGCGTGATCGACACCCTGGGCAAGGATGGCGGTCTGATGGTTTCCTCCGCCGTTATGTTCTCCACCGTTCCCGGCGTGGATGGCATTGTGGATGATGAATGCGCCAAGTACGGACGCTATGACACACTGAAGTTTGACTGAGCGTCAGTCATAAATATAATTTAAAGGAGATTATTACTATGAGCAAGCTGAACGGTTCCTGGAAGATCACTCTGCACACCTACATGGGCGATATGCGTTCCACCGGTTATTTCACCGT
>RHMF01001642.1_pt1 | contig 13700 bp, 10 predicted proteins | sample 5365151 | NCBI WGS metagenome assembly RHMF01 (sample SAMN10266501, study PRJNA497801) | feces metagenome | isolation source: feces | host: Bos taurus | place: China: Prairie of Fairy Mountain | collected 2017-08-14 | reverse complement strand
AGAGTTGGCGCCAAAGTTCGGGTGAAATTCGTCGGTTAAAAAGAGAAAATTCATTATTTTACACACTCATTATAAAAATCGTTCAGTTCTTTGCCGCTGGCATCCCAGGTGAACCGGCAAGCAGTTTCATAGCCGGCCCGGCCCATACGGGCTGCCTCTTGGAGATTTTCCAGCACATAGGCCATTTTTTCATACAAATGGGTCGTATCTTTCGGTCGGGTCAGCAAGCCGTTTTCTCCGTCCCTTATGATCTCGTCAATGCCAAATCCTTCCACGCCGATGGTGGGCAAATGGCAGCCCATGGCCTCTAAGTACACACAGCCCAGAGCCTCGTAGAAGGAGGGCAGCACAAACAAATCGCCTTCCTGCATCAGTTCTGCCACCCGGCCATAAGGCACTTTTCCATGGAATGTGACTGCATCTGCAACACCCAATTCCTTTGCCTGTTCTTGCAGGGATTGGCGCAGGACACCATCGCCTACGATATCCAAATGGGTTCTGGGATGTTTTTCGTGAAGCTTTGCAAAGGCTTCCAGCAAATAGGCAAAGCCCTTGATCTCGATCAGGTTGCCCACGCCGATCACCCGGAACATATCCCCGGAGGGCTTCTTTTCCCGGAACAGCTCCACATCCACGCCGTTATATACGGTTTTTACGGGTACATTCCGGATACGGGAACGAAGAATATCCGAAACCTTATTGCTCACGCCCACCAGACCTGCTGTGTTACGCAGAGCCTTGCACCGCCGGGCAGCGTAAAATTTCTGCCGCAGCGGATGATTCTTCACATACTCTTCCCATACATTCAGGCCGTGGTAGTGAGCCACCACCGGAACGCCCTGCTTTTTGCAGGTCTTTATCGTCAGCAGCAAGAAGGGATCGCCCACAATGTGAACCGCCACCAAATCATAGCGATTCTCTTTGAGCAAAGCGGCCAACTCCCCCACTGCGCTTTTGGCAGCAAGGACTGGGAACGATTCATAGCGAATAGTGCAATAGGGCAAACTATACACCCGATTACCGCCATATTCCGTTTGCCCCATCGGTCCGGCCTTTTGGCTTCTTTGAGGCATCAGCACATCCACTGTATTTCCTAGCGCTTCCAAAGCCTTCACCTGCTGAGAGATAAACACACCGTACTGGGGTGTCTCTACAGATGGGTAACATTCTGAAATGCAAAGAATTCGCATTATTTTCTCCGTTTCTTGATCCGGACGGGTGCTTTGCTGCAGGGCCCGTCGGCTTCAAAGATTTTTTTGCCTATTTGCAGGTTTTCGCAAAGATTGTAAAGCCGCTTCGCTGCTTCTGCGGCACTCCACTTTCCGGTAACGGTTTTATAGGCGGCCATGCCCATTTTGCGGGCGGTTTCCGGCTCATCCAGTAGTTTCTTCACCCGGGCGTATAGCTCGTCAACGTCATTGTAAAAATAGCCGTTTTCGCCGTTTTCGATCAGGAACGGCACAGAACCGATGCGGCCGTCTGCCACAACGGCGCAGCCGCTGTTCATAGACTCATTCAGTACTGCACCCCATCCCTCTTTTTGGTCAGAGGTGAACAGATAGATCTCGCTTTCTTCCATGTGCCGGCGCACCTGCTCCGGGGTCATCGTGCCTAAAAGATGCACTTGTTCTGAAAGGCCATAGGCTGCGATCTGCTCCCGCAGTTGCTGCTCCATAGGGCCTGCGCCGATCATATTCAGGTGGAAATCATAACCCTCCGCTTTTAAGCGGTGGGCAACCTCCAGCGCTGCTTCCGGATGCTTCCAGTCAAGTAGGCGGCCCGCCCAAAGAATGGAATGCTTTTTCTTTCCTTCCATCACTTTGGGGAAATCATCATAATGTTTGGTTTCCGGAAAATAGCCCCAGCGGAAGCAACGGCCCAAGTAAGAGCCAAGCATCGCCAGGTCACCGGCAGTGTAAGCGCTGGCACAAAGCATATAAAGGGGTTTTCTTATATAGCGGAAGTAGGTTTGCAAGCGAAGAATTGCCCCTCTTGGAGAAAGGACACGCCAGCGGCCACCCTTATAGATCCGCTCACTGTAACGCAGGATCAGAGGATTGGGATGGTTTGCCATCCGGTGCTTCACATATTCCTCTGGGGCAGACCCAATGAGCATTACATCGCTCTGGGCCGCTAACGCCAGCGCCTGCTGATGGGCCTCTTCTGACAGCCAAGCTTTCAATTCGTAGGCATATTCTTTTTCGAATGCCCAGCCGCCGGTTTTGCGGTCCATCTCCATATCCATGGTGGACACAAAGGTAAATTCCACCCCGGGCAGTTTTCTCATTTCCTCACAAAAAGGAATTTGATGGTGAGTCAGATAATTGGAAAAAAAGGCTATTTTCATTCCGTCTTCTCCTCCGGCAACATCAGCACAAGCAGAAGCCCCATCAAGCCGGCATAGACTGTGCCTGCCGCCAGCAAAGTTCCTTCTGCAACGCCATGAATGATCATCATGATCCAACCCACATAACCCAAATAGGCAACCGGGTTTTCCGCATTTTTACTATAAGCAGTCGTATTTTTATAAAGGAAATACATATAGTAGATCGCCATGGGGATACCAAACATCGCCATCAAGGTCAAAAAACTATTATGCATATTGCCGGAGCCGTATTTGGCAAAATCTCCCAGCAATGCCTGGCTCATTCCCCAATTGTTAAAGTAATTTTTGAACAGCAAGACACGACCCGTATCTGCCACTTCACCCATAAACCGCAGTCTTGCGATCCATTGGGGAAATTCCATCATAACAAAAAGGACTGCAGCAGGCAGGATCACTGCTACCTTTAGTGTTTTCCCCTTAATGCGGAACCATTTTTGTAAAAGCGTTAAGACCAGGAATGCAACGCAAAGCACAATACAGGTGCGGCTTTGGGTCTGCAGAACGATGTAAAGCATCTGTACTACCAGCACCCCGGAAATGCCTTTCCAAATGCGCTTTTTCATTCCAAAAAACGCTGCTACCAGGAAGAAAAATGTCAGCATCACATAGATGGCCGTTTCATTGGGGTTTTGATAGCCCAGTGTCAGTTCCTCTACTTCTTCCAGTCCGTAATGACCATAGGCAACATGGCTATTGGGTGCATAAATCAGGGCGATAAACAAAACCGCATAGCATATACTTGCAAAGTAAATCGCTTTTTTCAGTTTTTGCACCTGACCTGCGTGGCGGTAAAGCACACAGCAGCCAGGAAGCATCAAAAAGCACATATAGGACACCAGTTTCCCCGCCAAGGCACTCTTACAGGTAAGCACATAGCAAACGGCGGTAATGGCCACTAAGCCTACAAACAGAGCCTCTGTCCGCTCCACCTTTTTACTGATCACCTTCGTAATGAACAGATAGATCGCCAGCAGGAAGATGTAAGAAACCATAAGCCGCGTAGGCCAACTGACGATCACATCAATGTCCTGAGAATTTCCCCACAAAATGAAGAAATTGCAGATCAGCACCATATAAACACCGATATCCACATAGTAATCGATGGTTTTTTTCTCTCTGGTTTTAATATTCCATTGGAATCGGCTGGTACTATTGCTCATTCAGAATTCTCCTGTAAAGCGCAAGGTACTCATTTACCATGCGTGTTTCATCAAAATGTTCTTTTACCCGCTTAACGCAGGCATCCCGGTAAGCTTCTTTGCCCTTTTCCATGATCTGCAGCACTGCCCCCAAAAGGCCATCCGCAGTGTGCTCCGCCACAATGCCCGTATGCGCATCCACAATTTCCGGGCAGGCAGTAGAGTTAAACACGATGGCCGGTGTACCGCAAGCCATCGCCTCAGCCGTGGTCAGGCCAAAGGTTTCTTCAATAGATGCGTTAATGAACACATCGGCAGTGCTATAGAGGCTTGCAAGCTGCTCTTGGCTTTCAGTCCGATTAAAGCAGATCACGTTGGGCTTTTTCACCTGCTCCAAGCCTTCTCCGCCTAACACCAGTACGGTTTTAGGCGGCAGCTTTTCGCTCAGTTCCAGCAGCATGGAAAGGCCCTTGCCTTCCGTCCAAAAGGAAGCCACACTTAAGATCACAAAGGCATCTTCCGGAATGCCAAAGGCGGCCCGGGCGTTGCCCTCCTTGGGGGAAAACAATTTCGTGTTGATGCCGTTGTAAATGGTAACAGGGGGATGCTTCATTTTTCCCATATAGGAAGCAGCGGCGCAATCCCGCAGCCAATTGGATACACATACGGGATAGGCATTGTCGTTGCCGCCCATCAAGGTCTTTTTGCTTTCATAAGCCTTTTGGGAAGAGCAAGTCACATCATCCGGGTGCTCTGTTAAGGGGCAATTATTGCAACCGGTCCGATAGCCATCGCAGCCGATTTCCGTAAAGTGGAAGCAGCCGCCGGTGAAAGCGAAGCAATCATGGAGGGTATATACCACCGGAATGCCTGACTCTTTAAGGAACTTAAAAAGCAAGTGATAATTTACACTGTTCTGCTGCACGTTGTGCAAGTGGATAAGATCCGGCTTTTCCTGCTTTATGTAGCGGATCAGCCGCTTTGTGCCGGGAGTAGAATGCTTCTGCTTTCTGCCCAAGTAACGGTTTAAGCCTCGGCGCAGATAGTTTTGTAATTTACTTTCTATGGAGAAAGCCTCTTTCAGAGTAGGCGTATAGGCGCTGTAAGCAAACCGTGCCTCAAACCCTTCCAAAATGGATGCCTCATAAAGGGCTTGGGAAAGTTTTCCCGTACTCCCCCGGCCGCAAGTAATATTGATTTGCATAATTTTTATCATACATGATACCTCATTTGCGACACTTCGGAGCCATTGTAAGCTGTCCTATTTCATAAGGTCAACGATTTTTTCCGCTTGCTTCTTACCGTTTTTATTCTCCAAAACAAAGCATCTGGCCTGTTTTGCCTTTTCTGCCAGTTCAACATAGTCTTGGGCAAAAATGGCCTTTAGTTCATCTGCAATTGTCTGCATATCCTGCCCATAAATATAATTTAAATAGGCATCAAACTCATCAGGAATTCCTTCCAGCTTGTACATAATCACTGGCTTTGCTGAAAGAATATACTCTACCGTTTTAGAGGGGAAGGAGTATTTTGTGTATGTGCCTGTCGGCGTTCTGGGGTTTATCAGGAAATCACAATCATCCCGCATTTTGGCAATTTCTTCTCGCGGCAGAAAGCCAAAATACTTTATGTTGGTATGTGTCTGTGTATATTCCTTCAAAAAGTTCTTAGTGTCACCATCTCCGCAAATCCAAAGTTCTGCATTGGGAATTTGCGAAAATGCCTCAGCCAATCTTTTGATTCCGAACTCTTCATTTAGTGAGCCCGTGTACAAGCAAGTATTATTTCCCCGACCCTGCTTAGCCGGCTCTTGCGTCGCATCACACACACACTCGATTACAGTAAAGGGACGCTCCTCCACTTCCATCGGCTCTGCCAAATACTTGGTCAGCAAAACAAATTTATCTACACGCTTTGATTTTTCAACGATTCTGTTCCCTTCCGCAACTGCGGCAGGTGTCATATATCTGTCCCGCTCACCTCTGCCCATAACCGGGTCTGTTTGAATCAGGCAAACCTCCACGGCAGGGTACTTCTTTTTGACTTTCTTTATTACATCCAGAAACGGTTCATAGACGGAATACACCAAAATTCTGACCTGTGCAGGGTCTCTTTCTGCTTTTATTCTTTTGCTGATTTCCTTAAGCAGTTTGCGCTTTTGAATCCCGTGCTTGATAAAGGGCAGGTTTAGATATCCTATCTGCGTGTTATTCTTGCCCCAACGATACTTCTTGGCAAACAGGCGCTTGTTGTTTATTGGAAAACTGCCAACCGGCGGGATATGCAGAATGTCTACGTCCACATCATCCATTTGGTCAAAACCATCCAGTAAGTTCTTTTGAAATACATGGGGTGCAATGGAAATACCCCGTTTCACATCGTTATATGCTTCCTGTAAAGAGGCTTCGCAAAAAAGAATCCCCAAAAAAATTACTCGCATAAATTCCCCTCTTTAATAACAGCAATTGCTTCCGGATTTTCCAGCAGTTCCTCCGTATTCTTTTGGATTTCTGCATACCGGTGCTTTATTCCATCCACCAATTCTTCTACCAAAGCAAAGTCAAAACTCTGACATATATTATGGTGCTCCATAGGATCTTGCCGTAAATCGTAAACCTCAACACAATTTGTCAAACTGAATTGCTCATAAATCGGCTGCTTGAACGCCAGAACATATTCTTTGTTTCTGATCGACATCCACACTTCCCGTGTGCGCATATCCGGCACACCGGGGCCCATATACTCCGTAATCACATAGGGTCTCCCATCCTTGTTTGAGGAAATAGGCATACCCTTATACTGATCGGGACAAGGCATGTTCAGGCAGTGTAAAATCGTGGGCAGCGTATCCTCCGCTGAATAAAGGCCTCTATATGTGCCCTTTTCCTTTTCATCCGCATTGGAATTCCAAATCAGCAGCGGTGTCCGGTAGTTCTCGGTATAAAAACAGTTGACCACCGTTTCACGGACAGGATAGAAACTGTAGGAACTTCCGTGGTCAGATGTAATAACAACCGCTGTGTCTTCCAGCAGGCCTCTGCTGCGAAGCTGTGCAAATAGCCGTTTTACACACAAATCCACATAGCCCAAGGACAGCTGATAGGTAAGATTTCCCTTGAATTCCTTGCCACAGCCCTCCACGATTGGCATTAGATAAGCAATTTCTTCGTCAACCACTGCCGGATCGCAAACGTCATAAGAAAAACAGGCGATGTAATTATGGGGTTCTTCCACGTGCAGGTATGCATAAAAGGGCTTTTCGGTATCGCTTCTGCTATCCAGTGCCTCCATAGTGGCAAGAATCTGCTTGTACATAGAAGAACTATACTGCCAATCGGGTTTCACCGACAGGCTGCGCATATACCGATTTGCCAACAGGCAGCATCCGTAGTTAACCAAATATCTTTTGGACTTTATAGCCTTCTTCAGGCTGATTCTGTTATTCTTTAAGTTGGACCAAAATTCCACATGGGACACATGTCGGAAAAACTTCTTGTGATTGGCATATACCTTGTTGACAAATGCCGGTGAGATGGCATTGTCAAAACTAAAACAATCCACAAAAGCCAACGGATGCTCCATCCCTAATCGCAGCACCTCATCTGTATATGCCTTTTGGTCTTGTTTATAGCGGTGGATTTCCTCTTCAAGCTTTTGCTCACAAGCCTTCAAACTGTTCTGATCTGCAAAATCCCGTGCCAAAAAGCCAGACAGTTCATTTTTCTCCATTTCCCGGTAAAAAAACAGCCAGCAATCAAACATCAAGTCCAAATGCTTATACAGTAAACGGTACTCTACATCTGTAAGCGGATTCTCTTTTTGTCGCTCCGCATAATAAACAAATTTTCCGTTCCATTCGCTTTTATAAACAAAGCCTCCGATAAAAATGCTTGTATCAATATACTGCCTTACCTTGGAACCAATCAAATAGTAAGGATAATACAGGCCAAATGTTTCATAGCCTTTATCGTGAAATGTCTTAAAATGGTTTTCATCAGGACTGTTCATTCCATAGAAATATCCGTAATCGTTCAAAGTGGGACTACCGCATAAAAGACCCCGCGTTGCCGCATCTGTATACGGGCCGTAGGAATAAACGGAATCTGCATATACTCCGTTTTCCATAAGGGAGTCTATAAAAGGTGTGCTGGATACTTCTGTTCTTCCCTTTCCCAAGCACGCGCTATATACAGAGTCTACCAACAAAAAGATGACGTTCTTCATGCAACATTTTCCTTACTGTTTTGAAAATTCGCTGTAGGAATTCAGTATTTTTCATATAGGTCCATAAATGCCTTGTAGCAGACATTTTTATCGTAGGTTTCTGCCTTTGCGCGGCAGGCTTCGGGAGTGAAGGGTTTTTCTTCGCAGACCCGGATAACCGCCTCCTGCAAGGCCGTTGTGTCGTCTTTTAGCACGACAATGCCGCAGGTTTCATCCACGCACTCCGCTGCACCGCCCGCATTGAAAACTACCGCCGGTGTACCGCAGGCAAAGGCTTCCACCGTGGTTAAGCCCTGGGTTTCCTGCAAAGTGGGGTTAATAAACACATCCGCTGCTGTGTAGATGCGGCAAAGCTCTTTAACGCTGTCCGTATGGTGAACACGCAGGATGGAAGGGTCGATGGGTTCCTTGTCCTCACCGCCGCCCACAAGCAGAATCGCATACTTGTCTTTCGGCAAAGATTGGGCCAGCTTATTAATATGCTCCAAGCCCTTCATTTTCTGCCACACACTGGAAACGCCCACAACAAGGTGCTGTCCTTCCGCCGCATAAGTCTCCCGGGCACCGGGAATAGCGGTAAACTGCCCAATGTCAATGCCGTTTGGCAACACATGGCAGGGGTACTCTTTCATGTAAGACTGAGATACCATGTCCGCCATCCATTTGGAAGGCACGATCAGCTGCAAATTGGGGATGCCCGTAAAGAGACGACGTTTTCTTTCATGGTTTTCTTCGGAGCGATCCGCAAAGCTCTTAGGGTAGTCCCCTTTAAACTGGCAGTCGTAGCAGCCGGTCTGCCACTTTTGGCAACCGTTGTAATCGAAATGGGCGCAATGTCCGGTAAAAGACCAACAATCGTAAAAAGACCACAAAATCGGCTTCCCGCAACGACGCAAGTACTTAAAAAGCAGTTCCACATTCAGATAGTAGCCGTGGATATTGTGTAAGTGGATAATATCCGGATCAAATTCCTCCACCCATTTGATAAACCGCCGGGTGGCTTTTTTACTGCCAAATCCGGAAGCATCCCAAAGTCTTGCCTTCAGGCCGTGGAGCTTCACATCCAAGTCCCCACCGATTTTATGGGCGTAGGTCTGATAATTCTCGGGAACGGCCATTCTGCCATATGCAATTTTAACCGTGTGACCCTTTGCTTCCAGCATTTGGGCCAAATCGGTGCAGATTCTGCCGGTACTACGGACACCGCACACCGAGTTGATCATCAAAACCTTCATTTTTTACCCTCTTAACACAGCTTCTAAAGAATCTATAAACTTCGTTTTATCGAACTGTCGTTTGTAATACGCCTTTGCATTTTGTCCCATTTGGGCCTTGTCCGCATTGGCAAATTGTAAAATGTTTTCTGCAAGACGTTCTCCATCTTCCGCTGGGCCGCAGAAGCCGCATTCTGCTTCTTCAATTACCCGGGCCGTTTCTCCGTCCACTGCGCCGATAATCGGCTTTCCGGCCGCCATGCAGGATTGCACCTTACCCGGCAAGGTAAGCGACAGCACCGGATCTTTACTCAGCGTTACCAGCATCGCATCTGTCTTGGCGTAAAACTCCGGCATCTCAGAAACCGGTCTTCTGCCATAGAAAATCACATTTTCAAGCTGCCAATCGGACGCCAGCTTCCGCAGACGGTCCAGATCAGAGCCTCCTCCCACAATGTGGAAAGTAACAGGCTTTTCCTGCAGCTGCTTTGCCGCCTGCAGAACGGTCTCTACACTCTGCACTTCACCGATGTTGCCGGCAAAGGTCAGGTGCAAACCTTCTTTTTCTTCCGCTTCCGGAAGATCAGTAAAGAGGTCTTCTGCATACTGAGGAAGATAGTGGATCTTCTCCTCCCCGATGCCAAACTGCTCTTTTAAGTAGCCGGTGAATTCCCGGGATGTGACCAGGATCTTATCCATTTTGGTGTAGATCCGACCGCTGACCCGGTGGAAGTATTTGTAGATCACTGAGCCTCTGCCAATGCCGCCGGCAATCAGGCTTTCCGGCCACAGATCCAGGCAGTACATCACGATGGGCTTTTTATGTTTGCGACCATATAGGATGCCTGCATTTGCCATCATAACAGGAGAAAGTTGGTTTACAAAAACCACATCGTAATCCCCTGGCAATTTCTTTACAAAGCGGCAGGAAGAGAACATATAACTGTAATAGTTGAGAAAGCGGTGCAGTACACCGGTTTTGCGGGGCATTGTAAAGCACCGGTGGACTTCCACCCCATCAAGGACTTCATATCGACGGTTCTTCTTTTCATAGCCGGGGTAGATCTGTCCTTCCGGGTAGTTTGGCTGCCCTGTCACTACAGTGACCTGATGGCCCTTTTCCGTAAGCGCCCGGCAAATATCACCGATTCGGAAAGGCTCCGGGTCATAATATTGGCATACAACAAGGATCTTCATAAAGATCTCCCTTGAATTTATTTTTGTGCGGTTTCCTTCCTTTTCTCTTTCTTCCTGCTTTTGAAGTTCTCCCGTGCCGCCTTCCACCACGCCGTCGGAGCGCAGGACAGAAGTGATCGTGCCGAAGAAGCACTTGCAGTCAAAGGGGAAACTCAGCCGTTCTATGTACTGCCCATCCAATTTGGCTTTCACGGGGATCTCCAGTTCATCCCGGCCGTTGATCTGTGCCCAGCCGGTCAGGCCCGGGCGCACATCGTTAGCGCCGTACTTATCCCGCTCTTCGATCAGATCGAACTGATTCCAAAGGGCAGGCCGGGGGCCGATGATGGACATCTGGCCCACGAAAATATTGAAAATCTGGGGCAGCTCGTCCAGGCTGGTCTTGCGGAGAAACTTGCCGACCTTGGTGATCCACTGGTCCGGGTTTTCCAACATATGGGTGGGCATATCCCGGGGCGTATCGATCCGCATAGTACGGAACTTTAAAATGTTGAAATGGGTCTTGTGAATGCCAACCCGCTTCTGCTTAAAAAGCACCGGGCCGGGAGAATCCAGTTTGATGGCAATCACCAGGATCAGCATAGGCAGCGCCAACACCGAAATGCCGCAAAAAGACAGGATAATATCCAGCGCTCTTTTTATAAAAGATTTATACATAAATGCTCCTTCCGGCCCATTCTTTCGGCCTATTTCAGGATGGAAAAGCCCTTTTTGCAATAAAATTCGTCAGTTGTTGCTTTTTTGCCCTTTTCTCTCTCCATTTTGAACAATCAAAAGGTCATTTGTGGGACATTTTATGGCAAAATGCAATAAAAAGCCAAAATATCTCCCATAGATTATACCGCATAATGCCCTATAAAGTCAAGTGCATCAAGCTTTATAAATGAACAAAGTCCGGGAGGAAAACGCCCATTTTTCCTCATAGTTTTTTTCTGTGAAATTTCCGCTAAAAATAAGAAACAGCCATCCCGGCCGGGATGGCTGTTTCTTGTTTAGAAGCACTTTTTGTGCCGCTCTCTGCGGCAGCTTTCTTTCCGGGCGCAGTGGTAGCAAACCTCCGTATCCGGATTCAGCTCCCCGGCAAAGAATTTCTGCATATTCTCCACGGTTGTATGGGCAATGTTGTCCAGTGCCTCTCTCGTCAGGTAGGCCTGGTGGGATGTGACGATCACATTGGGCATGGCAATCAGTCGGACAAGGGTATCGTCCTGCATCACATGGCCGGAGAAATCTTCATAGAAAATATCCCCTTCTTCTTCGTATACATCCAGTCCTGCACCGTAGATCTTCCCTTGCTTCATTCCTTCAATGAGAGCTTCCGTATCGATCAGACCGCCACGGGAAGTATTGATAATGATCGTGCCGGGCTTCATTTGCGCAATGCTATCCGCACCGATCATATGATGGGTATCTTCTGTCAGAGGGCAGTGCAGGGAGATCACATCCGCTTTGGCAAAAAGCTCCGGCAGTTCCACATAGGTAAGGCCTAAATTGGGGTTAGGGAACTTGTCATAAGCAAGCACATTCATACCAAAGCCTTTACAAATATCGGAGAAGATCTTGCCGATCTTGCCGGTGCCGATCACGCCCACGGTTTTTCCGTAGAGATCAAAGCCCGTTAAGCCGGACAGGCTGAAATTGAAATCCTTGGTGCGGGTGTAGGCCCGGGGAATGTGCCGGTTCAGGCTCAGCAGCAGAGCCATGGCATGCTCCGCCACCGCATAGGGAGAATAGGCGGGCACGCGGAACACATGGAGTTTTCCAAAGCAGGCACGGGTGTCTACATTGTTAAAACCTGCGCAACGGAGAGCAATCATCTGAACCCCCATCTCATAGAGCTTATCAATGACGGTTTTATTGAGAATATCATTCACAAAAACACAGACACAATCTGCTCCCTTTGCCAAAAACACCGTGTCCTCATTCAAGTGGGTATCAAAATATTTAATAGAAATATCCGTACCCTCTGTGTAACGGTCAAAACCAATTTTGTCATAAGGCTTAGCATCAAAAAACGCAACTTTCATTTGAATCACTCCTTTTCATTTCGATATTATTATACCGAATAGAAAGGAAAATAGCAATCCGCAATCCGTACAATCTTACCGATATTTTTCTACCGATATTTGTGTATTTAGTGCGCCTTTCCTGTAAGTGCGCAAGGAGGATGCCACCGCCACCTACAAATACAAGGTTTTTTGGGAAGCATGAAATAGAGTTTTCCTTGTTTCTGTTATTTCATTCTTTCGACTACGATAACTCCCGATACGTTTTCTACTGTTGGTGTTGATATTTTAGGCGCTGATATATCATCGTATAGTATAGATGAATTAGAAATTTTTCCGGATTTATAATTTTCAGTACATACGATTGTTTCAACTGTTCCGCCATCAGCCACATCAGGTTGTTCAATTACACATTTGGATTCGTAGGGACCATTTGTCCAATAACCCCAAACATAATCACGCACAGTCCACAAAATATCAGCCTTAAAATCCGACCATGTACCCGTGAACTTAGGAACAACTTTAATTTCTGCCGTAGCAATTGCAACAGAACCTTGCATATAACCACTATTAAAAATGGTATCAAAGTCACTAATATGAATTGAATACTCCACATCAAAATACTGATAAAAATTATCCTCAGTTAGCACAACAGTTTGAGGTATCACAGTAATTTCATCGGTTTGATCCTTCAATTCAGGCTGTGTTGCTCTGCAAGCACACAGGGATAGGCACAAGATAAGTACCAACATCAGGGATAATGCTTTTTTCATTGTTTGTTCCTTCTTTCTGTAAAAAAAGTGCGGCAACCGAAGTTACCGCACTCAAAAACGCAACCCCGATTGTCGCCAAACAAGTTGAAATGGAGCAAGGCAATTACCCTATCTACCACTCCACGGGATTTGCGTTTTTAGCAAATTCATAGAAAGCGGTAGCACAAATAGGTATAGTATCCCCAACGGAAACTACACTTACTCCATTATTCAACTTGTTTGGCATAGCTATGATAGCATACCAATCAGTAAAAATCAATTTGTTTTAGAAAAATCTGCCTTATCTCTTTCCTGGTATGTTATTATAAACGCACTGGACGGGAGGCAGATCGTCTCCCCTACAAAAGACCTACATTGTACCTCGTAGGGCGGATAGCATCCGCCCGCCATTTGATCGTCGGCAAAGCCGACACATTTATGCACCGCAGGTGCAATTCATAGCATGGCCAATTCATGACGAAATCAATTAATAGCCACGGGGCAAATCATTTTCCGCCATATCCGCTTGCCGGAGCTGCTATCCTGTTGCGGTGCCCGATAAAATCTTCGGGCTTACGCTTTCCCTCGATTTTATCGACCGCTGCCACTCGTTCGGGTCGCTCCTCCAGCCCCCGGCGGCGCTCCCCTCACTCCCCAGATTTTCACTGGCTTCGCCAGTTCAAATCTGTAGCGGCGAACAAAAAATCAGCCATCCCGGATGGGATGACTGATTTTTTGGAGCTGCTAGCCAGATTTGAACTGGCGACCTCATCCTTACCAAG
>RHMF01004545.1_pt1 | contig 13707 bp, 14 predicted proteins | sample 5365151 | NCBI WGS metagenome assembly RHMF01 (sample SAMN10266501, study PRJNA497801) | feces metagenome | isolation source: feces | host: Bos taurus | place: China: Prairie of Fairy Mountain | collected 2017-08-14 | reverse complement strand
ATCAAAGGGAAGATGGTGTTTATGTTGTTCCTATAAATATGCTTAAACCTTAATTTATTCCTTATCTTTTGGTAGTTCAAACTTGATTGGTAGGGTGAATTGAAATCTTACGGGTTTTCCTCTTTGTTTTCCCGGTTTCCATTTTGGCATATTTTTTATCATTTCCACCACTGCTTCATCGCAACCGCCTCCTATGCCTCGTAAAATTTTGACATTTGAAATTGAGCCGTCTTTTTCAATAACAAATTGCACGAAAACTCTTCCTTCAATGCCTTCTGCTTTTGCTTTTTCGGGATAAACAAGGTTTTTTTGTATGTAAGCATACATTGAATCCAATCCTCCCGGAAATTCTGCTTGCTCTTCAACAACGACAAACACTTCATCGTCTACGGATATTTTCTTTTCTTCTTGACAAAACGCCATATTTGTCAAAAAGATTGCTGATAATAATAAAAGAAATCGCTTCATAATGTTATGTTTTTTAGGATTTATAAAATAAATGAAAGAATTAATAGAATAACTCTTTCATTTGTTAAAATATTTCTTTGATTTAATTATCGTCTTCTACCTGTGTAGCGTTTATGCTTTTGGTCGGTTGCAATTTTATAACTAAAACCTAAGGAAACATCGTAATTCATTGCCCAACCTTCGTAGTTTAAGTGATAATTTGTAGAAAAGATATCATTTGTTATAAGAAGTTTTGCTTCTATGTTCAATAAGAGGTTCCTGTTTAAGTAAAAAGAGTTTATTAAACCTCCATTCATTGCAAAACCTGAGAATTGATCTTTTGATTCTTCTGGTCTTAAAGTTACAAAACCTGTTCCGAAAATAATGGTTGCATCATAGTATTTCTTTTTTGCTTTAGTTCTCCAAAAATTTGTAATGTTCACTAATAGGTCTGCGTGTGTATATACTAAAGAGTTATGTAAAATTGTATCGTAATAAGGATCTAATGTTATGGGTAAAACACTTTTTGTATTTCCTCCTTGAACAGCGATTCTTGTTCCTAAAATTGGTGAAAATTGATAACCAACAGAGAATTGTATCATAGGTGTCAGTTCATCACTTAGCTTATTAAATGGTTTTTCTCTCCATAAATGTAATGCGTTAACACCTCCTGATATAGATAATTCTACATTATTATTAAATACATCAACTGTTCTGTAATTCCTTCTTTGTGCTGAAAGTGTACAAAACATACTAACTAAAATTGTAAGTATAAGTATCTTCTTCATAATACAAATCTTTTAACTCTGCAAAGATATAACTATTTACTTTATTTATAAAATAAATAGCAGTTTTTTTTGTACCTTTGCCCCAAATAAAAAACAAAATTATATGGAGAAAAGAAGTTCAAACATTGCACTATGGATAGGCTGTGGATTGTCTATCGTGTGTTCGATAATACTTTTCGTTATGGTATTATCTGAAAGAAACCCTGAAACAAAAGAGCCAAAAGATGTTGCAAAGACAGAGAAAAAAAATAAAACTCTTTCTTCTGGCGGATTAAAAGTCGCTTATATCAACACCGATACAATAATGGCAAAGTATCAAATGGCTCTTGATATGGAAGCAGATTTGCAAGCCTATCAACAAAACTTGAAAAACGAATTGGAATCAAAGGCAAGAAAATTCCAAAGTGATTATGAAAATTATTTGAAGAATGGAGCGTCTTTGACTTTGACTCAACAAAAACAAACCGAGCAAGATTTAACAAAAAGACAACAAGAATTGCCTCAACTTGAACAACAAATGATGATGAATTTACAAGAAAGACAAGCTGCGGACAATAAAAAAATGTTAGATGCTATCTATGCATTTATAAAAGACTATAATAAGAAGCATCAAAACTTTGATGTTATTTTTAGCAAATCTTATCTTGGTTCACCAGTTCTTTATATTGATGAAGGAATGGATATAACTAATGAAATAGTTGAGGGATTAAATAAAGAATACGAAGAATACAAGAAAGAAAAATAAAGACTTGATAATCTGAAATAAAAAAAGCGGGAGAGAAATCTTCCGCTTTTTTTTAGTAGCGGGGGCAGGACTTGAACCTACGACCTTCGGTGAGCCCGACGAGCTACCTCTGCTCCACCCCGCATCTTGTTGTTTTGGATTGCAAAAATAATACTATTTCTGCAATCCACCAAATTTTTTCTTATTATTCTTCAAAAATAATTTCGCCTCTTGCTCTTGAAAACGTAAATGTTCCGAAATCAACTAATCCATTTTTATTAACAATCATATCGTATTTCATTCCTTTTCTTACGATTACCTCATACTTGTCAGCAAAGTATTTTCCGATGTAAGCAGATTTGAATGTAAGTACTGAATTGTCTAAAATATTTCCGTCTTCATCAAAAGCTTTATCTCTATCTTTGAAATCATCTTTTGTGATTCTTCCTTCTAACAAGAACTTCATTGCTAAATCCCAATCCAATACGGCTGCATCTCTGTATTTTTCATCGTAGATACAAGGAACTGCTTTTCCGTTTAAGATGATATAAATTTGTGCTTTGCTACCATTTATCATTGAAACTTTGATATGGTTATCTGTGTAAACGATTGGAATTTCTGTGTCAGGAGGTGGCACTGTTCCTGAAACCATATCAACAATCGGAGCATTTAAAGCAGCATCTTTTAAACTATCTAAAACTGCTTTTGGAACGTAATCGGTTCTCAAAATACGAAATTCAGTTCTACGATTGAGTTGATGAGCTGCTTCTCTTTCGTTTTTAGTTCTTAATTTGTTGATATAATCATCAGTAAGAGTTATACCTTTTGCAAAAGAATACTCTTTACCTCCAAATTCTGATACACAATTTGTTTTTAATGTACGAGGCACTCTATCACCATAGCCTTTTGGAATCAATCTATCGCGATCTATTCCTCTTGCAACAAGAAATTCCACTACTGATTCTGCTCTTCTTTGACTTAAAGTGTCATTTGTAACTCTAAGGAAAGGACGTGAATCTGTATGTGAGCCAAGTTCTATAACGTATGTAGGATTATTAACCAAGATTACTAACAAATCTGAAAGTGAGTCTTGATATTGATCTTTTAATTCCCATTTTGCTAAGTCATAACGTATTTCTGGCAATACGATAGGTTCTTTTGGTATTGGTTTTAGTTTGAAATCGTGAACCAATTCAGTTGTTGTAGTTAATCCAACAGTTGATTCTTTGCCTTCATTGTTGAAATAACCAATTTGAGACACTTGAATCTTGTAATTAACATTGTATTTTAATTGTTCTGTTGAAAAACTATATTCTCCTTTTCTGTCAGTTCTTGTTTCAAAAGAAGAATTATCATCTCCAATCAAGCGAACTCTTGCTCCGTCTATTGCTTGCATTGATTTGTCATCGCGAACTTTTCCTTTTAAAGAGAACAAAAGAGGTGCTCTGTAAAAAGAATAAAGGTCGTCTCCACCTGTTCCGCCTTCTCTGTTAGAAGAGAAAAATCCTGATTCTTCTGCTGCTATGTTTTCTTCTGGAACTTTGTTGTATATAATACCAATTTCGTCGTCTGATGGGCTGTTGATTGGATACATTAAGTTTTGAGGTTCACTCCATTCTTCATTAACAAATTCTGTGTAGAATAAGTCCATACCTCCTAAGCCAGGCAATCCGTCAGATGAATAATAAAGTCTTGTATCGGAACGTAAGGTTGGGAATTGCTCATTACCTTCTGTATTAACAAGTTTACCTAAATTAACCACATTTCCAAAAGATTCGTCTATGCTACTTCTTGTTGCTTTCCATAAGTCATAACCTCCTTCTCCTCCTGGACGGTTAGAAGAAAAATAAAGAGTCAATTCATCAGAAGAAATTGCAGGGTGGAAGTAGTTAAATGCTGTATCACCAAGATCAATCATTATAAATGGAGACTGTTCTTCTTCGCTCTCTTCTTGTTTTTTACTTTTCTTACCCTTTTTGTCTTTATCCACAGGCTTAGTCATATAGATAGCACAATTAAGTTGCTCTCTTTTTAAGATAAGACAGCGTGAGAAATAAACATTTTGAGTAGTTGAGCCTTTGGCATATACAAGTTCCCCTTCGTTTGCTTCGGTGTTTATTTGCTCTATTCCAATTAAGTTAGGTTCACTAAGTTCTCCATTCTTGATTTTAGCACTTGTGTATATGTTTGAGAAATATTCTCCTGTCCAAACATCGACTTCTTCGCTCATTTCAGTAGGTCGAGAAGATGTGAAAATAACTTCATTTTCTTCTTCTGAGGCTGAGAATTTTGGTCCCCATTCATTCCATTCTGTATTGACGTTTTTCACCTCTACAACTTCGTGTCGAGTAGGATTATTCATCCATTTCTTTGCCAAATCAATGGATTGTAATCTTCTTTTAGCCAATGCATCATCAGGAACTAATTTTAAATATTCTTTATAGTTATATTCCGCAGCGTCCCACTCACTATTAAACTTTTGAATGTCTGCCATATACAAGAATATCTTTGGCTGAACATCATAATACTTTGCCTTGACCAATCTTTGATAGGTTTTTACTGCCATTTTTTGGTCATTCATATAGCGATAACACTCTGCTTGTTGGAACATTATCCTATTTTTTTCTTCTCTATTGCCTTTAATTTTTGTGTAAGCTTCTTTATATAAATCCACAGCAGTGATATACTGTTTGTTTTCAAAAGCCTCATCAGCTAATTCTGTCAAACTTCTCTTTTGAGCAAACACATTAACACTTGCAATTATCAAAAAGAAAAAAATTACTTGTTTTAGTTTCATATACTTAATCAGTTTTTTAACAAAAATTGAAAGAAAATTACTCTAACAGACTACAAAAATACAACTTTTCTGTTAATTCCTAAGAAAATATAATCATTTTTTCAACTCAATGAGTCTATTCTGTTTGCGAAAGAGTGTTTTCTTGTTGTTTTATGACGTAAATATCTTCGTTTGCAGCTTTCATCAGATACTTTTCCCTACCATATCTTTCTTTTGCTTTGATATTTTTTTCTAAGTCCGCAATTCTAATGCTATCTTGTTGAATTTCTTCCAATATAAAGTTCTTTTTTTTCGCAACCTCTTCATATTGCTTTTTTACTTTATAGCGATATGTAATGTTGTTATTGGGAGAAAACAAAAATAGAATAACAAAGATAATACCTGTTAAAACAAACTTATTTAAAAGAATCTTTACAACCTTGTTTTCCTTAAAAGAAGATATGTTCATTATATAATTTTTTTATCGTAAAGGTCAATTAATGTTTCTCCATTAGTAAGCCAATAAGTATTTAGGCCAATTTGCTTTGCACCTTCAAGGTGTTGAGGAGAATCATCTATGAATAAAGTTTCTTCTGCTTTGATTCCTGCATCATCAAGAACGAATTGAAACGATTCAGGGTGAGGTTTTCTTCTGTGAATCTCATTTGAGAAATACGCTTTATTGAAAACACAAGAAAATAAATCAAATCCTAATTGACGCTCAAAGTCTTTTTTCAAAAATTCTATGTGTAGTTCGTTTGTGTTAGAGAATAAAAATAACTTATACTTCAATTTCAAAATACCAAGCAGTTGAATAATTTCTTTTGGTAGGTTCAGAATCATAGAAAACCAAGCCTTATCGATTTGTTCATCAGTAATAGGGACTTGTATTAACTCTCTAATTCCGTCTCTAAATTCTGCAATACTACAATTCCCTTCTTCAAAAGTATCAATTATAGGAACTTGTTTTGCTTGCGTGTAAATTTTATCAAAATTCTCTATTCCAAAACTTTTAAACGTCTCTATAACTTTGTGATAACTTACATCAAGTATCACCCCGCCCATATCTAATAATAAATTCTTTATCATCTTAATTTTCTTCTTTATTTCCGTAATGATTCCAGCCTTGTGCTTTCAATTCTATTGTAGTATTTTGAGGTGTAACCAACTGACAACCTAATGATTTATCAGTTATATGACCTATAACGTGAATATTCTCGTTTTTTTGTATCTTTTCGTAATCTTTTTGATTGATTGTAAAAAGCAATTCGTAGTCTTCGCCACCGTTTAAGGCACCTGTGTCTGCTAAAATTTTAAATTCTTCAAACGTTTTTGAAGTTCTATAATCAATAGGAAGTTTTTCTAAATATATTTCGCAACCTACCTCAGACTGTTTGCAGATATGTAGAGCTTCTGAGGCAAGTCCGTCAGAAATATCTATCATTGAAGTAGGAATAATGCCTTCTTGTTCAAAAAAGTCTATGATTTTTTTCTTTGCCTCAGGTTTTAATTGACGACCAACCTCATATTCGTAATCTTTGAGTTGAGGTTGAGAATTAGGATTTACCAAAAAAGCCGCTTTTTCTCTTTGTAATACCAACAAACCAGCGTAAGCAGCACCTAAATCTCCTGTTACACACAAAAGATCATAAGGCTTTGCTCCATTTCTTTTTACAATTTTTTCTTTTTCTCCTTCGCCTATAACAGTAATTGAAAGAAACATTCCTGCGGCAGAGCTTGTTGTGTCTCCTCCAACGACATCTACTCCATATTTCTCACAAGCAAGATAAATCCCCGCATACAATTCTTCTAATGCTTCAACGCTATATCTATTGCTAACGGCTAATGAAATTGTTATTTGCTTAGGACGAGCATTCATTGCGTAAATATCAGAAAAATTAACCACGCATGCCTTATATCCTAAATGCTTTAAAGGAGTGTAAACCATATCGAAATGCACTCCTTCTGTCATTATGTCGGTAGAAACTAAGACTACCTTTTCTTTATATTCCAAACAAGCAGCATCATCGCCAATTGAAAGGATTGTACTACTATTTTTGATTTGTCTTTTTTCTTCTGGGTTAAGTCTGTCTATCAATCCAAACTCTCCCAAACTTTCTAATTCTGTTCTTTCACTCATTTAACAAAATGCTTTGCTTTTAGAGTGCAAATATATGAATAATTTTACATTTTAAGTACAATACTTACCCAAAGGTTGTTGCTTGATATGTTTGAGAAATGTTCTTTTTTAGTAAATCCTGTAACGGTTGTGATTCCTTTGTGAGCAATAAAGTTATAGTCAAGACTGATTCCGACTGCTCTTTGACCAACGTGAGCTTCTTCTGCTTTGTTAATCCACCACGTAATGCCGATAGGAACAACTGTGTTCAAAGAATTTAGTGCTAAGTTAGGTTTATACTCTTCTCTTTCATCTTTTATTGTATGCAAAAAACTGTTATACTGTCCTCCAATGCCAACAGAAAACTCAAAATCAAAGTTTTTTACTCTATAAAATACGTAAGTGATTTCTAATTTACTACCATAACTTCTAAGTTCGGCGTATTGATCCTCATGAGCACTAACCGAAGGTGCGGAAGAAGCAAAACTTTCTGTCAAGATAGCAAATCGATCTTTGAAATAATAGCCAAATCCAAGCGTAAAGCCCGTTTGCATAATAGGATTAAACTCTTTGTATTCTGGATAATAGGTCTTGATAGAAGCATTTAAATCATCAAAATTGCTAAAAAACCCCATAGTAAATCCTGCTGTTGAAAGGAATCCAGAACTCTTTGCTTTTTCTTGCGAAAACAAAGAAATATTTGCACAAAGCAAAGAAATAATTAAAAAAAACGCTGATTTTTTCATAATACCATTGTGTTATTGATTTTTTATTTAAAACAATCTTTAATCACAATGGTTCAAAGGCTACATATTATTTCTCTTTATCCCACTCGCTCCAAGCCTTGTTGTATTTATCTAAGTTCTTTGATTTGCCAAAGTCAAACATATTGTAATCTTTCATTCCTTCAAAAGATTTGTAATTTTGAATGGCTTCGTCTTTTTCTTTCTTTGTTTTTAATTAGTTTTAAATCAATAAAAGAAAACTTTTTTGCAACTCCCATTCTAAATACCGATGCAATCAATAGCGGAGTTACAACAATATTTGTTACCTCGACAATAGCGGCTTTATTAGTTATTGGAAAGAAAATTATAAGAATTATTAAACTTCCTATTATAGATGGATAGATGATGTTTGTTTTAACTTGTTTTTTTGAGGTTTTCTTGACAAGGATTGATTATTCCAACAATGATTTCTCTAAGAAAGTACATTCCGAAACCAAGTATTATAAACATAATTATCACAAAGATGACTTTCATTACATCAGAAGGGTAAGTAAGTCCAATAAAATCTGTCACCAAATTAAATCCCCAAAGATAAAATATGTGTCCACAAATGAAACTATCGCAAAATCGTATGAAACTACAAATAATTATCCAAAATAATATGCGTTGTATCCATATCTTTTTTGATTTCCAACGAACTAAAAGCACAATTGAAAGGAAAAACAAAAGGACCAATAGAATAATACCACTTCCGAATATGTTAATTACGTTATCGGCACTTTGCCAAACTTCGTCTGAAACAGCAGAAGTAAGAGTGCTGAAATCTAAATAGGAACTATAAACAATAACAGGTACATCGTAAGAAAAGGCTTGTAGGATTGTGGAAATTTACACCACAGCAAATACAAAAATATAAGCAATTACAAAACTGATTGAGTTGTTTATTATTTTCTCCATTTATACCAAAACATTCTGTCTTTTACTTGCTTATCGAGAATTGAGATTATTTCTTCTGACATTTTGATAAATATTCCAAGGTCATTGTCTTCTAACCAGCGTTTGCCATCTTCTTCTTTTCTACACGCTGCTGAAAAGTTTATTAAGAACTCATCGTTTGAGCGAAGCACCCATTGCACGGCTTTTTTCTCACCGTCCATTGCGTTACTCAATACTCCGAGCACTCCAAAACCATTATCAAAAAGCCAATGCAAAGCCTCTACATCACCTCTTACGGCATTGCTCCAAGCAGCAAGCTCAGGAAAACCGTTATTGATTAAGAACTGAAAAAAATTCTTGTTTCCTTTAAGAGATTCAAGCAATACAATCAATATTTTTATGTCGTAATGTAAGAGGCTTTGCATAATTTTTATCTTAATTTAGCATCTAATTTTTGTTCAAAAGTCTTTAAGAGTTTTGACATTATAGCTTCGATTTGTTTATCGGTCAAAGTCTTTTCATTATCTTGAAGAACAAAACTCAAAGCATATTGTTTGTGTCCCTCAGGAAGTTTATCGCCTGTGTAAACATCAAACAAAGAAACTTTTTTCAACAATTTCTTTTCGGTTTGATATGCCAAGGCTTCCATCTCTGCGAAAGAAACCTCTTCTTTTACCACCAACGCCAAATCTCTTCTTACTTCTGGGAACTTAGAAATTTCTTCATATCTCACACTCTTTGAAGGAATGTAACGATAAAGCAAAGTCCAATCCACATCTGCATAGAAAACACTTTGTTTTATATCCCATTTCTTGCAAAGTCCAGGACGTAGCATACCAACTGTTGCAATAGTTTTCTTGCTGTCCTTTGCAACATAAGCCAAAGCATAAAGATACGATTCGTTTTCTATCTGTTTGAGTTCAAAACGAGTCATATTTACTCTCAACTCAGAGAAAATATTCAATAAAATATTCTTTAAATAATAGAAATCCTCATCAACTCTCTTTGCTTGCCAACTTTCAATGCTTTTTCCTGTTGTAAGCATAGCAAGATGTTTATGTTCGGTGTAGCGTTTAGTTATATCCTCTGCCTCAAAGCCCTCAATATTCTTTTCATAGCAGTTTCCAAACTCAAACAATCTCAAATCCGAAGTCTTTCTGTTGATATTATAAGAAATAGTCTCTAATTGACCATAAAGAAGAGTTTGTCTCATTTGACCAAGGTCTTTGCTCAAAGCATTTAACACCAAAACAGATTTTTCTTGTGGGAAGTCTTGATTGTTTTCGTAATAAGAAATCTTTGTAAGAGAGTTGTTCATTGTTTCGTTAAAGCCCTTTGCGGCCAACATATCCGAAACAAAAGCCTGTATTTTCTCAGGATTAGGTTTTGCAGACGAAGAAATACAATTTTTCATACTTGAAGAAATCTCAACATTGTTGTATCCATATATACGAAGTATTTCTTCAATCAAATCACACTCTCTTGTAACATCAACTTTGTTTGTTGGCACAACAGCAGTCAAACCCTCTTCTGTGAAAACAGTTTCAATATTCAATTTATTCAATATATTCTTAACCGCTTCTCTCTCTATTTTCTTTCTTCTTTCCGATCAAACTATCCATTCTCTCAAACGAAAGTTCAATTTTCTTAGGCTCAATTTTTTCAGGATAAACATCAACAATCTCAGAACAAATCTTACCACCCGCAACCTCTTTTATCAAAAGAGCAGCACGTTTCAAAGCATAAAGAGTGATATTAGGGTCTGCACCTCTCTCATATCTGAAAGAAGCATCGGTTTTCAAAGTATGATACTTCGCAGCCTTACGAATCACAACAGGATCAAAGTAAGCACTCTCGATAAGCACATCAACAGTCTTTTCATTCACTCCCGAATCCAATCCTCCGTATATTCCACCCATACACATTGCCTCTTGACTGTTGCAAACCATTGCTTCCTTACCATTAAGCTTTCTTTCCACTCCGTCAAGGGTAACAAAAACAGTATCTTTTTCAAGAGCCTTTACGTTGATTTCTTTACCCTTCACTCTTGAAAAGTCAAAAGCGTGAAGCGGTTGCCCAACTTCCATCAAGACATAATTAGTTACATCGACAATATTATTAACAGGTCGCAAGCCTATCGCTCTTAGACTATCTGCCAACCACTTTGGAGACTCTTTTACCTCAACTCCTTTCACCACAACCGCACTATATCTCTTGCAAAGTGTAGTATCAATATTTATATTAACGTTTTCGCTTGTTTCTTCAACCTTAAACTCCTCAACACTTGGAATATTCAAAGACTTATCTTCGCTTTTTTGACTTTGAAGCAAAGCAACCAAATCTCTTGCCACACCAATATGAGAAGTAGCATCAGAACGATTAGCCGTAAGTCCTATTTCAAAAACATAATCCTCCTCAATATTGAAATATTCCTTAGCAGGAGTTCCAACCTTTGCACTTGAATCCAACACTAATATACCATCGTGATTATCACTCAAACAAAGTTCTTTTTCAGAGCATATCATACCTTCGCTTGGCTCACCTCTAAGTTTGCTTTTCTTTATTTCAAAACACTCTCCGTTTTCTTCATAAATCTTTGCTCCTATTGTAGCGACAATAACCTTTTGTCCTTCTGCTACATTTGGTGCTCCGCAAACAATATTCAAAGGCTCCTCACCTCCAACATCAACCTTTGTTATATGAAGGTGGTCAGAATTTGGGTGCATTACGCAAGACAATACCTCTCCAACATAGAAATTTCTTAATCCACCCTTAATACTTTCAACCAATTCTACATCTTCAACTTCCAATCCCCCAAAAGTCAAAAGGTTTGCAACCTCTTCGGCAGAGAGATTCGTATCAACATAGTTTTTTAACCAATTATATGATATTTTCATCTTTCAATAGTTTTTTTATTTTATTAGGTCCATTTCACCAATCAAATGAGATGCACCAGCAAATTTGTCAATTATAAATAAACAATAACGAATATCCAAAGAAATATTTCTGCATTGAGAAGGATCATACATAATATCGCTCATTGTTCCTTCCCAATTTCTGTCAAAGTTAATACCTATAAGATTTCCATCTTTATCCAAGACAGGACTTCCAGAGTTTCCTCCTGTTGTGTGATTACTTGCTATGAAAGCAACAGGCAATTCCCCTTTTTCGTTAGCGTAAATGCCGTAGTCTTTCTTCTTATAAAGCTCTTTTAACTTTGACTCAACCACATAGTCATAGATTTCTGGATTTTCTTTCTCCATAATACCCTCAATAGTAGAGAAAGCCTCGTAAGTAATCGCATCTTTTGGCTGATAAGTCTTTATGTTTCCATAAGCAACTCTCAAAGTAAGATTTGCATCAGGGTAAAACTCTTTCTTAGTATCCTTTTTCATTATACCATCAACATAAACCCTATACAAACTATCTAACTTATTGTCATAAGTTGCCAAAGCAAATCTATCTTTTTCCATATATTGTCCCCAAATAGGTAAGAACAATTCAACCGCAGGGTCGTTTATCAATTTCTTAACGTTCTTAGGCTTGAAATTCTTTAATAATTTTTCTGCTTGTTGAGGATTTGACAAGAAAGAAGACTCATAAACCTTTGCAAAGAACTCTTCTGCTTTTCCATCGTTGTGATTTTCTATTAAATCTCTTAGCCAATAATGACTCTTCTTAGCATAATCATAGTAGAAAATACTCATTGTTTTTACAAATATCTCTTTATCTACTTTGCGATGATTCACATAGTCTTTTGAATAATAATTTTGAAGAGAATTATAAAACTTTTCTGTCAATGCAATAATCTCAGCCTCATTCTTTCCATTTTTTTCAGATAAGGAAATAATGTTTGCAACATTTTTTACTTGATTCATCAAATCCGAAGCAAATATTGCCTCACTCAAATAGGTATAAGAAAGATTTAAATCCTTTATATCAGCATAAGTTTTCTTTAATTGAGCAAGTACATCTCTATATTTTTCTTTGTCTTGTGCCCAAGCGTTAAAATCTTTCTCAAATGCTTTCTTCTTTTCTATTGCGTTCAATCTCTTTAAGCCTCTAACCTCGCCTTGCCACTTTTTCCAACCGTTTGCAACCGAAGCAACCTTTGAAGCATATCTCAATCTTTGAGCAGGACTCTCGTTCATTGCTCTGTTATAAACATCTAATCTTGCTGTTCTTAATTTAATTCTTGTAGGGTCTTCAACGTTTTGAACATAATCCACCGCATCAGAAGTAAGGAATTGTTTAGTTGTTCCAGGATAACCAAACACAAAAGTGAAATCTCCTTCCTCAACACCTTTTATATTTATCTTTAAATGTTTTTTTGGAGTATAAGGCACATTGTCTTTTGAATATTCAGCAGGCTTTCCGTCTTTGTCAGCATAAACTCTAAAAACAGAGAAATCTCCTGTATGTCTTGGCCACATCCAATTATCAGTATCTCCTCCAAATTTACCAATATTGCTTGGCGGTGCACCAACCAAACGAACATCTTTAAACACTTCGTTCACATACATAAAATATTGATTGCCGTAATAGAAAGGTTTAATCACAGCAGTGTAATGATTGCCCTCTGTTGCCTTTGCTTTAACTTTTTCGATGTTTGCTTCAATCAAAGTTTGTCGCTTTTGCTCTGTCATATCATCGCCTACTCCCTCCAAAACTCTTGACGTTACATCTTCCATATAAACCAAACGTGTTATAGTCAATCCTCTGCACGGCAATTCTTGCTCACGGCTCATAGCCCAAAAACCATTTGTAAGATAATCTCTTTCAACCGTTGAATGAGAAACAATGAAACTATAACCACAATGATGATTTGTTAGCAAAAGACCTTGGCTTGAAACAAATTCGCCTGTACAACCTGTGCCAAAAAGCATCACTGCATCTTTCAAAGAAGCGTTATTCACATTGTAAATATCTTCTGCACTGATACGCATACCATTTTTTTGCATATCAGCCTCCTTTTTCTTCAACAAAAGAGGTAACCACATTCCCTCATCTGCAAATAAATTTGGCATAATCATTGAAATAGCCAAACCAATCAACAATAATTTTTTCTTCATACTAAAATTAACTAATTACTCAATTTGCAAATATACAAAAAAAAGAAAAATCGCCGCCCAAGTCCTGGAAAAAAATAACACAAATATGTTTTTTAAAAAAAATATCTTTTGCGTTACTAT
>RHMF01003398.1_pt1 | contig 13713 bp, 20 predicted proteins | sample 5365151 | NCBI WGS metagenome assembly RHMF01 (sample SAMN10266501, study PRJNA497801) | feces metagenome | isolation source: feces | host: Bos taurus | place: China: Prairie of Fairy Mountain | collected 2017-08-14 | reverse complement strand
AAATTAGCAGCAATCTTTTTAATCAAGAAACTTGCGTTTTCAGGGTTAGTAAATGTAACATCTTCAGGTTTCAAAATCTTACCATTGAAAATAAGTTCTACTGCTTTCTTAACCATTTCAATTTCAGCAAGGTCGGAATCACTCAAACTCTGGATAACAGAAGCGAGAGACTGCATAGCACCTTCAACATCGTAGATACATTCACCACTTGGGGTATCACTCAATGTGACGTCATCAGAGTTTTGAACACCCTTTGTGAAGTCAGGGTCATCTTCCCAATCGTCAAGGTTCAATTCACCATTATCAGAATCGCCTTCTTCACCGGTTCCACCTTCGCGGTCACCACCATCGGAATCACCGCCATCGGAATCACTGCCACCTGCGTCATCACCGAATGGGTCTCCACCAGCGTCATCTCCACCGAAATCGTCATCACCACCGGCATCGTCACCGCCAGCATCGTCAGCAAATGGGTCATCGTCGGCTTCAGTCAATTTAATTTTATTTTGTTCCAAATCCGAAGACATGTCAATCTTTTCTAGTTTTTCAGCTAGAAATGTTTTGAAATCTATCATCGTGTTCTCCTTTGTATATACTTCTTTAATACGATTAACTATATCACATTTCTTTTTGTTTTTAATGTTGGATATAGTTAAGTAGTCAAAAAACATTCTTGCTACTTTAGCATTCGGTTTAGTTAATAGAACTGTCATACTATGAGCATCCTCGTCAATTAAATACTTGACGATTAGTTCTAATAAATCTTCATACTTGCTTTGAGCCTCTTCCATTAGTTCAGGAGAGAACTTTTTAGAAATCTGGCTAAAGAACCTTCTAAAATAACTATCTCTTTGTTGTATTCTATAATAAACCGAAAATTTCATATCACTTAATCAAAATTAAACTTAGGTAAATCCTTTATATCTGTTATGACATCACCAGTTTCGCCCATTTCGTCAATAACCTTGTCTAACAGGTCTTTGGAAGTCATATTATATGTATTATTGTTAATTTGTGTTACATTTTGTGGAACACTACCTCTAGCACCAGCTTCAATTCGTTTCAAAGCATTTTGTTGCTTTAGTTCAATTTCTTGTCTTCTCATATCTTCTTTAGATTCAACAATCTGATAGTCAGTAATTTGTCTGTTCAAGTCTGCCAAGTGCATAATGTCTTCTGATATAGTCATAGACAATTTAGCATAGACTTCAAACATTCTAGGTGGTGCACCGACCTTACAACAATTCTTCAATTCTTCACAAACTATTCTATTGGATTCTATTCTGTCTTGAAGTTCTGTTTTCATATATTCCAAATCTTCAAGTGAATACTTTTGTGTTTTGGCTGATTTTTTAGGAACAACCTTTTCTTCCTGTTCGTCCATATCTTCTATATCGTTATCTATATTGAAGGTATCGTTTAATGTATCAAAGCTTTTATAGTCCATAATTCCTCATTTTATTCATAATTTATGTATAATAGCAAAAAGTGCTCTTTTGGAGCACTTTCGCCATAATAGAAATTTTGAGTAAATTACTTTCCGAATTTCTTATTGAATGCTTCGGTCTTTAATTTAGTTTTGGCAGCATCAATGCGTTGTCTAATTTTAGCATTGACTACAGCCATTATCTTATCTTCTAGTTTGTCATAGCGACCTTCATTTAGATAGGAAATCAAATAACCACTATTTTCAGCGAGTATTCCACCCTTCTTACAATACTTGTTATAAGCTTCACTCTTTGTTTCATCTGCGGGAGCTTCTTCGGAAGTTTCTTCTGTTGTTTCCTCTCCACCTTCTTCTGATGTTTCTTCACCACCTTCTTCACCACCTTCTTCAGTGGTTTCTTCCGTACCTTCTTCTGGTTCGGCTGTTTCTTCAGTGGTTTCACTTTCACCTTCAGCAGGAGCTTCTTCACCACCAACATCTTCACCATTTGTCTTTTTCAACTGGTCTGTCAATGTTTGGAGCTGAGCTGTCAATGTAGCAATAGCATCCTTCAATTCGTTCATTTGGCCTTCGTCACCACCTTCAACTCCGGTTTCTTCCTTAGTTTCGCCTTCAAAATCGTCATCCAAACCATCGTCTTCAGTAGTTTCTTCTTCGCCACCTTCTTCGGAAACATCGGTATCTTCAGGGGCTTTTTCTTCAGCTGGAGCTTCTTCTGCAGGAGCTTCTTCGGCTGGTTCTTCAGCAGCAGGAGCTTCGTCCTCTGCAGCTACTGGCTTTTCTTCTTCGCCATCAAGAAAGCCTTCGTCAAGCTTTCTTTTCTTCCACTGTTCAAATTTTAAATCAAGATTTTTCATAAATTTCTCCAAAATTTTCTATTATACTATATTTATAATACTTCCTACTTTTATAGATTTTTGGTGTAAACCTTGAAAACATCACTCATTTTAATCAAATCAAACACCTTATGAACATTATAACTAGCCATAAAGTCTTTTTCTTCCATAGCAAGATCCGTTTCAAAATTCTGTAAGTATTCATTTATATATTCTATTGCGTTCTTTTTAACAGTATCTGTCGCAAACAAATTCATAAATGTAATTGGACTATATTTCTTTTCAAGAACTTTTATATTGAGAGACTTGGTATTTTCTTCAATGAAATTTATCAAATTCATCAATTCTTGGTCTTGTTTGACAGTTTCGGGCTCAGCCTTAACTAACTTAGGAATGATAAAAAGATAGAATAATGGGTTATCTTCTTTCTTATAAAATTCTGTTGATTCTTTCAAATAATTTCTTAACATAATTTATCCTATTTATCATCGTATTTGGCTGCTATTCTTTCCAAAGCAAGTGCCATACTATTTAGAGTATTCTTCATTTCTTTAATATCTTCTTTAATGCCAGTAGTTTCGGACATTAAATACTTGACATCTTTTTCCAAAAGCTGTTTAGAAGTCTTTTCTTCTTGTAGTTGGGTTGTCAAATCATCTATTTGCTTTTGTAATTGTGCAGTATCGTCATTTCGTTTTTCCGAAGTCTGCTTACGCTGAAAATAGATTACAAGATAAACAATACCTGCTGCAATCACGCCTAAAGGACCACTAGCTGCTAATTGTTGTAAAATTTCTTCCATAATACTATCCTAACTTTTTTAACTAATCTACAGGTCTGCCTTTAAAGTATATAGCACTTGCCGCTGTGTATTGAGTTTTAATTGTATTCTTATCTGTTGCCGACATCGGAATCCACAATAAGTCAGTACCTGTAACGGGTGGAGGTGGGTTTAAATTCTTCAAAATCCATTGTATTAAGTCACCGTGATTATTCAAAGTTATATCCTGGTCATTGTCTTTTTTGTTAATAGCATTGAATAAAGTCTTTAAGTATGGGTTTGTGCCATCACTATCTGTTGTAGCACTCAAACTCAACCAGTTCTGTTTTCCGTCTTCTGTATAGAGTTTATTATAACCACTATAAGCTTTATTCAATAAGGCAATAAATTCTTCGTAATTTTTGACAGTATATGGTGCACCAGTGGTTCCATCACCGTTAATGGTGTTTGGGTCAAAATAAATTTTGACTTGTTTTGCGAACGCAGCACTCAAAGCAGAAATGGCACTTGTGTTCGCATTTATATTACCACTGTAATTTACAGCACTATTCCAATTAGCACTATTTGACGAAACAGTCTTATATGTGCTATCCCAATTAGCACTATTGGAACTCAAAAGATTAGTAAGGTCATTCAATCCACTTACTTTGTTCCAATTAGCTGAATTAGCGCTGGTAGTAAGATAATCGTCATTCCATAAATCCGCACTAGCAGCAATAGCTGAATAAGAAGATATATTTTCCCAATCTATTGCTGTTAGACCTGAAAGGCTAGAAATAGAGTTCCATACAGCTACATCGTCAGGTGTTACACAAACACAATCATCTTCTTTATCACAACAACCTTCCCAAGGAGCCACAGAGTAAGCTGGCTCTGTGTCATTCCACCAGCGATTATATGGGCTGCGTGGGTAATATGGGTGTTCCGGTGGAACTGGATGTGGTTTCTTATCTGCCATTTTTCAATCTCTCTATAATGTATTTATGATTTTTGATTTTCTGCAGATTTCTCAGATTCTTCAGATTTCGCACCTTCTTCAGCTGGTGTATTTTCTACTGGTTTCTTTTCTTCAGGTTCATTGGATTTCATATAGTCAATCATAGCAGATAGCATTTGTACTGGGTCTTTCAATTCGTCTTTATTTTCTATTTTATCACCGAATTGTTTGAATAATTCAATAATACCAGCTTTCCATTTTTTGTATGGCTCTAAACTGTCGGCTGATATGATGTCATCTAGTTGTTTATGAGCTTCTTTTACTTTATTCTTAACTTCTTCTGCTTTATTGTCTTTATTATTAGCTTCATCATCTTCTAACAAGAACAATAATGAATAGTCAATGAATGGGTCATAAGATTCCTTTGGTTTAGTTACCCAATCGGTATATCTCTTTGCGAACCATAACTTTGGAATAATGTCATCACCAAATTCTTTAATGATACTAGAACCTCTATTGTATTTTTCTAGTTTGTCTTTATCCTTACCTATATACTCTTTAATCATTTTATCATAACTAGCATATTCTTTTTGTAGTTTTTCGTAATCTGTATCTGGTCTTTCTAGTTGTTGAATTAAGGTATCTACATTTACTTCTAATTTCTTTGGTTCTTCTTTCTTGTTAAGATAACTATAAACTGCTAATGGGTCATCAGGTAATGCTTTCTTAACATCATCTTTCATTTGTTCTTTTGCTTTTTCCATTGAGGTCTTTAATTCTTCGTCTTTCTTTTTAAAGTCCTCAATAGTATTATCGTTTGATTCACCATTTAACAAATTAACAATATCTTTGAATACTTCACTAGATTCACCACTAGAATTAGCATCTTCTAACAACATATTCATAGTATCGTTAAATGCAACACAAGAATCAAATAGACCCTTACTTTTTGCAGTATTCAAATACATCATTTTAGTTAAAGTATCAGCTTTTTGTATATCTAGGAAATGTTTATCTAAATAGTCTTTTATCTCTTGGTCTTTAATGTTATTTTGAATTTGGTCTACTGATTTATCTACTTTTTCTTTGGTATCATCATAGTTTTTAGCGACTTCTTCTGCGTTAGTTGCGTTTTTAATATCTTCAACAGAATTAAGAATTTTTTGGTATTCTTTATCTTCTTCAGGGTTCTGTTCTTCTTGTTTATCTTCTTTCTTTGCTCCAGTTACGATACCTGGAATACCGGCATCTTCGTCACCATCAAATTTGATAACAATTTCCTTAGCAACTGGTATATCGTGTAGTTTCACCAATCCCTGTGCTGTCGGTACATATTTAGCAAATTCTTCGTATGAAGCAAAACCGTTTATAATTACTTTTTCATTATAAACATTCAAAATGTTTTTCAAATTATCTTTATTGAATTTTGAAACTGTAGAAACATTTTTGATTTTATCTTTCCATTTTAGTAGATTATCAGCATATTGTTTTTTGTATTTTATTTCTTTTGGAATACCCTTGAAAGCATCAGCAGAAGATTCATCTTTTAATGTTTCAAATACACCACCTTTTACTAATTGGTCTTGGACTACTTCTAGTATACGTTCCATTAGAATAGCATTATCTTCAATTATAGTCAATCTACCAGAACCACTGTTGTATGTACTCCATTTGTTATTTTCTTGCTTTATAATATATTTGCCTTCAATGTTTTCAAAGCAAGCAACAATGATAGCCATTTTACAGTAGTAATAAGGAATGATGTGAGTATTCATTAGTTCAGCAAGTTTCATAGAAATTGTTTTCTTTCTATCTTCTTCTTCCTTCTTTTCGTCATCAGTCTTTTCTTTTTTCTGCTGTTGAGCATCGTTATACTTCTTCCATTCGTCATATTCTTTTTTGAATACTTTTATTTTATCTTTAACATCATTGAATTTAGCTGTATAACGCAATATGTCTTTTAGATTAGTCTTTTTTAAGAAACCTGTTAATAGTTTCTTTAACATCTTACCGCCAAACATCATTCCCTTAACACCCATTACTGCGAGTGATAATATGGCTTTATCCAAACCTTGTTGTTTTTTGGCAAATTCATCGGCTTTCTCTACACCACTTTGAATAGATTTAAAGATAGCATCTGCAGCTTGGTTTGTTTTGGCTAATTTCCCTTTTGGTGGTTGGCCTGTAGCAGGGTCTTTCCATTTGTAGTCCTTAGCCTGCATATCTTTCTTTTGTTCAGCCATACCATCATTAAAGGCTTTTTCATACACATCTCGTTTATCTTTAAATTCTTTTTCGTAGTCTTTCTTTATCTGTTGGATGGTTGTGAAATTTTCTTTTGTTGTTAACTTTGCTTCAGCATCATTACATTTCTTTAATAATGATTCGTAGTTAGCATCATTTTTATCTAAACGATTTTTCTTGTCTTTTACAACACCAACGGCAGCACTATAATCTAATAATGAATCAAGGTTTTCAAGTTGCTTAATTGAATACTCACTATTATCCTTGAATACATCCAAAGCAGCTTGTTTGAAATCGTCACCGGAATTGTTTATTATATTCCAAACAGTGAGAGCACTTCTATAAGCAATAGTTTTACCCAACAATTCAAAACCATCTTTATCTAATGCTTTTGCTTTATCTCCTGATGCTTCTTTGATTTCATTATACATTTTCTTTATATCAAATTTTGACTTCAATGTATATTTTTCATTATCTTCAGGAGAAGTATATATCAAATTGTCCTTTTTAAGGGTAATGTTCTTATAGTTTTTTTCAATCCAATCTTCTACTGCATCTTTATCAGTTAAAGCAAATGTTTTTGTTTTGGCTGATTCGTCAGTATCAAAAACCTTTACTTTCTTCTGTTCGTCTGCTTCGTTTAATTTATTAAGAATATATGTGCTAAAATCGTATTTCATACTATATTTATTACTATAAATAAAAACAGTGCCATTTTTCAGGCACTGTCAAGGAGTTTTTTAGTTGTATTGAAAATAAATTATTCTTCGTCTAAATCTTCTTCGTCACCAAAGTCTTCGTCATCTTCACCGGCGAAATCGTCATCTACATCACCTTCTTCTCCTTCTTCTTCGGTAACAGGTTTGTAGATAACATAACCAAGGCCCTGGAGCAAGTCAATGGCATCTGCTTCTTCATCTGAATAAATTGGGTTGCCATCTTCGTCTTCTTCTGTTGTGTCAATTTCACCAACAGGAATCAAAGTAGCACCGCATTCAGGACAGACAGGGTTTGCCATATCCAATTCTACAGGTTCTTCAGCACCATCTTCTTCACCAGCGTCAACGTCATCGGCAACATCGTCAATGTCGGTATCTTCTTCAGTATCAACATCGGTGAGTTCCAAATCTTCTTCGTCTTCAACGAGGTATTTCTTTGCTCTATTTAAATAACTTTCGTATAAATCCATTTTTGTGTTCTCCATTAAAATTGTTTATAGTATTTATAATTATTTTATTTGCTAAAGTATCTTAATTAAAGTATCTTAATTTGTCGTAGATTTCCATTTCACAATACCAAGGATTTATATTGATGCCCTGGTCTTTTAAGTCATTTGCTAATTTAGTTGCAGCTCTTTTAGTTGCTCTTCTCAATTCTGGCGAAGTATATTCAAATCGTTTTAAATAGTCAGGGGATATATTGCCGTATTCGTCAACTTGTGGTGGAATATCGGCTAGTTCTTCGTCATAGAGTTGGTCAGCTACATCTTGAATAGCACTTTGTATGTATGCCCTTTCCCAAGTCTCATTTAAGACTTGGCTTTCAGCCTGGTCCAGGACAAAACCATTTTCTTCAAGAATCTGTTTAGCTTCTTTTAATTCCATATTATACCTTAACATAACCTTTATCTATCATATAATTTAATATACCAGGTTTAAAAGTACCATTCATTAAGCCAGAGAAGCCATATTGAAGTCTATAAAATTTTATCTCTTTAACATCATCTATGCTTGATATACCATATTTTGTATATTCTTGATTTTTAACATTATCAACGAATACTTGCATACCATATTTTATATATTCATTAGTTGTACAAGACTTATTAAGTTTCATAGTATAATCTCGTTTTTCATTTTTAGAATTTATAACTGTAATTTCAAACAAGTTAAATTTATGTTTTGGTTTTTGTGGAACTGTTATTTTTCCAGTTCTTTTATATTCTTCTAATCTTTTTTCAACATCTTCACCATATTCGTATTGGTCTAAAATTTTAAAAGCAATTTCTTTAGCACTCATACTACTATTGAATAATCTATCTAAATCTATATCGTGCTGTAAATCGCCCATCATATCCCAAGCACTATTTACAGATACACCATAAATTTTAGCAAAAATTTCAATAGCATCATCTTGCTTTGATTCATTCAAAGTATTTTCTACTAGAATATAACCTTTAGAATTTAAGAATTTTTTAGCTTCATAGAAAGAACAATCTTCAGGCATACCTGTATCTATAGGCTCAACTGGTTTATCTATATCGTATTCGTTGTTATCTTGTTTGTATTTAATCTGGTATTCAATGAATTTTACGCCTTTCAATATATCAGGTTCGTAATCGTGTGACATTTCCTTAACCAAATCATCGGCAAGAACTGTCATAGCATCCTGTATATCGTCAATTTCGTAGCCATCATTATAACAGATTTCTTCAATTTCGTTCAAATCTTCTTGGGTTACTTCTCTTTCCATAAAAACTCCAAAATCTTTTATAGTATATTTATAACTTTATGTAAATTTTTGTAAACCTAACAGTACTGCCCCAGTACGTCGTTTTCCTGGGGCAATAGTAGGGTTTTATGTATTGAACAAAATCTGGGCAGTGAACGTCGTTTCCTGGGCAGGAATCATTATTTGGTAATGAATGGTGCTACCAATAAGCCCTGTGGATGCTCTTTACTGACTACATTATATACTTCAATCTGATGTTTTGGCAATTCGTGTAGCTGAATTACGCCAGCTCTCAGTTTCAATTCCATACGCAAACATTCACACAATGCGTAAGCGTCAATAATATCTGATGTTGGTGAAACACCTTTTCCGTTATCAACCTCAGGCAAAGTGCTCAAATCCGGTTTGGTTTCTGTCCAGTTATCAAATCCATCTCGCATACCTATTTTATCACTCAATCCATAACCAGAGAAAAACTTCTTATTGGAGTTTACAGAATACAAACGCATTTTCTGTCCGCGGGCTACTTCAGCAAGTTTAATGTTGCCTTCAAATTCAGCAAGTGAGAAAATTTGACCTAAAGCACCACTTTTTCCGTATGCGTAGTCTTCTGTTGCCAGATACTCACAATCTTTAGTCCATTCCAAAATTTTATCTTTCATCCAGTTATATTTGGCATAATCACTGTTGAAATCTTTATTGTTGTAATAAAGGATATGGTCCTGTTCCAATTTCTTTTTATTGGTAAAACCATAATACTGGACATCCAATATATCCAATGTTTTATCGTCTAATGTTTCTACAATAATACCGACTGCTACTGATAGAAAGGTCCTGACCTGCTATTTTCAAAATTCACCTCACAAAAATGTTTAAACTATTTACAACCTAAAATCATAGTATAGTGTCTGTTTTGGCACTGGTATTCAATCTTCAAATCGTGTTCAAAGAATTGTATATCTTCCAAAACAAGTGACTGTGGCGCAGCAAATTTTTCTACTTCTTTAAAGACCTTCTCAATTTCTTTATCAGTATTATCGGAATAGCCTTTAAACATCAATTTGCCTAACTGTGATTTTAATTGTTCGTTAATTTCTTCTACTGTATTAAATTTGACTTCAAGCATAAAACTACCTCAAAATTTATGTATAAAAGAAAAAACCAGGAAATTGCTTCCTGGTTATAATTTATACGAAAATGAAACTTAATCTCCTTTTTCTATATTTATGACTTTTACGCCCTTGCCACCTAGATTATGGTGCCTTTCTTCAAACCATTTCTTAATTTGTTCTTCAGTCCATTCATCTGGGACATAGACTTCGCCAGCAACATCAGGATACTTCTTTTCTCGTCCAATTACTACATATTCAATAGAAACTTTCATTCTTCTTCTCCATTGTAACGAAATTCGTTTATTTCGTCCACAGTATCTACATCTTCAGGCAATAATAAATGTTTCTTTTTCTTTTCTAGCATTTTGGCTTCGTAGTATTCTTTAATAGTAAAGTTGTAATAACAATACTTCAAGCAATACCCCAACTTAATTAAACACAAGTGGGCTAAGTGGTGAGCACGTGGTGGCAATTCAACCAAGTTTTCTTTCTTGTTTGAACCTCCTTCGCTACGTGGGATAATGTGGTGCTTTTCAAAATACTTTTCGTTATTCCAATAGTTATCCTGACCAAGTTTGATTAACTTGTTATAGATTTTTTGGTAGTCCAAAAGGTTACTCCTTATTATTTTTTCCTAAATCTAATAAGTATTTGTTCATTACAGTGCCTGGATTTTTCATCATTATATCACCATCATATTCAAGATACAACGGGACGGATTTATTGTAAATTCTGTATGGGTTCAAAATGTTTTTCTTGTTATAGAAACGAATAGCATTTTGAATACCTATACCAGGTCCGAAATATGATAAAATTTCTTCTTTTGTAAAAACCTTTCTTGTGTCAGCATCTCTAAAATGTGTCAATTTATCAAATCTAACCATAAACTCAATGCGGGCGCTGAGTGGCAAATGGTGTAAATTTAATGCTTCAAAAACATTCAAATTTTTTGTAGAAGGTCCTATACAATAAATCATCGGAAATCTATCATAGCCAGGAACTGTTTCTTTAGCATTGTGATACTCAAATGTGTACCAATAACCATTTACTATTCTGGTTGTTTTCTCAAAATTTTCATTCATATTTTTATTTATGTAAAACCAAGTTTACATTACTATGTTAATAATAATTTACATTATTTTTCAATAAAAACATTGACAACTGCGAAAATTTTATCTATATTTATACTGTAACAATAACAAAAGAGGTAACAATGCTCGCAATTTTCATTCTAATTCTCGCTCTCATTTGGTGCTTAAATGCTGCAATTAACATTAACAATAATGTTCTTTGTTATCTATCTCTCCTTATGGCTGGTTTGTTTGGTGGATGTGGTTTTTTCCTCATCGTTGAAACCGCAACAAAGGTGAGCTGCTAATATGGAATACTTTTACATTGGTTTGATTTGTATGTTCGTTGGTTGCGGTTTTATTGGACTTGCCGCTTCAAAACGCAAAATAAATTATTTCATTTTCTTTTTGGCAGTTGGTTGGATGTGCACTGGAATGTGCTTTTGGTGTGAACAAATCTCTATCAACTATGGATTTTAAAAATGAACTTTATCAAATACAGAATTGACTTAATTAAATATACCTGGGAACATCGCAAGATGGTACAGAAACTTGCCAAAGAAAAAGGCTACAGTTTCCCATTCCACGATTTAGATAAGGTTTTTCTCTATCCAATTCTCGGCAAGAAATTGACTCACAATCTCCACAGATTTTGGAGTGGTCATCATTTACACAACGGCGACATTAAGAATAAAATTGAAGCCGCATTTGACTGGGAATCTGCTCGTTATACGAAACCGGATAAGCCACTGGACGCATTTGATACCTGGAAGAAATACTACCCGAATGTAAATATGGAATCCACGCTGAGAATGCTTGGCTACTGGAAAGATTAAAATTTTTGTTGTTACCTCAAAAAAGCGGGAGTTTATCTCCCGCTTTTCCGTTATTTCTTTTTTCTCTTTTTCTTTTTGCGTTTTCTCTTTTTGCCATAGTTTAGCAAATTTACATTACTACCCAAAAGATACATTCCAAAAGGAATAGGTCTGTGTCTGTGCATTGGGTGTGGTGGGCCGCATTTCTGTATTTTGCCGTATGGAGCTGGTTCACCCAAACGCATCATTGGAACAGCACAACCCTGCATAGAATGTGGAATACCTTGGTCGGCGCCCAAAGGAGCACCTACTCCCATAGTAAAATCTTCGTTTAATTGTTCATCCCAATCAAGTAAGTATTCTACAATTTCGTCAGCCGACATTCCGTCAGCTTGGGCATCTTTTACATACTGCTCCATTTCAGGATTTTTCATAATGCGGTCATAGTATTTTCGCCAAATTGGTTTATTACCAATTACTGCATCGCCGCATTGGGTAACGAAAGCAGCAATTAAATCGTCTTTAAACGATTCAACAATGTAGCCTTCACTCTCTAGCAATTCTTTAGCTTCGTCCAATTCCATTATTCGTTATCTCCAAATATAGTATCGTGTGGACCTTTCAATCTCCACGAACTTGTCATAAAATCTTTTCTGCTTTTGGTATAAGTTTTATTATTATCTTCAGCGATGAATGTAACTTCTGTGGAATTAAATTTAGTAACCTTGACTTTTACGGCACAGCAAGTTTTTATTTCCTTAACCATAGTCATATAAACTCCACCTACTTCTAGTGTAAAGCCATATCTCTTTAAATCACCATAACAATTTGGGCAAGGTTTATTCATTTAATGCTCCAAAATCTTATATAATTCGTCATTAACTTTACGAACAGCATATTGTCTAGTTAGAATACTTGCGTTCTTAAAATAATTTTGTCCGCGTACATTATTCATTACACCCTTTATCCAGCTAACACTTGTCATATAAGCAATTCGTGGTGCTAACCATTCTCTAAGTTTGAAAAATAGCAAATCAAGATTACTGATACATTCGTTTTCTTTAGCTGTCTTTGGCTTTCTAATAAGTTTACCCTTAGCATCAATAAGACCCAAACGATATGCTTCTGTTTTAGTAGGGAGTGTAGTTAAACCTTTCAAGATAATAAACACCAAAGCATTATCTATTTCTCTGTTATGTGTAGATAAGTTAATTTTGGCACCTTTCTGTTCCAAATCAAGTACTGCTTTGGATGATTCAGTTAATACTCCATTGGCTTCCATATATGCTGATAACATTTCAGCATTATTCACCAATCTATGAAGACCTCTTTGTGAGTTTGAATCTGTCAAACTTTCTTCAAGTCTTTTCCATAGTTTATTTACATTTTCTATTTCGTCCATACACTATTTATAAAAACAGGGACCATTTAGGTCCCTATGAATTATTTTGTTAGCATTATAGTATCTATACGCTCGTCTTCTTTACCTTCTCGTACCTTTTCCGGTATCCAGGGTATAATCGTCTTGTCTACTTCGGAAAAATCGGGTTTTCGTTCCCAAGGAGACCATTGGTCTTCTCTTACGATTTGGTTTGCGACATCAGGAAATTCCTCGCATATCTCATCCCAACTCAAGTGTCGGTTTGTTTTATACTTTGGTATATCCATTGTTTACCTCCTAATTGTATCGGTATAGTATTCTGCCAACCTCATTATTGTAGATACTAATGCCGAACTTGCACTCGCTCATCCGGGTTAATTCGTATCTTAAATCTGCGTATATTCCCCGACAAGGTACATTTTATAATCGCACCGTTATCTAGTTTTACATCAAACATAGCATTAGCGAACGCTTCCACAACGGTCCCGTCCACTACTACCATATCTTTGACTTCTTTTTGTTTTCTGTCAGTTTTATTTTTCTTCATTAGTTTGTGTGTCCTTTTCTACCTTCTTTTTTCTAGTTTTCTTTGCTGGTGCTGGTTGTTCCACAGGTGCTGGAGCAGGTTCTTCCTTTTGT
>RHMF01000840.1_pt1 | contig 13714 bp, 20 predicted proteins | sample 5365151 | NCBI WGS metagenome assembly RHMF01 (sample SAMN10266501, study PRJNA497801) | feces metagenome | isolation source: feces | host: Bos taurus | place: China: Prairie of Fairy Mountain | collected 2017-08-14 | reverse complement strand
AAAAATTAGATAAAGAAAGCCAAGAACAGTGTGAGTTTTTGGCTTTTTGCTATATATGGCAATTCGGAATAAATGACATTGTATATTATGGACGTACTTTTGATGAGTTAGAAAAATTTTTATATATTTTAGAAGACATAACAAATTTTACTAAAAAAATAGTTTTTGTACATAATTTAAGTTTTGAATTTCAATTTTTAATTTCAAAATTTAAAGTTTATAATGTTTTTGCTAGAAAATCAAGGCACGTTATGAAATGTAATTTATCAGATTATAACATAGAATTAAGATGTACTTATATACTTTCAAATGTAGCATTAAAAATTTTAGCAGAAACGTATAAACTTCCAGTTAAAAAATTAATGGGAGATTTAGATTATAGTAAAATAAGAAATTCAAAAACAGAAATGTCAAATGAAGAACTTAAATATTGTGAAAATGATTGCTTAGTTGTATATCATTATATTTTATTTGAACTTAAAAAATATAAAAATGTTTTTTCAATTCCGCTTACATTTACAGGTCATGTAAGGCGCGAGCTTATGAGTGAAACAATGAAAAATTTTAAATATAAAAAGCAAGTTAGAAATTGTATTTCAGTAGATGGACACTTGTACAATAGATTAATAGAGGCTTTTAGTCGGTGGATTTACACATGCTAACTGGTTTTTTACTTCAAAAGTGTTAAAAAATGTTGATAGTTATGATTTTACAAGCTCGTATCCTTTTGTCATGGTGTCAGAAAAATACCCAATGTCAGCATTTAAAAAATGTAATATTAAAAATAAAATTCAAATGACAGAAAAAAACGCTTACATTTTAGTTGTACGTTTTACAGATATAAAATCAAAGTATTACAACGATTTTATTTCATATTCAAAATGTAGAAATATCGAAAAGGGTGTGTATGATAATGGTCGTGTTGTTTCAGCAAAATCACTAGAAATTACATTAACTGACATTGATTTTAATATAATTTTAAAAGCATACACTCGGAAAATATGAAATATTAGAAAGTTATTCAGCTATTTATGAGTATTTACCTAAATTATTTATTGATTTTATATTAAGTAAATATGAAGATAAAACAAAATTAAAAAATGTAGAGGGAAAAGAAATAAACTATTTGTTAGCAAAAAACAACTTTAATTCTCTTTATGGTATGTGTGTAACAAATAATATTAAAGATTTAGCAATTTTTGAAAATGGAATATGGAAAACAAAAAAACTTGAAAATACGGATATTTTATATTCGCTTTCAGAAGAAAAAAGAAAAAGTTTTTTGTCATTTTCGTGGCGGTGTATGGGTAACAGCTTATGCAAGACGAAATCTAATTGAAAATATAATGGCGTTAGATGATTTTATGATCTACGCAGATACAGACAGTATAAAATTAATGCAAGGTTACAACAAAAATGTAATTGAAAATTATAATAAAAAAGTTATTACAAAATTAGAAAAAGTAGCAAAAGATTTAAAAATTCCTTTTAAAAAATTTGCTCCTAAAGATATAAACGGAATAGAGCATTGTCTAGGTTTATTTGAAAAAGAATATACTTCAAAAGAAAATCATGAATTTACATATAAAGAATTTAAAACAGAGGGTGCAAAAAAATATGCTTATAGAACTATGGGTGATAAAATTAAAATTACTGTTTCAGGTGTTCCAAAAAAGCGGAGCAGTAGCGTTAAAAAACAATATAAATAATTTTAAAGATAATTTACTTTTTAAGTTTGAAGACACAGGAAAAAATATGCTAATATATAATGATGAACAGCCAGTATTTGAAATTATTGACTATCAAGGAAATAAAGAAATAATAAATCAAAAGACAGGTGCTTGCATAGTACCTGCTACATATGAATTAAATAAATCTTTTGAATACTCTTCTTTTTTAGATGATATTTCAGAGGCTAGAGCAATTTATAAAGAATAGTTGACAAAATATAAATAATATTATAATATATGTATATAAAAAGCTCCTATTCAATAAAATATATCATTATAAAGTTACTTACCAACGTATAAAAATAGACTATTGACAAAATAGTCTATTTTTTATATTATTTATATGTAAAGAGGGTGATTTAATGGAATATGATGTTGTTATTCAAATGATAGGATCTTTAGGTTTTCCAATTGTTTTTTGTTTACTTACATGTTGGTTTATTAAATATACAACAGATTTAAACAGAGAAGACAAAAAAGAATATGAAAAAATTATAACAGAAACTATCAATAACAATACCCTTGCGTTAAATAATTTATGCAATAAAATTGATATTATTAATGGAAAGGGGGAATAAAAATGAAACTATCAAAAGAAGAATTAAAAGCAAAAATTAATGAGAAAGTACAAGATGAAGACTTAAAAATTGAACTTTTGGAAGACATTGAAGACACAATAGAAGGGTCAGAAAACGAAACAGAAACTGTTTCAAAAGAAGAATATGACAAAGTTGTAGCAGAAAGAGATGAAATAAAAGAAAAATATAAAGCTAGATTTTTAAGTAAAGAAGTCGAAGAAGACAAAAAAGAAGACGAAGAAGAAAAAGAAGAAATTGACGTAAAAGAAATTTTTGAAGAAAAGGAAGGAGAATAAAAAATGGGTGCTAGAGATACGATGAGCGTTAACACTTCAGCAGAGTTGTTAAGCTATATTATAAATTCAAATCCAGAATTAAGTGCAGAAATAGATTTACCAGTACAAGGAGAGAGCATTGCTCCTATTGGTAAAATAATAATGAGTAATCAAAGATACAAAAATGCATTTTTAAACACAATAAATTTAATAGCAGTTACTGTTATTAAGAGAAACACATGGGAAAATCCATGGGATAATTTCACAATTAGAGGAAATATAAGAAACGGTCAAACAGTTAGAGAAATTATAAATGATTTAGCAAATGTTTATGACTATAATCAAGAAATGAAAAATGACACAAATAATACAAGATTTTTAAAAACAGAAGTGCCAAACATTTTACAATGTTTACATGAAATTAATTTTCAAAAATTCTATCAAGTAACAACAAGTGACGAGCAAATGGCAATGGCTTTTGAACAAGGGGATTTATTCAGTTATATAGACGATGTTGTAAATATGCTTTTTGAAAGTTTTGCATATGATAGATATATTGTTAATAAATATATGTTATGCAAAAGAATTGTAGACGGAACTATTCCAGTTAAACAAATAGAGGATTTTGCAAGTAAAACAGATAGAGACATTGTTGCAGAAATAAAAGCTGTTTCAAATAAAATGACTTTTAGAAGCCCAAATTATAACCCAGCTGGTCTAAGACGTGCAACGAGTTTTGATGACCAAATAGCAATAGTAAATACAGATTTTGACAGTAAATTTACAACTAATGTTCTTTCGACTTCTTATTTCCGCTCAGACGCAGACATGAAAGCTCGTTTAGCGCTAATCGACAGCTTTTCTAGCCATGACACAACACGTTTAGCCGAACTATTCGCAGTAAGAGATATAACAGGTGCAGTTGTACCAAATGAATATTTAAGCGGTTATGTACCATTTACAGATGATGAACTTTCAGCACTTTCAGAAGTGCCATGTGTAATAATTACACGTGAATGGTTTATGAATTATAGGTGGTCTTTTGACAATGCAAGCAATCAAAAAGTTACTGAATTTTACAACCCTTCTACGTTGAAAAATAACGTGTTTTTACACGCATGGTTAATTATGTCAACAAGCCCATTCGAAAATTGTTGCGTATTTAGTCAAAATACACCAACTGTTAATTCTGTATCAGTTAGTCCAAGTACAGCTTCAATAACAAAAGGACAGTCACTTTATTTAGAAGCTTCAGTTAATACAACAGCATTTGCAAATCAAGGTGTATTTTGGTCTATAAATTCAGACGCAGAAACAAAAGGCGCTAAAATTGACCAAAACGGAAAATTAACTGTTCCAAGTGATTTTGTAACAACAGGAAGTGCAACAGCAGGCATGACTACTATTGCATTTAATCATGCATTAGTTACAGGAGATAAAGTAACAGTAAATGGCGTTACATATACAGTTGATGCTGAAACAGATGATACAGTTGCTAAACAGTTATTAGCATTTAAAAATGTTCTAGCAGCTGCAAGCAGTATTGCGGATTATTACTCACTTTCAGCAGGTGCAACTGTTACAATTACAGAAAAAACACAATATATTGGTCTATTTGATGAGCCTACTGTTACATGGAATACTACTGTACCAACTGATGTTACAGTTACAAGACGTGAAGCAGTTATTGCAGGAAATAAAATTAATGCTTATGCTACATCAATATATGACAATACTAAATCTGGTGGATCAGTTATAACAGTATCATAATAAATTTAGTTATAGATAGGTAGCAAAATTCTATTTGCTACCTTTTTATTTAAATAGAAAGGGGAAAAGTTATGTCAAAATTACAAAAATCACAATTAAATAATATTGAGACTGTTAGAATGTATTTAAGACAAATGCTTTCTTTAGCAGAAAATGTTTTCCGTTTTGAAAATCTTCCAAAATTTATTGATGTTGCATATATGAATAAATGTTTGTTAAACAAAGGGGAAATAGCTTTTTTCTATGAAGAAGAAATTGGAACATTGTGTTGTTTGCCTTTTGTAAAATATGGGAAATTAGATTTATATCGGTCGTTATGAGTCAATACAAGTAATAGGTGAAAATGGCTATACTAGAGTTTTAAAAAACGGTGAGTTTGTTATAATGTATGATAACTACGGAAAATACCCACTTTTTATTGACATAAAACAATACGCTGAACGTATGGCGCTATATGAGAGAATTTGCGATGTAAATGTTGCGCAACAACGTACGCCTCGTATATGGCAAACTTCAAGTGATATGGAAAAAACTGTTCGTGATTTATTAAATAATATTGACGGTCTTACAGAAAATGTTGTATCATATACAAATTTAATGGTAGATAAAATAAACGCAGTTTTACAACCAGCTCCATATGTAACAGACAAAATTACAGAAAAGAAAGAAAAAACATGGAACGAGTTTTTGCGCTTAATCGGTGTTAGCAATATAACAGTACAGAAAAAAGAACGTAACATTAAAGATGAAATAATGGCAAGTCAAGGCGGAACGATAGCAAGCCGTTTTCAAAGATATGAGCCTAGAAAAAAAGCTATAGATGAAATAAATGAAAAATTTAAAATGTATCTTGAAAAGCCTATAATATTGAGTTATTATGACAATTTACCAACAAATTTGAAATCAATTGAAGATGAGATTAATGAAAATGAACAGGAAGGGGGAAACGAAAATGTATAATGATTTTATGTTTTTTAATATTCCATATATACCAAATGACAAAGTTATGCGCCCACCCCTTTTATATGATTTAATGAACTCAATTGTAAATTTTGGAAAAGATGAAAAAACAAATCTTTCAAATATTCCGAGTGTAGCACGTGAAACAATTTTTAATTTTACATACCCATTAAGTGAAAACGTAGACAAAGAAGAATTTGAAACACTAATTCTTAAAAAATTTATTATGCGCAGAATTGGTTTTGAAACATACACAGCGTGGCACATTGCTTTAGAAGTAAAGCTAAATGAAATTATGCCTTATTATAATAAAATTTTTGATACATTTAAAAATTGGAATATTTTTGAAGGGGAAACAGGAACTAAGCAAGGAAATGTAGTAAATAATAAAAATACAAATGCAAATAGTGAAGTTGACAGTAGATATTCAAAATTACCGCAAAACGAAATTCAAGATGTAAAAAATGGCACATATATGACAGACTATACACTAGGGCAAAACAAAGCTAATTCAACGGAAAATGATAACAATAATTATAATGAAACATATACAAAAACAAATCCATATAAAATGGAAAGTTTTTTAAAATTTATTGAAAATAAAAATAAAACAATGACATTAATATATAATGATTTAGATACATTGTTTTATGGAATAGCAAATACAAATTAGAAAGGAGAAATAAATATAATGAGTGAATTAAATCCAATTCCAGAATATATTCCACCTAAAAGAATAAAACCTTTTTTTCTATTTATGAAAGGGAGTTTCCCTTTTATTGAAGATACATTTGAAGCATTAGACTATTACACATTAATATGTAAACTAGGGGAAAAAATAAACGAACTTGTTGACGCTAACAATGACGAAGATGATAATGTTAAAAATCTTTATGACGCTTTTGTTAATTTATATCAATATGTAGTAGATTACTTTGAAAATTTAGATGTGCAAGATGAAATTGATAATAAATTAGACGAAATGGCAGAAAGTGGACAGCTTGAAGAACTAATAGCACAATTTTTAGGAACAAACGCTTTATTTTGTTTTGATACTTTGGCAGATTTAAAAGCAAGTACATTAGAAAGTGGAAGTTATGCACGTACCCTAGGACATACAGCAAAAAATGACGGTGGAGCTGGAATTTATAAAATAACAAGTGTAGCTCCAAATACATATTATGAAACACTAACAAGCGGTTTATATGCAGAACTTATAATTCAAAATGTTTTAAATTTAAAGACAATAAATAATGATTTACAAACAGCATTAGAAAATTTTGAAAACGTTGAAATTACATCAAATGAAAAAATTGAAAATGTTGAAAATATTCTGTTAAATGATACAGGAAAATATATTCTTAATAATTTAGATCTAGAAGGAACAGACGACGAGGCGTTAATATATTCTAGTACTGATTTTGTTGAAGATACACAAACTAGAGAATTAATAGTAAAAAACTCAAATTTTGACACATATAAATATTTACAGTTAGGGTGGTCAAAAAATGTTAATGTTGATAATTGCAAATTCTCACATGCAAAAGGCGAAGAAACAGGCGAAGGCTACGGATTACTTTTAGGACATACACTTAATGCAAATGTTACGAACTCAATTTTTGACAGTTGTGAACGTCATGCACTTTACTGCGGTATGTGTGGAACACTTTCTATTATAAATAATTTATTTAAAAATCATAGAACAGGTCTTTTATCTACACAAAGCGAGGCTGTTATTTCTATTCAGAGAGGAACAGAGAGAGTAACAATAACAAATAATAAATTTATAAATAATACAACGCTTGATATAAATGTATCAACAGACGACCAGTCCACAAGGCAAAAAATAAAATCTGTATTAATAGCAGATAATGAATTTATAAATACAACAGGAAGAAATATAAAAATAGGTCAAACAGGAACAGCAACAGATGACATAAATGTAGGAACATGTGTTATTGAAAATAATGTTTTTGCTAAATCAGACAATGCAATTAGTATTGATGTGTACTCATGCGAAAGATTAATTATTAGAAATAATAGTTTTTATTTTGGAAGTACAGGAAATGTAATTGCTATTAATAATACAAATGACAAATTACGTGAAATTGTAATCGAGGGAAATTCTTTTGACGGAAATTATACAAATGCTATACAATTAAATGAAAGTGTACTAACAGGAACTACAAGAGTTATTATTAGAAATAACACATATAATACAAATGGCACTTATGTTAATTATTCTACTGTTTCAGGTGTTACAAATCCAAATTTAATAATAGACACAATGCTAGGAGATACTTTAGCACTAGGAACTACAGCAGGAGCAATAAATATAAAAGGTGCTAAAATATACAATTGTTTAGGCGTTGCAAATATAAATGGATTTAATAGCTTACGTGATGACTTTTTCTTTAGATACAATTCAGACGACATTACAATTACACCAAGCACAAATCTAATTTTAAAAGGCACAACACTTGTTAAGGGCAAAATGTACCATTTTGCAAGATATAATGACAGGTGGTATGAAAGCTAAAATAAAACCTAGGTTTTAAACCTAGGTTTATTTTTATATTATTCAGTAATTTTATCTTATTGTGTTCGGCAAATTATAATTTCCTATGTTATCATGATAATGCCAAATAGTAGCGCCTTTTTGAAAAATTGAATTTATAATATCTAAATCATTTTGCGGTATATCTCCAAATCCGAAACTTTCCCCCGCTCCTATCTGTAAATAATTCCAATTTAATCTTGAATTAATATTCGGTGTTTTTATTCTTAATGTTTTATAACCAAATTTAGAAAAATAATCATCAATAGCTTTCCAATTTTCAAGTTTACATCTCATTTTACAAAATGTAAAATCTACTTTAGCAAGCGAAAACATTACATCTCCAGTATTTTGACCATGTTCAATGTTTGGAAGTAATGACGCTTTTTTAAAATCTCCAATTAATGAGCCAACTTGTAATGGCAAATTTGCTCCACTTGAAAGCGAACTTGCTTGAAATAAATTAGCGGAACTGTCTTTAGCAAGTGCGAGCGCATTTGCTTGTACACCCGCATATGCAGTAATACCAGTAGAAACAAGCGCCCCCGTTATTCTAGTAGCATTGTTAACAGCGTTTTGCGTTAACCAATTTATATATGCATCATTTGACCATGCACATGTTGGAAATTTTGCAAGTGGTAGATTTTCTTCATAATTATATTGTAAACCCTTATAGTATGTCGGTGTTAATATACCAGAGCAACCAACAGCAAGAGCAAGTGAAAGTCTAAATGTTGCATATGAATTATCTTGAAACAACTCATATTTATATATATTTTGATTTCCTATATTATTTGAAACTAATAAATAATTATATGGGTAAACATAACATTTATTGTTTTTAGGTGTGTAATCACTAAAACTTAATGCTTTACTTCTACTAATTGTTTTATTTATAGCATTATCAGAAAAAGGCAAATTATAAAATCTTACAGTATATGTATTTGGATTTATAACTGTTATTGTTCTTTGAACTTCTGTTAATGTTAAATCAGCAAGATTAAATAAACCCTCGGGAACTATAAACATATTTTGTATATCTTCGGGGTGTCCGTCAGCATTTGTTACTAAAATAAAAACAAGCAAGTCTTCTAGCATTGTTGTGCTATCATACCTAAATAAAAATATTTTTGAACCCCAAACATTTCTATTATATATTGAAATTCCTTCATAATTTTTTTGCGTTGCGGGATTATAATTTGAAACTACAGCAACCCAAAAATTAGTTACTCCTATAGCTTCAGATGTAGTGTCCATTGATATTGTTTCCCCTGTGTCTAATCCTTCATCTATTGTGTTTGCTCCTATTGTGTCATCTTCAGCATGTTCCCTTAATACATAACAATTTTTTTGACTTAAACTATTCCACCACGTAGCCCAACTATCAACATGAAATGTTATATTTGTACTTTTTTCACTATTATATTCTATTTTGTCAATGAAACAAAAAAACCATTTATTTGAGTATCTGGGATTTTGAAATGCCATGTAATTTACTCTTACACATGCACCATATGGAACTTGAACATTAATTATATTTTGAAATTCATCTATAAAACTATAATTATTTGCCTCATATACTAAATGTGCGTTATCTCTCAAAAGTGTTAACATCTGGTCTATATTATAATTCAAAATATTGTTGTATTCCTTGTCGAGCCTTATTCCTTGAGCTAAAATAATACTACTATTTTTCATAAATAAAATTCTCCTTTTTATTTACATTTTATTATTTTTTAATTTCAAAGTCAATTGCTTGTTTGAAATCCGTTCCTGTTAAATCATCACTATAAAAAATCATATTTTCCCTAAATGTTTCATATAAAAGTCTTCTCAAATCATCACTCGGAAAAGTAATATCATAAATATTACGTTGCCAATATACGCTTTCTTTTACTACATCAGAAAAAACAATTATGTCTTCTTTAAATTCTTTGTTATAAGGGTATATAAACCAAATTAAAATATCTTTTTTTCGTAGTAATTCCCCTATAAAAGAAAATCCATTATATAAAAATCCTATTCTTAAAATACAAGTATAATTTTTATAACTTTCTAATAATTTTGGTTGTTTTTCGGCTTGCCATTCTCCACTATCTATCATTTTTGAGCTTTCTCCAAATGATAGTTTTTTGCCACCTGTGTTTTTACAATATTCAATGGTAATTGTTACTTTTTCTGTTCCTGTATCTGTTTCGTATTCTGTTCCAGTATCTACAATATTTATGTCCCCTTGTTTTTGATTTCTTACTACTGAAAGTAAATTCCAGTCGTGCAAATATGGACATACCCTTGATATTGTATTTCCTACCATATACACTTTTGTTACGCCCCTACGTCTATCAATTGTTGAATATAAAATTTGCATTTTATTACTTTCATTATAAATATAAGCGCCACGCTCCATAAATTCTTCAAAAATTATAATGTCATAATCTAAAAAAGAAGCTCCACTATAATGCTGTTCGGTAGAAAGTGCCATGACAGATCCTATTTTTTCTTTTTCGAGTGATTTTCCTTTTTCATCTAATTTATTAAAAAATAAATCTCCACGCCATACAGTAATTGTGTTGTATTTTCCGTCTGTTAGTTTTTCAACATCTACATCATTAAAATATTTTTCAACCCAAGCTGTTGTTATGTCAGCTTTCCAACGTCTTAATAAAACAAATTTTTTATGATTTTTTATATAGTTGTTTATTGCTAAATGTTTTACTTGATAAGATTTTCCGTTTGATTTTTCCCCATAAATTAAATAGTAAAAAGAGTTAGGAGCTTTTTTCAAAAGCTCTCCTATATTATAATGTATTTGTGTAGATTTATTCATTTTATTCTCCTTTTATTATATCTAATAATTTCCTTATATTACAAATATCTACAATGTCAAATTCATTTATACCATTTTCATAATAAAAATTAATTGTTTTTTCAAGCATAAAAAGACAGTCTTTTTCTTCTTCTGTTATCAAGTCATATAAAAACATTGTTAATATTTTTCTTTTTATTAGCTTGTTAAAATATTCAATATCTTCTTTTTTTGCTTTTCCTCTTATAATATTTCCATAATCTAAATTATTTTCTTTTGCAATTTTTGACATTTTTATTTTTGCTAAATTATTTATAAATTTATCCATTTTTGTTTCCTCTATTTCTAAATTTTTTTGCATATAATACCCATGGAAAACGACTTTTCTTTTTTGCTGTTGGAAATGGCGGGTCTGGTGGCTCGGGTGGTGTTGGTGGTGGAACTGGCTGTCCGTCATAATTTATTATAGTGCCTCTTTCATTCGGTATATTTAAAAGTGTACAAGGATTGTAAAATGTACCACATTGCCATGAACTTTGTGAACTTGCTTCTAAATGTAAATGTGCGCCACTTACATTTCCTGTTGCTCCCATTACACCCACTTGCGTACCTACTGTAACTGTTTGACCTTCAGAAACTGTCGGACTTCCATACACCATATGACAATAGCGCCAGTAAATATTTCTATCTGTATCATAAATTAAAACTTGTGTTCCTAGCGCTTGTGTTGTAGAGTTAATAACTCTTACTACTTGACCATTACAAACACTATATTCATTGTTATTTGTGCCTCCTGCTACTGTTGGAACTATATCAACACCTGTATGTATTCCGCTACATGTATAACGCGGGTTATATGAACCATATTCATTTGTTATTATTGCTTGCACGTGAAAAGGACTATTGCCAATTGTTACTTCACTCATATTTCTATTTCCTCACATTTTTCTAAAATTCTTCTATACATTCGTATTGTATTTGATAAAATAGCAATTTCTTCTATTTTATCAGCATTTTTATATCTTTCATAACATCTATTGCATAATACAAAACCATTATAATTAATCATTTTATTATAAAATTCATCTGTTCCACCATCAAAACATAATGAACATCTATTATATACTATCATTGTTAATTTCCCTTTATAATAATTTTACTAAGTATACAAAATTATAAACCAACATAAAAAGAGTGAATAATACCAAAGCAATGTAAAAAATAATTCATTTTCATATATCATTTTAAGTATAGTTGTTATTAATACAAATATACTTAACATAATTCTAATAACCATATTAATCTCCTATTTTCTTAACTTCTATAAAATCTAATGCCTCGTTAAATCCTTTTTTATATATAAACTCATCTACTTCTTTTAGTGTACTAAATTTATCCCACAAAACACCATTTACATATAAATAATATTTTAATTTTTTACTCATATTATACCTTCTATTTTATAATTTCGTTTTTGTCTACCCAAAATTGTTTTTGTAATTCTCCTATTAAATCTAATTCAACCATAATTTTATTTGTGTCAACATAGCATACTATTGCTTTTGCTTGTGTTTTATCTTTATTTAAACTTGAGTTATAAATCCAAAATTGTTTTTCTAATACTTCAACTAGACTTGAGCCTTCATTTGTTGCTCCTGTAAATTTACACGGAATTGATACAATATCCCCTTGTTTTATTTCTACATCAATATTAAAATTCCTGCTATCATACCAACCTGTTTTATTTTCAATTCCTATATACTCGGCGGGATTTATTGTATTATCATAACAATTACATGGCTTTCTTATTTCAAAATGTAAATGTACACCCGTGCTGTTGCCTGTATTTCCCATGACTCCAATTACTGTTGCACGTGAAACATTTTGACCTTGTTTCACAAATATTGTTTCTAAATGACAATACCAATGAAAACACCCGTCAGATATATTCATTATAACAACAAAATTTCCATAGGATTTATCAAATCCCACTTGAAATACTTTTCCGTTACATGTGCCATATACTCTTTTATTAATAGAATAAAAATCAATTCCCGTATGATGACCATGTGCCCAACGGCTACCCTTTTTATGATATGGACATGTAATTTTAAATAAACCGCTTACTGGTAAATTTGTCATGTTTATTCCCCCTTCAAAATATTTTTTATTATAATTTTTGATGTTAACTTAAATAATAGTTTTGACTCTTTGTTTGTTAGCAAATCTCCTCTTTCTAATGCTGTTAGTATATTTCCTATATCGTTTACAATTTGTTCTCCTGTCCCTAGTATTTCGCACTCATTTTCATTTACTTTAATCATATTTTTGCTCCTATCTATCTTCAATTTCTTTTCTTGTTCTTTCAAATTGTTTTTTATCTTTTTTAATTATACGTTTTATTTCTTCTTTATTTTTGTGATTAATTTTGTATTTTTGATTAAAATCATGATCAGTCTGTTTCATTGTTTATCTCTCCTAAAATTTTTCTATATACATATGCCATGCCAATGTCTACATCTGTTGCTATTCCATTTTCACTTAATCTGTCTATACGGACAATATTATTTTTACATATTGATATTATATAATTTAATGTAGTTTCAGCTGACATCTCTTTCATTATTTTTTCTTCTTTTTCTAACATTTATTACACCTCATTTCTATTCTTGTATTCATTATACACCCGAGATGTAAAAAAGTCAATACAAAAATACAAATGTAATGTAAATGTAACAATTGACAAAAAGACAAAAGGTAAGAGGCACTAAAACACGAACAAACGTTCTTTTTTGTAACACAATTGTAACATAATTGTAATATTTTTGTAATATTTTTGTAATATTTCTGTTACAGTACAAAAGAAATGTAGTTTACATAATAATATTATGAAAAATGAAATTTAGTCATTTTGACAAAAAATCTCGAAAGCCTTGATACGACTACGTTTGCAAAAGTGGTCAAAATTAGGAATGAGTCCTAGTTTTAGCAGTGTGAAAGATAGAGTGCTAAAAATGTTTTATGTTAAGCTTGCAATC
>RHMF01000839.1_pt1 | contig 13720 bp, 23 predicted proteins | sample 5365151 | NCBI WGS metagenome assembly RHMF01 (sample SAMN10266501, study PRJNA497801) | feces metagenome | isolation source: feces | host: Bos taurus | place: China: Prairie of Fairy Mountain | collected 2017-08-14 | reverse complement strand
TTCTTAAAAAAGGTGGATCTGGAAATAAAGAAGATATTATTAAAATAAGAGATCGAACAGAATATCATGGAAAAATAACAAACATTGAAAATAATAAAATAATATATAGTAAACGCATTGATCCGGTTGAAGGATCAGAAAGGAAACAAATTGGGATTTCTATCATGATTATTTTAGCCGATGGGCTTGATAATCCAGAAGTTAACGAAAGATATTTTTCCGATATAAGAAATTTTTCAGATTATAATTATGAAAATACTTGCTTTTATAGAGGAGAAAATTGGTCTATTGATGCTGATTTTATTGAAAACTTTAAGTCAAGTATTGAATCTATGGACCCTAATATACGAGTTGCTGGGGTGATAAATTTTCAACAACCTTCGGGCTTATCGGAATATAATTTAAATGATAATGTTGGTCAGTTATTACTTGATTTGTGGGTATCAAATATTCCGTCAGAAATATATTCTCAATATTATTCTGCATTATATGAGATTATAGATAATATAGAAAATACAGATCGTGTAGAGTTTGATTTTAAAGGAAATGATGATATCGTATTTGAATTTCCTTTAAATGGTTTCTAAAAAACTATGGCAGAAAACACAAGATTAATAATAGAACTCGTTATATCTGTAATATTAGGCTTTATTGCATCATCTGGATTCTGGGGCTTCCTCATGCATAGAATGGATAAACGCGAAAAAGAAGATGCCAAACTAAAAATGATGGAAGAGATGTTGATAGGTCTTGGACATGATAGAGTTATGTATTTAGGGACGTCTTTTATAGACAGGGGGTACATTACTTCGGACGAATATGAAAATTTGCATGATTATTTATATACGCCTTATGAAAAGATGGGCGGAAATGGATCTGCAAAGCATATTATGGATGAAGTTGATAAACTTCCTATCTATAAATCCAAATACTCGCAATAAAAACAGCCCGTATAATGAAATCATTATATGAAAGGAGGAGGCTAGCTATGAAGCTGTCTCAGAAAAAACAAAATCTTATTGACCGGGAGATCGAAAAGATATCTAAAAATCTTGAAAATCTAGACCCTGTTAAGGACGAAGAGGAGTATAATAAAAACATGATTGCTCTGGAAAAACTTTATTCGGCTAAGGAATTACTTAGTAAGTCTAAAGTTAAACCAGATACGATCGCGTTAATATTAGGTAATGTCGGAGTCACTTTACTGGTTCTACATTATGAGAAAATAGGTGTCATAACATCGAAGGCGTTAAGTTTTATTTTCAAGGGGCGTGTGTAACAGCACGCCTCCCCCTTTTTTACAATGGCTATATTTTTTTCGCAAATAAAACAGTTGCTATAATGAAAACTATTAGAAAGGAGTTTTATATTATGGACGCTATTGGAAGCATTATTCTCGGAATCGCTGGAATTACTGGTGGTGCTATAGCAACTTATGAAGGCAAAAAGAGCCTTATTAAAGGTTACGAAAGTATTAAAAGTAATAAGAACGATGAAGATTTTATTGTTGAAATGCCTACAGAAATAGAACAAATAGAAGAGTAATTAAAAGTATAAGGTCTACAAAGGCCTTATATTTTCGCAAAATTTACAGTGCATATAATGAAACTATATTTTAGGAGGTTTTATTATGATTTATAGGTATAAGGATCGTTATTTAACAGAGGTATCATTGACGATCAAAGGAATCTCTGATGAGATTTATCCGAAAGAGGTAAAAAACCTTAATTCGGAAAGATTCATTGATATTTACTTTGATCAGCAAGGATATGTTGATAAAATTAACTTTTCTGAATCTGTAAGCAGTGTAAATCAAGAAAAATTATTTAAAGAAATAGTGAGTGTTGTTAAAAACTATTTACTTTTCGAAGAAGGTTCTTGGTGTTTAAGCGATGAAGGCAATGGAACGGCGCACGATTCGACTAATATTATTGAGAACATAATCGAAAAGTATGAGGGCTAACAACCCTCATTATTTTTTCGCAAATAAAACAGGTGTTATAATGAAGATACTTTAAGGAGGTATTTTATTATGAAAACTTGGATTAAAACTATTGGAAGTTGCTTTTTAACTGCAGCCGCTTGCAGTGCAGGATCTATAGCTGGGATTGCTGCATTCACAACGGCTAAGCAATATTTTGGATCTTCCATAGATGCACAAATCAAGAGAAAAGAATTAAAAAACAAAATTAAAAGTATTTTTAAAAAGAATGTAGAGGACTAACAATCCTCTATATTTTTCGCAAAAAATACAGATAGTATAATGAAGAGAATTGCGTAGCTCAGCTGGTTAGAGCGCCATTATATTATGGAAGTCGTAGGTTCGAGTCCTGCCACAATTCGTATATTTTTTCGCAAATAAAACAGATGGTATAATGAAGTACTAGAAAGGAGTATTTTATTATGAAAAAAAGATATTTTAGAAAAGGACGTTTTATTAAGGTTGAATCTGATCACAGACCGAATCGTGATGAGAAGAAAGCTATAAAGAATGTTCTTAAAGGAAATCTTGATTCTTATGAAACAGTCGAATTTCCAGTTCAGTTGTAAAAAGATTAGGGAGTCTAACAAGGCTCCTTAATTTTTTATATTTTAAAGGAGGTAAAAAATATCATGTCAAACGAAAACATTCTTGAATTTTATAAGGATGTAAACAGAAAAAGGGGCCACTATACTAGATATGGATGGCTAGCACCTATGCCGTATGACAAATTAAATCTCAGAAAGTATAGGATGACGGAGTTCGAATCAGAGGAAGACTGGTACGAATGGATAACAGAATTTATTTTAGATTAAAGGAGCTATTTTTATGAAACAGGAAATTATTACATTTGCAAATATTGCAAGAAAGTTTATGGTTAAAAACTCTCCAATTATATTAACTGTATTTGGAGTTTGTGGACTTGTAGGTACAGCCGCATGTGCTATAGAAGCCACAAAGAAGTCAGACGAGGATCTTATTCCTCATGTGGATGAAGAACTTAACTTCTATGAAAAGTTTAAGATCTGTTGGCCTAATTATATTCCTATGGCTGTAACAGGTGGTATGTCAATTGCTTGTATTATTGGTTCTAACACTGTTAATATGAGAAGACAGGCCGCTCTTATAAGTGCATATTCTATGTCAGAGAGCATGCTTAAGGAGTATAAGGAAAAAGTAATTGAAAAAATAGGTGAAAAGAAAGAATCCGCTATTAGAGATTCTATTCAGGAAGATAAAGTTAAGAATAATCCTCCTAAAGAAGGAGATATTATCATAACTAATAAGGGTGAACTGCTTTGTATGGACGCATACTCTGGAAGATATTTTAAGTCTGATATAGACTTTATTAAGAAGAAAGAGAATGAGTTTAATGCAGATTTGCTTCAGTTTATGGCACTTTCTCTGAATGATTGGTACGATTATATTGGATTACCGCATATTAAAATCGGCGATCAGATAGGTTGGAGCTTATCAGATGAGGTAGGCTGCTCAGATGCTAGGAATCTTGTTGAATTTAGACATACATCACATCTCACAGAAGATAGTATTCCGTGTCTTGTAGTAGATTTCTGCAGATATCCTAGTATTGATTATTTGAATTACTAAAAAAGGAGTTAAAACAGCCATGAGAGAAATTTTATTTAGGGGTAAAAACGAATTAGATTCTCCTTGGATATTTGGAGATCTAATACGAGAAGATGAAATAATTAATCATTTTCCTGCAGATCCTTTTGAGAAACCTTATAATTATATTAATTCATCATATTTTATAAGAGATAAATTTTCTGGAGCATTTAATCGTGTAAGATTGAATACAATAGGAGAATTTACTGGATTAATTGATTACCACGGCAATAAAGTATTTGAAGGTGATATTGTAAGAACTTCAAATAAAAGTTTACAAGGAATTATTGTTTATAATATAAATACTTGTTCTTATGTTATTGCCAACAAAGAAATAATCGATGATTCAACTATGTATGAAGATATAGAACCGTTTGCAGATGATCTTGAAGTTATAGGAAACTTTGTAGATGGTGTATTTATGATGGAGGTAGAAGAATGATACAAATTGATAAAATCTTTCAACAAGATAAGAATTCAATAATAGAATTAACTGCTATGGCTTTAAATCTTACATGGAAATGTAATAACTGCGGAATAAAAGATTTTTGTATTAAAAAACATCGTAATGATGCTTGTTTAAATGTTATTCGTGATTTTTTAAGAAGCGAGGTAGAAGATAATGACACAGTATGAAAGTTTGTGCGAAAAAATAAAGCCGTTAAGTATGTCTCTTGAAGATATGGCTAAATACGTGCCTTGTTCCTTTTGTGTTTACTATACGGGTGATCCTGTAAAAAATTGTATTATCGGAACGTGGAAATGTTTTAATGGCAGAGAAATATGGCTTAAAAGCGAGGTAGAAGAATGACAGTATGTATTTGTGATATTTGTAAAAATATGGTTTCTCCGATTAAAAAATCCAAGATGACATTTGTAAAATTTGGATATTTTAATAAATGTTATGAAATATGTGATGATTGTAAAAGAAAGATTTTTCAGTTCATTGATTCCATACAAGATATTCCAGATGAAGTCAAGGAGGAACAAAATGCAACGGAAGATTGAAGAAACAAAAAAGATGAAACTTATGTATATTTGTGATAGAACAAAGTGTAAACAATGTAATCCGTCATGTAAGTATACAACAGATATTCATTATGCTATGTATCCTTTTAGAAAAACTAGGATATTTAATCCTGGCATGACATATGAATGCTGGGAAGAAATTGATTATTCTAAGATTTTGGAGGTAGAATATGGCGAAGAAAATAAAATATATTCACCCTGATGTCAATATTTATGTGTGTAACAAACATAAATGTAAAGAATGTATACCAAATTGTCATTATACTGCAAATGCTGTTTATGCTTTAGTTCCATATCCTATGGTTACAGTTCCTGAAAATACTATATATGATGGAAGTAAAATAATCAGAGGTAATATGTCAAAGAATATTCGCAAATAAAACAGGTGGTATAATGAAAGATATTAAAAAATTTATTCTTTCAGAAAGGAGCATTTTATCATGGAAGAAAACATTATCATGGTAGAACAAGAAGAAACTCAGAAGAAAGGTTTTATGCAAAAGATTGCTGACAAAATTGAGGATATTAAGAGCAATCCGAGACGATTTGTTATTAAGACGGTAAAGATAGTCGGAAAGACTCTTATTGTTGTAATCGTTGTTGGTGGAATTTCTTATGTTCTTAAAGAGTCACTTACTGATGCAGAAGACGTTGTTGAGGAACTTGTTGAACCTGAAACTGTTGAAAACGTGACAGAAGTTGTTACTGAACAGTAAAAATTTAATATTTGACAAAATTAGGGAGTCTAGCAAGGCTCCTTAATTTTTTATTAAAGGAGCTAATTATGTTTAAAAAAGCCAAAGCAAAAGTCGAACAAAAAGTAGATTCGACACTTCCGACTATATGTGTAATAGCATTGATATTTGGAATCTTATGTGTTAGTAATAACACAGTATCACCACAAAACAATTATATTGTAATAAAGGAGCTAAAATTATGAAAACAGTAAAGGTATTAAAAACGGTCTCAATGATCTCGACATCTATAGGTGTTGGAACAATTGTAAGCAATATTGTCAAAACAGCTACTGCAGCGGCAGAGTTTAATCCTTTAGTTAAGGCTTGTGTTGCTGTTGGAACATTTGCTATATCTGGAATGATATCTGATCAAGCATCAGCTTACATGGATAAACAGATTGATTCCATTGTGGACACTTTAAAGAAATCTTCGGACGAAAAGGATGAGAGTAATGGCAAATCATGATATTACTAGTATAAAAGTTGATAATGGTGGTGGAGATATTCGTGAATTGAGTGTTTCTGCCCCGTCAAACTCTATTAAAAATAGAGAGGAAAAAGAAAAGAAAAAGGTGGAGAAAGTTATTACAGGTAATGTAATAAGAAAAAAGCCATCTGTTTCTAAGAAGGTTACGGACGTATTTTTAGGAGAAGACATTGATAATATTAAAGATTATGTTATATTTGATGTAATGATTCCGGCATTGAAGGATCTTATATTCGATGTGTTCTCTGGTGGTCTGTCAATGACTTTATTTGGTAATAGTACTAGAAAAAATTCTAAACTATATAATAATAAAGGCAATACTTATGTAAGTTATAACTCGATGTATAACGGATCGAGTAAAAACAGTCAAAGATCTATAACAGATAGGTCTAGATCTCTTTATAATTTTGACGAGATTATATTAGAATCTAAAGCTGAGGCAGACGAGGTTCTTAGCAATCTTGTAGATCTTATAGACGATTATGGCATTGCAAGTGTTGGTGATTTGTATGATTCTCTTGGAATTCATAGTGATTTTACAGATCAGAGTTATGGATGGATGAATCTTTCATCAGCATCTGTTAGAAGAGTAAGAGAAGGTTATATTTTGCACCTTCCGAAACCTCAATTAATAAAATAAAGGAGCTTAATTATGGATTTTAATGCAATTATTAAATCGACTAGTAAAACAGTCAGTATGTTTGGTCTTAAGACTAAAAAGTATAGTCCTGAGATTCTTCTCGGTCTTGGTATAGCAGGAATTGCTATCGGTACATTTAAAGCTTGTATGGCATCAACAAAAGTAGCTGATGTTGTAGAAGAGAACAGACATGATATTTCGACTCTTAAACTCAGTTATGAAGAGTATAAGAACGATTATTTGATTCCCGGAAAGGTGGATGACGAAACTCATGAGTTATTTATGCACGATTATAGGCGCGATTTGTTTGGTGCTTATATGCATAGTGGTTGGAACATTGTTAAGCTTTACGGCTCTGCGATTGCTGTGGAAGCTGGTGGCATTTTGTGCATTTTGGCTTCTTATAATATTCTTAACAAGCGTAATATTGCTTTGATTGCTGCATATGAAGCTGTTCAGCAAAGTTTTAATAAGTATCGTGCCAGAGTTGTTGAAGAACTCGGTGAAGATATTGATAAAAAGTTCCGTTACGGAATGAAGACAGATAAAGTTGATAAGATCGTTGTAGATAAAGATGGTAAATCAACCATAGAAACAGAAGAGGTAACATCTCTTGATATGCCCAGTGAGTATGCAAGATTCTTCGATGAAACTTGTGAAGAATGGACTAAAACTCCGGAATACAATTTGTCATTTTTGATAGCTCAGCAAGCAGCAATGAACAATAAACTTCATGCTAATGGATATTTGTTCCTTAATGAGGTTTATGATGCTCTTGGTATTCCTAGATCTCAAGTAGGTCAGCTTGTTGGTTGGGTAGATGATCCTAGAAGTGGTGACTGTTTTGTAGATTTTGGTATTTATGATCTTTATAATGATAACAAAAGATCATTCGTAAACGGCTACGAACGTTCAATCCTTCTTGACTTTAATGTCGATGGTATCATTTATAATAAGATTTAAGGAGTGATATTTGTGAAAGTACCGAAAAAAGAAGTAGAATTTTTTAAAGCTGTTCTTTTTAGAGCAATTAGAACTATGTGTCAGGTAATGCTTACTTATATTACACTTGGCGCGGTAACAAAAGATATTAATTGGAAAGAAATGGTCTCTGCCGGAGTAGTAGGTTTCTGCTATTCTGTATTGACAAGTGTAGTTAAAAGACCTCCTGAATCAAAAGATATTCCTGATGGTGGAACCATTGTTCTTTCTAATCCTGAGTATGACGGAGATATTGGTCATGTAGCATTTAAGATGAACTATGGCATTGACGATCTCGAAGATGGTTCTAAAGTTACATTTCTTTGTGTAGATAATATGGATGACAAGTTCAAAGAGATATTTAGAGAGAACTCAGAATCATCTCTGTCATTTGACAACGAAGAAAAGGAGTAAAATTTTATGAAAAAACAGCTAATTATATTTTTATTAGGCCTTTCTACTGGTATTCTTGCTGGCATAAAACTTGAAGAATCTTATTCAGGAGGTATTTTGGATGAAGAGATGTGTAAAACAAAAGCATATTATGAAAAAAAGATGGAAATAGCATTAAATAAATATAAGATTGAAGGAATTAAAAACCCTGAATCAAATATTAATCCAGACGATTGGTATGAATATGAGCTTTTAGATGAAGAAGATGGAAAAGTTTATATTTCTAATAAAGAGGCTTTTAAGAATATTGTAGAAGATGAACTTCCTTGGCCAGAACAAGAAACAGAAGAACAGATGTATTCATTTCCTAATGAAGAAGAGGAAATAATTATGGATACTGTAGAAATTGATGGAGAGGAGTACGATATTACGAACGAAGAAGAGAAAGATATTTGTAAGAATCCTTACATAATTACAGAGGAAGAATTCTCTTCAGAAAAACTTCATTATGACAAGATCTCAGCTGTATATTATGCAGATGGAACTCTTGTAGATGAAGATGAAGAGATGATTGAGATTAATGACACGGTTGGATACGATGCTTTGGACGAACTTGTCAATAATGAAACGGTCTATGTTCGTAACGAAAGACTCGGAATCGACTATATGGTAACTCAAACAAATAATTCTTACGCTGATTATATTTTAGGTAATAATTATGATGAGGACGATGGAGATAATAATCGCAGGAGGAGAGTAAATGACGAAGGATAGATTCTGCTTATCTCCTTATAATGACACGGATATCAATGAAGAATATTTTCTATATCTTTGTAGACTTGTAGGTGTTAATTTTGGTAACATTCAACCTCTCAATCGTTATAGAGAGTTGCTTGAATTGTTATTTAACTACGAGTTTTATTGGGTAGTAGAAATGGATGCTAACAGAATAGAGGATACTAAAACTCTTAAGGATGACTTTAGGTATAATACTAATTATATTAATTATGATCAAATTTATAGCTTTTGTTCTGTTCTTGAGATATTAATAGTTCTTGCAACTGCTATGAACGATAAGATTGAATCTCTCGGAGTTCCGTATTGGTTTTGGCAGATGATCTCTAATTTGGATATTTGTTACAAAGCTAAAGATCCTATTTCTCCAAAAAGAAAAGAAGAAATTTTGGAAACTTTGAGAATTTTCGTAGAGCGAAAGTATGGTAAGAACGGTCTTCTATTTCCACTTCAAAACCCATCAAAAGATCAAAGAAAAGTCGAATTATGGTATCAAATGAATGAGTATTATAACGAGAATTTTTAAGAAAATGAGCCGTTTTTGTGACACTTTGTTACACTTTTGAATGAAAAATTTTTATATTTTTGTAAAAATTTTGTGAAAAATGCGAAAAAATTCAATTTTGTTACACTTTTGTTACACTTTTGTTACACTTTTGTTACACTTTTGAAAACCCCGGAAGCCTTGATACATAAGGGTTTGCGGGCATTTTGTTACACTTTTACACTTTTTTCTTAAAAAACTTTTTAAAATAATTACAATTATAAAAAAGTTTTTAACAAATTTTTTGTAAAAGTGTCACACAACGGTAAAAGGAGCATATTTTAATGGATTTTGTCGAGGTTAAAGAAAAAGTAACTAGAAACGGAATTTTAGAAATTTACCCGAACTTCAAAGTCCGAAAGTGCAAAGATTTAATGGTACGAGGAAAATCATTCTATGCAATATGGGACAACGATGCTGGAATGTGGTCTACAGATGAGTATGATGTGCAGCGGCTCATAGATAAAGAGCTTATGGACTATAAAGATAGTTTAAAGACAACAATGCATGTTGTAGTTAAAACTCTAGGAGACTTCTCATCTGGTATGTGGACTATATTTCAAAACTATGTAACTAAGCAACCAGATTCTTCTCATCCGTTAGATGAAAAAATTACATTTTTGGATGACAAAATAACTAAGACAGATTACGTTAGTAAACGGCTGAATTATTCTTTGAATGATGGAGATTGTTCCGCATATAATGAATTAATGAATGTGTTATATTCTCCAACTGAAAAAGAAAAGATCGAGTGGGCTATAGGAGCTATATTTGATGGAGATGCAAAAGATATTCAGAAGTTTATAGTTTTGTATGGTGAAGCGGGAACAGGTAAATCAACTGTTCTTAATATTATACAAAAATTATTTGATGGATATTATACAACCTTTGAAGCTAAAGCATTGACATCTTCTAATAACTCATTTGCTACAGAAGTATTTAGAAATAATCCATTAGTTGCTATTCAGCACGATGGTGATTTATCTAAGATTGAAGATAATACAAAATTAAATTCTATTGTCTCTCATGAGTATATGACAATGAATGAAAAGTATAAAGCTTCATATACTTCTAAAACAAACTGTTTCTTATTTATGGGTACTAATAAACCTGTAAAAATAACAGATGCAAAGTCTGGTATTATAAGAAGATTGATTGATGTTAAACCGACAGGTAATCGCATATCTCCAAAAAGATATCAAGTTCTAATGTCTCAGATCAATTTTGAATTGGGTTCTATAGCGAAGCATTGTTTGGATGTATATCATTCTTTAGGAAAGAATTATTATTCTGATTATATTCCGATGGACATGATTTTACAGACAGACGTGTTCTTCAATTTTATAGAATACAATTACGACATATTTAAAGAGCAAGATGGTACAACTTTATCAGCGGCTTATGAAATGTATAAGCAATATTGTGATGAAGCATTAATTGACTTTAAACTTCCACGATATAAATTTAGAGAAGAGCTCAAGAATTATTTTAAAGAGTTCGAAGATGTTACAAGAATAAATGGTAAACAAGTCAGAAGTTACTATTCTATATTTTTAAAAGATAAGATAGTTAACAATAAAAAGACTATTAGAGAAAAGCCATATTCTTTAACATTGGATTGTGAAGAATCTATATTTGATAAAGAATGTGCTGATTGTAAAGCTCAGTATGCCTCAAAAAGAGAAACGCCGCTTAAGAAATGGGAAGAAATAACTTCTACATTATCAGAGCTTGATACAACAAAACTTCATTTTGTTCAAGTTCCTGAGAATCATATTGTTATAGACTTTGATATTAAAGATGAAGATGGCAATAAATCATTACAGAAAAATTTAGAAGCCGCAAGTAAATGGCCACCAACATATTCTGAAATCAGTAAAGGTGGTAATGGATTACATCTTCATTATATTTATGATGGTGATGTATCAAAGCTGTCAAAAGTTTATGATGATGAAATAGAGGTTAAAGTATTTTCGGGAAATAGTTCTCTCAGAAGAAAATTAACAAGATGTAATAATTTAAAAATTGCACATATTTCTTCTGGGCTCCCACTGAAAGGAGACAAAATGGTAAATTTTAGTTCTGTAAAAAATGAGAAGATTTTAAGACTAAGAATTCAAGATTGTCTCGAGAAGAAACATCACGGATATACAAAGCCAGAAGTTGATTATATTTTAAAACTTTTGGATGATGCATACTCTTCGGGAATGTCTTATGATGTTAGCGATTTAAGACCTAAGATTTTAGCATTTGCTAATAATAGTTCTAATCAAGCAGAATATTGTGTTAAAGCTGTTACAAGAATGAAGTTTCAATCTGATGAACCAGCTGAGAATATATTTGAGTATTCTAATGATGAACTTGTATTTTATGATGTTGAAGTCTTTCCAAATTTATTTTTAGTAAATTGGAAGTTTAGAGGTAAAGATCGAAATGTTGTAAGAATGATAAATCCTAAACCGACAGATATTGAGCCATTACTTAAATTTAAATTGGTAGGATTTAACTGCAGAAGGTACGATAATCATATTTTGTATGCAAGATGGATCGGATACGATAATCAAGAATTATATAATCTTTCTCAGAAAATTATTAAAGAAAGTAAAAACAGCTTATTTAGAGAAGCATATAACATATCTTATACAGATGTATATGACTTCTGTTCTAAAAAGCAAAGTTTAAAGAAATGGGAAATTGAACTTGGTATTCATCATCAAGAATTAGGTCTCCCATGGGATCAGCCAGTTCCAGAAGATCAATGGGAAAAAGTTGCTGAGTATTGTGATAATGATGTTATTGCTACAGAAGCAGTATTTGATGCTAATGAAGCAGATTTTGTTGCAAGACAAATATTGGCTGATATTAGTGGTTTATCATTAAATGATACAACAAATCAGCACACCACAAAGATTATATTTGGAGATGATCCTAATCCACAAAGTAAGTTTGTCTATACAGATTTATCAACTATATTTCCTGGTTACACTTTTGATAAAGGAAAGAGTTTATATTTAGGAGAAGAAGTTGGTGAAGGTGGTTATGTTTATGCTGAACCTGGAATGTATACTGATGTATGCTTATTAGATGTTCAGTCTATGCATCCTACAAGTATAGAACAACTTGATTTATTTGGTCCTTATACAGAAAGATTTAGTGATCTTAAGAAAGCAAGGATATTAATAAAGCATGAAGAATTAAATAAGGCATCTAAAATGTTTAATGGTAAACTCAAAAGATATCTAGATGACCCATCTCTTTCAAAAGCTTTGTCTTATGCATTAAAGATTGCTATAAACTCTGTTTATGGATTAACATCAGCTAAGTTTGATAATAAATTTAAAGATCCTAGAAACATTGACAACATTGTTGCTAAAAGAGGATCGCTATTTATGGTCAACTTAAAAAATGAAGTTCAAAAGAGAGGTTATACTGTAGCTCATATTAAGACGGATTCAATAAAGATACCAAACGCGTCACAAGAAATTATTGATTTTGTTATGGATTATGGAAAACAGTATGGTTATATTTTTGAACACGAAGCAACATATGATAAGATGTGTCTGATTAATGATGCAGTATATATTGCTAAGATAGGAGACAAATGGAGTGCCACTGGTGCGGAGTTTGCTCATCCATATGTATTTAAGACAATGTTCTCAAAAGAACCAATAGAATTTAGTGATCTTTGTGAAACAAAGTCTGTTACATCAGCTTTATATTTACTGTTTAATGAAGATAATCCAGACAATACAGATTATCATTTTGTTGGAAAAGTAGGATCATTCTGTCCTATAGCTCCTGGAAAAGGTGGCGGTGAACTTTTCAGAGAAAAAGATGGAAAGTATTATTATGCTACAGGTTCTAAAGGATATAGATGGATGGAAGCAGAGATGGTTAAAAATCTCAACAAGATAAAAGACATTGATAAAACATATTTTAGAAATCTTGTTGATTCTGCTGTAAAAGATATTTCAAAGTTTGGAGATTATTATTGGTTTGTTTCTGATGAGTATTATCCTCCAGAAGGAACAGAAGAATTTGATCTCCCATGGTATAATGATGAAGAATTAGAAAAAATGAAAGGAGTCACTAATAATGACAAAGAATAGTATCTCAATTGAGAATGCAAGAATTGGTTTTAGAAACTTCTCTGGTGTAGAAGGAAAGTTTAATCCTAAGGGCAGAAGAAATTTCTGTGTATTTGTTGATCCTGATTTAGCTCAGGTTCTCGAGAATGATGGATGGAATATTCGATATTTGAATCCTAGAGAAGAAGATGAGATGCCTCAGGCATATTTGCAGGTTTCTGTAAATTATGATAACTTCCCTCCTCGTATTGTTCTTATAACAAGTAGAGGTAAAACTATTGTTGATGAGGATACAGTTAATATTCTCGACTGGGCTGAGATTAAGAATATTGATCTTATTCTCCGTCCTTATAATTGGGAAGTAAATGGAAAGCAGGGTGTTAAAGCATATTTGAAGTCTATGTGGGTAACTATTGAAG
>RHMF01002437.1_pt1 | contig 13722 bp, 9 predicted proteins | sample 5365151 | NCBI WGS metagenome assembly RHMF01 (sample SAMN10266501, study PRJNA497801) | feces metagenome | isolation source: feces | host: Bos taurus | place: China: Prairie of Fairy Mountain | collected 2017-08-14 | reverse complement strand
TACATAGGCGTAAGTTGAATTCACTTCTTGTGTTTTATTGTCTGCACCTTGTCCATTCTCGATTGCCTTTACAAAATAATAGGTTCTATCTGATGAAGAGAGTATATCTGCCATGTAATCGGTATATGTGTTTGACAAAGTCGAACCTACTTGGAATGGAACAGCATCTGAGGGTGAGTAACGGAAGATATCATAAACTCCAACACCGTTTTCCCAACCCAAATAAGGCGTCCAAGTCAATACATTGGTGGTTGGATCTTGCTTTGTCAAGTTCATCTGAATTGGAGCAACGGATGCAGATTTCTTTAAGGTCAATCCACATTCGTCTGGGGCTGCAAAAATGTATTTATATGAGTGTTCCACAGCTGAAGATGGCAAAACATCGGTATAAGTTAAGGTTTTATGTCCTGTATATGGGATATTGGCTATACGAGTAAACGCTCCGCCATTAACAGAACGTTGTAATTGATAGAAATCTACAAGAACGGAGGCATCGACATAAAATTCCAACTCAATGGTTTTGTTATCCTCTGCAACGGATACTTTTCTTATCTCAATGAATTCAACTTGCTTTGCTGCAATCAGAGGAATCTCTAAAACGTTTGAGTTAGCTCGTATTCCGTCATTTGATACTGCTTCTATGTAAAACAAATATCCGCTTTCTGTAATATCAATTTGTATTTCCTCTGTGGTATTTTGTGTTGTCCTTTCGAGTGTGTAGGTATTGGAGGAGGCTTTTTGAGAGTATATATTGTAGTGTTGAAGTCCCGATTCGAAGTCTTGATATGGATTCCACGCCAAAGAGACTTTATCGGAACAAGGTGCATTGTTGTGAGTCAAAACCATATTGGTATGACGTTCCGTTCTAAGACTCGTATTATAGCAAGAATCGAAAGCCATTATTGCAAGCGAATTCAGCTGTTCAACATCGCATTGTGTACAAACGTAATTCGACGCACCTGCTCCCCATATTGTATCGATAGCTATGCAAGGGCTGCCCGCACATACTACATATCCCATAACGTCATCAGAAGTTGATGGTACCCAATTCAAATTTAACAAACGGCTATCAAGGTTTACACTTGAGGATTGCAAGATTGGAGCCTCTGGTATTTGGGTATCCCCCACCAAAAGCTTAAAACAATTTGAGCGAGTTGCACAATCGCCCTCTCCTTCCAGCTCTATCTTATACTGAATCGTATCTGAGCAAATTTGAGGCAAAGTATCAACGTAGGTAAGCAAAGAAACCTCATCAACAAATACCCAATCTACATCTGTCAATGTTCTCTTTCTATATATCTTATAAGCATTTGCAGGTGTGGTTTGAGATATGCTTGCAAAGTAATCGTTCCAATAAAGACTTGCTGTATTGTTTGGATTTTGTATTGCAGTAAGATATATTGTTGAAACCTCAGCTTCGAGATATTGATTCGATGGTAAAACTGCTCTTAGTCTGTATTTCAAACTCGCATTTGAGGCATTGTTGAGATTATCTGTGTAAGATGTTTGGGTAACATCTGATATTATGTCTATATTGTCAAATTGTCCTGTAGCATTATTCCACAAGGCTACCTCATATTGAAGTGGTGTTGGAGCGGTTTGAGGATTAAAAAAGATTGTTACAAAGCCCTCATCATCAACTTCAACACAACGTATAGAAAAACCTTGTGCCAAGATGTTTAAGCTAAACAACAATCCAACCAAATAACAAACCAAGGGTTTCATTATCATTTATTAGTTTAATTACTCTAGCAGTTCTTTATCGCATACAATGATTTTACACATCTTATCGAAACAAAGATACTTTTGTGCTAAGGTTCTAATGTCCTCTGAGCTTATTTGTCTAATAGCATTCTGCATATCGTTAAAGTAAGACAAAGGAAGATTGTTTTTTCTTAAAGAAGAGTATTTCTCAGACAAATCAAACACTCCGTCCAATCCCCTTAAGCAATCGCCTAACAAAAAGTTCTTTAGTACAAGTAGCTCATTATCCTCTACCAAATCATTATGCAGTTTATCTATTTCAACTCCTATTTCTTTTATTGCAGACTTTGCTTTCTCTGCTTTTACATCTGCCGTTGTTAAAAGTACAGAGTAGTTTTTGTAATCTGCAATATAAGAACCTATAGAGTAGGTATATCCTTTTTCTTCTCTGATATTGGTCATCAATCTCGAACCAAAATATCCACCAAACAAAGCTACAAGAATACGCAATGCGTGATAGTCTTCTTCTTTTGGGCTTATAGTTATGTTACCCAGCCTTATACTCGCCTGAACTGCCTTATCCTTGTGTTCAAATAAGGTTTGAGCGTAATTTTCTGCCACTTGGTTACAATGAAACAAAACTCTATCTCTTTTCTTGCCCCATTCTTGTGAGCCAAAGCTTTGTTCTAATTTAACGAAAAAAGAGTCTGAATAATTGCCTGCAATAGACATTTCGCACTCATAAGAAGAATAAAAATCATCATAAAACTCTCTCACATCTTCTCTTGAAAGCAAATCATAGTCTTCAACTTTGCCAAATCTACCTAATGGATTTGAAGAAGTAAAAACAGTGTTATAGAACTTCTTATAAGCAATCATATTTGTTTTTTGTGCATTCAACAAAAAGGATTGCTTTTGTCTGTTTCTGTAAATTTCAAATTCTTTTTCCGCATAGCGAGGTTGTTTGATTATCATTTCGATAAACGGCAACAATTCCATAGAATATTTTTGCGGAAAGTAGAATACAATTGAGCAAGTTTCCTTATCTACATTTTTTTCTACGTATGCTCCATAGTAATCTAACTTATCGGCAATCTCAATCCCTGAAAGATTTCCACTACCTTCGGTTATCATATTTGCCGCTGCAGCTGCTGCAAAAAATTTCTCTTGATTATTGCTACCTGCATTTGAAAACATAAATTCCAATCGCACAAGTTCGCTATCTCTATCAGGGAAACAAGTCAAATTTATACCGTTTGCCATATGCAATGTTTCGCTTTGCAACGATGGCAATTGAAATGAATAATCCGAAAAAAGAGGTAAATCTTTCATAAGTTGATTTTAGTGTTAGAATTCCAAAGTTAATTTTGCGTTTATTTGAGATGGTGTCAAATAATTTGGCACTCCGTAATATTTGTTTGAATAATCGGCAACCCAAAAATAGGATATGACGTTCTTACTTGAGAATACGTTAAACCATTCTATGTTAAACCATATCCTCTTGAAAAATTTCATAAAATTATCTTTTGCCCATGAGGCGTCTTCATCTTTAATTCTGAATGTGAATGCTATATCACAACGTAGGTAATCGGGCATTCGGTTTGTTTGAAGGTAGCGTTCAGCATTTGGAGCGCCATAAGGATAACCGCTTCCGTAGTTAAAACTTAGGTAAACCCTCAAATACGGCATCTTTGGTACATAATCCTGGAATGAAATATTGATATTATAAAGTTGATCGGTAGGACGCGGTATGTATCCGGCGTTATCCCCCTCTATATCTTCCTTTGTATCCATCAAAGACAAAGAAATCCAAGAGTCAATTCCCTTTATAAACTCACCATACAAACGAACATCTATTCCTTTTGCGTATCCGATAGAGTTATTCTGAGCACTATAACGTAATTGAACATTATCTACGCTGTATGGAATCAAATCCCATAGATATTTATAATAAACAGAACCCATCAACTTAAAAGGACGCTCAAGCATTGTGAACTTCCAATCTCCCGAAAGGACTATATGCCATGATTTTTGCGAGCGAATATCGGGATTGATTTCTCCTTTTTCGTTTCTGAATTCTTTATAGAAAGGACTCTGTGCGTAAACTCCAGTGGCTAATCTAAACAATAAGTCGTGTTTTCCTACTGGTGCAAAGCCTACGCTTGCTCTTGGCGATAGGAATACTTCGTTATTGAAATCCCAATACATAACTCTTGCACCGGCATTTGCAAACAAGTTTCCTATTTCAAGGTTTTTCTTCCAATCTCTCTGCACATAGGCATTGAGTCTGTTGGAACTGATTTCGTTGTTTGACTTAAAGACATTTTGTAAACTTGGTGCCGAGACACTATCATACACGCCGGGTATATCAGGATTTGAAGGTATGGTATAACCTGCTGAATCTACCATCTTCCATTCGTTAACTCTGTCGTATATCATCTCACGTTGGTATTTTACCCCCCATGTGAGTTTTCCTGCGTCATAGAATCTGAATCCTTTATGTTCGATATTGTAGATGTTTGCTACAAGATGATTTCTTGCATGCTCAATATAAGTTCCTATTCCTCGCTCTAAGCCCTCATCATCGCCATATCCCAAGCCTGTTTCCGACAACCAATACTGTCCTTGTATGTCGTAATTTATGCTTTCGTCGGTTGCAAATGCCGATGCTATGAGTTTGAGTTGCAAATCTTTTTTAGGATTATAGGTATACATTAAAGCACCAAACAATGATGCGAATTTATCCAACTCTTGTCCGTCAAAATATACCTTTAACCTCAACATCTCATATACGTTTCCAAAAGATGTTTCTCTGTTTTGAGGTATGAAGTTATAGGTATTGTATGCTAAGTTTCCAAGAAAAGCTATTTCAGACTTCTCGTTCAAGTCATAGGTTGCGTAAACTTGCAAATCATTAAACGAAGGGAAATAATCTCCCTCTGTATCCATTGCTGAAATCAAGTGTTTGGTGTTTTTGTTTCTGAATCCAAGCTGATAGGAGAACCTACTGCCAAGTACTTGTTCTAAATGTAGGCTTGCTCCCAATAAACTGATGGAAGCGTTTGCCGAAAATTCACTTGGCTTGCGGTATTTTATATCTAAGACTGAGGACATCTTATCTCCGTATTTTGCATCAAAGCCTCCCGAAGAGAAAGTGATGTCTGAGACCATGTCAGAATTGATAAAACTCAGTCCCTCTTGCTGTGCATTTCTCACAAGGAAAGGACGGAACACCTCTATGTCGTTTACATATACTAAGTTCTCGTCAAAATTTCCTCCTCTTACATTATATTGTGTGCTAAGCTCATTATTGGACGATACTCCTTCAAGGCTTTTTATGCCTGTTGGACCTGCTACATTTTTTGCCCATTCGGAATTTAGGCGTACTAGTCCTTCCTCTCGAGAGAAATCACCTCTAATATCGATTGTTGGCAACATAGAAGACTCTACGCTCAACACAAATTCCAATTCAAGCTTTTCTCCTTTTTTCAGCACCAAAGTTCTCTCTTCTGTTTTATAACCAACAAAAGATGCGACAAGTTTCAATTCCTTACCGTATGGAACTTGCAAAGAGAAACGCCCATCATTATCTGTCATCACCCCAATAGGCTTTGACAAATTCACAACACCGACATTGGCTGCCGGCAATGCGTTCTGTAAACTATCCTTAACTACTCCGTAAATCAAAGCTTGATTCTGCGAAAATGAAACGAAGAAACAAATTATTGAAACGAAGAAACAAATTATCCTTTTCAAGTTTTATTGCTTTAATGTGCAAAGATACGAATTTATAGCTTTACAAGCCTAATCGCTTTCATAAAAAAGCAAGAAATACAGCAAGTGTAATTCTTGTTTTTATGCGTTTTATCGAATCAAATGCTTATTTCAAGGGTACTAATACATATATTCTAAACTTCCATATCCGATAAAGGAATCGTAATCATTACCCGGCTCACGATAATATAGAAAGATATTGTAGCGGTTTTGCGTTTCGGAATGATTACCCTCTATTTCTCTGTATGAAGCTTTGGTGTAGCCATTTGGCAAAAACAGTATCTGATAATTATAATAGCCTTGTTTCAAAAACAATCGAAGAACATATTGGTTCAAATTTGCATCGAACACAAACTTATTTTGCTCTGAAAAACGCCAATCGGTTAAATCTCCAATCACATAGAAGTTTCCCTCTAAGTTAAGTTTGGTTGGAAGATAGAAATACACCCAAGCGTAATCGCTACACAAGGCATAGTTTTCATCAACTTCGTTTCTGATATAGTAAGCCCCCTTTAAGTCAGATTGAGAGACAAAAGGTGAACGTCCTTTCAGTTCTTCCTCTCTTAGTCTTACTATATTCTCTCCTCCAATGTAATCTATATTTGACACAAAGTTCGATCGCTGACGCAAAGATGTGAAGTCAAATGTTCTAAATACGTTTCCTCCCTCAAAAATATTTTCTTCTCGAAAATTAAACACAAGTTCCACACCCCTATCTTCCTTTATGGGTACAAAGCGTTTGTTATCCTCTCTACCGTTTTGCTGAACTACGAGTTTGATTCTTGAACTTGGGCTATCGAAACTTAATCCTGATGAGGAATAAACCCTTACATCTACTTCTTGATGTGTGTTTCGCAAAGATGGCTCTCGAGATTGAATAACAGAAGCTGATATAGCAGCTTTTTTATCCAAGCAATAGAATCGTTTTGTAAAGACTACTTTATCGGGTTCGCCCTCTTTGTAAACTTTAAGCACGTAGTTACCACTTTTTGTTAAGCGTGTGGTTTCGTTAGGCAGGTTTTGCTCATAGTGAACATAGCGTTGAATTGTGTTAAACGAATTGGCAAAATTCTCAACCAAAGCTGTCTCAAAACCTTCTATGTAATCGGTATATTCTAACGAACTTTCAGTCCAATCACTGTTGCAATGAATAAAGGTATATTCAAACCTGTGAGTTTCTTCCGACATTTCATCAAAGGAAAGCCACAATCCACCGGTTTCATTCACATACATAATCGGCAAATACATATGTTCGTTATCGCTTTCCAAGCATACAGTTTTGATAAGCGGCGAATAAACCCTATCAGTCCATACAAACTGAGCGTAAACTAAATTTACGCTCAGCAACATTATCAAGAAAAAAAATCTTTTCATTACAATGACATCTGTTCTTCAATTTCTGCCACAGTCTTTGGAATGTATTTTCCAAGCAATCTGCAACCATCTTTTGTTACAAGCAAGTCATCTTCTATTCTTATACCGCCAAAATCTTTGTATTTCTCAACTTCATCATAGTTTATGAAGTCTTTGCATTTTCTTTCGGCTCTCCATTTGTCTATTAAAGCAGGAATAAAGTAGCAACCTGGCTCATTTGTCAAAACGAATCCCTCTTGCAATTCTCTACCAAGACGAAGTGATGCTAATCCGAATTGAGTTGAACGTACGTTTTTCTTATCGTATCCTACGTAGTTTTCGCCATAGTTTTCCATATCGTGAACATCTAATCCCATCATGTGACCTAAACCATGTGGCATAAACATTCCCATTGCTCCTTCGGCAACTGCGTCTTGTACATTACCTTTCATCAATCCTAACTCTTTCAAAGCGCTTGCTAAACGAGTAACTGCCGCTATGTGAATTTCAGAATATTTTACTCCGGGAGCGATTAGGCTTGGCACAAGGGTTTGTGCAGACAACACTGCTTCGTAAATATCTTTTTGTCTCGAAGAAAATTTTCCTCCAACAGGAACTGAACGTGTTATATCTGAACAATAGCCTTCTGGATTCTCACAACCAGCGTCTGAAACTACCATTCTTTCCTTCTTTATTTGCAATGAGTGGTCATGTCCGTGCAAAATCTCGCCATGAGTTGTCAAAATGATAGGGAAAGATACCGGACCGCCGCCTGCTAAAGCCAATCCCTCCATCATTCCTGCGATTTCATATTCGTAGGTTCCCTCTTTGGCTGCCATCTTCATCATTGTAGTGTGCATATTGTAAGCTGTGTCGATGGCTTTTTCGATTTCAACAATTTCTTCCTCGCTCTTGATAGAACGTTGCTTTACACAAGCATTGATTAACTCCACAGAAACATAGGCTTTCACGTAATTACGATCCACATGCAAAAGTTCAGCAATGAAATTTACGTTTTCAGCTCTGTAAGGTGGCACAAAATGAACTTTTCTTCCCGCAAAAATGGCTGCATCTATAAACTTACGCAAGTCATTTATGCTTCCACTATTCTCAACTCCTATTTCCAAAGCTCTTTCTCTCATACTTGGAACAGGGCCTGTCCAAATTATATCTTCTATATCTACGTCTTCGCCAAACAAATATTCTTCTTGGTTATCCACATCTATAACTCCAACAAGGTTTTGCAAGTTATGAGCGAAGAAATATCTGAATGTACTATCTTGACGGAAAGTATAAACATTAGCAGGATAGTTAAAAGGGCTATCGCCATTTCCTACCATTAAAATAACGCCGTGTTTTACATCTTTCATTAATTGTTTACGACGTTTGATGTAAGTTTCTTTTGCAAACATTTCTTTATTTGTTTATCTGTTTTTACCTAATTATTTTATTATTGTGCTGTTGGCAAACCGCTACCTCTGCGTCCTGCTTCCAAAATCGGAAGATTTGCTTCGGTAGGTATATAGATTACCGTTTTTTCATTAAGATTGTTTTGGTTTCTTACCCAAAGGTATTGAATATAAGTTTGAGTTAAGGTACCATTTTCAATCTTTATTGCCTCAGCAGCTCCTTTTGCTCTTTCGATTTCTGCTTTTGCGTTTAGTTTTTCTGCTTCAAGGTTAGCTCTTGCTTCTTCTACCTTAATTCTTCTGTTTTGTTCTGCCTCTGCAAGTTGAGCTTTTCCTCTCATTTCTTGACTCCAAACTCTGTAAATAGGCATTCCAAACATAGCAATACCAACAAAACCAAGCATTACTATAATTGCTATAACTATATGCTTTGTTTCTAATCTATACATTTTCTTGTTTCGATTTATTATTATTTAATGTTGAAAGTTAAATAATCCGTTAGATGTTTTTCAAAATGTCTAATGTATGACGCCAGAACAATTCAACAGTAGCTATTTCCAAACGTTCCTCAGGTGAATGCACACCTCTCAATGTTGGACCATAAGAAATCATATCCATACCTTTGTATTTTTCTCCTATCAATCCACATTCCAAACCTGCGTGTATTGCTCTTACAACAGGCTCTTTTCCAAACAATCTCTTGTATGACTCAACTGCAACTTTCAACACATAACTGTCTGTGTTAGGTGTCCAACCTGGATAACCATCTGTATGTTCTACATCTGCACCTGCTAACAAGAAGCAACTTTCAACACGACTTGCTGCAGCATCTTTTGCACTTTCAAGACTTGAACGTTGAGATGTTGTTATCAAGAAGTAATTGTCAATCATCTTAACACTTGCTAAATTGGTTGAAGTTTCAACAAAGCCTGGTATTTCACGACTCATAGACAACACTCCGTGAGGACAAGCATACAAAACATTAAGTAAGTTATCTTGACTCAACATATCAACTACGAATTCAGGCATTGGTATTGCTTCAATTCCAATTTGCATTGTTGGTTCGGTTGAACGGAATTCGTATTTCAACTCTTCGCTATATCTTGCAACCAATTGTTTCAAGTCTTCGGCTTCTTGTTCCATTACAACCACATCTGCATAAGCCTCTCTTGCGATTGCATTACGCAAATTTCCGCCATCAAATTGAGCCAATCTCATATCCATTTCCTTATCTGCTGCCCACAAAATTCTATTCAACAACTTATTTGCACAACCTAAGCCCTTGTTTATATCATCTCCCGAGTGGCCACCCTTCAATCCTTTTACATATATTCTGAAATAAGCTCCTTGTGGAGTATCTTCTCTATCGAATGGAAGTTTTGCCAATGTATCGATACCACCTGCACAACCTATGAATATTTCTCCTTCATCTTCTGAGTCAAGGTTAAGCAATATTCTACTTTTCAAAGCCTCTGGACTCAACGCACTTGCTCCTGACAATCCTGTTTCTTCATCTACTGTGAACAAACATTCGATTGGTCCGTGTTCTATATCGTTTGCGTCCAATATTGCAAGAGCTGTCGCAACTCCAATGCCATCATCTGCTCCCAAAGTAGTACCATCGGCCATCAACCACTCACCATTCAAAACCGGAACGATAGAATCTTTATCGAAATCGAAGACTTTGTCGCTGTTTTTCTCACAAACCATGTCTATATGCGACTGTAAGCACACCCAAGGTTTGTTTTCCATGCCTGAAGTTGCTTGTTTGCGAATTATAACATTACCTATTTCGTCTCTTTCATGCTCCAAATTTCTTTCTTTTGCCCAAGCAAGCAAATATTCTATCATTTTCTCTTCACGTTTCGAAGGTCTTGGAACTGCTAATATTTCTTCAAAAAATCTGAATACAGATTCAGGTTTCAAACCTTTCAATACATTGTTGTTTGTCATCTCTCTATGTCTTGTTTTTTATTAGTTACTTATTTATTTTTGCAGCTTCAAAGATACAACTTTCCTCAAAATCGACAATCGATTCTCTAAAAAATAACTTGACAAACAAGAAAAATTCTTCTTTTCACAATACTAAAAACATTCAAATAAGGTTTCGGTTTTCTAAAACTGCGTTTTAATTTCCTAAAATCAAGTTCTAATTTTCTAAAACAAGCTTTTATTTCACCTAAAATAAGGACATAAAAAAAAGAGTAAGCCTTTCGACCTACTCTTTCTTATCTCTATCGAATGTATTTCTTAATTCGCATTAGGTGTTGCTGAGGGTTGAGCAGTTGGCATTGCAGGTGCTTTTTGCGCAGGCACGGTTGTCTTTATTGCATTAGGATCCAACTGTGTTCCTGTAGTGTTTTCTACTTCTGTTCTACCAGGTGTGAAAGCTGTTGCCACAAGACACAACACCAACATCACGCATGCCAATGTCCATGTTGCTTTTTCCAAAAAGTCTGCAGTCTTTCTAACTCCCATTACTTGATTTTGTGATGCAAAATTAGCAGCTAAGCCGCCTCCTTTTGAGTTTTGCACCAATACAACTATTGCCAACAATACGGCAACTACGATAATCAATACTGTTACAAATACAAACATTTCTTAATCTTATTTTTTGTGTGTTATTTATTCTGTTTCTAATTCGCTAATTCGAGATGCAAAGTAAACACTTTTTTTTGGATTATCAGCTAAAAGTTGACGATAAATTTGTAAAGCCTTCTCTTTGTTTCCTTGTTTTAGGTATATTTGAGCCATTGTTTCGGTTACGATTTTGAAGTCTGAGTTTGCCGATTTCTTAATGATATTTTCAATCGCTCCACTCTCCCAATTCTCATCAATTTCTCCTGCTTTGGGATTATCAATCTTCAAAAATCTCTTCCTAACCTCCTCTTTGGTAGGATTTTCTGACAGATCCGGTTCTCTGTAGCTATTTATTTCATCTAATATATTAGGTTTAGTTTCCGCAGAAACTTTTTCTTCTTGTTTTGTTTGTTCGAGTGCTTGCAATGGTTTCGCAATTGCTTCCGATGCTCTCAAAGGACGCTCCATAAAATCTTTCAAAGCAATCCTTTCTGCAACATAAGAAGCGGCCAAAAGCAAGTATTTATCTCGGTTTTGATTGTTCAAAACAGCCGAAAACTTCGCTGCATAAACATGAAGCACTGAAGAATAAGGATATTTTTCAATCAATCTTTCAACGTTTATAAGGTTCATCAAATCAATTTGCGACTCCCCTATTTCTAAAATGTCATTCAACTTTCTGTCCATGCAGATTCAACGGTATAAAATCGTGTTTGAACTAAAATATTTCTCTTTTTTGCTTTCCGTACAAGTTGCAAAGGTAGTAAAAAAACTTAGTTTTTGAAGTCATTATCAAGATAAAAATAGAATAAATTCAAAAAAAAGCACTTCAAGTGTTGCTTGTTCAAAAATTTGTCGTACCTTTGCACCTCAAAAAACAAACAAACAAGAGATGAAAAGAACATATCAACCTTCACGCAGAAAAAGAGTAAACAAGCACGGTTTCAGACAAAGAATGTCAACCGCAAATGGTAGAAGAGTTTTAGCCGCAAGAAGAGCTCACGGCAGACATAAACTTACCGTTTCAGACGAAAGATAGTTTACTGCTCTTTAATCGAGAGAACAAAAATCGAGAGATATTTGCGAGAAGCATTGAGGTTTTCCAATGCTTCTTTTTTTTGATTTTACAATTCAAACAATGAAGTTAAAGAAAACAAAAGCTAGATTATTGTTTGAGCAAGTTGAAATTCTCGAAGCAGCAGCAGAAGGAAATAGTATCGCAAAAGTGGACGACATGGTAGTGTTTGTCCCATTTGTTGTACCCGGAGATGTTGTTGATTTGGAGGTTTACCGCAAGAAAAAGAACTTTGCTCAAGCCAAAGCAATCAAATTCCACAAGTATTCTTCGCTCCGAGTGGAGCCAATGTGCGAACACTTCACACGTTGTGGAGGTTGCAAGTGGCAAACCATGAATTACGAAAGCCAAGTCTTTTACAAACAAAAACAAGTAAAAGACAATTTGGAACGCATCGCCCATTTGGACTGTTCCAACATGCTTTCGATATTACCATCAGAGAATCAAAAAGAATATCGTAACAAATTAGAATACACCTTTTCAACAAAGAGTTGGAAAGAAGTTTATGATAAAACAGTAGAAGACAAAGGTGCTTTTGGCTTTCATGTTCCTGGATTTTTCGATAAAGTATTGGAAATCGAATATTGCGGACTTCAAAAATCACCTTCAAATGAAATAAGAAACCATTTGAGAGAATACTGTCGCAATCGCCAACTACCGTTCTATGATATAAGAAATCACCAAGGCTTAATGAGAAACCTTATCATCAGAACAAGCAGCACTGGAGATTTAATGGTAGTTGTAGTTTTTGCAATGCAGAGTGAAGAAATTATTCCTTTGCTTGAGGAAATCAAAACGAAGTTTCCACAAATTACTTCTTTGATGTATTGCGTCAATGAAAAGTTTAACGACACCTTAGGCGACCAAGACATATTATTATATAGTGGAAAGGATCACATAGAGGAAGTAATGACATCTTTCGACGAACAAGGAAGTTTACGATTCAAAATAAGACCTAAAACATTCTACCAAACAAACTCTGCACAAGCTGAAAGACTTTATCACCAAGCAGCAGAATTTGCAGGCATAAGCAAAGATGACATCGTTTATGACCTATACACAGGCTGTGGAACGATAGCTAACTACGTTGCAAAGATGGCTAAAAAAGTTGTAGGCGTCGAATACGTAGAAGATGCCGTAGAAGACGCACGCTTAAACTCCGAGTTCAACAACATAAACAACACAGTATTTTACGCAGGTGATATGGCAAAGATACTAACCGAAGACTTCATAAAAGAAAACGGACAACCAGATGTCATAATCACCGATCCACCAAGAGCAGGTATGGCAGAGAGCGTGATAAATCAAATCTTAGAAACCAACGCTCGCAAGATTGTTTACATATCATGCAATCCTGCAACACAAGCAAGGGACTTAATGTTATTGACAACAAAATACGACATAGGCAGAATAAGACCTGTCGATATGTTCCCTCACACCCATCATGTGGAAAATATAGTTGAATTGATATTAAAATAAGACATAGTTATGGATTATAATTTCAGAGATACAGAGTCAAAGTGGCAACAATACTGGGCAAAGAACAAAACCTACAAAGTAGAGATTGACACAAACAAGCCTAAATATTATGTATTAGACATGTTCCCTTATCCCTCAGGAGCGGGACTTCACGTAGGACACCCATTGGGATACATAGCCTCAGACATCTTTTCGAGATACAAACGCTTGCAAGGGTTTAACGTACTTCACCCTATGGGATACGACTCTTACGGTTTACCTGCAGAGCAATACGCAATCCAAACAGGGCAACACCCAGCCATCACAACAGAACAAAACATCAACAGATACAGACAACAACTTGACATA
>RHMF01001125.1_pt1 | contig 13728 bp, 16 predicted proteins | sample 5365151 | NCBI WGS metagenome assembly RHMF01 (sample SAMN10266501, study PRJNA497801) | feces metagenome | isolation source: feces | host: Bos taurus | place: China: Prairie of Fairy Mountain | collected 2017-08-14 | reverse complement strand
TGGCCGCTTTCGACGTGAAGGTGCATCCCATGCGTCAACTCACCCTGAATGCCGGCGTGGACTACCGCGGCGGCCGCAAGATGCTGGCGCAGCCTCTTGCCGATGTGTTTGAATTCTGGAAAATGGATGATGTGGTCGACCTGCACTTGGGCGCCAGTTACCGTTTCGACAAGACCCTCACCGTGTGGGCCCAGGCGGGCAACCTGCTCAACCGCCGCTACGATGTGCTCACCGGCATGGGCGCGCAGCGTTTCAACGTGATGGCCGGTGTGGGTGTTACCTTCTGACACCGCGGCACATACCCATATACAATAAATCCCCGGGAGCCAGGCTCTCGGGGATTTTGTTAGCGGTGCGTACGTGACTCGAACACGCGACCTCCTGCGTGACAGGCAGGCATTCTAACCAACTGAACTAACGCACCAGTTGCAAAAGCGGTGCAAAGATACTGCAAAGAAATGTCACCATGCAAATTTTTCTCCAATTTTTTTCAAAAAAATCCCACATAAAGCGAATTATCCGTTGCCGGATAGTTTCTGAGATGCGTGAGCAGTGCACTGAAAACAGTTGTAAGTCAATTCATTATGCTGTTCTATGGAATGCCGCTGTGTGGTTTTGCAGTACCCTTGCCTTCCAGTCCCGTTCAGCCGGGGGTTATTCGTCTTCGCGGGGTAGGCGGGAAATGCGGATGAGTTCCAGCCGTGCCGCCGACTTGCGCAGGATGGTGAAGCGGTAGGGCGGGCAATCGAATTGCTGGTTTTCGGCGGGGATTTCCTCCTGCCGGGTGATGATGTATCCGGCGAGTGTCTGATAGTCATCGCTCTCAGGCAGGTCAAGGTGGAACTGCTCGTTGATTTCCTCTATCTCCATGCGTCCGCTGAACTCAAAGGTGTTTTCATCTATTTGTTTGGCCACCAAGTGCTTCCGGTCATGTTCGTCCTCTATCTCGCCAAAGATTTCCTCCACAAGGTCCTCCAGCGTCACCATGCCGGCCGTGGTGCCGAACTCGTCGAGCACGATGGCCATGGAGCGTTTGCCGTCGAGCAGTTGCTGCATCATTTTGCGGGCCAGCAGTGTTTCGGGGGCGAATACCACGGGTTTGATGCGGGTTTTCCAGTCCACGTCGGTCACAAAGAGTTCGCTCACTTGTATGAAGCCTATCACCTCGTCGATGGTTTCGCGGTAGACCACGATTTTCGACAGGCCTGAGCGGGTGAAGAGCTGCACCAGGTCGTCGCGCGAAGTCTCGCCCACCTCCACGGCCACTATCTCGTTGCGCGGCACCATGCAGTCACGCAGCAGGGTGTCGCTGAAGTCGAGCGCGTTTTCAAAGAGTTTCACCTCATGTTCCACTTCTTTGTTCTCATCCTCCTGCTGGTCGATGGCCTCTTGCAGGTAGGTATCGAGCTCGCCTATGCTGAGCGTGGTCATGTTCTGCTTGTCGAGACGTATGCCCAGCAGGCGCATGAGTGCCGCCGACAGCCACTCGGAGAAGCGCGACACGGGATAGAGCAGGTAATACACCGTGATGAGGGGCAGCGAGAGCATGCGCAGCGATGAGTTGGGATTGATGCGGAAAAGGGTCTTGGGCAGGAATTCGCCCAGCAGCAGCAGGATGAGCGTGGCGATGATAGTCTGCACCAGCAGTAGCAGCGCGGGATTGTCGCCAATCCATTGTTCAAGCGGTTTGGTGAGCAGCACGGCGATGGCGATGTCATACACCACATTGACGATGTTGTTGCCGATGAGCAGCGTGCTGATGAAGCGGTCGCTGTGGTCGTAGAACACGTTGAGGATGCGGTTGATGATACCGCCGCGTGCTATGTCGATTTCGGCTCGCACACGGTTAGACGACACAAAGGCCATCTCGATGCCCGAGAAAAACCCTGAGCACACCAGTGAAACCAGAGTGATGATAAGTGCGTATTCGGTAGGTATTTTCATGCGGTGAAGTGCAGGTTAGTGAAGGGGTAGCTGGGTATCGCTCATGGGGAAGATGGCTTCCACCTGGCGCAGGGTGTAGGTGGTGAGTTTCTCGTTGCTTTCATAGCCGTGGCCCTCTATCACCTTGCCCTCGCTCTCAACGTGGATAAACGCATCGCTGTAGAGTTTGTGTGTGCCCTGGTCCCAGTTCATTTCGTCGGTTTGGATGACGCGGCCGTTGGCGCCGGTGATGTTGACCATGCCCACCAGGTGCCACAGTTGCTTGAGCTTGTCGTAGTAGGCCGAGTCGCACTCCAGCGTGGTGACCACTTTGAAGTCGTTGTCGAGTTCTTCGGCTTTCACGCCCTCGGGGAAGACCCAGTGGGGATTCTTTGACTCCTCAAACATTTTCCACAGTTTGGTGGTGATGCGGTAGCGCGTGTGGCCCGAGTCGCTGATGACCGTGGTGATGTCGTGGGATACCATGGTGGGCACTTGCTCGGGATTGGTGGCATGGCTCACCGTGGGTGTCTCCTCCTGATGGCAGCCTGCAATGATGAGCACCAGCGCCAGTATCAGCATTATGTCGCGCAGCAGTTTCACACCGTGGGGTTATCGGATGCGGCTCTTCCAGAACCACAGTTCGTTGAAGTTGACGCTCAGCGTGATGTTGAAGTAGTTTTCGGTGATGAGCGGGTTGGGCGTGGTGTAGCGGTGTTTCCACTCAAAGCCCAGGTTGACGGTGGTCTTGCCGTTGGGCACGGGGAGTCCTATGCCGGCGGTGAGTCCGTAGTCTTTCACATCGTTGCCGGTGACGCTGATGTAGTCATGGTCCACAAAGGCGCCCACGCGAAACGCCATGGCACCCACGTAACTGCCGCGGCGGTTGGGGGTGTATTGGAATCCGGCTGCGAGTTTCCAGCGGTCGTTGAGTTGGGTGTTGGCCGCCTCAAAGCCCTCCAGATACTGATACTTGGCTTTGCTCCAGTCCTGATAGGTGAAATCGAGTTCGCCGGTGAACTTGCGGTTGTAGGTGTAACTCAGGCCCACGCCCATGCTGTTGGCCTGCTCAAACTTGCCCTTGAGGGATGTGTAGCCCACGGTGTCGGGCTGAGAGTCCTGTGTGTCGGCCGAAGTGCCCCAGGTGTGGCCGTGGAACGACTTGCGGGGTTGGTAGGAAAGACCGAGCACGAAGCGGTGCTTGGCACCGATGGCCCAGGCATATTGTAGGCCCAACTGCAGGTTCCAGTCACGCACTTCCATCACACGGCTGAAGTGAGTGTTGGACTCTGAAGCCACGAGCACCTGCCGGTTGGTGGTGCCGAACAGATAAGAAATATTGGCGCCCAGGCTGAGCCCCTTGAAGAGTTCATAGCCGGCACCCAGGTACAACTGGTTGATGCTGCCGTTGCCGGCCTGTGACTCTGTGCCGTTGTCGATGGAGCCGCCGAAACTGTAGCCCACCGAGGCATAGGGCACGATTCCGAATGAGCCGCCCAGGTGGTTGGTGATGCGGAACTGCGCGGTGAGATAGTCGAGTCCGCCGCCGAAGTTATAGCCGTGCTTGCCGTTTTCTTTCGACCACAGGTTGGTGAAATCCACGCCCACGTCCCACAGGAAGGTGAGCGAGTCCACTTGCGAGTAACTGGCGGGGTTCATCACGTTGATGGCGCGTCCGTTTTGCATGGCGTAACCCACACCGCCCATCGAGCGCTGGATGCCCGAGGCGTTGTCGGTGAGTTGTCCGTAGCCTATCTTGGAGTAGGGGCTGGTCACCACCTGCGCCTGCGCGAGCAGTGCGGCGAGGGCCAGTGAAAGTGACAGGATGATGGGTCTATGCTTCATGTGATTCGTTGTATAAGTAGATACGGTTCATTCCCTCGGCCGAAAGATTTTCCAGATAGATGATGTCGCCCTTGAGTTCGTTGCGCAGGTATTTGCCGTCGCCGCCGGTGAGGAACACCATCAGATTGGGGTGCGACAGGCGCACATCGGCGACGTAACTGCGTATTTCGCCCAGCAGTCCCAGCACCACGCCGCTGCGTATGGCAGTGGTGGTGTCGTAGCCCACCACGGGCACGGGGCCTTGCGTGTCGACCATCGGCAGACGGCCGGTGTGCTCGTGCAATGCCTTGAAGCGCAGTTGCATGCCGGGTGCGATGTTACCGCCCACAAACCGCCCTGAGGCGGTCACCAGGTCGTAGGTGATGGCGGTGCCGGCATCGATAATCAGGCAGTCGCTGCCCGGCGACAGTCGTTGCATGGTGGTCCAGGCCCCGACGGCGGTGGCGATACGGTCGCGTCCCAGGGTGTCGGGGGTGAGGTAGCCTATCTTGATGGGCAGGGGTATGTCGTGGGTCACGCGCAGTATGCGCTGGCAGCGGCGTGCGATGAGTTTCTCGATGCTGTCATCGTTTTTGGCGCTGCTGCACAATGTCACCGAGTCGGGCTTGTAGGAACTGAACATACGGTCGAGCAGGCGTGAGTTGCGCCGGTCAAACCGATTGGTGGCAACGAGTTGGTGGCCGATGAAGAAGGCCACTTTTATTGACGAATTGCCGTTGTCGATGGTTAGGTTTCCTTTCATATATGCTGAATGAACGATGGAATGTTATTTTTTCTTTTTCGGTTTCTTGTCGTGCCGCTGTGTCTTTTCTTTGGCGGTGAGGTGCTCAATCATCCACGAGGAATAGATTTGCAGCACGGCGCCCGCCAGCAGGAAGGGAATCCAATTCACAGGCCGCGGGTCGTAGAAGAGCAACGCTCCCGACAGGCAGTAGAGCAGCGCCGACACCACGGCGATGCGGCGCAGGCGTGTCAGGCGCACGGTGGGTTCGGTGCGCAACTGCAGCAGTTGTGCCAGCAGGGCCAGCAAGGCTCCGCCGCAGAAAATCCAGCGCGTCCACGGCCAGTGCACGTTGAGCAGTGGCAGCAGCGCTCCGGTGGCCAGGATGAGCAATCCCAGCAGGAGCAGTGTGCTCGACAGAGTGGTTTTGGTGTCCTGGGTCATGGGATGTCGGTTTGGAACACTTCTTCGTTGATGCGCTTCATGCCGTACTGCTCTCGTGAAATCTTCTCGAGGGTCTCGCGGTCGGTGTTGAGTTCGCGTGTCTTGGCTTCGTAGATGGCGGCGGTGTCTTCATTGGCCTTGATTTCCTCCTTGAGTTCGTTGATTTGTGTCTTGTAGCGGTTGATGCGCATATAGTTGTTATCGCCGAAGAAAAGGAGCGACACAATGAATCCGACGAAAATCACCAATGGCAGGTTGAGCCATCGGGGTATCCATTTGGGCCGTTTCCATGTGGAAGGTTTCAGGATATTCATTGTTTCTTGCAGTAGTCTGTTTTAATTAAGCGGTGAAATTACGCAAAAATTTTGACATAACGCGCCAATTAATGATTATTTAACTTATCGAGCAGATGCGGGCGCAGTTTCCGGGTGCGGTCCAGGGCCTGCTGCATCTTCCATTCGGCGATTTTGGCCTCGTGGCCGCTGAGCAGGATGTCGGGCACGCGCCAGCCGTTGAACTCGGCGGGGCGTGTATAGACGGGTGCCTCGAGCAGACCGTCTTGGAACGAGTCGCTCAGTGCGCTTTGCTCGTCGCCGATGGCGCCGGGCAGCAGCCGCACCACGGCATCGGCGATGACGGCCGCGGGGAGTTCGCCGCCGGTGAGCACGTAGTCGCCGATGGAAATTTCGCGGGTAATGAGGTGCTCGCGTATGCGGAAGTCCACACCCTTGTAGTGGCCGCACAGTATCATCAGGTTCTCGGCCAGCGACAGGGTGTTGGCAAGCGGTTGCGACAGTTGTTCGCCGTCGGGCGAGGTGAAGATGACCTCGTCGTAATGGCGCTGGCTGTGCAACTCCTGCATGCACCGCCACACGGGCTCGATTTGCATCACCATGCCGGCCTCGCCGCCAAAGGGGTAGTCGTCCACCTTGCGGTGCCTGCGGGTGGACCAGTCGCGCAGGTTGTGCACCACGATTTCCACCAGCCCGGCGTCCTGGGCGCGTTGCAGGATGGAGCAGTGCAGAGGCGATTGCAGGGCCTCGGGCATGACGGTGAGTATGTCAATTCTCATGGGCTGTACTTGTTTAGAGAGTGCAAAGTTACGGCGTAAATTTCAAACGGCAAAGCGTGTGCCCCATCAAAAAGTACGTACGCGCGCGACAAACAAGACACTACCGCCGCGGGGCGCGGTAGAGGACGAAGTGGTCGTCGTGCCACACCTCGGTGTATTGATTGCGCCGGAGGTAGGTGCACAGCGCGTTGAGTTTGTCCTGCTGCCGGAATTTGTCGGGATGCGGGTAACGGGTCAGGTAGTTCGGGTTGGGCTCGCTCCAGGTGTCGCCCAAGGTGTCGAACTTCTGCCGCAGTACGGGCGGACGGGAGGCGTCGAGCAGGGCAAGGCGCTCGACCAGCATCCGGGTGCTCAGCAATTCGGGCCACGAGCAGCCCATGGCGGGACGTGTGGCGGTGAGATGGTTCATCATGGGGATGCTGCCGAAGCACAGCAGGGTGTCGCCCGGCGCGACCTGTCTCTGCAGCCCCTCCAGCGCATGGTTAACCACGCTGGCGCGGGCGGGCTCGGTGAGCACGCCGCGCAGGTGCGGGCTGGCCACGGTGGCCGTTTTGTTCCACAGCGGTGTGCCGTCAAAGTAGGCGCCGCGCGTAACGGTGCGGCAGGCGCCTGTCAGCAGGAGCGCCACGGCCAGCCAGACCCATCCCGGCCGACGCCACAGACGTGCGGCCACTGGTGCCGCCCACAGGGCGATGATGGCGCCGTTGTTGGTGGCGCCGTCGCTGCCCAGCGGAAACACCAGCAGCATGGCCAACGCCAGCCATGCCGCCACGCGCAGCGAGGGGTTGCCGCGTGCTATCGTCCAGGCGCATCCCGCCAAGCACATCACCCACAGCGGTTGCAGCATGGGCTGCCGCAGCATTATCCATACCGCCGCCGCAGCGGCGGCCGCTGTCACGGCAATGTGCAGCCAGCGCCAGGGTGTGCGCCGTGCTCCCGCCACGGCCAGCAGCAGGACGGCGAATTTGGCGGCGGTGCCCAGGCATCGTGCGTAGAAAATCAGTGGTGCCGTCAGCAAAGCCGAGGCATTGTGCGACGCAACGCCCGCGCTGCCGCTGGCTATGTCCAGCAATGTGCGCAGGTGGCCGGTGAAGATGTGCAGGTGCCCCAGCAGCGCCATCAGTGCCAGCACCGCCGCCACCCCGGCCGCGGCGCCGGCCGCCATGGCTGCGCATTGCCGCCAGGTGACCCGCCACGGTGCCGCCACATAGAGGCGTGCCAGAAGCGGTGCCGCCACAAGGGAGAGCGCCAGCACATTGGGGATGCGTGAAAACACGTTCACCCCCAGCAGCATTCCCGCCAGAGCCAGCGGAGCCAGACGGCGGTGCAGCAGTCCGCGCAGCATCAGTGCCAGCGCGGGGGCGTAGAGTGCCAGCGTGAGCAGGTCATTGTTGAAGGTGTAGGGCAACTGCCCCAGCGACGCCACCATCATCGCCATTCCCAGCGTGAGCGTGCCCACGGGCAGCAAGGGCCGCAGCGCGCGCCAAGTGATGATGATGGAAAACATCACCGCGGCCAGTCCGGCCAGCCGCATCCACAGCAGTCCGCCGCTTGGCCACAGGGCTTGGACCGCACCGCCCGCCACGCCGCTCAGGTAATACATGAAGTTGTACTCCACCGAGGCGGGTGCCGAGAAGATGTGGTCGTAGAAGGTGAGGTAGAATCCCGTGTCGCACAGGTCGAGGCCGAACATCACGCCGGGCAGTTGCCACAGTGTCAGCAGCAATAGCACGACGGTCGCCGCCCGTTGCGGGTGGCGGCGCACGGCATGCAAGGTGTGGCTCGGCGTGGTCATGTCGTCATGATTGTGTGGCAAAGTTACAACATTCACCGCAATGACGCAAATCACCGCGCCTCACACAAAGAGTTGCTTGAGCACCTGCGGCGAGCGCAAGGTGCCCAGGCTGCTGTTGTGCAGTTGGAAGTAGGTCAGGGTGGTGTCGAGCACTTGGTCGCGCTGCTGGCGTGAGAAGCGGAAGTGCCCCATGTTGCTGAAGGTGATGCGTGCCAGCAGGGCGATGACGCGTGCCTGTTCAGGCCGCAGATGCCGGTGACCCGGCACCGGGCCGGGGCGGAACACGCCGTCGTTCATGTCAAACCAGTATCCGCTGCGGTAGGACCCCACATCGGGCTCGATGCCCAGAAAGGCGCCCAGGTGGTAGAGGAAACAGATGTGGAAGTTGGCCACATTGTCGGACAGTTGCTCCAGCAGCATCACCGCCTGCTCGATGTAGCGGTAGAGCGGCGGGTTGCTCTCCTGCTCCTGAATCACATGGGTGAGCACCTCGCTCACGAAGAGCGCGATGGCGTTTTTCACCGGGTCGCTGTAGATGCTCATCAGCGGATAGGTGCGTCGCAGGTCGCGCAGGGAGGCCAGCTCGCGGGCGGGACGTGTGCTCACCACGCACTCGATGAGCGACAGCGGCATCAGCATGGCGGCCCGCTGGCGGGCGCTCCGTGTGGCTCCTTGCGGCACGGCAAACGCCATAAGCCCGTGCCGGTCGGTATAGACGTGCACGATGTTGTGGCGGTCGCTGTAGCGTATGGTGTTGAGCACGATGCCCTGCACGGTTTCTTGCATAACGGTGTGATTCAGACCGCTAATTTAATGATTTCGCCGCGATTTTCCCTCATTTTTCACAAAAAACAAGGTAAAAAAGTGTTTTTGGCGAAATAAATTTTGTCAGATTGAAAAACAGTGCTAACTTTGCAGTCGCTTTTCTGAAAAATGAACGGCACGGCCCATTCGTCTATCGGCTAGGACGCAAGATTTTCATTCTTGAAAGAGCAGTTCGATTCTGCTATGGGCTACAATTATCAATAAAATTTTAAAGATTTTTTTATACATTATGGCTAACCATAAATCAGCACTTAAAAGAATTCGTCAAACGAAATCGCGCAACCTTCGCAACCGTTATTACGCCAAGACCATGCGCAACGCCGTGCGCAAACTCCGCGCCATGACCGACGCCACCGAGGCTGCCGAGAAGTACCAGAAAGTCACCTCTATGCTTGATAAGCTGTCGAGCAGGAACGTGATTTCCAAGAACAAGGCTTCCAACCTGAAGTCGAAACTCGCCCAGCACATCAACAAGCTGAGCGCTGCTCAGGCCGCCAAGGCCTAAGCAATTCCCCGCCAGGGGTGCACGGCCCATTCGTCTATCGGCTAGGACGCAAGATTTTCATTCTTGAAAGAGCAGTTCGATTCTGCTATGGGCTACCGTGAAGCGTTAAGTAAATCTTAACGCTTTTTGTGCGTGCGGGCTGCCCGTTGCCCGCTGTTTTTGCCTGTAAAGGCCAAGGAGGCGAAAGCGCCTGCCGTGTGTTCCGCCTGCCGTCCGGAGGGGGGGGGATTGGCACGGGATTTGCAAGGATAAGAACGGGTGGCTTTGTGGAATGGGACGTCCGCCACACGCCGCCCGCGACCAAACTATAACAAAACATTCACAATTATGTCGTGCATCAGAGTATTATTATCGATTATCTTCCCGCCGCTGGCTGTAGTGGACCGGGGCTGCGGCTCGTTCCTTATTGTGTTTATCCTCACGTGCCTGGGCTGGGTGCCTGGCGTGATCGCCGCACTGGTGATACTCAATAAACAGGAATAAATCAGTGTGTGTTTTTTTAGTCAATCGAATATTCTCAGGGCCGCAAGTGCTGAAAATCATGGTTGCTGACCCACAATCGCACATTCTTCATCGGTAGGTCATGAAAATTTTATTACCTTTGCGGATGATATGAAAGGATTCATGAAACTGCTGGTGCGCTTTGTGCCACCTTATAAGAAGCAACTGGCGCTCAACATCGTGTTCAACGTGCTGGCGGCCTTGCTTACGCTGTTCTCGTTTGCGCTGATTATCCCCATTCTGGAGATGCTGTTCGGCATCAACACCACCACCTACGACTTTATGCCGTGGGACGGCGGCAAGTTGGACAAGGTGGTGGTCAACAACTTCTACTACTACGTGCAGAGCATCATCGGGCGCTACGGGCAGTCGGTGGCGCTGGCGGCGATAGCGGCCGCCATGGTGGTGATGACCGCGCTCAAGACGGCCAGCATCTATCTGAGCGCCTATTTCATGATACCCATCCGCACCGGTGTGGTGCGCGACCTGCGCAACAGCATGTACCGGAAAATCACCTCGCTGCCCATAGGTTTCTTCAGCAACGAGCGCAAGGGCGACGTGATGGCCCGCATGAGCGGTGACGTGACCGAGGTGGAAAACAGCATCATGTCGTCGCTCAACATGCTCTTCAAGAACCCCATCATGATTATCGCCTGCCTGGTGATGATGATTGTGGTGAGTTGGCAACTCACGGTGTTTGTGCTGCTGCTGTTGCCTGTGGTGGGATGGATAATGGGCACCGTGGGCAAGCGACTGAAACGGGTGTCGCTCGAGGGGCAGAACCAGTGGGGCGTGCTGCTGAGCAATATAGAGGAGACAATAGGCGGCCTGCGCATTATCAAGGCCTTCAACGCAGAGCAGAAGGTGCGCCGCCGCTTCAGCGAGCAAAACGAACTGTACCGCGACATCAACAACCGCATCAACCGGCGCCATGAGCTGGCGCATCCCATGAGCGAGTTTCTGGGCACGCTGGCCATTTGCGTGGTGCTGTGGTTTGGCGGCACCCTCATTCTGAGCGGCAACAGCACCATCACGGCGCCCAAGTTCATTTATTATATGGTGATATTCTACAGTATCATCAACCCCGCCAAGGAATTGAGCAAGGCGGCCTATTCGATACAGCGCGGACGGGCCTCGCTGGAGCGCATTGACAAAATATTACTGGCCGACAATCCCATTTGTGACCCTGAGCAGCCCGTGCCGCTCACCGGCATTGAACAGGGCATCGCCTACCGCGGCGTGACCTTCGGCTATACCGACGACACACCCGTGCTGCACGAAGTGTCATTGGAAATCCCGCGCGGGCAAACGGTGGCGTTGGTGGGGCAAAGCGGCTCTGGAAAAACCACGCTGGCCGACCTGCTGCCCCGTTTTTACGACGTGCAGCAGGGCAGCATCACCATCGACGGGACGGATATCCGGCAGATGCGCGTGGCCGACCTGCGGGCCCTTATGGGCAATGTGAACCAGGAGGCCATCCTCTTTAACGACAGTTTCTACAACAACATCACCTTCGGTGTGGCCAGCGCCACGCGCGAGCAGGTGGAGGAGGCGGCGCGCATCGCCAATGCCTATGATTTCATCATGGAGACCGAGCAGGGCTTTGACACCAACATCGGCGACCGCGGCTGCAAACTGAGCGGCGGCCAGCGTCAGCGCATCAGCATTGCGCGTGCCATTCTCAAGAATCCGCCTGTGCTTATCCTCGACGAGGCCACATCGGCTCTCGACACCGAAAGCGAACATCTCGTGCAGGAGGCCCTCGACCACCTGATGCGGGGCCGCACCACGCTGGTGATAGCCCACCGGCTGAGCACCATCAAAAACGCCGACCTTATCTGTGTGATGCAGGACGGCCGCATCGTGGAACGCGGCACCCATGCCGAGCTTATCGCCCGTGAGGGTGTGTACAAGCATTTGGTGGATATGCAGGAACTCTGACGCCGGCAGCCGCCATCGAGGGGGGCGTCATTGGCGGCGGAGCTCGGTGGGTGTTTTGCCGAGCACACGCGTCACATAGCGGCTGAAATAGGACATTGAAGAAAAGTTGAAGCGGTCGGCGATGTCGGTCAGCGTGAGCGTGCCGTCTTTGAGCAATTGGTTGATTTCGCTGGCGGTGAAAAGATTTATCCAGTAGGTGGCCGGATGGGTGGATACCCGCCGCGACACCTGCGTGAGGTAATTGTCGGCTACCGCCAGTTGCGACGCATAGTGGTGCAGGTCGCGGTGCTCGCGGTAGTCACCGCGGCGCAGCATGTTGACAAACCCCGCCATCAACCTTTCGGCCCGTGCCGAGAGGTGCCGTTGCTCCAGTCGGCGCATAATCATGTCGTGCAAGTTGTAGATGTGTACCTCGAGCAGACTCTGGACCATGTTGCGACGTGGTGGTTGGTGAGCAGGACACGGCGGTGCAGCATACTGATGTCTTCCAGGCAGAGCCGGCGGTCGTCGTCGCTGAGTGGAATCACAGGGTCGAGAAGGAGAAAGGGCATCGCCACCACGTTGAAGCCGTTGTCGGCCAAAGAGGACGCCGGCGAATCTTTGGAAAGCAAAATGATGGTAACGTTCAAATCGTGGCTGGGCGCAAACTCGTCGGCGAGGGCGGGGTCGATGAAAATGACATAGTTGTGGGGGGTGGCCTCAAGCCGTTTCCCGTTCATTCTGAACTGGATACGTCCTGTGTGGCAGAACACGTGCGTGATGTGGTCGTCGGCGTCGCCCGAAAGCAGGACGTTGACATCGTGGGTGATAATGAAATCTTCGGCCGAAAACAGTTGCATGACGCAAAAATAAGCAAAATCTTTGAAAAGTGAAAATCTGCAGTCGAATTTTGTAACGCCTGCCCGCCAAAACACTCGTAATTTTGCTGCCGGAAACAACAACAGTTTTAAATATAATAAAGCAACATGAAGAAAGTATTGTTAATATTAGCTCTCGCCCTGACCTGCGGCACCTTTGCCGCAAGTTGCGCCGAGCCCATTGAATCGAAAATGAAAACCGTGGACACAAGCCTTAGTCTCAATGTAAATGTCAACGGCACGGCCTTCACCGCCACCCTCGTGGACAACGCAGCCACGCAGGAACTGGTGCAGCACCTGCCGCTCACGCTCACCATGAGCGAGCTCCATGGCAACGAAAAGTACAACTACCTGGACTTCACGCTGCCTACCTCTCCCTACAACCCCGGCACCATCAACGCCGGCGATATCATGCTGTGGGGCAGCGACTGCCTGGTCGTGTTTTACGAAACATTCACCACTTCCTACAGTTACACCCGCATCGGTAGGATTGACAATCCCGAAGGCTTGGCCGAGGCCGCCGGCACCGGCAGCGCCACGGTGACTTTCACACGCTCGGCCAGTCCCACGGCCATCGACCGGCTGCGCAACGATGCGCCCGCTGCGACTACTGTGTGCAACCTGCAGGGTGTGGTGATGGGGGATAATCTGGAGAGCCTGCCCGCCGGCATCTATATCGTTAACGGAAAGAAAATCATGAAGAGATGAAGAAAGTGCTTGTGATAGCGGGAAGTCCCCGCAAGAACGGTAATTCCGACCTGCTCTCTGCACAGTTCGGCCGCGGCGCCGAAGAGGCCGGCCACCAGGTGGAGACCATCTGTGTGCGTGACCTGAATCTGAACTACTGCATCGGCTGCCTGGCATGCCAGAAAACCCGCCGCTGCATTCACAAGGATGCCATGAACGACCTGCTCCCGAAGTTGATGGAGGCCGATGTCATCTGCTTCTCATCACCCGTTTACTACTACAGTGTGTGGACAGATGAAAGTGTTCCTCGACCGCTGCAATCCGCTTTTCGAGCAGATGAAGAACAAGGATTTCTACTACATGGTGACCGCCATGGACACGGAACGCCCCAACCTGGAAATCGTGATGGACACCTTCCACGGCTTCGCTATGTGCTTTGACGACATCCGCGAGAAGGGACGCGTGTATGGCGGCGGCGCCGACAAAAAAGGAGACATCACCTCGCTGCCGGCTTATGAAGAGGCCTACGAAATGGGCAAACAAATTTAAACCAACAATGAAGAGACAACTGGCAATCTTCGGCCTGGCGTTGCTCCTGGGGGGCAGCGGCCT
>RHMF01000838.1_pt1 | contig 13731 bp, 12 predicted proteins | sample 5365151 | NCBI WGS metagenome assembly RHMF01 (sample SAMN10266501, study PRJNA497801) | feces metagenome | isolation source: feces | host: Bos taurus | place: China: Prairie of Fairy Mountain | collected 2017-08-14 | reverse complement strand
TTTAATTTTCTAAAACGAAGAAAGAAAAAATTAAAACGCCGTTTCGTTAAACTGAAATCAAGAATTCTATTTTTGTGAATTAGAAATGGATTTCTTAACTTTGCAGAAAATTCGTTCGATTCAAAGGATTGACATAATCGAAACGCAAAAAACAATCAATTGATATGGAGAATAAGACTAAGGAAAACAGAAAACATATAGGCTTTTTCGGAAGATGTAATGTCGGAAAGAGCAGTCTGATAAATGCTTTGACGAATCAAGAAATCTCAATAGTGTCTGCACAAAGTGGAACGACGACTGATGTTGTTAAAAAGAGCATTGAACTGTATGGAGTTGGTGCAGTGGTACTCTTAGACACCGCAGGACTTGACGATAATACCGTTTTGGGAGAACAGAGAGTGAAAAGCAGTAAGCATGCCTTGACTTTGGTCGATGCGGCTGTGCTTGTGATAAGCGAAAACAAAGTAGGGAATATTGAAAAAGACTTTTTGGAACAATGTAAATCTCTTTCCGTTCCTTGCATTGTTGTTTACAATAAACAAGATGTGGAAAAGGCTACTGAACAAACCAAGAAACAAGTTGCCGAATTGACAAATAGTCAGCTTCTTGTTTTGGAAGATCATTCTAAGGAACAGATGTTGCAAATTTCAAGCAAATTAAAAGATGTTCTTTCTTCATTTGAAGTTGAGAAGCGCACAGTTCTGCAAGGCATAGTGAAGCCTTTGGATATTGTTGTCTTGGTTGCACCGATAGATTCTTCGGCTCCGGAAGGTAGATTGATACTTCCGCAAGTTCAAACGATAAGAGATGCTTTGGATAAGTCGTGTGTTTGTATCGTTGTAAAGGAAACCGAATTGGAATGCTTGTTAAAAGAAAAGGGAATCAAACCTGATTTGATTGTTACCGATTCTCAGGTCTTTGGTTTTGTGAGTAAGATTGTTCCAAACGAAATTCCATTGACGAGTTTTTCGGTTTTATTATCCAGAATGAAAGGAGCGTTTGAACAATATTTGAAAGGCACACCATATCTTGACAAATTGAAAGACGGAGACAAAGTCTTGATGTTGGAAAGCTGTACACATCAGCCGACATGTGAGGATATTGGCAGAGTGAAACTTCCTATGATGATACGCAAATACACAGGCAAAGATATAAAATGTGAAGCTGTGAGTGGTTTGACAAAAATTGAAACTCCACTTTCGGAATATGCAATGATTATTCAATGTGGTGGTTGTGTTGCAACGGCAAAACAAATTCATTCAAGGCTGCAACCGGCTTTGGATATGGGAATAGCCGTTAGCAATTATGGCTTAGCGATAGCCTATATGAATGGTATCTTCAATAGAGTTACCGCAATATTCAAATAAGATTAAAATAAATTTTGTCATCTTAAAGAAAAGATGTAACTTTGAACGTTTTTAGAAAAACCATTGTTAAGATGAAAAAAAGCATATTACTTGTTTTGGTGAGTGTTATTTGTCTTTGCTCTTGTAATAAGGTGCTTTACACTCATTATGATTACGATGAAACGGTATATTTCTTTGCAAAGGTAGATAAAGAGTTGGAAAGCAAAGATGTAAAGAAGCTTGTGAAATCGTATGAGAAAATTGTGAAAAATCCAAAAGGAGAAAACAATGTACCACCTCCGGGTTCGTATGCAGACTATGCTTATTTGAAATATCTTCAAGGAGAATTGGAAGAAGCAAGACAATACTTCCAAAAAGAGTATGTTACATATCCGGAAAGCAAAACTTATATTGAATCTGTAATGCAAAAATTGGGCTTATGAGAAAAGGTTTATTGTTTTTGTTATTATGCGTAATCCTTTCTTCAGGAACAGGCTACGCTCAAATAGAAGAAATACTTAGACAACAAGATACAAGTGTAACTATATTGGATAAAAAAGCTCAGAAGAAATTAAAAAGAGAGCTTGAAAAGAAACAAGAATCCAATGAAGAGAAAAAGGATAATTTCATAATCAGAACTTGGCATAAGATTGTTCCAAAGAAAGTTGAGCGTGATATTTCTTACAATCTGATGTACAAAGAAAAACCTAAAACCATTATGGTTATGTATCCTTGGAACAGAAGCAAGGAAAAGAATGCCGATGAGATGTTCTACGTTGCTATCTGTAAGGAACTCGTTACCAAAGGTTACTATGTGTTGCCTGCAATGACAACTTTGTGTGATTATAAGGCGGATACTGCTTTCAATTCAAGATATTGCAAGAAAGAAGACGCAAAACAATATCTCAAATCTCACGGAGTAGATGCTGTTTTGTACGTTACAATTTACACAGTTAAGAAAGAATGGTGGACAACCAACGTAAATATGAATGCACAATATGATTTGGTTTCCACAAAAACAGGAGATGTATTATTCTCTCGTCATGCTGATTTCAATTATGACTCTCAGATGCCTACGAAATCAAAAGGTGAGCAAGGCTTGATTGATGACAAAAAAGAAAGTCATTATTTGGGAATCAGCCAACAAATGCAACGCTATGCCTTTCTTGACCTTCCGATAGGACCATATCACAGAGACTATCTTTTAGACCAAAAGAAGTTCTCTCATAAGAAAGATATGAAATACAAGGTCAATGTAAAACCAAGCTAATATGGCTAAGGACAAAACTGCTTTCTTTTGTCGAGAATGCGGAGCTAAGTCTGCGGTTTGGATTGGGCGATGTCCTCAGTGCGGAGCTTGGAATACATACGAGCAAGAGGTGATTCACCGCAGCAATGGTAAGGATTACAAAACCCTTACCGGCTCTAAGTCTGTTACAATGTTGATGAGCAATATCGAATGCTCAAGTGAACAGCGTATAGACTTGAAAGACGAGGAGTTGAATAGAGTTTTAGGTGGTGGATTGGTTCTTGGCAGTCTTGTCTTGATAGGAGGGGAGCCCGGAATAGGGAAAAGTACCCTTCTTTTGCAAGTTGCACTAAATTGTAAGGATAAAAGGGTGCTTTATATCAGCGGAGAAGAAAGTGCAAGTCAAATAAAGATGAGAGCCGAACGCATAAACAAAGGCGGGGGTAATTGTTATGTTCTTACAGAAACTTGTGTTGAAGAGGTGATTGAAAGAGCCGATGAGGTTAAACCCCAAATCATTATCATAGATTCAATTCAAACGATGACAACAAGCTGTATTGATTCCTCTGCAGGCAGTATCTCGCAAATAAGAGAAAGTGCTGCACGTTTGGGAGTTTATGCTAAGCAAACATCTACGCCAATTATCATCGTAGGACATATAACCAAGGACGGCACATTGGCAGGCCCGAAAATATTAGAGCATATGGTCGATACCGTATTGCAGTTTGAGGGTGAGAGAAACTATGGTTATAGAATTGTTCGTTCGATAAAGAATCGCTTTGGTTCAACTCAAGAGTTGGGAATCTATGAAATGCTATCATATGGTTTGCGTCAGGTGAGTAATCCCTCAGAAATACTGATGACAAACAGCAATGATGATTTGTCGGGAACTGCAATCGCAGCTACGCTTGAAGGAAATAGACCGCTATTTATTGAAACTCAAGCCTTGGTTGCAAATTCTTATTATTCATCTGCTCAAAAGAATGCAACGGGATTTGATTTGCGTAGGCTGAGTATGCTTTTGGCTGTGTTGGAAAAAAGAGTTGGTGTAAAGATTGGTGGAAAGGACGTATTTCTAAACATAGTTGGAGGTTTGAAAGTGGCAGATCCGGCAATCGATTTGGCCGTTGTTGCAGGTCTTATTTCCTCTGGAGAAGATGTTGCAATCAATCGCAAACATTGTTTCGCCGCTGAAATCGGTCTAAGTGGCGAATTGAGAGGCGTAGTCAAGATTGAACAACGCATAAACGAAGCTGCAAAACTCGGATTCGAGAGAATATACATTGCAAAAAGCAATCTGAAAAATCCAATCCCCGCAAGCAAAAACATAGAAGTCGTTGCATTGGGCAGAATAGACGAATTATTACCTTATATCTTGAAATAGGTTTTCTAAAACAAGAATTCTTTTTTCACAGATTTGTGATTTGATTTATTGTTTCTAAATCCTAAGTAAGCAAAACCTTGATTTTAGTTTACTGAAACTTCGTTTTAATTTTCCAAAACTTGAATCCAATTTTCTGATTCTTCGTTTCGCTTCAACCGAAACGCCGTTTTATAATTACTATTTGGTGATAAGAGAAAACAAAAACTCCGATGCGGTTTTCACAAACGACATCGGAGAAAAATCTTTAATTATGAAAAAATTATTATTATTGTTACTTTCTTGGTTTTAATCCCAAGATTTCTCTTGCTTCTGCTGAAGTTGCTATCTCTCTTCCAAGTTCCTTTGCAATTCTAACAACTTTTGCTACAAGCTCTCCGTTAGATGCTGCTTTAACTCCCTTAGATAGATAGATGTTATCTTCAAATCCAACTCTAACATTTCCTCCCATTGCGATAGCTGCTGCTGCCATTTGGAAGGCTGAGCGTCCTACGCCTGTAACTGTCCAAGTTGCATCTGCTGGTATTTGGTTTACCATCCATGCAAGGTTACTTACAGTTGCTGGTGTACAGCCTGGAACTCCTAATACGAAGTTGAATTGCATTGGATGTCCAGGTACTTCTCCTTTTTTAGCCATTGTAAGAATTGTATCCAAGTGTCCCATTTCGAAACATTCGTATTCTGGTTTTATTCCCTTTTCTATCATTCTCTTTCCAAAGGCTCTCATTGTTGGCATTGTGTTATCGAAGATTTCATCTCCAAAGTTACATGTTCCACAATCAAGTGTTGCCATTTCTGGAATTGGAGTTGTGTTTGTTGAATCCAATCTTTCGTCTGGGCTCATACCAACTGCTCCTCCTGTTGAAGGGATTATGATTACGTCTGGGCAAACTTTGTAGATTGCTTCTTCGCATTCTTGGAATCTAGCATGGTTTTGTGTTGGTGTACCATCGTCTTCTCTTACGTGCAAGTGAACGATTGCTGCACCAGCATCAACTGCTGATTTTGCTTCTCTTACTATCTCTTCAACAGTGTAAGGTACTGCTGGATTTTGTTCTTTTGTTACTTCAGCACCACAAATAGCTGCTGTTATGATTAGCTTTTCCATTGTTTTCTTATTTGTTGTTTCTTTGACAATTTTTTGGAACTACACATGTGCCACTTGCTCTACAAACAACGATTGGTTCTGCCAATACGTCTGCTGCTGATTCTGATATATCAGTTCTTGGAGCTATAACTTTTCTTGCTTCAAACACCATCTTACGAGAAGAATTTCCAACGTGTGTTATTTCTCCTACTGCTTCAATGTAGTCTCCTGCGTAAACAGGTGCAAGAAATTCTACGTTGTCATAAGCACAGAACAATCCTTCATCACCATCTTGGATAATCAAAAGTTCAGTTGCTACGTCTCCAAACAAGTTTAACATTCTTGCTCCGTCCACTAAATTTCCACCATAATGAGCATCGTGTGCCGACATTCTCATTCTTATCATTGATTTTGCTGCCATATCTATTTTGTTTTTTGTTATTCTATTTTCAATTTGTGAATTTATTTTGCTCAAATGTTTATCTAACGATGTAATCTACAAACAAATGAGGTGTCTTTATTGCTTCTGGTGCTATGTAATCAACTGTTTCTTTAACCTCTGCAATAACTAAGTCTGCGGCTGTTGCCATCATTGGATTGAAGTTTTGGCTTGTTCCTCTGTAAATAAGATTGCCGTGTTTGTCTGCAACAGATGCTCCTATCAATGCAACATCTGCTCTTAGAGGTAGCTCTAACAAATATTCCTTTCCTTCAACCTCGATTACTCTTTTTCCTTCTGCTGCCAAGGTTCCAACTCCTGTTGCTGTCAAAAAGCCACCTATTCCAGCACCACCTATTCTCACTCTTTCAGCTAATGTTCCCTGAGGTACCAATTCAACTTCCATTGTTCCCTCTTTCATCTTTTGTTCTGTTATAGGGTTGGTTCCGATGTGTGAAGCGATTACTTTCTTTACGCAACCTGAGGCTACCAACAATCCAGAGCCGATTTCAGGATATGAAGTATCGTTACATATCACTGTAAGATCCTTTTTACCTGCTTTAACCATTGCTTCAATGATTTTGGTTGGACTTCCAACTGCAAGAAATCCACCAATCATAACGGTCATACCGTCTTTTATCATTTCGACTGCTTGTTCGATGTTAATCTCTTTGCTCATAATATATCTTTTTTATTCTTATACTCTAATAATTTGTGATATCATTTCGCTTGCAAAGGTAGTTGTTTTTTTCGTAATTTGCAAAGCAATTGATATATTCAACACAAAAACCTACGAAATGCAAAGATACATATTTTATTTCTTTGTTTTAATTTTTTGAATCTTGATTTTAATTTTCTAAAACTTGATTTGAGAAAACTGAATCTTCGTTTTATTATTTTGTTTCTTTTTAAGCCTTAAATCGAGTTTTTTTCATATCTTTGCGACTTAAACTTTACTTTGAATATAATTATGTATACAGATAGCTTTGTTGCAAATATTGAAACAGGAATAAAGAACAACTGGAATCTTCCTGCCTTAAGCGACTATAAAAAACAGCCAATTACTTATGGTGAAGTTGCTGAAAAAATTGCAAAACTTCATATTTTCTTTGAAAAAGCAGGTGTTGAACGTGGTGATAAGATTGTTCTTTGTGGTAGAAACTCTTCTATTTGGGCTATCTCTTTCTTTGCAACCATTACATACGGTGCTGTAGCTGTTCCTTTGCTACATGAATTTAAGAGCGAAGCCGTTACACATCTTGTAAATCATTCAGATGGTAAGTTGTTGTTTGTTGGTGATGTTGTATGGGAAGGTCTTGATTCAGACGAAATGCCTAATTTGGGAGCTGCTATACAGATGCAAAATTTTGAACTTGTAAGTTGCAATGATGAAAAGATTAGACAGGCTTACGATTCTATGGAAGAGGATTTCAAGAAAGCTTATCCTAATGGATTCACTGCAAATGATGTGGTTTACAAACGCGACAATCTTGATGATCTTGCTTTGATTAACTATACCTCTGGCACGACTTCAATGAGCAAAGGCGTAATGCTGTCTTATAGAGCTTTGTTAAGCAACTACATGTTCGCATGTGAGGTTCTTCCAAACTTGACTGCAGGTATGAATGTTATCTCTATGCTTCCTATGGCTCACATGTACGGATTGCAATTTGAGGTTATATTTGAATTTATCACAGGAATACATATACATTTCTTGACAAGAATACCGTCTCCTAAGATTGTAGCAGAGGCATTCGCGTCAGTAAAACCAGATATCATCATTTCGGTTCCTCTAATCATAGAGAAGATTTACAAAACTAAGCTTAAACCGATTGCAGATAAGATGATAGTGAAAATGCTCTTGAAAACACCAATCATAGACTCCGTTTTGAAGAACAAAATCTTGTCTGTATTGACAGAATCCTTTGGAGGACGATTCTATGAGATTATTATAGGAGGAGCAGCTTTGAATAAAGAGGTTGAAAGTTTCCTTAAGAAAATCGGATTCCCTTATACAGTTGGCTATGGTATGACAGAATGCGGTCCAATCATTGGTTACGAAGATTGGAGTAAACATAAATTAGGCTCTTGCGGTAAGGCGGCTCCACGAATGGAAGTAAAGATTGATTCTCCGGACGAAACAAAAGTCGTAGGTGAGATTTTGGTCAGAGGAGCTAACGTTATGATGGGCTATTACAAAAATGAGGAAGCTACAAATGCCGTTTTGAAAGATGGTTGGTTGAGAACAGGGGATTTAGGCTTGAAAGACAAATATGGAAACATATATATAAAAGGAAGAAGCAAAAATATGATTCTTGGAGCAAGCGGTCAAAATATCTATCCTGAAGAAATAGAAGATATATTGAATAGCTTGGAATTTGTGAATGAAAGTCTTGTTATAGAGGATAACGGAAAACTAGCGGCACTTGTTTATTTGGATCAAGACAGATTAGATTCTAAGCAAATAAGTCAAAAAGACTATCCTACAATATTGGAACAAATTAGACAGCAAGCAAATTCTCAACTTGCCAATTACGAACAAATATCTGCTATATACATACATGAAGAAGAGTTTGAGAAGACTCCAAAACGTAGTATCAAGAGATATTTATATACAACAAAGAGATAGAACAATGGAATCAAATAATCAACATATTTTTTCTAAATTCCATAAAATACAAAACAGTATTAAGTCTGTTGTATTTTGTTTCGGACTTACTCTTTTGACGTATGCGAGTTTTGCACAAAGCAATCCTTGCAATTTTACAGAAGTTCATACAAATACTTCCGTAATTATGAAGGGCGAAATGAACTATATGAGTAGCGTTGAGAAGAGTTTGAGAATTAGTGTGCAGTTTCAGATGGTTGAAGATGAGACAGGGCTTTGTATTGGTGTGAATAATCAAGATGGTTTGATAATAGACTCTACCAATGTGGCGTATATTCAACTATCAAATGGGAAAGAATATGTTTTGATTCCAAAAGACATTAAAGTAAGTAACGATGGTAAGAGATTGGAAAGCAGATATGTTGTGCCAGAAGAAAAAGAGATAGATTTTGTTAAAAATATCATCACTGGGATTTTCTTTTCTACCAATTTACATCCTCAGATAGATATAGAGGAATTCAACAGACACACTGCTCGAAAGATATCTGAGAAATTCAAATGTGCATACGAGAATATCAAAAACAAGAAAATACAATAATAAATTTAAGATATGAGTACTAAAGTAACGAAACAATTGGTAAACCCTCAAAGTATTGTTGTAGTTGGAGCAAGTAACGACACAGCAAAACCAGGAGGTGCGATATTGAGAAACATTAAGGAAGGCGGCTTTAAGGGAAACCTTTACGTCGTTAATCCAAAGGAAGACGAGATTCAAGGAATTAAATGTTGCAAAGACGTAGCTGATTTGCCAGAAGTAGATTTGGCAGTTATCGCAATCGCAGCAAAATATACTGAAAACGCAATTAGTGTTTTGACAAAAGAGAAAAACACTAAGGCATTCATCATTATATCAGCTGGATTCGGTGAAGAAAGTCACGAAGGAAAAGAATTGGAAGAACGTATAGTTAAGTTAGTTGAAGACGCAGGGGCTTGTTTAATTGGTCCAAACTGCACAGGAATCTTCACTCCATACCATCACGCAATCTTCTCTAAACCTTTCCCTAAATCATCTCCAAAAGGTGTAGACTTCATAACAGGAAGTGGTGCTACAGGTTGCTTTATCATGGATATCGGAATGCAACAAGGGCTACACTTCAATCACTGTTGGGCAGTTGGTAACTCAGCTCAATTAGGTATAGAAGACATATTGGAATACCACGATGAGTGCTTTAACGAAGAGTCATCTAAAGTTATATTGATGTACATCGAAAACATCAAAAATCCACAAAAGTTATTGAAACACGCAAAGAGCCTAAGAGCAAAAGGAGTTAAGATAGCAGCTATCAAATCTGGTTCTTCAGAAGCAGGATCTAGAGCAGCGTCATCACACACAGGAGCTTTGGCTTCACCAGATGTAGCAGTTGATGCGTTGTTCCAAAAAGCTGGAATCGTAAGATGCTATGGTAGAGAAGAGCTTTGCACAGTTGGAAACATCTTTACATACCCTTCATTCGAAGGAAAGAACATTGCGATTATCACACACGCAGGAGGCCCAGCGGTAATGCTTACAGATGCTTTGAGTAAAGCAGGAATGAACATACCACACATTGAAGGTGCTATGGCAGAAGAGTTGTTAAGCAAACTATTCCCAGGTTCTGCAGTAGGAAACCCAATAGACTTCCTTGCAACAGGAACACCAGAACAACTTGGAACAATCATTGACTATTGCGACACTAAGTTTGACAATGTTGATGCAATGTGTGTAATCTTCGGAACTCCTGGTTTAGCTCCAATCAACGAAGCTTACAGAGTATTGTCTGAAAAGATGAAAACATCTAAAAAGCCAATTTTCCCAATCCTTCCTTCAACATTAGTAGCTGGAGACGAAGTAAAAGAATTTGTGGAATTAGGAAACACATACTTTGCAGACGAAACCGTATTTGGTAATGCGGTAGGAAGAATCAACGCAACTCCACAAGCAAGCGAAGCAGAAGACACTGTAAAGATTGATGTTGAGAAAGTACGTGAAATCATATCTCGTTGCGAAAACGGTTATCTTGATGTTAAGATAATGAATGAACTTCTTGACGCAGCTGGAATCAACCATGCAGTAGATATATCTTCAGATAATTTGGAAGAAATCGTAGCATTTGCAAACAAAACAGGCTATCCACAAGTAATGAAAGTTGTAGGTCCTGTTCACAAATCAGATGTTGGTGGAGTATCTCTTAATGTTAAAGACGAAGCACACGTAAGAGCAGAATTCGAACGTTTGATGAAGATAAAAGATACTTATGCTGTACAAGCTTATCCAATGTTATTCGGAACTGAAATCTTCATTGGTTCAATGCGTACACCATTATTCGGACACCAAGTTTTGTGTGGATTGGGTGGAATCTTTATCGAAGTATTGAAAGACGTACAATCATCACTTGCTCCTATCGGAATAAAAGAAGCAAAAGAAATGATCAAGAAACTAAGAGGCTATAAGATTATCCAAGGAGTAAGAGGTCAAGATCCAGTTAATGAAGACCTTTACGCAGATCAAATAGCTAGAGTTTCAGCATTAGTACAAGCTGCACCAGAAATTGCAGAAATGGACTTGAATCCACTATTGGGTTCACCAACAGCAGTAGTTGCAGTTGATGCTCGTATAAGAATCGAAAAGTAAATCTTGAATTCAATAAAACGAAACAAAGAAAGAGATTTCTAAAACAAAGATTCAATAAAACGAAATGAGGATTCCAAAAACGGAATCCTCATTTTATTTTTTCATAGAGCCTTGAAAGAAAACTAAGTAAAAGCCTTACAAAACCCTATACAAAAATTCTAACGACTATTATTTGATTTTCTCAAACGCTTGTTTCAAATCGTTGATTATATCCTCAACATTTTCAATACCAACAGAGAATCTAACCAAACCATCAGTAATACCTGCAGACTCTCTTGCTTCTTTTGGTACCTTAGAGTGAGTCATCGATGCAGGGTGTTGAATAAGCGTTTCCACACCACCAAGACTTACAGCCAAAATAGCCATCTTTACATTATCCATCAAAGCACGTCCAGCTTCCAAACCGCCCTTCATCGAGAAGCTAATCATAGTTCCTGGACCTTTCATTTGCTTTTTAGCCAAATCATATTGAGGATGAGTTTCCAAACCAGGATATTTTACCCATTCCACTTGCTCACATGTAGTCAAGAAATCGGCAACTTTGATTGCATTCTCTTGAGCTCTATCCACTCTAATGCCCAAAGTCTTCAAACCTCTTATAACAAGATAAGCTTGATGAGGGTCCATATTTCCACCAAAGTTCACCATAGCACCACGCAACTTAGCATACACATCAGCATCTTTTGCAGCTACGATTCCGCCAACAATATCCGCATGTCCGTTAATGAACTTTGTTATAGAGTGAAGCACCACATCAGCACCCAAATCTATAGGATTAGACAAATAAGGTGAGCAGAAAGTATTATCAACTACAAGCAAAGCACCAATCTTATGAGCAATCTCAGCACAAGCCTCAATATCGCTTATCTCCATAGTTGGATTTGCAGGAGTCTCAACGTAAATCATCTTAGTGTTTGGCTTGATTGCAGCCTTTACAGCCTCAATATCCGCAGTATTAACGTAAGTTGATTCAACACCAAAGCGAGACATATGTTGTTCCATCAAAACTCTTGATGCACCATAAACAGCAGAAGAAGAAACAACATGGTCACCTGCATTCAACAAAGCAAGATAAACACAACTCACAGCAGCCATTCCCGAAGCCAAAGCCACAGAATCGTAAGCGTGTTCCAACAAAGCCACTTGTCTTTCCAAAGCCTTAACAGTTGGATTTCCTATACGAGTGTACATATATCCTGGTTTAACACCCGCAAAGCAATCCGCACCATCTTGAGCCGACTCAAAAGCAAAAGTAGATGTTTGATAAATAGGCACGGTTGCCGAACCGTAGTGGTCATGATGGCCACTGTAATGAATCAATTGAGAATTGAATCCGTAATCTTTTGGATTTTCCATTGTATTTATTGTTTTTAATTGTTTACTTCTGCAAAGATACTACAATAAAACGAAGAACTACGACTTTGCAAAAGGCTTTTTCAAAAAATCAAAATGAAATCACATTTTTCAAAAATCAAAATACACAAAAAAGAAACGGGCGTTTGTCAGATTGAAATCAAGACTCACGCCCGCTTTATTTTAGATTGTTATTGTTACTTTCACACCTTCTTTAATTAACATTTTGTATTCAAGGAACTTTGCCATATTTGCTTTCTTTGTTAAGCCGTTTATCTGAAACCAATCGACGATTGTCCAAACTCCTAAGCCACCTCCGGTTAGTAATTTGAGGATTCCCCAACCTGTTTGGCCGATTAAGAATCTGTCAACGCCCCAAGAACCGACTAAAACGGAAACTACGACATTTGCAGTAGGGTGTAAAAACTCGCAAGTGCCCATTAGTTGTATTTGTTCGATAGATAGACATTGCAACTCTTTTTTTATAGTCATCAAATCACAGTCTTTGAAATATTTACTGTTCGCTAAGAGCCATTGAGTAATGGCTAATTCTTTTGCTTTCTCATCTTCTTGAGTCAAAATCTCGATAGGAATTGGCAAAACCTCAGATTGACTTACAACATCGTTTTCGTTTTCTGCTAAAACCACATTTGTCGATAACGCAAATGCGAAAAACATCAAATAAATTATACGTTTCATTTCTTTGTGGTTAAAATTAAACATTCCAAAAGCCTAATTAGCTTTTCAAATACAAAAGTATAAAGAATTTCAATGCCGACAAAATATTTTCTTTCATTTTTAAGCTATTACAAGGTTTCGTATCTATCTTTTCAAGGCTCGTTTTGCAAATTCTAAAATCAAGACTTAATTCTTCCCAAACAACTTTGCCCAAAATCCTTTCTTCTTTTTCGGCTCTTCGGTCTTCTTTTTCAGCGTTTCTTGTGCTACTTCAGTTTCTTCGGTCTTGCCTTGCGATTCTTCTTGTGCTATTATTGTTTCTTACATTATTTTATTTAATATATCCAACATGTGGTCTACTACTGCAATACTGAGTGATGTTTGTTTAGTGTCGGGGTGATCTTCTCCCAAGACTGCTTTTTTTATTTTTAAGGCGTTGGTATAATATTCTAATGCTTTGTTGTAGTCTGGTAAATTCTTGTAAACAAATCCTATGTCATCGTAAGAAATTGCTGTATCGGTGTGCATTTCTCCTAAGACCGCTATTCTTATTTCCAAGGCTTTGTTAAAGTATTCCAAAGCTTTGTTGTAGTCTCCTAAAGAAAAGTAAATACCTCCTATATCATTGTAAGTACATGCTGTTTCAGGGTTATTTTCACCCAATACTTCTTTTCTTATTTTCAAAGCTTTGTTATGGTATTCCCAAGCTTTGTCGCGGTCTCCTAATGAAAAGTAAACATTTCCTATGTTGTTGTAAGAGCCTGCGGTATTAGGGTGATTCTCTCCCAAAACTGCTTTATAGATTTCCAAGGCTTTGTTATAAAATTCCAAAGCTTTGTCGTAGTCTCCCAATTTATGGTAAACAACTCCTATGTTGTTGTAAGAGCTTGCGGTATCAGCGTGATTTTCTCCCAAAACT
>RHMF01000837.1_pt1 | contig 13745 bp, 20 predicted proteins | sample 5365151 | NCBI WGS metagenome assembly RHMF01 (sample SAMN10266501, study PRJNA497801) | feces metagenome | isolation source: feces | host: Bos taurus | place: China: Prairie of Fairy Mountain | collected 2017-08-14 | reverse complement strand
TCGACAACCAGACCTGTCAAGAGAGTGCCAACCTAGGGGCTACTACTGAGGCTTATTTGTCCTCTCTATCTGGGCCACGGATGTGTTTGTATTAATATATCTTACCTAATCTACGTAACAGGTCTATTATATCTGTCTTAATGTGGAGGTCTTCAAAAAACAAGTTAGCAGTCCTGTAGTGATTAGCAATATTTTCAATAAATACGCTACGTGATTTAAGTAGTAAGGTCTTTTCATTATGCAAGTTATAATCAAAAGTTAAATTTATACCATAGTTAGGGTTATATTTTTTAGATATATACATCTCACGTTTATAGATCCATACACCATAAAACATATTATTGATTATAATGTTACAGAAGAGTTTTGCTTTAGGGTTCTTTTTCTGGATAAAGGTATAATTATCTTTAGTAAATTTATTTTCTATTGCAAATTGCTCGTATTCTGTACCAGCGACTAATTGACCAAACTCACTTTCACGTTTAGCTTGTCTATATTTTTCATTTTTAATATAATGTACTACTATTGTATTATTTTTAAATGTTTGATATTCACTATTATAAGGTAAATGTATCTTGAAAAAGTCAAAGTAAGGGTTTACTACTGATCCAGAAGCATTACCTAGAAGTATTACACGTATCTTACGGAAACGTGCAATAGTTTCTATTAATGATAATAGATACATAGGTTCATTTTTAAGATAATGACTGCCGCCGTCACCAACTAAAAACTCGTCTAGTACTATTGTATCTACGTCGCTATACTCACTACCTTTAAGTGACTCAGCAGCTCTAAGGCTTGTAGCATATCCACAGATTCTATCATTTAAATACAGTGATATCATTTTCTTATTTTGAGTCATACTATATTTATAGGGGTGCTTTTGACTAACTGCACTAAAGAATTTAAAGTCGTCGCTAGTTCCTACAGCCTCGTCTAGATCACTAGCGTAACGACGTATCCAGCAAAATTTTTTATGTTGTTTTAGAAAGTGTCTAATACAGTAGTCTTTCATAGAATAGGTTTTACCTACACCACGCTCACCTATTACAATAGATAGTAAACAATTATATGATAGTAGTCTATCTGGGTTAAAATATATAGAGTTATCTATCTGCTGCATAAATTCCACCTCTATTTTATTATATCATAATAAAAAGAGTTATACAAGTAAAATTGTATAACTCGGTTTAGAGGTGTACAGACATAACTCTATACATGTATGAGCTTATACTCATACTAATTATATTATATCAAAATAAAAAGAATAATACAAGTATTATCCTATTTATTAACCCAGATACTAGTAATAATATAACGGTACTATCAATACGTTCTATAAGACCGCAGGCTTTTCACCTTGATTATGCTATCCTATAGTCATTATATTTTGAATTATTAATAACTAAGTCATATAAATTATAGCATAAACTTGCCTATTTTACAAGGTTTTAAATAACTTGTCAAATTTTTTATAAAAAAGTATTGACTTATTTTTTAATAGTGGTATAATTAAACTAGAAAAGAGGTAAAGACATGACAAAAAGTGAGAAAAGGACAGCGGTAATATTGCTGCTGTTGGTTATTATATTTAGTATTATAATAACTGAATATACACAAAAAGCTGTACAAACATGTATAAGTAATGGTGTAGATCCTAACATTTGTGTAGAACTAAGAGATTAATATTATATAATAAGGAAGAGGTACAGATATGCAAAAAGGTAAAATAATAGAAAATATTAAATTTTTAATTGAGCAATATAAGAAAGAGTTAGATTTATTATTATCACATCCAGAAGATTATTCATGGGAATTAGAAGAAGAATACGAAAATATTATAATTGAGTTAAAATATATTTTAGAGTTAGAGGGTATTAAATATGAATAAAGATAGTTTAGGTAGTTTAGTCGTTAAAGACGGTAAAGTTTATGAAGTAACAGGATATATAGAAGATCCTTGTTTAGAGTTAGTAGAAAAAGCTACTGGCTTACGTGAAACTGTAGTAATTGGATCACGTGAGTCAATGAAATATAAAGATATTAAAGAATATATAAAAGAGCTTAACTGGTCTATAGAAGAGTATGTAGAAAAAGGAAAAGAAAAGGGTGATTAAAGTGTATCTGTTAAAAGAATTTGAAGATTTAAAAGAATATGGTTTTACAAAAGAGCCTCAGGGCGTTTGTTATGAATTAAAGCTAGAAACATATAATATATTTATCTGGAATAGAAAAGATAATATTGATTATGAATACAAAAGAGTGTATATTGAATTTAAAGATCATAATATGATATTAGAAGATTTTTATACATTATATACAATGATTATAAGAGGTGTTATAGGTTATGAGTAGAAAAGAGATAAAATTTACTTTAAAGAATTTTGATAGTGTTATTTATACAGAAGAACATATCCAGGAAGTTAGGTATAGATATTCAATTGATGACTCTATGGGTTTGTTAGAAATATTTTTAACAATTCCAGAAGAGGCAGATCAAGTAGAATATTTTGTACTTCATATTAAAGATTTATATAAATATAATGTACCAGTTGATTATATTGTTTATCATGGTAAATGGAAATATATTTTATCTTTAAATATAGACGAGTGGCAGCTAAGAAAAATAAAAATGTATTAGAGGTGAAACTATGGCATATATTAATAAGAAAGACAAAAGTATATTATTTAACTTAATAGCTGAAAAAGTACAGTCATTACTTGTTAAGAACAATGACGGTGATAATGATTATATGATTTTAAGACTTATAGAAGTAGCAGAAAATTTAGGACTAGAAACCGATTTAATGATAGATAAAAACGAATATTTTGCAATTGCTAAAAAGTATAAATTACCGAGGTATCATGATTAAATTTATTTTAGGCTACATTGTAGGTTTTATAATCGGTTTTGTATTAGCTTGTTTACTTGCTGCTAGTGATAATTAAGGTGGTGATATTATGGCTTGTGGTAAAGGCAAGAAAAAGAAATAGCTACTTTATAAGTAGCATGATGTCTAAGACGTATGCGAAAACCGTCCGCTCGTTTCCAGGCGTGTTCCATCCGCTGAGGCTGTTGTCGGTTATCTGTAGGCCTCTTGTCTTAGATATCCTGGTACTCATAACGTACTTAGAAAGAGGTGATAAAATGACAGACAAGGATATTGACTTTTTATACTCTGTATATGTTGAGCAAAAAGCTGATCCAGAATATGAAAAGGTGTTTGTAGAAAAGATTAAAATTGTCTACGAACAAAAAGAGCTAAGTAAAGAAATGAACGAAAAATTTGCTGCAGCTCAAGAAAAATTGCAAAAATTAAATGAAGAAAAATAATACAATATATTGTGATTATTTTCTCAATTTTTGCAGAAAAACTACAAATTTTAACAAAATAATGTGTAAATTAAGAAAAATAAAATAAGAAAGAGGTAATTAATATGTCAAAAGAAGTAGTAAAAGAAAATGAAGAAACTAAAAACGAATTAGTAGTAACTAATCAAAATTTAATAGGAAGTGATTTATCTGTATTTAGTGCAGATGTTAAGAGAGTATCTAGTCTAGATTTAACTAATGAAGACGATCAAATAGACTTACTTAACGCTTTACAAAATTGTGATCATAAATTAAATGATATGGTAAATCAAGTTATCGAAGTAAACGGTGCTTATATTGAAGAACGTCCTACAGAATTTGTAGACGAAGAAACTGGCGAAGTATCTACTAGATCTAAGTATGTTACAATGCTTTTTGGTACTAATGGTGAAACTTATGTAGCTGGTGCTTATGGTGTTTACAATTCAATTGCTCAAATTGCAGCTATTAAAGGTTTACCTAGTAAAGATAATGTTATGAAGTTAAAAGTTATAAAAGTACCTGCAAAAACTGCTGGACATCAATTATTAAAATTAATATTAACTAAATAATCATGGCTAATATTATATATGATTTAGGAAGTACACGTTTTAGAGTTAGACTAGAAGAATATCCAGATTATATATTCTTCTTCTCTAGTGTATTCCACCAGAACAAGTTTTTAAAAGGGTACAAAGATTTTATAAAAACTGAAAATAGTAAATTTAATAGTAAATACAAATTAAATTTTAATTTAGAAGATCTTATGTTATTATGTTGGTATCGTAAATGTGAAAATAGAGGTTTTAGAGTTGATTATCATAATATAGAATTAAACGATAAAATGGAAATTTTAACATATTATAAAGGACTGATATAAATGGTAAGATATGATAAGAAATTAAATAAAGAGATAAGAAATATTGTAAATAGATATAATGCTAAAATTAAAAGAGTAGCAGCTAAAGATAGTTATAGTTTGTATTATATTCCTAATAAGATATCTGCTAGTGATATAAAATTAATTAAACAAACTAGTAGAACTAGAAACGATTTAAGAAGACGTCTAGGTGAGTTAGAAGAGTATACTAAACGTGGTGGCGAAATTATCCAAGAGTCTGGTATTCCAGTTTATCAAGAAAAAATTGCTAAACGTTATCGTAAGGCTGCACGTGCTAAGATAACCAGGACTCGTAAATATTATGAGTCGCACGGTTTTACTAACGCTGGTGTAGAAGAGCCTTTATCTATGTCACAACAGTTTGATGAAAATATAAGAACATTAAACAGATTAGCTGACATAACTAATAAAGAGATTAATGCTTCTAATATAGAAGAGTATATCTATACTATGCGTGGTAATTTACGTGATGTTAATAATAGACAATGGCAGCAAAATTATACTTCTATGATCCTGGATACTTCTTACTTAGGTAATATATCTCATGAACGTGTACACGCTGTACGTGACAAGCTCATGAGTTTAACACCTGAGCAGTTTGCTAAACTTACTAAACGTGAGCGTTTAATTAAAAATATAATATTCTATTATAAGAATATAAACGAGCTAGGTGTAGACATAGCTAGTGAGAATTATGAAGAGGAAATAGTACAAAACTTTAATGAATTAGAGAAAAACTTAGATATTATATTAGCTGAGTATAAATGAGAAAATTTACAGCCGATTTTGAAACCAGCACGCTTGAGTGGTGGCAGATAGACGGTTATGCTAGAGTATGGGCGTGGGCTTTATGTGAAATAGGTAACCCAGATAATTTTATCTATGGTACTGAGTTAGACGAGTTTATGGAATATCTAGAAAAGTCTAGAGATAACTTGACTTTATATTTCCATAACTTAAAATTTGACTCGTCTTATATATTTTACTGGCTTGAAACCCATGATTATACTTACGTCCAAAATAAAAAAGACGCTAAGGATCATACTTATACTTGTTTAATAACAGATACAGGTCAATATTATTCTTTAGAGATATGGTTTAGTATTAAAGGTACTCATGTCAATAAAGTAACAATATATGACTCTATGAAAATATTAAATTTTAGTGTTGAGTATATTGCTTCTAAAAAAGGTTTTAACTTACCTATTCAAAAGTTAGATTTAGACTATAATGTCTATCGTCCTAAAGGTCACCAACTAACAGATCATGAAGTAGATTATATACGTAATGATGTAGAAGTAATGTCTAGAGCATTAAAAATAATGTTTGATAGAAAACTTACTAAAATGACTATAGCTAGTAACGCACTAGCTTATTATAAGACAACCATAGACGATTTTAAATACTTTTTCCCAGTTCTTACGCAAGAACAGGACGAAATAGTACGTAAATCTTATAAAGGTGGCTGGACTTATTTAAACCCTTATTATAAAGAAAAGATAGTAGAAAATGGTATCGTTATAGATAAGAATAGTATGTATCCTGCTATGATGAGAGAAAAGTTTTTACCGTGTGGTGTACCAGAATTTTATAACGGTAAATATGAATATGATAGAGGCTATCCTTTATATATTCAAAGTTTAACCTGCTCATTTAAGATTAAACCTGGTAAATTGCCGACAATTCAGCTTAAGCATAATCCTGCTTATAGGGAAAATGAATATATAGAAGATACACAAGGGAAGCTAGAAACGTTGACTCTTACTAGTGTTGATCTAGAGCTATTTTTTGAACATTATGACGTAGCTAATCTAACTTATAATTGTGGTTTTAAGTTTAGACAAGTTAAGGGTATGTTTAATAAATATATTGACTTCTGGATAAATGAAAAAATACAAGGTCAAAAAGAGGGAAGTGTTGCTAGACGTACTATAGCAAAATTACTTCTTAATAGCTTATATGGTAAGTTTGGCACTAATGGACTCTTTAGATCTAAACACCCATATTTAAAAGAAGACGGAAGCGTAGGATATAAATTAAATGAAAGTGAAATAAAAGATACAATTTATTGTCCTGTCACTTCTTTTACTACATCTTATGCTAGAGCGGATATTATACGTAATAGTCAAGCTGTTAGAGATTATAGTTTAAAAACGTATGGCGAAGACTATTACATATATAGCGATACTGACTCTATACATTGTCGAAGTTTATCTGTAAGTGAACTTGCTTCTATTATGGATATCGACGATTATAAGCTAGGTGCTTATAAAGTAGAGTCAACATTTATTAAGGGTAAGTTTATCCGTCAAAAGTGTTACGTCGAAGTATCCGAAGACGGTAAAGTTAATTCTACTATAGCTGGCTGTCCTAAAAAGTTATCAAAGTATATAACTTTAGAAAACTTTAAAGTAGGTTTTTCTATAGCAGCTAATGATCCTAAATATGAAGATAAAAAACTAACCTTTAAGCACGTCAAGGGTGGCGTGATCCTAGTACCGACTGACTTTACAATAAAAGAGTAAAGTAGTATACTTATAATAGGAAAGGTGGTTTAAAATGGAAGAGTTAATAAAGGTTTTAACAGATAACGGTGTAGCTATATTCTGTGTAGTTATGTTTGTTTATTACATTTTTACAGATAAGAAAGAGTCAAACGAATTATTTAAGAGTCAAAATGATACATTAAAAGAGATATCTAATACTCAAGTTAAAATGTTGACAAGTTTAGAACAATTAAATATGCGTGTAGAAAAATTGGAAAAGAATAATAAATAGAGGTGATATTATGCAATATCCTGTAAATTATATTTATATATCGCAAGGCTATTCTACATCTCATAGAGGTATAGATTTAGGCTGGTCTAGTAAATATGGTGGTAGAAACCAACCTATTTACGCAATAGAAGACGGTATAGTAATATATTATAAATATCAAAGTAGTGGCGGTTATGTTATACATATACGTCATGATAATGGCTATGTTAGTGAGTATGGTCATTTAAAAAAAGGAAGTATAAGAGTAGGTGTAGGATCAAAAGTTAGAAAAGGCGAGCAAATTGCTAACATGGGTAATACTGGTAAGGTAACAGGTAACCATGTACATTTAGGTTTATATAAAGGTAGAGTCATTGATTATAATGATAAATCTAAATTTGTAGATCCTACTTTATATCTATATGCTACAAAGAGTCAAGTAATAGCTACAAGTACAGAAAAGAAATATAACATATTAATAGAAACTAATAAATATAAAAAAGGTATTTATAAATGTCTATGTAATATGAATATAAGAAAAGGTCCAGATATCCAAGCTGATAGAGTTAAAGTAGTAGAGTGTACTAAAGAAATGCGTGCCGCTTTAGTTAGTCAAAATTTAGACGCTTATGCAGTTATTAAAAAGGATACTAATATAACTGGTTTAGATGTAATAGAAGACGGTAATTATTACTGGATACAAAACTATTCTGGTTATGTTTGTATAGAAGACGGTAACAATTGTTATCTAGAATATCAAGGTAAATAATGCAAGCAGGTCAAACTGGTGTCGGCTTAAATGGCAAGCAAAACTTTTTATTTCCTTTAGAGGTAATGTGGCTGACTCAAGGATATTATCAATATACTTATAGTCATGATCATACTTACGCTATGGACTTTCAAGGTGCTGGCTTTAATAGTGGAGGTAATGTTGTTAGAGTTTATCAATGTCCTTGTTATGCACCTTTTGACTGTCATTGTGTAGCACGTTATGGACGTAACGCACCTGCTATAGTATGGACTAGTGACAATGAAGTAAATTTTATTGACGGTACTACTGGTTATGCTACAATACAATTTACTCATGAAAATAATTCACTAGATATACATCATGTAGGTGACACAGTTAGTCAAGGACAAATAATATCTCATACTGGTACTATGGGTACTAGTGGTGATCACGTACATATAGAAGCTAAAAAAGGTACTTATAGTGGTTTTACTTATTATAGTTCTGGTGGTACTTCTGGATTACCTGCTTATAGACTTACTGGATCTGCACCATTAGATAATTTAGTAGGTGTTAATGATACATATATTTATAAAGGTTATTATGATAATCATAATAACCAGCGTATAAATTATAACTGGCGTAGTTTTGCTCATAATGATCCAGATCCTGGTCCTGGTCCAGGTCCTGGTCCTAGTGGTCAATGGCCGAAACCGTCGCCTTTTCCCTGGGTATTATATGCAGAAAAATTAAGAAATAAGTCAAGATAATTGACAAATAACTGTAAAGTATGATAGAATAGAGGTGATAGTATGAACAGTGAAGAATTAGAAGCTCTTACACAGTCAATATTTGACAAACTAGGTGAAGAAAATAGTGCATTAATAGTTGATGACGTCGCTAGTATTATCACTAAAAATAACGAAACGATATCTACTATTAAGGAATTAAAAGCAGATAAAGAAAAGTTAAAGAGCCGCAACGATATGCTAATTGACTCTAATGCTAAATTAATGCAACAGATCCCTAGAGGTCCTAGTATTGATGATGTAAAAGAAGATAAAGAAACTGAAAATACTAAAATAGATTTAATGAGCTGTTTTGATGAAATGGGCAGACTTAAATCGAGATTATAAGAGGAGAGTGTTTTGAAATGAACGAAGGACTAGTAACTTCATTAAATGCGTTACGTGAAATGTCTGTATCTCAAAATAGAGTATATCATCAATATATACCTATAATTGATGACTCAACAGATATCGGCGTACTTGCAAACCCTGTATTCCAATATCAACAAGTAGCTAACGACTTTATGAATATGTTAATTCAAAGAATAGTTAGTACTTCATTTGATATTAGAAGATTTAGAAACCCACTAAGAATTTTAGAGGGTGACGAAATGCCTGTTGGCTATACTAATCAAGATATTTATGTAAACCCAGCTAAAGGTAGAAAGTATAACGTTGATGACTTCGCTGGCTTATTACAACGCTACGAAGCTGATGTAAAAGTACAATACTTATCTATCAATATGGACTTACAATATCCTGTTACTGTTACTCGTCATGATCTTAAAAAAGCGTTTACTTCATGGGACGACTTAAATAGATTTATTGAGGGTATCACAAACTCATTATATAACGGTGCTTATATTAATGAATACGAATTTACAAAAGGTATTATTAGTGCAGCATATAAAGATAATAAAGCTGCTATTGTTACTGCTTCTGTACCAAGTACTGAGGCTGAAATGAAAACTTTTGTAGCTACATTAAGAGAATATTATTTAAATATGTTAGAACCTAGTAGCGAATATAATGCGTGGGCTAAGTTAGGTGGTTATGGTAGACCTGTTATTACATGGTCACAACCAGAAGACATTGTACTAGTTATTAAAAATAGCTTAATGGCTAAACTAGACGTTAATGTTATGGCTGCTGCCTTTAATATAGACAAGGCTTCTTTACTAGGACGTATTATTACAGTAAATAACTTCGATATTTACGGTGATGACGGTACTAAAGAATTTGACGGATCTAATATTCTATGCTTTATAGGTGATAGACGTTGGTTTAGAATTAAAACTAGTGACGAACAAGTTGATGAATTCTATAACGCTAATAACCGTACATGGCAAATTTATTTAAATCTTACTAAAATGTATAATTTCTCATTATTTAGTAATGGTTTAATCGTAGCAAGCTCTGCACCTAGTGTAGCTTCTACAAATATTAAATTTGCTGAAACTGCACCAGAAGTAACTGCTGGAGAAAAAATTAGATTACATATAGATGTAACACCTTTCCAAGCAAATGATACTATTACATTTACATCTGGTACTGTTGGTAAAGCTACAGTTGAAAAAATTGATAATAGAACTGTAGAAGTAACTGGTGTTGCTGCAGGAACTTCTACTATTACAGCTTCTAATGGTGCTAGTACACCTGTTACAGGAACTGTTACTGTTACTGTTAATGCTGCAAGCTAATTTATATTAAATAATACTATAGGGTATAGGGTTATAATTCCCTATATCCTATTTTAATTTTAGAGAGGTGATTTAATTATGGTAATAACACCGCAAACAGAAATAAAACTTTTACAATGTCCTTTAGAAGCCGATAACTTACATCAAATTAAATTTGCTTCTAAAGCTGCTCAAACTAGTTATTTTAGTGGTTTAACTGCTCTTACAGTTGATAATTGTACTTATGCTAGAGAAAACGGTACTTTAAGAATACCAGTTAGCTATGACGTAGCTATTAGATATAATTATGTTATGTATCAAAATGAGTCATATAGTGATAAATGGTTTTATGCTTTTATTACTAATTATACTTATATGAATAATGATACTACAGCTATTGAAATAAAGACGGACGTGTACCAGACATGGCAATTTGATATTACATGGAAACAATGTTTTATTGAACGTGAACATGTTAATAATGATCAAATAGGACTTCATACTATACCAGAAAACCTAGAACTAGGTGATTATGTTTGTAATGGTCGAATAGTTGATCAAGACTTTAGTACTGCTTTAGAAGACTTATGTTATGTAATGTGTAGTACTACTGACTCTTTTATTGATCCAGATACTGGTAAAATGGGTCCTACTTATGGTGGTATGTATAACGGTTTATATTCTGGTGTATTATATTCTAGATTTGATACTGGTCAAGGTTTTGCTTTAATTAAAGAAATATTTGACGGTGCTGGTCAAGGTGACGCTATTGTAGGTTTATTTATGGCACCTAAATTTTTAGCTCAGCCTACTAGTACTTTAGATTATCGTGTAGCTACAAGTACTACACCTAATATACAACATATAACTGTTGCTAAGAATAGAACTCTAGACGGTTATAGCCCTGTCAATAATAAGCTTAAATGCTATCCATTTTGTTATTTACTTGCTTCTAATAACAATGGTGCTAGTGCTATATATCATTATGAATATTTTAGAACTGCTGGCGAAACTGTGAGCGAGAATTGTAATTTTGTTGTTTATTCTGCTTTATGTCCTGGCTGCTCTATACGTTTAGTACCTATGAGTTATAAAAACTTATTAGTAAACCCAGAAGAGGGTTTAAATCTAGGTAAATTTCCAATATGTAATTGGACTACTGATATGTACACAAACTGGATGACTCAAAATAGTATCAACCAAGCTACTAGTTATGCTGTAAGTGGTGGTGCTATTTTAGGTGGTACTGCTCTACTTTTATCTGGTGGCGGTACTATGTCTGGTGTTGGTATGATCGCTGGTGGTGTTGCTGGTATAGCTAGAACTATGGGTGAACAGCATAAAGCTGAACTTACACCACCTCAAGCTAATGGTAACTTAAACTGTGGTGATGTAGTAACTGCTACAGGTTTAAATAATTTTAACTTTTATCAAATGAGTATAAAAAGCGAATTTGCTTCTATAATAGATAGATATTTTACTCTTTTTGGTTATCAAGTTAATAGAGTTGGTACACCTTTAGAAAACTCACGTAGTCAATGGAATTTTATCAAAACTAATGGTGCTAATATCGAGGGTGATGATGTACCTCAATTAGCATTAAATGAACTAAAACAAATGTTTGACAATGGTGTTACTTTATGGCATAACGCTGCTAACATTTATAATTATAATTTGAGTAATAACATTGTTTAAAAGGAAGTGTAAAAATGTCAAGAAAGAAAAATATGATTTATAATAACAGACAAGTTAAAGCTACTATGGCTTTAAATAACGCTATTGAAAATGATTATTTTATGGCTCTTAGACAAGTTTGTATATCTATGTTTGACTGGGTTGATTTACCAGAGTCAATGGATCAACGAAAACTTGAGTTTGACTTGTTTAATAAAGGTGCTGCAGCTGGGTTATATGATAAAAACTTCGGTATCATTAATACTGGTGTCGCAGCAGCAGGTAATTTAAATATTTATGGTATTCCAACAGAATTAAACTGCTATTCTTTTGGATATAATGAATTTAGAAACCTTTATACAGGTTTAATAAGAAACGAAAACGGTGACGTTTTAAATGATAAAGAAAAACAAGCAGTATATATTATGAATAATTATGATCGTATACCTACAATATCAATAGTTGAACAATACAGCTCACGCTTAGCAGAAGCTCAGCGTACGATAGATGTCAATATAGCGGCTCAACGTACACCTATCTTAATACAATGTAATGAAAATGAACTATTGACTCTTAAAAACGTATACGCTCAATATTCTGGAAATGAACCTGTTATATTTGCAGATAAAAATAATAGTGTAGATATGTCTAGTTTAAAAGCAATTAAAACAGACGCACCTTATATAGTAGATAAATTAGTAGAATATAAAAAAGAGTTATGGAATGAATTTTTAACTCGTATCGGTGTAAATAATATCCAGACTGAGAAAAGAGAGCGTTTAATAACTGACGAGGCTAGTCAAAATAATGAACTAATAAATTTAAATCTACAGTCTTATTTTAAGACTCGTAAAAAAGCTGCTAAAGAACTAAATGAACTTTTTGATTTAGACGTTAAAGTTAAAATATCTAGTGACTTATATAACGTTATTAAACAAACTGAGTCTATTATAATGAATAATAAAGATCTAACGAGTGAGAGCGAGGTTGAGTCTAATGAGTAAATATACATATCAATTAAGAAACGTAGCTATGTTTACTAGCGAAAGTGAAGTAAAAAGCTGGTTTAAAGATTATGACTTAAGCGATTATCTTACAGAAGACCAGATAGACTCAATTGTAGAAGCTGGACTATTCACTAAGGATAAATTAGCTGATAAGATTTATAGACACTTCTATACACGTGAAATAGGACTAGAAACAATAGGTTTATTTAAAATTAAAGTTAAAGATAAATTAGACTTGATAATGGAAAAGTATGCACCTTTAATTTATACTAATAGTATAGAGTACGATATCCTAGTAAATGAAGACTATACAGAAACATTTAATAGATCGACTGGTGATAATGGTACATCTAGTAGCACTAACTCAGGAAGCGGCTTAACTGTAGGAAGTGATACACCTCAAGGTCAAATTAGTAAAACTACTATATTAGCTGGTCAATATGCGACTACTACTGCAGCAGTAGAAAATACTAATACAATTAGTAATACTAGTGCTAATGTTGGTACAGAAACATTTACAAGACACGTTAAAGGTAATAGAGGTATATCTGCTACTTATCAAGCCATGATAAAACAATATCGTGAAAATATTTTAACTATTTATAACGATATAATAAATGAATTAAATGATTTATTTATGGGCGTATGGTAATTGCTTTACGTCCATAAATATGATATAATATAATAAGAGAGGAAGATGTCGAAATGGCAATAGAAGACTTTGATCAAGTAACTATTGAAGCTTCTCACTTAAGACCTTTTAGTAGATTTATAATGTCTATTGGTGAGCTGCCTACTAGTTATTTAGACTCTTTAAGTTATGCAGAACAAATAACATGGTTTTGCGATTATTTACA
>RHMF01000836.1_pt1 | contig 13748 bp, 10 predicted proteins | sample 5365151 | NCBI WGS metagenome assembly RHMF01 (sample SAMN10266501, study PRJNA497801) | feces metagenome | isolation source: feces | host: Bos taurus | place: China: Prairie of Fairy Mountain | collected 2017-08-14 | reverse complement strand
AACTGTGCGGCGAGGTACAGGGCGAGGGTCTGGTGTTCGTAGGACTGCGCCGGTGTATGATTCAGCACCCACTACACGCCTGGATAAAGGCTGCGGGGATTAGAAAGCACATTACATTCCACTGCTTCCGCCACACCTTCGCCACGCTCCAAATCGCTCTCGGCACAGATATCTATACGGTCTCCAAAATGCTCACCCACAGGAGCGTCAAAACCACCCAAATCTACGCCGACCTCGTCAACTCCAAGAAACGCGAATCCGCGAATAGGATTTCGCTGAAGTGAGATATTGTTGCAATACCCAATTAATATATCTTATGACACCCTAATCAAGAATGCAATATAGTGCTTAATTGCAGAAGAATACTGGCCATGACCTTTATTGTCGAAATCAATAAATTTTCTAGACTCAAGAATCTTCTGTAAGCTTGTAGGTGATTTTATATCATAAATTGAAGATAAGTTTTTGTCCAATATTTCTGAAGCAAGTTCTATAATACTATCTCGCTCCAAAATGGACATATAATTCTTCTTAGAGCGTATTACTAAATTGGTACAGTAGTCCAAATATGCCTTGAAAGCATCCTTAGTATTTGAAGCCTTTCGAATATTGTCTTCTGGCGTATTAGTTGCAGTAGTCGTAGATATCTCCCAAAGTTCAAATTCTCCAATATCATTTTTAATACACCTAAACCTCTCTCCATAACACTTCTCTACCATCTTTGAGAAATCGTTAAACATCAATGAATATTCACCAGAACCATACCATTGTGTACTTAAATATACAGTCTTATCGCATAAAGTATACGGAGTCTCAAACCATCGTTGCTTTTCACCATATTTATTTCTAGCTGCAAGGTCTCGCAGTGTGGTAGCTATAAACATTCCTGTGAGCTTAAAATGGTTATCGTAGACAATCTGTATGTTCTCGCTAATTTCATTTATATAAGGTTCAATCGCTTTCAATCCGTCATGCTTGTTTAGTAAATATACAGCCTTGTAGATAAAATCCTTGAGTATATTATCACGAACTGCCAGACGCTCCGTCACTATGTGATTATCTTCAGTTGGACAATCACTATATTGCATTCGTAAATCAATGCTGCCACCAACAATAAAATGCATACTTGTTTTATCTTCGACAAGAAACTTTCTTATGTTGAAATGGTGATATGTCAGATCTTTAAGATATATGCGTCCATCTTCACGATAGTAAAGAGATACAATGTAATCTTCTACATCATTTTGAAAGAACGAATTGATACGAGATAGCTCTGCATAGAAGAACTCATTCGTATAATCAACTCGACAGCTATTTCTTGAGTTTGTGGTAAATAATGGAAGTCGTGTTACAATAAAGCATAATGCCTTGATGAAGTCCTCCTTATATAAGCGAAAAGTAATTGGAATAGTTGATCCAGGCTTTGCAGTAGGACAGATAAAGCGTAGCACCTCATTAGAAATATTAATGCTTGTTTCATTTGATGATCCAGGTGTCAATTTAAAATGACAATCTTGTCGTTTGGGGCATTTTACTATTTCCTTATACATATCACCTATTCTTTAATTATGTTATTATGTATTAAGTACTCAACTATTGCGTATATAACATTAACGCTAACTGCGTTCCCAGCTTGCTTATACAATGCTCCATTAGAGACTTCTACTTGATGCGCATTGTATACAAAGTCTTGTGGAAATCCTTGGAGCATGAAAGCTTCTCTTGGTGTTAATTTGCGAATCGGAAGTTTGCTTAATTCTTCTTTAGTAAGTCCCTCCGCATCATTTATAGTACCGCTAGATTCAATAAAACATTTGCTATAGTAATTGTCTTGACATGCTCGGTGCATTTTATGCATAGATGCTGTTAATGGTCTTGCGATCAGTTTATTAATTTCAGATTTTGACTGAAAGCCGCCTGTCCCATCACTCAATATAGTAGGTTTTACACGCTCTGACAAATAATATTTCTCGTCGGCATCCTTGGATAAGATGTCTAAGACTGTTTCATATGAAAAAACGCTTGCGTCAGACTTTACTACATTAAAACGATCTCTAATGTCTTGTATGTGTGCTCCAATATCATATGCTGCAAAGTCATCATCTAGTGTGGCGAAAATAAATACTCTATTTCGTATTTGAGGCAAACCAAACCAAGCGCTATTAAAAATGCCACAAGACACATGATATCCTAGCTCCTCCAACTTGCGTTTAATAGTCAAGTAGGTTCGGCCATTGTTATGCGAAACGAGATTCTTTACATTTTCCAGAAGTACATATCTTGGCTGCTTAATACGCAGAATCTTCCATAGCATAAAAAACATTTTGCCTCGTTCCTCGCCAAAACCTATCTGACCACCCATCATACTAAATGTTTGGCAAGGGAATCCTCCAGTTAATAGTTCAAAATCTGGTAGACTCTCAATATTCTTCTGGGATGATGTAAATTCCACTATATCTCCCAACTCAACTTCGTTGACAGATACATGGTAGTTTGCTTTATATGTTTTGATTGCTTGTGGGTCAACTTCAGAGAATCCTACACTTTCAAAATGCATTACTCCGTCATTATGTAACAATTGTAACGCTTGTCTAAATCCTCCAACACCCGCGAATAGTTCTAAATGCTTCATAAGAATTTTTTTATTGCGCATCCTATGACATACGCTAATTTAACCGGCACTGCATTCCCTATCTGAGCATACCACGCATTCTGTGGTCCTGTAAAAATATAGTCATCAGGGAATGTTTGTATTCTAGCAGCTTCTCTTGGGCTTAAGCCTCTAGCCTCCCACGGATGAATGTACATATTGCAGTCGTATTTCATGTGAGAAGTAATCGTCCTACACACTTGGCTTTCTCTTAGCTTAAAATACTTATCCTTAAATATGTCGTTTCTGCGAGAATAAGGCATTATATCTACAATTGACTCATGTAGTGAATTACCCCCTTGAGGTAATCGTCTAAATATTTCAATGTCTCGATCGTTGTTATAGCGATTTTTATGATTGTAGAGCTTATCAATGTTCCTATTACCGTTTATAAAGCGAAAGAAATCATTAATAAGGTATTTGTGTTCACATACCGTAAAACCCGACTCTACACATTCAATATCAGACTTACCTTTTTCTGCCTTTGATTGCAAAGATGGCAAACCTTCTAAGACATCTTTCAATACAAAAGCAGGTCTTTTAAGTCTGTATATCTCCTCAAATATATGTTTAGGATTAACCCCAATACGATTACCAATCATTATAAATCGTTCTCGATTTTGAGGTACGCCATAGTCTTGAGCATTCAAGATGGCAAAACTATATTGGTACTCGGCGCCTAGATACTCTGCGAAATCCTGCTTAATCTCTTCGATCTTATTTCGCATGCCTCGAACGTTCTCCATTACAAAAAAGAGCGGGCGTACCTCTTTTAAGAACGTGAGATATGCCTTGTACAGATTATTACGAGGGTCGTCTATGATTCGCTGTCTATTTGCCATAGAGAATCCTTGACATGGAGGACCACCACAGACAAGAGTAATATCTTTGAGTAGATGACGATATTCCTCAATGTGTTTATTGAGTTCCTTGATATCTCCCACATAAAAATGTTCATCCGACAACTGTGGATGATTCATTCTGTATGTATTGCAGAAATTGGGTTCAATCTCGTTCACAAACCATGGAGTAAAACCAGCTTGTTTCAAACCAGTACTGAGACCTCCACAGCCCGCAAATAAATCAACCATTAAATGTGCCATATGTTATTGAGGCATAATATAACCAGCGTCTTCCGCTTTAGTTATGATTTTTAGTAACTTTTTAATTTGAGGTTTACTCGGAAGACTGCCTCTCACGATATACGAAGCAAGAGATTTTATAAAATCTATATCTCCACCAGAAGCGACCCCCTCTCGCTCCATATCGCTATGGAACTTCATCCAATAGTCGTAACCTCTTGTGTAAAATTCCACCTCAAGGTCTATATCACTATTGAACTTGCGTGCTCGTTTTGCTGCCTTCTCTTCATCCTTCAGCAAGTCGGTACTTACGAGTGAGGCCAGGAATTCATCCGTGAGACAAATCGTATAATCATCGCGGAATTTTTTCCATGTACTTGCTTTTTTAGCATACTCTCGCACAATGGCTCCACCTGAGTCAAGCAAGAACTCATGTACCTGTTTTGCTACAATTTCAACTTGATGCACAAGCTCTGCATACAGCATTTGTTTATTCCATATTCTTTTCCAATCTAGGTCTTTACCTTTAGGAATAGAAGCTATTAGTTTAGCTATCGTATATGGGACGATTTGGGCCTTATTACCACCCTTCGGGTACCATTCTGATTTATTGACGATACGATCGATATCATCAAACAGTATGACCGCTGCGATACTCTTTTTAAAGAAAAACTCGTTAATACTATCTTTCGATTTCTCGTAAAGCTCGGTAATAATACCAGCAAATGCTCTCATATTATTTGCAGAACCAGCACATACTGTGTGAGGGTTCATAAAAACAGTATTTAAGCACTTAGCGAGCTTCTCTTTCTTTACAACTTGATTCTTAGGACTCCTCAATCGATAACGATTGCGTTGAGCTTCAGTCATTTTCATTTGATCTTGTTCCCAACGTCCCTTAGATCTTTCATAGTACCAAATGGTTTGGTGCGGGCTGCCATTAACAGGCGGTGCCATATGCTTTAATGACAGCTCCTCCATAATTCTATGGAACGGATCATTTGAGAAGAAGTCCGCATCACTAACCGGATTTTGACAGTTAGCGCTCTTTGATATTTGTTGTGTGATTTCATTATATTTTGCTTCTTCCTCTTCTGATAAATCACCATCAACATTCAGCACAGTTAATTTCATTGGAACAAATATTTTGGCAAAATTATCTGCTCCAGCCTCTTTTTTAACAATTGCGCTGGCTAATGACGCTGTAGTTTGTCCTCCATTAATAATTTGAAAATCATTAAAAGACAATATCCTAGAACCATCACATGACAGCTCAATAGAATGGGCGACAACCGCAATACCATTATTGTATGTAAAGAAATTTTCCGGGTGTTTTCCTATAATTGTTTCACGTATCTTACGATTCACTTTCCCTCGCACACTCAAAAAGGCTCGCACATTGCCCTCTAAAAGTCGGCTACCATGTTTTAAGTAAATATCAGCAAGGAACTTGCCTGGAACAATCGCCATGTATGAATCGTATGCATTATTATCACCTAGATTTGCCTTAAGACACTGTATGCCTTCCTCGCAATTGAAATCTCGACAATTGATACGAATAGATTCATATACATTAGACATTTTAGCTTGGTAGAATCTTTCAAGAGTCCATAAATTAATCTCTACAGGACGCTCTAAAATGTCATCTCTTGTTGTGCTTTTTACTTGAACACTAAGAACAGAGTTGGTTATAATAAAGAACTTAAATTTTAGAATTTCGGTATTTAGACTTCCTGTGCCTATTCGTGTCTTAAGTTCTTTTGCTATATCAATAATAGGGTCGGCTGCATCGCAGAAACGACGAATATCTCCATTGTACGCCTCAACAATTAAGTTACGCATTCTGGCGTACAATTCATCGATACGAGTATTTGTTAAGGTTGTCTTCTCAATTGTATTTTGGAAATCACTTATCAATAACACAAAAGAACTGTCTGCCTCATCATAACCATAAGCATCAAAAGCTATTGCACGGTTGCCAGAACCGCGCATCTCACATGAGAAGGCAATTGGATCTATTAGTTCTCCTATTTCCTCTAATTCTTGAATCTTAGCCTTTATAAATTGATCTTCAACATCGTTGCCATCAACTATTGCTTCGTTGCGAAGCTCTTGGAGAAATTCCAGTCTATATTCATCAATCTCCATAATGCCACTCTATTTTGTATTGTTGAACATACGATAACAACAGTTCATATTGAACTTTAACTATCGCTTCATTTACATCATCAGTAACTAATCGAGGAAAGGACGCATCTACTTGATATCGATCTGCGTCGGATACTTCATAAACATACTCGTTATATATGGCCTCAAAAGAGAATCCACTATCGACAAGTTTGTTTATAAAGATATCTTTATGTTCGTCCGAATCAAGCTTTTTTAATATCTCACTAGCAATTTTGTTAAGATTCACTCCTGCATATGCCGGACTCATCTTCTCAAGCTGAAATACCACCAACTCGCCATTATTAGGGCTCTGTAGTTGTTCTAATGATGAGATCTTTACAGTGGCCTTGCCTGTACTTATAGCTTTTGTCTCATACCATACCGTATCCAAAGAAAAGTCTTTGTGGGTTAACTCTTGACCAGACCATGCCCTCAAAGCAATTGACTCTCCATAAGTAGGGATCATATAATCTCGTAGAAACAATAATTCCCCTATTAACCCCATAATGCGAGACTCGTCCATAATCTTTGACTTGGTTTGGAACATCTTCTTCCAAGCATAGAATCTATTAATGACAAGTTTGTAACCACACATGGCATCTGTAGTAGTAGCTGTAGAAGTTATAATATCATCACAAAACACACAAAAGTTATCCAGCATATCCTGCTCATTTAGAGAGAATATGATGCCTGAAAATTTAGATGTTTGATATTGCTTAATGCCAATAGAGTTGGAGGATTTCACAGTCTGGGGGACAAATTCTCCTCTAAACTCAAGGGCATAGTGGCATTGGTCATCCACACCGATGTATATGTCAAGCGGATGCTCTGTATCTACTCGTGAAAAATGTCCAGGAGCAAAATGTTCTTTAAATTTGTCTGCTACTATCATAGGTCTTCATCCTCCTCTATAATATTTTCAAATAGCTGTCTTTGATATGTTTTATTACCCTTATACTTGATACTTCTGGCTTCTCGCGCACCATTTGCAGGAAAACCAACAGCAAAGCCGATTATTGGTTGATCTCCTAATAATTCTTTGTATTTTTCAAGCGCAGGTTCTGGTTTGTACTTTGATTCAGTATCTGGTCTAATAAAATATACAATCAATAACGGTTTTCTGGTTTCTGTGAATTTGTACCATGCAACATTAGGCAAAGCTCTTGTCGGATCTTTGACCGTATCATAGAAGCGCTGTTTAACTATTGCTATTGTAGCATCGTCCAGACCTATTTGTCCATCTGAGTTACCTCCTAATACTCCTCGACCTGTAAAGCATAGATGTCCTCCGCTAATATAAACATCACGTTTTGCCGTTCTTATGGCTACTTCATCAGAAATTTGGTACACAACGTCTCCCATACCACTGTGTAAAGCAACATCCCATAATGCTAGTTTATCACAGAATTCATCTTCAATAAACTTTACAATCTCTCTTGGATTAAACTTTCTGTTATCAGGGGTAGTTTCAATCTTACTTAATAGCGCTTTAATCGTATTGCATGGTACATCCCTAACTATTTTTGTTTGTCCGTCAGATATTGATCCTCTTAATGATGAGAAATACAATCCACTCTCCTTAATAGTCTGCAACAAACGCTTTACAGCCGCAATGTTAGTCTGATTGTTTACGATATTCGTACTTGCATATGGTGTTTCAAATACACCACCCCAATATGTCATTAAGTCTAAAACACTATATGCATTACGCATTTTATTCGCTGCTGTAATCTGCAATTTTTCACTCTCGTCACGCACTCTAATACCGAACTCTTTTGGAGTAAGTTTACTTTCAAACATTCGTTTTAAGTCTTCCTTGAGTTCTTCTGTCGCAATAGATATCTCTTTATAGTATTCGACACTATCTCTAGCAGCCCAAATCTGACATAGATCATCATATCCGTTACGATATCCGAACCATCTACCCATTTGCAGCAGAACATCGTATGTGGCAGTATTGCGATAAAAATAGCTGGTCATTAAGCCCTTTAGAGTCAAACCTCTAGATAAAGCCAAACCTCCAATAGCAATAATGCGCGTTGAACCTTTATAATCCAACTTATCGCTCTCCTTAGAACTATTTACAACAACAACTTTAATCTTTCCTATTGACTCAAGAAGAGTGGATTTTTGCAATACCGTTTCTACAGGAATTCCTAGATGAGAATAGTGTTGTTCCCAAACTTGAGCAAATTTTTGATAAATAAGTAAATGCTTATTTTTTGCATCGCTATCACAGAAGTCTATATTGACTGTGTCAAAAATAAACTTATATAATCCCTCGATGTAAGTTTTAATATACTGCTGAACCTTAGTGAAACGAGACATATTGACCATCATTGTACGAGGTTGTTGCTTATCTCCTCGTATATCTCGAATCACATTTGCCAACAAAAAAGAGTAAACCGCTTCATCTAATGATGCTGGCAACAAGCCAGCCCACTCTTTAGGGTGTTTATGATAGAACCCACCTTCGATTAACTCAGAAGGACTAGCGACCTTTATTTCATCATTATCCGGCTCTTCTATATCTGTTATGAACTTTAACCAACTGTGATATTTACCATCGTCTTGGAAAATCTTGGTTGCACCAATATAGCTTGATGGTGTCGGAAGAACATAAATAAAATGTTCCGGGAACAAATCGGCATTGGCCATATCTTCGTCTGTGTCTGGATCTATGAACACATTCGCAAAAGGTGTAGCTGTAAATCCTACATATGTAGCATTATTAAAAGCGTTGCACAATTGTCTAATGACTTTGTTTGTCTTAGTTGGATCTAGTTTATCCTTCTTAGTGTTGATGGATGCATTGTCAGCTTCGTCATCAATTAACAGCATAGGCTCGTGAATAAGGTCATCAAGCATGTCTTTGTTTTGCTCTGTTAACCAATTGTAGAGTTTTGTAAGAACACTGACGTTTTTTTTGACAATAAACATCACTAACGACCTATGAGAATTCAGAGTCGTTACAATATTATCGACATTCCCTCGGAAATCATCTTGATAAGAAGTGAACGCAGTCGCCTTAATCTCCTTATTATCTAAACCAACACCTACGCGCTCTAGCTTCTTTTGCATGCGACCATTCTCATCAACCCTAATAGTAAAGCCGATGATACCTTCTTCCATTCGTTCCTGTGTTTGCTTTCGCAAACTCTCCGTAATACCTGTAAGCAGGATAACAACCTTATATCCAGCATCAGCTGCCTTGCAAATTAGACCAGCATAGGTGGCAGTCTTGCCTGATTGCACATCTCCAATGACCAAACCTCGTCGAAGTCGCTTACCTTTAATCTCGTCATTTGGATTTCCTAAGCAGTTCATTAAGTTTGCAAGTGTCTCAGACTCCAACTTATTGACACTGTTAATATCCAGACGCTCATAATTAATCAAGTGATTGCGGTATCTATTCCAGAAGAATTCATCTTCTGGTTCAAATGCAGTATACCAATCACGCTTCTCGTCGTACTGATCATATATGTAGCAGGCAGCAGTATGCTTAATTTTGAAATGATATTCTACATCAGTTTTAACTTTCTTGTAGTCTTCATCCTCTAGATCAATACCATAGGCAATAGCTCTCTCTCGAATTATTGGCTCGATATCATCTTCTGTAAATGAACCCTTAAATTCGATGAGATTTCTAATGTGTGCCAACACTGCATCATTAGTGAACTTATGTAATTGAGATTCTGTCAATTTCATACCTCAAAATGCTTATATAATCTTTCCTGCAGCTTTGGATGACCGTAGAAAGATTCATTCTTAAAGATTCTATCTATAGTGTCTCTTGTTATAGTATCAGAGAACTCTCTAGCAAACTCAACCATTAAAACAGCTTTGTTAAATAGATCATCTTCTCTATTTGGGTCCTCCTTTTCAATTATTGTGTTGTTAGATTGATCTATGTACATCTGTTGAACTGGTACATGCTTCTCTATCTCATCAATGAGCATATCGATATACTCAATATATTCATCCGCAACTTTACTTTTGATAAATGAGACAAAAGGACTATCTCTATTAATCTCGTAAAAGAAATGACCTTCTCGTCCCTCGATTCTGTTCCAGATATAATCAATGTTCTCGCTAATATTATTGCGACGACCACGATGCGTTTGTTGGCGAATAGAAAACTCTAAAGCCTCTTCTACTTTTCGCGTCAATCTAGTTTGGATAATTTTGGGTATAGAGGCCTCTTGCTTTTTAATGTCTATTTGCCATATATCATCCAGGGTGTTTGGAATATCAACACGAATTCTGGCATTTTTTGTTAATTCATGACTAGTATGCATACCAAACCAAGTCCCCCATCTAATCAGACGGCGATTGCGATATAGATAATATCCCTGTTTTGTACGCATATTCTCGTGTCCTCCCAGTTTCTCAATATCTGAAGCTGAAAGATCCTTGTAATACGGAAGTATAAACGGGCGAACTTTTATATAACGTTCTACTCCTGTTGAATCTATAATATCAATAGAAACCTCTCTTTTCTTTGTTGTTTTATCGTGATCTTCAAGAAAAGGGTCGAGAGCCTTTATTTTGTGATTATTTAATCGTATGACGATTGCCTTGCAACCCTTTGCTCCGATGTATCTATGGAAAATCAATCCTACATATTGAGCTATTTTACTCTTGTAATCACATAAAGTTGAGTACACTTGTCCATTATTCGACTTGTCAATAACATCAAAATCCTCCCATATAACAATAGTACCATGATCTTTTTCAAGTAATTCACTAATGGTTGGCAAACTATTTATTTCTCTTGAGTTAAGTTCAAGAATGTCCCAATTCTTGTTCTCTTTGATAAAGTCATAGTCCCATCTATATGCGGATACATTTTTATCTTTCTTACTAACCACAGTTAATTTGCGACACTGAGAAAGAGATGCGGCTTTTAAACCCAAGCCGAATCTGCCAAGATCATTCTCTGATCTAACCGATTCACTTGAAGTGCTTCCATATCTCATTGCTTCTAGAAGTTCCTCTTTAGACATGCCATCTCCATCGTCTAAAATGCTGACATAACAATGAAGAGGATCAGTGGGGAAGAATAGGAAAACATTCTGACAATTAGCACTTATGCTATTATCAATAATATCGGCAATTGCAGACTCAAAAGTATAACCCATTGAGCGCATAGATCCCATCAAATGATCAGCTTTAGGTATATTTCTTACGGGTTTTGCCATATGATTCCTTTCCTTGTTTAGCTTGTGGTTAGTTTTTTCAACACTTGACTTTATCAAAAGCCTTACAAATTTAAGAATTTTTCAATTCATAATAGCATAAAATAGAAAAAATAGGCAATCGTCTGTGTGAAAACATACAAAATCTATCTTAGATACTTATCGCCACCTTAATCACGCCATCTAACTTGTTCTCAAATAGGTGGTACGCCTCGGCGATGTCGGCGAGTTTGTAGCGGTGCGTAATCAGGGGTGTTGTGTCAATCTTGCCCGCCTCGATAAGGCGCAGAATCTCCGCGCAATCGCAGCCGTCCACGCCGCCCGTTTTGAAGGTCAGATTCTTGCCGTACATCTCGGGTAGAGGCAGCATCTGCGGCTTATCATACAGCGCCACAACCGTCACAATTGCATTCGGACGAGCGCATTCCCACGCAAGGCGGAAGGTATTCTCCGTACCCGCAACCTCCAATACCACATCGACACCTCCTCGTTCGCATTTCTTGCGCACTGTTGCGATACAATCCTCCGGCGCAACAACTTCCACGCTCGGATAGTGTTCGCGCACGAAACGGGCTCTTTCGGGCGATTTCTCGCACACGATAATATGCTTCGGCTGCTTCAACATCACGCAGAGCAGCGTGCAAATTCCCGTAGGTCCCGCACCGATAATCAGCACCGTATCGTCGGGCTTAATCTCCGAAATGCGAGCTGCCCAAAATCCCGTTGCCAGCACATCGCCAACGAACAACGCCTGCTCGTCGCTCACATTGTCGGGGATGCGGTTGAGGCCCTGATCGGCATACGGCACACGCACATACTCCGCCTGTCCGCCATCGATGCGACAGCCAAGCGCCCAGCCGCCATTGGGGTCGGTGCAGTTGTTCACAAAGCCGTTTTTGCAGAAGAAACACTCGCCGCAGAAGGTCTCCACATTGACCGTCACGCGGTCGCCCGCCTTGACATTGTACACCTCGGCGCCGACCTCCTCAACAATGCCAACCATCTCGTGGCCAACGGTAATGCCGGGCACAGCACGGGGCACACTGCCGTGCTTGATATGCAGATCGCTGGTGCAAATACTGCCGAGCGTAATGCGCACAATGGCATCGCGCGGGCCTTGCAATTCGGGCTTCGGCTTGTCGATCAACTCGAACTTGCCGCGGGATATGTAGGTGTAGGCGAGCATAGGAAAACAAGTTACTTAAAATAAATGAATTGTATTATTCTTTCTGCAAAATTACTATATTTAGAGATAAATTCATTATCTTTGTTACATGTTTAATCCATTTAAGATATTTTCACTATCAGAGGATTCTGAATGGGAGGTGTTGTCAAAACGCTCATCTCCCAGGATGTCTTATGCGGATTATGCTTATATCATAAAGTTACTAGCAAGGTCTCCATGGCTGTATCATTATTATCCGCAGTTAGAGGATACAGTAATAAAATTAGCTAAAACACTAGAAGAACGGAAACTATTACAGAAATTATTCCGAAAATTTCGATGGGTTTCAAACAAAGAGAATGGTAAATTAATAGAAAAGATTGTTCACAAGATACGTGAAAATTGGAATTGTACTCAGAAGGACACAATGATTATCTCAACATCATACAAGGAAGATAATGAACCAGATGGGTCATTAGTCCTTATATATGACATTATGAATCAGTTATGTCAATGGGAAGACAAAAATTTTGTAAAAAGTTTTTCTAGAGACGAGATTCCCTCATATAATGTGAAGAAGATCATTCTTTGTGATGATTTTATTGGAAGTGGTGGGACAATAGAGAAGAGAGTTAAATTTATTAAACAAGCCCTACCTAATGTGGAAATATTTGTAGTATCAATCGCATGTATGAAATCTGCATTAAAACGAATCAATAAGGTTTGTCCATATGTATACGCCCCTATAATCTTAGATCCATCTATTGATGTACATGATACCTCTTCGTCTGATTATATTACAATGGTTGGTATGGAATCAAAGTTACATTCAAAGTGGAAGAAATACAATCTAGAACAATGTTCTATGGGTTGGGGGAAAGCGGGCGCCACATATAAACATGAAAAATATAGAATACCTAATAATTGTTTCCCTATATTTTGGTGGGGCAAACTTGTTAATGGTAGTGATTTAAATAGTATTTTCTTGAGGCCATGAGATTATATACAGAAGAAAAGAATATATTAATACGATTATCAAAATGCTGGAAGCTATCTATTTATGATGTGTATAAAGATAGCGAGTTTTCTCCAGCTCAGATTCTTCGCGTGATAAACAAATATCAGCGCAAGTTGTGTGTTATTAGAATAGGGTTAACTGTATATAAAACTCCTATCGGTTTTTGGCTAATTAATAAAAATATACAAAAAATATTACTCGCAAACTCTAGCAATAAATATTGGCAAACATTACCCAAAGACTATACAAAGTCCAATGGAATTGAAATTAATAAACCCTATAAGAATTTTACAAAGCGTAGCCTAATTAGCATTTCAGGGATGCAGTCGTCCCACTAGATAACGCTGGCGTTAACCTAGCAAATACGAGGTTTCGTATTTGCCAATAAAGGCAAGCCTTTATTGACACTACAATCTTTTGCGAATGATTTATGTGACGATAGAGGCCGGTTACTCCAGATGTTTAC
>RHMF01000835.1_pt1 | contig 13750 bp, 9 predicted proteins | sample 5365151 | NCBI WGS metagenome assembly RHMF01 (sample SAMN10266501, study PRJNA497801) | feces metagenome | isolation source: feces | host: Bos taurus | place: China: Prairie of Fairy Mountain | collected 2017-08-14 | reverse complement strand
TAACTCTATGACACACTGAGTGGAATCATTCTTATTTTCAAAATTATCTGATTGTAGTATTTTTTCTGCTAAGGCTCCTGCAAATATTGCGTCTTCCAAGGCAAAAGTATTATTCCAACCACTACATAAAATTTGAACATCTTTGTTTTGTTTAACTAAATAATTTGCCAAAGTAGTAAGATTGCAAAATGCTCCTACAAGAATTTGATGTGGATTAGAGCTTTGGCTTAAACAAATAGCACCTGTACCATTTGTTGTTGAGTGTACAATTTCATTTCCTTCAACTCTTTGCCTTGTAAACTCCAATGCAGAATTTCCCCAATCGGCAAATGGAAATGTATCTTCTATTCTTTCTCCTGCAACAAGGTATCCTTTATCTTTATAAGCCTTTGCTTCCTCTATTGTGCGAACGGGGATTATTGCCTTTGCACCATTTGCAAGTGCAGTGCAGATTGAGGTCGTTGCACGAAGAATATCTACAACTACAACATTGTGTCCTCCGTTCATTTTAGCAAAAGGATACAAGGCTGGTGTTAATATGGTTTCTATTTTATTCATACAGTTGTGTTTTTCTTTATTCTACAAGAGCAAAAGCACCTTTTTTAATTACTTTTTCCCCATCAGAATTTACATATTCTATAATATATACGTATGTATTAGGATGACAATACTCTCCTTTAAATGTTCCGTCCCAACCTTCCTCAGGATTATTTGTTTGAAACAACAATCCTCCTTGACGATTAAACACTCTCATTGAGTAAGTACCTTGTTTTACGAAATAACAAGTAGGTTTAAAAATATCATTATCACCTTCGGCTGCACGAGGAGTAAACGCATTTGGAATAAATATTATAGTTTCTCTTTTTATGCTTGCTCTTGTTGAAAGGGCTGTTTGAACCTTTCCGTCATTTCCAGCTCCTGCTTCAACAGCTCTAACATAATAATTTGTTTTATCTGACGCCGTTATCACATCTCCCATAAAATCAGTAAAAGTTGAAGAGCCTGATGTACCACAAAGCACAGGTGCTGGCTCCGATTCTGGTTGTCTATAAATTTCATAAACTCCTACTCCATTATCCCAAGAATTGTAAGCATTCCAAGAAAGAGAATTTGTACTTCTATCTACTTCGGTTAATTCCAATCGCATAATTGTAGCTGGACGTGAGGCTGTATATACAAGATTACAAGCATCAGGTGCTTCAAATATATAGGAATAATCGTTTTTATTATTCTCTAAGGAAATATTATCTGTGTATTGCACTGTATTATTACCTGTATATGGAATATTTGCAATCACTTTATACTCTCCTCCATTTTCTGCTCTTTTCAAACGATACTTATTAACAACAATGTCTGCATCTACAAAAAATTCTAATTCTACTCCTTGATTTCTATCCTTAACAGAAACTTTTCTTATTTCAACAAATTCTGGTTGTTGTGCAGAAGATATTGTCATAACAACTCTATTTGATTTAGAAGTGATATTATTTGCTCCTACTGCAAGAATATAAAATTCATAGTTTGGAATTGTTGGATCTATTGTTGCTTGATAGTTTAAGGCTTGTGTATTTCCCACCAAAGTAAAGGCAGAATTATTTTCTTTTTTATAGATTTCATATCTTAAAACATCAAATCCTTCGTATTCATTCCATGAAAGTTTCACTTTATCGCTACAATTTTCTCTTTGAGCTGAAAGAACTACATTTGAATGTCTATCTGTACGAAGTGATGTATTGAAACAAGTGTCAAAGGCCATAACTGCCAAAGAGTTTATTTGTTCTGCTGAGCAGTTTGCACAAATATAGGAATTTGCTGTTGCTCCCCAAATCGTATCAAGCGTAACACAAGGCTCACCACTACACACAACATAACCCATTACATCATCTGAGGTTGAAGGAATCCACTCTAAGAAAATTTGTTGTGAGTTTTCATCTACACTTATTCGTTGCAAATCTGGCATATTAGGAATTTGCATATCTCCCACTACGTGTAGGACTTGATTTGAACGAGAAACACAACCATTATCGTTCTCTAATTCTATTTTATACAAGATAGAATCCGAACAAATAGGAGGTATATTATCAGTGTAAGTCCTTTGAGTTTGCTCTGCCAAGAATTGCCAATCGGTGTCTTGGCGTTTTAATTTTCTATAAATCTTATATGGTTTATTTTCGCTACCTGGCGGTGTTGTTGAGCCCATTGAAGTCCATGAAAGCGAAACTGTATTATCATTATTAAGAGTTGAAGTTAAATAAATAGTTCTTATATATCCAAAAGGACGTCTTTCTTCTCCAAAATCGGCGGTTACTAAATAGCGTATTTGCTCTAAATTTGCATTCCTGACGTTATCCGTATAGGAATCTTGATTGATGTCGGTTGTCTCCCCTACTCTTGAATATGCTTCTTCAACATCTGAATATGCTGAAATGACATATTCCACAAATCCTTGACCTTGCACTGTTTCATAATACAAAGTTGTGCTGCCGTCTTCATTTACCTGTGAACAATAAACATTAATTGAGTTTTGTCCCCACAAAAAAGACGAGGAGAACAACAATACTAAAAAAAATGATGTGATTACGCTTTTCATATTATATCAGGTTTTCATTATTTTCTACTTTTATTTTTGCAAAATAGTTTAAATCAAGATACTTTTGAGATAAATCTCTCACTTGATTAGGAGTTATTGTTTTTATTGTATTAATAAAATTTTTATAGTAATCGTATTGACATTCTATTTTCTTTAAATAAGAATATTTATCTGCTTTATCAAAAACTCCATCTAAACTTCTTATACAATCTCCTATTAAATAATTTTTTACTTGCGATAATTCGTTTTCTGATACTAAATCGTTTTGCAATATAATTATTTCTTTTTCTATTTCATCTAATGTTTCCTGAGCCTTATCTGCTTTTACATCTGCTGCAATTGATAAGACGGAAGCATATTTATAAGCAAAAAGATTTGCAGATATACCGTATGTATAACCTTTATCTTCTCTTATATTCATCATTAAACGAGATCCGAAGTAACCTCCAAGCAAACATACTACAACACTAAAAGGTAAGAAATCTTCTCTGCGATGATTCAACCCAACACAACCCATTCTTATACTCGCTTGTGCAGCTGAGGGCTTGTTGATTGTTTTTAGTTGAGCTTTGTTTGAATTTTCAATCGATATTGTATAATCTATTAAATCCTGATTAGATGTTTTTTTACCCCAACTTTCTTTTCCAAAATATTTTTCTAATTCCTTTATAAAATCCTCAGAATAATTTCCCGACAAAACTATCTCACATTGACTTGAAGTATAGAAATCATTATAAAATTCTTTAACATCAGAGGGTGTTAGCTTATCAAAGTCCTCCCTTTCTCCAAATAATGACAAAGGATGTTGTGAAGGAAATACACTTCTATAAAACTCTTTATAAGCAATCATTGAAGTTTTTTGAGCATTTATATCAAAATTCTGCTTTTGTTTTGAAATATAAACCTCAAATTCCCTTTCCGAGTAAGTTGGTTGTTTGATTATTTGTTCTATAAGAGGTAAAAGATATTGTTGATACTTCTTTAAGAAATAAAAAACCAAACTTGAAGAATCTCTATCGGAAACTCTTTCTACGTATGCAGCGTAATAATCTAACTTATCTGCCACTTCTATTGCAGACAACTTACCACAGCCCTCTGTTATAAGATTTGAAGTAGCCGCAGAAGCGAAAAACTTTTTTTGATTCACACTTCCAGCATTTGCAAAAAGAAATTCTAAACGAATAATCTCCGAATCCTTATCGTGAAAACAAGTTAATTTAACTTCATTATCAAAACAATGAAGCATATCTGCTTTACAATTTAAATCTATATCTACATTTAATAATTGAGGTAAGTTGTTAATCATCATTCACTCTTTTTTTTAAAATTCAATAGTTAATTTAGCATTTAATTGGAATGGAGTTAAATAATTTGGCACCCCATAGTATTTATTATTATAATCAGCTACCCAAAAATAAGACACAACATTCTTATTAGAGAAAACATTAAAACATTCTACATTTACCCATATTTTCTTAAAATATCTAAGAAAATTATTTTTTGCCCAAGAAGAATTTTCATCTTTTATTCTAAATGTAAAAGCAATATCAGCTCTTAAATAATCGGGCATACGATTTGTGTGCATATATCTTGGAGTATTTGGTGCTCCAAAAGGATAACCATTTCCATAATTAAAACTTAGATACGCTCTTATAAAAGGCATATTAGGAATATAGTCTTGGAAACTAATACTTATGTTATATAATTGATCTGTTGGGCGAGGTATATAACCTTTTCCATCTCCTTGAATATCTTCTTCTGTATTCATTAAAGAAAAACTCAACCAAGAATCTATGCCTTTTATCATTTCTCCAAACAAACGCACATCTATTCCTCTTGCATAGCCTATTGCATTATTCTCTGCCATATATCTTAATTGCACATTATCTAAATAATATGGATTTATATCCCATAAATATTTATAATAGGCAGATGCCATTAATTTAAATGGACGTTCTAACATTTGAAAATTCCAATCAGAAGAAAAAACAAAATGCAAACTCTTTTGACTCAATACATCGGAATGAAGATTACCATTTTCATCTCTCAATTCCTTGTAAAAAGGACTTTGTCCATATATTCCACAAGCAAAACGGAAAAGAATATCTTGTTTAATATTTGGTTTAAAACTCACACTTGCACGAGGTGAAGGCAAAAATTCCTTATTATAATCCCACCACTGTGCTCTTAGTCCTAAATTTGCATACCATTTACCATAATCTTTTGCAAAAATCCATTGTTTTTGCAAATAAGCTGATAAACGAGTAGATATTATTAAGTTATCAGACTTAAATACATTGTTTAACATTGGTGGAAAAACTCCATCAAATACACCTATGCTATCAAAAATAGAAGGAATGCTATATCCAGAGCTATCTACCATTTTCCATTCATTAACTCTATCGTCAATCAACTCATATTGCCATTTCAAACCCCATGATAAATTTCCATTATCATATATCTTCACTCCCTTATGTTCAATATTGTATATATTTGCAGCAAGATTATTTCTCGCATGTTCAATATAAGTCCCTATTCCTCTTTCCAAACCTTCGTCATCTCCAAATCCTAAGCCCGTTTCCGAAAGATAATATTGTCCTTGTATATCATAATTTACTTTTTCATTTGTATTGAAGGCTGAACTTATTAGCTTTAAAACAATATCTTTCTTAGGTTTATAAGTAAACATTAAAGCTCCAAATACAGAAGAAAACCTATCTAATTCTTGTCCGTCAAAATAAACTTTCAATTTCAACATTTCATAAAAATTACCAAAAGATGTTTCTCTTGTTTCTGGAACAAAATTATATTTATTATCAGCAATATTTCCCAAAAAGGCAATTTCTGTTTTTTCATTTAAATCGTATGTCAAATAAAGTTGAAAATCATTAAAAGTAGGATTGTATTCTCCCTGAGTATCTAAGGAATTTAAAAGATACTTATTAGTCTTGCGTCTATAACCCATTTGATAAGTAAAGCGACTACCTATTAATCCTTCCAAATGAAAGCTTGCTCCTAATAATCCTAAGGAAACATTTCCACCAAACTCTTGTGGTTTACGGTATCTTATATCTAAAACCGAAGACATTTTATCGCCATATTTTGCATCAAAACCTCCTGAGGAGAAAACAATATCGCCAACCATATCACTATTAACAAAACTCAATCCTTCTTGTTGTGCATTTCTTACAAGCAAAGGACGAAATATCTCTATATCGTTTACATAAACAAGATTCTCATCAAAATTTCCTCCTCTTACAGAATACTGAGAGCTTAATTCGTTATTAGAAGAAACTCCGTCCAAAGTTTTCAAAAGATTCTCTACTCCACCCGTAGGACCAACGGCATTTTTTGCCCAATCGGTAGAAATTCTTGTTACACCTTCAACCCTTGAATTATCTCCCTTAATTTCTACCGTACTAAGCGTTTCAGACTTTCGTTTAAGAGTAAAATCCAATTGTCTTTTTTCGTCTTTTTTAAGCTTAATTGTAAGTTGCTCAGTAGAATACCCCATAAAACTTACAACAAGTTTTAAGTCCTTATCAATAGGTAAAGAAAGGCTATATTTTCCAGAAGCGTCAGTAGTTGTACCTATTGGTTTATCTAAATTAACAACACCAATATTAACTAATTCAAGGGATTTTCCATTTTCATCTACAACTCTTCCGCTTATAATTGACTTATTTTGGGCAAAAGAAAAAAGAAAAAAACAAACAAATGATATATATATTACTATCTTTCTTAACATTAAAACTGTATTTTACACTTTATAATTAGCAAAAATACAAATTAAGTCAAATATAACAAAGAAAAAAGAAAATAAATCAAAGAAAAAATTAAAAAAATCAAAGAAAAATTTTAAAAAATCAAAGAAAAATTTTTCTAATTCTTTAATTTAAATTAAGGGTTGTGCCTTTTGGATATTTTGCTTGGTATTTTACTCTTAGTTTTAACTCTTCTTTTGCTTTTAATTCTTTCTTCCAAAGCAAAATTCCGTCTTTATCCAACTCTGCTCCTTGAATATCTATTGGCGTAATAATGATTTCAGGATTGTGATGTATGATTGGAATTTGGTCTTCTATTTCTAATTTTACTGTGTTTTCACTATTGTTTTTGATTACAATGTCTATTTCCACCGTTGTTTCTAATGTTTTTGAGAAAACATTTTTTTCAGGTGTTGTTTTATGCACTTTTCTTTGCACAGCTATCTTTTCATCTACTCCCGCCGACAAAACAAGGGTATCAGTCTGCGTTTCAGAAGGAGAAAGTCTTGTTGTAGATGTGAATTTGTTGTCATAATAAATATTACATTGAGCATCTATTAGATTTAAATCTTGCCAATCGCAAATAAGTGCTTGAAGATAGGCTTTGTTTGTTAATTTTGGACGAATGATGTATTTGTATTCTATCTTCAAATCTTGTGTTAGTATATTGATTGTTTTCTTTTGAGATGTAGAAGGAAGGGTTATTTTTCTATCTAAATGAAATTCTCTTCCAACTAAGCCTGATGTAATGATTTCTGCCTCTTCTTCCTCAACTAAACCAACGCTTTTAGATGCCATTTTTAAGAATCCGTCTCTGTTTGAAGCAGTATTTGCAACGTATGGCGAAAGTTCAGGTAAGAAAGTATTGTTTCCTATGTTTTCATTACTGAAAGAAAGGTTCACATCTTGCCAATCTTCACACGAAAGTTGATAAAGATTGGCTTGAAGGGCGATTTGATTATCATTTGTGTTTGAGTTAATTTTCAAATCGTAAATAGGGTTCCAATTACTTGCAATAACAGGATAAGAATATTTTAATTCTGCTTTGTCTATTGCTTGTTCCGAATAGATTTCTACTTTGATTGTATAGTTTTTTTCAGTATTTGAAAGCAATTCTTCTGAATATTCTTGTTGGAATAATTGTTTTTGTTTTTCTAAGGCTTTGTGTTGTTTTTCTAATGTAGCGAGTTGCTTTTGTTGAATGCGTAAGTTCTTTTTCAATTCCGTCATCTTAGTTTGATAATACTCCAAGGCTGATTTCATTTTCGCCACTGTATCTATTGTTTGTGGGCTGGAAATTGGCTGGAAGTTATCAAGTGCAGCGATTTGTCTTTGAGTTATTTGTATATTCTCTTTGACTACGGCTATTTTTTCTTCACTATTAAGGATTGAGTCTTGAAGATTAGTATAGTATTGACGCTTTGACTGTGGCAAGGTGGCAACATAGTCTTTGTAGTCTTCGTTGTATTGTAACAAAGGATTGTAACTGATTATTTGAAAGTCTTTATTGGTTTGAAAATGCAAGCCTTCTGTATATAGTCTTGGAGAATTGTCTTTTATATAGAAAGTATTATCTCCTTTTTTCAATGACACCTCTGCGGTTTTCTCTATTAAAGCCATTTGAGGATATACAATCACATTTTCTATCTTCGCTTTTAGCGTTTGCGCATTAAGAGTTTGAATTGCGAATATAAGACTCAATGCAGTTACAACCCTTTTCATAACATTTATCTATTTATTTTCTTTTCTGTTTTTGCTTTTGTATTAGTGCTTTTTGTAGCCTTATTTGATTGAGTGCTCTTTGTATTTTTTGAAGGCTTTGTTGTCTTATTATTAGTCTTAGTATTTTTTGTTGATTTTGACGTAGTTGTTTTAGGCTTTTTGTTATTTGAAGGCTTCATTTCTTTGTTTGTAGGTTTGGTTTCCTTGCTTGGTTTTACATCCTTATTAGTTGTAGGCCTTACATCTTTGTTTGCTGGTTTAGTTTCTTTATTTGCTGGTTTAGTTTCTTTATTTGGTTTTACATCTTTATTAGTTGTAGGCTTTACATCTTTGTTCGCTGGTTTAACCTCTTTATTAGTTGTAGGTTTTGTTTCCTTGTTTGTTGTAGGCTTTACTTCTTTGTTTGGTTTAATCTCTTTATTAGGTTTAACTTCTTTGTTAGGGTTCATTGTTGAGAAAGGAACTATTTGCTTTGAAGTTGTAATTTGACCTTTACCTTTATTTTCTTTTTCTGATTCTTTTGAAATTTCCTTAGCACGAGTCATTACTTCATTATTTGGTTTTGAAAGTTCCTTGCTATCAAATACTACATTTGGACGTTCTTTCTTAAAATTACTTTCCAACGTTGTTTCTTTTGGACCTTCTTTTAAGTCTTTTATTTCATCAGATGAGAAATATTCGTCATAATTAATATTTTTATAACTGTCTCTTGTTATTACTCCACCGCCTGTTGTTATATTTGGATTCAAATTTCCTGTTTCACCTCTTCCTGTTACGTGTCCGTTACTGTGAGTTATGTTTCCGTGATTGCCATTGTTGTGAGGGTGATGATTATTGTGCGAACCATGGTGTGGAGGTTTATGTCCGTGAGGGTGATTGTAATGATGATTATGACGAGAGCAATAAGCAGCAAAATAACCATCATAATAACCGTTAGCATATCCACTTGCGTATGCAAAATTTGTGTTATATCCAAAGCTAAAACTCCAACCGAAATAAGTGAAATAGAAGAATTCCCAATAATCATCGCAATTATCTATTACCATTAAAGCATATTCTCTTGCTTTTAAAGAATAGTGAACCGCTGCACTACGACAATTTCTTCTATAAAGGTCATACGCATAATCATTATAATAAACAGCTTTTGAAAGATAGTGTTCATTCCAAAAATCATAAGTAAACGCTATATCGTATGCTTGGTCTATTATGTAAGCTGTTTTGTTTATTACATTCTTTGTGTAAGAACGTGAATACCTTCTTGCAAATGTATCATTTGTTACTAATAAGGTTGATATAAATACAAATGCTACAACTAACAAATTCAATTTTTTTTTCATAACATTCAATTTTTATTGGTTAATATCTATATATTAGACATTTTTTTTAAGGAATTATTACTTTTTTTCTATAAATCCATAGCAATTCTCATTCCTCCATCACCTCCTTTTGAGCCAGGAGCCGAATCAAAACGATATGTAATCGAGCAACCCTTTGCTGTACTTCCCCAACAGCCACCTCTAAGAACTTTATAGTGTGTATCTACCCAATCATCGCACCATTCATAAACATTTCCATTCATATCATAAAGTCCTAACTCGTTTGGAAGTTTAGTTTTCACAGCATGAGTTGTTCTTAATGAGTTATCTTTGTACCAAGCCACGCAATCTAAATCGTTACTACCTGAATATTGATAACCTTTTGAATAAATTCCTCCTTTTGCTGCAAATTCCCATTCCGATTCTGTTGGTAGTCTAAATTGTTTTCCTGTTAATTCACCAAGACGTTTTACAAATTCACTCGCATCATTCCAACTAATATTTTCAACCGGCAATTCATCACCTTCATACCAAGAAGGATTGTTTCCCATTACTGCTATCCATAGGGCTTGTGTTACTGCTGTTTCACAAATATAATAATCTCCAAGTTCAACTTCGGCTTCATCTCTCATTAAGAAGCGTCCTCCTTTTACAAATATCATATTAAATTCCACTCCTTTAACCGAAAATTTTCTATTTTCACTTTCTTGCAATTCTGGTAATTGAACTTCCTCTTGAACCTCTTCTTCTACTATTACTTGTTCTACAACTTCTATTTTTTCTTCTATTACTTCTTCTTTTTCCTCAACAACAATTTCTTCTTTTTCCTCAACAATAGGCTCTTCTATTTGCTCTTGAAAAGTTTCCTCTACTTTCGGTTTATTTAATTGCTCTAAATCAAACTCTGAATTTAATTCTAATATTTTTTGTTGTGAATTTACTTGATTTTCTTCCATTGGAATCAAACCTATTCTATTCATTTCCCAAAAACATTTAGCAGTTGCTTTCACATCTGCCAAAGAATTATGATCTCCATCAAAGTTTATAGAGAACAATTTCTTATATAATTCTTGTAACTTAGGATATTTGTAGCCATAATAACCTGGAATACGACAATAATTAGTACTTAGTAGCATTGTACAGAAGGATTGTTTTTCTTCCATTATGTCTTTTTCGCCCATTCTTATGAGCTCTGCACCTATTATCTTCTTATCAAAAGCCACATTATGACCTACAACATATTTTGCCAAATGAAAATCATTCATAAACAAAGAAAGAACCTCTTTAAGTGGACGTCCCTTTTCACAAGCCTTTTCAAGAGTGATTCCATGCAAATCTATTGCCGATTTAGATATTGTATAACCATCTGGATATATAACAAAATCTTGTTCTTTTAACTTTTCACCATTTTCATTTGTTACTATCCAAGACAATTGCACTAATCGTGGCCAATTAGCTGTATTTGTAGTTGGTTCATCGTAATCATCAGGTAATCCTGTTGCCTCTGTATCAAAAAATAATATTTGAGTTTCTTTTGATTGACTTGATTCTTCAATGTATTTCCCTGTTCTTAGCTTGTAATTTGTTTTAACCAAATCCAATTTATCTTGTGGAAAATCTAAACAAAAAGTTAAATGAAACATCATATCTGCTTCCGAACCTGAAATGACACCAATAGAAATAAGAGAAGCTATATTAAAATGCGACATATCATTATTTGACAAATTGAAATAATTGATAGCCTTATTCATATTAAGCTCCACCATTTTTCCTGTGGCATAAAACGTTCCCATTGTATTGAAAGCGTCCTTAGATTTACAATCTTTTATAAATGCAAGATTGTCTTCAACCTCATCGTAGCAGTTTTCGTGAGAAGATGTTGCAACCTGCTTAGCTATTCTTACAAGATTAAAATCCATTCCATTGTAATTACACTCTTCAAAGTGATAATCACCACAAAAATAGTTTAAAAGATTATATACATGATCATTATTAACATAGTAAGGCTTATAAGCAGGAATTGCATTGTTACGAAACTGATATTTTCCTCCCTCTTTGTGTTGAGAAGGTGGCAAAACCAAAAACGCTTTCCAACGAAGTTCCATTCTTTTAAACAATTCTCTTTCATCTCTTCGTCTTGCACTATAAGAATACACTTCTTCAGAATATTCAAAATCATTCATTCTAAAAATAATATGTAAACCTCTGCCACTACCACTATCAATCACCCAAGCATAATCCTGAGGCAGACCTAAAATAGCAAGACATTTTGAAACAAAATCATCTATTTTACCTCTTCTATCGTAATAAGAATAATATAATTCATCAATATCTAATGCTCTATACTCATTAAATCCACTTATCAATCCAATTCCTACACTATCCTCCCAATTAAAATTCTGAATTTCCTCCTGTTTTATAGTAAAATATCGTTTCCAATTATCAATTATAGGCTTTTTATAATTAGACTTCTCAATAGGAGAAACATTCATGCCCATACTTTGATAATAAGTTGCGTATAAATATAATTCATTCTTCATAATTTCTCTTTTTTAATCAATTTGCAAAAATAACATTTACTTATTAAAACACAAAATCATAACGTAAAAATGCTAAATTTCGTTTCTTTATTGTATCTTCGCAAAAAATTTAAATAAAAATTCTAAACCCTATGAAATTAAAACTCTTTTTATGCCTAATTTTTGGCAGTTTTGTTGTTTTTGCTCAAAACAAAAGCAATTCAACACAAGATTACATCAACAATTATGCAAAGATTGCTATTGAACAAGAAAAGCAATACGGCATTCCAGCTTGCATTACGCTTGCACAAGGCATATTAGAATCTGGTAGTGGACGTTCTCGCTTAGCAACAGAGGCAAATAATCATTTTGGAATCAAATGTCATAATGATTGGAATGGTAAAAAAATGTATAAAGATGACGATAAAGCAAACGAATGCTTTAGAGTTTATGACAATGCAGAACAATCTTATATTGATCATTCACTTTTCCTTGTTGGAAAGAAAAGATACGCCGACCTTTTCAAATTAAAAATTACCGATTACAAAGGTTGGGCAAAAGGATTAAAACAAGCAGGTTATGCAACTAATCCAAAATACCCGCAACTCTTAATAGACATTATTGAACTTTACGATTTAGCAGACATTTCCAACACATACAAAGAAGAAAAAGAAGAAAACATTACAATAGTAAAAGAAAACCAAAAACCAAAAGGTTTAAAAGAAGACAAAACACAAGAAATAAAGAAAGAAAGCAAGAAAAAACCATTCTGGAAACGTTGGAAAGAAAATAGAAAAGAAAGAAAAAAGGAAAGAGAAAAACGTAAATTAGAAAAAGAACTACAAAAAATCATTGACAAACAAGACGTAAATAGAATGGATTTTGAAGTTGAGTTTTAGAGAAAAAGAAAATGGCACTCGAAAGTGCCATTTTTGTTATTTACTAATTAAATTTCTTGAAAATCTTCTTTTCCAACGCCACATAAAGGGCAAGTATAATCCTCAGGCAAGTCTTCCCATTTTGTTCCAGGAGCTATTCCATTTTCAGGATCACCTATTGCTTCATCGTATGTGAATCCGCAAACTGTACATTCATACTTTTTCATAACAATTATTTTTTTAAGCTTAATGTTAATTTTATTTCAAACAATCCGAACAATATCCTCTATGATAAACGTGTGTTTCCTCTAATCCGAAACCCTTTACTGCATCTGTTTGTGGGAACTCTACAATTTGTTGCAATGGCACATCAACAACCTTTCCACAATCAAGACAAATAAAGTGAGCATGTCTATCTACATAACCATCATATCTAACCATTTTTTCGTCTATTGTTATGCTTAATATAGCCTTTTTAAGAGCGAATAATTTCAATGTATTATATATCGTAGTCTTTGAAATTGTCGGTATTTGTTTTTGCAAATCATTAAAGATTTCATCTACCGTAGGATGCGTTCTATGTTCAAGCAAATAAGTCATTACTGCCATTCTTTGCACAGAAGGTTTAATATCTCTTTCAATCAGATATTTTTTAACCGCATCTACACTCCATTTATCACTCATAAAGCGATAATATTAATAGTTTTCTGCTCTAACTTGGAAATATGATTGAGGATGTTCGCAAACTGGGCAGATTTGTGGAGCTTTCTTTCCAATAACTATGTGTCCGCAATTTGCACATTGCCATACTGCATCATTTTCTTTTGAGAACACAACACCATCTTCTATATTTTTCAACAATTTACGATAACGTTCTTCATGTTCTTTTTCGATTTTTGCAACCATTTCAAAAAGTTTAGCAATTCTTGTAAAGCCTTCTTCTTGTGCTTCCTTAGCAAAA
>RHMF01000834.1_pt1 | contig 13752 bp, 5 predicted proteins | sample 5365151 | NCBI WGS metagenome assembly RHMF01 (sample SAMN10266501, study PRJNA497801) | feces metagenome | isolation source: feces | host: Bos taurus | place: China: Prairie of Fairy Mountain | collected 2017-08-14 | reverse complement strand
AATCTTCTTGCCATCAATCTTCATAGTGACGCCGTCACGCTCATCATCACTGACATAAGTCGCTTTTACAGGCTTCCTGCGCTCAGTCGAAGCGGCGGTAAGCACATGAAGGAATCGTGCATCAGCGCTCTCCCGAGAAGGTTCTACCTCAAGCCTCCATTCTCCCCAGTATGGGCCTCTATGCTCTTGCTCCACCCTGTCTTGAATCCTCTTTATGTATATGCTGTCAAGCGGATAATTGACGTCACCGACGAGGAACTCTTTTCCAGGGCCACCGACAAGACGCATCTGAGCATCCTCAGGCAGAAGAGTCTGACAGAAAAGACGTCCGTCGCGCGAATCAGCAACTGTGACATTCTTCTTGACAGAAGGCTCATTCTGAGTATGAAGGAGCCACTCCTTCCTATACGAAGGGTCAGACGATTCCACCCTATCATACACGATTATATAGTCCGGATACAGGAAAACGAACTGACGTACCGCCTCCTTGCATTTAGGGCCATATGATTTCGTAGCATCAGAAGCGATATAGGTAAATCTGTCGTTAGTCTCGAACGCCTTCACTGTTGTCCTGTTCACATGCCTCATACCACCATAATTCCTGACCTGCTTGTGGTCCTTGCGCTTAAGCCCCCAGTGGGTCGACATCTTCTCGTCAGGTTTATGTATGAGCACAACATTGTGAGCTACACTCTGAGCATAATAATACACAAGATTGTGGTCGGTCTGGATCGCCCTGCAACCTGTATCGAGGGCGAGATGGTCATATTTATAGATAGTAAAGTTATTCTCGTCGTAATGCTTGTGTCCTGTAAGGTCCGCACCGGCCGTAAAAGTACAGTATGTCGCATCAGGTGTAAAGCCAGACCTCATATAGATCTGTCCGAGAGTCTCGAAATGACGGGCCTTGACCGGACTTTCGTCCAAAGCATCAATATAGCGTTCCTCTGCCGGCTTGCCTTCGTCGACAAGAAACGGAAGAACAGGATATACATCGCCTCTTACTTTATACTTCCTTGATGAGAAATCTCTTATAGCAGCGATCATTCCCTTTTCATCAGGATCAATATCCTTATAGAAATGAAGCATCTGTGCAAGCTGCTCATAAACACCGTCGCTGGCATCTATATTATGTCCGTGGTGTGCATCGCCATATCCCGCATGCCGTATGTGCTCAGGCTTTTCCGCATCGCGGATCCATACCCACCAGAGCCAGTTGGCATAGTACGGCAGCATCGGATAATCAGAAGATATATCCTTTCCAGTGCTTGAAAGCATCGAAAAGAGGAAGTTGAAATGGGCATAGCTATAATGTCGGGCAGCATAGCCAGGCACGGCAGAAATCAAAGCGCCATCATCCCCCGCTGTCCTGTTTCGATTCTCCATGACCCTGATAAACCAGTCATATCCCTTTGCAAGGTGCTTAGCGGCCATAGCATCACAATATCCATCTCCATGAGCAGCCAGACCGGAATACCAGAACATCGCTCTTGTCCCATAGAAACCGGAATCTATATCTCCGCTGTTTGTTCTCGGTATATTCAGCCCGTATTCACGCTGAACCATCTCGACATGCTCAACAAGAGGAACGATGAGTTCACTGCGCTCCTCATGAGACAAAGCCTCATATATCCAGTCATACGCACAGAACGCATTGATTCTCGAATGGGAATACCAGTTGACCGGACGGCCGTTGAGAGTAGCATCTGTATAGGCCTTCACAGATACCTTGAGCATCTTCTTAGCCTTCTCCAGATACTTATCCTCACCGGTAAAACGCCACGCCAAAGCTGCTGCAGCAGACTCGGTACCGAATTCACCTATGCCAGCAATTGGGATAGTCCTGTCCTTGATGGCAGGCATCTCCACATTGGACGCAACAGGATTCTCCGGCATCTTGTCCACTGATGCTAGAAGGGCGTCAAGATACTCCTTTTTCTCGGCAAATGCCTTAGCCTTGATTTCTGGCCACGTCTCGGCATTGAAGAATATCCTCGGGTGGTCAGAACGGATTTGGGGCTGTGCATTCAAAGATGCACAAAGCCCCAAAACAAATAATATGAGAATAAATCTACGCATAGACTTTAATCCAGTTTGACAATTCTTACAGCAGTAAGCATCGTTTCACCTCTGAGAGGTTTCAGAGATATCTCGATGCCCTCGCCATTCTCAACATCAAGGTCAACCTTGACAACGAGTGGTCTTGCATTTCCTACAGTCTCGAGAACATTGAGATTTTCAAATACACACTGGTCATTGACTGTAACAGCAAACACTCTGTCAATATCCGAATCATATGTACTGTTCCTTCCAAGATTATAAGCCAGTACCTCAGCTGTTGTCTTTGTCAGCTCAGCCCAGTGGAGATAGACAGCATATTTGCCATCAGGAACGTCAGCCTTGAACCCATCGATCGCCCTTCTCTGGGTCTGGTACATAGGGTCGTTGTCAGTATCGTACAGATTGATCTCTGCTGCAGGAAGAGTGCTGTTACCGCTCTTAGGACGATACTGATATCCTCCGATATATCCCCATGATCCAGGAGTATATGCCTTCTCATGCACCCAGCACACTCTCTGAAGAGGTTCTGTAAAGTTCCTGTTGCTTCCGAGAAGAACGTTAAGCTCCGAGAATCCATCCTTCAATACAGGATTCTGCGCCCTGTAGTTGATGTTAAGGACATCCACAACTCCCTTGTCAGTCTGAACGAACAGCTGGTTCATTCCGTTCTTGAAAGGAATATAGGCTGTCGCTGTTCCCCACTCGAAATCAAGCTCTGCAACAAGCTTTCCTTCATGGTAGAGTTTGGCATTGTCACAGTTCGAATACAGCTTCACACGATGCTTATCTGCAGCCTCACCCGAACGGACGGTCCAGTCTGAATCGGCAAACTTCACGAACGGCTCCTTTGTCAGGTTAGCCTTATAAAGCCAATATGTATTCTTAGGCTTTCTTTCAAGATTGATGACACCCTTGAGGTTTACATGCGGAACTGCGCTGCAACGTGGCTCTGAGTAGAACTCGTTGAGATTCCAGAGGAAACATCCCATCACATAAGGAGCATTGAAGAAAGTCTTCATATAATACTCCTGGAAGAGGTCTCCATACTCGACGCTATAGTCGAAGCTCTCAGGAGCGGTCAGCGAATGGATGCGCTGGTCGATATCTGCGCCGTACTCAGTAATGAGAAGCGGAACATCTGGATATTTCTTGTGGAAGTCTGAAATAGCCACATCAAGATATTCCATTGTCTTGCTGTACCAGCCATAGTAATAGTTCATACCGATTGACGACGGCACACGAACAAGGTTTGCATCCTCATATCTGTCCAGACCTGAATGGTACGGGATAAGAGTCTCACGGGCAGGGTCGAGAGCATTGATTGTATTCTCAAGACGGGTAGCCTGTCTGTATACTTCATCGCAATACACCTTGTATTCAGGGGTGTTTCTCTTGCATGGAAGACGAAGCATTACCTCGTTCATATATGCCCAGATGACTACAGAAGGGTGATTGAAATTCTGCTTCACCATCTCCTCGACCATCATCACGCAATTGTCAGAGAAAGCCTGAGTCGGAGTGACCGCATTCACGATAGGAATCTCTACAGAAGTAAGGATTCCGAGCTTGTCACACATCTGAAGGATTGTAGGGTCCTGAGGATAGTGAGCGATCCTTAGGAAGTTACCGCCCATTTCCTTGAGCATGCGCATATCGTTTACATGGTAGCTGTCGTCGAGAGCCCAACCCTTGCCCTTGAAGCACTGGTGACGGTTGGTACCGACGAGCTTGAGATACTCTCCATTGAGCATGAATCCATTGTCTGGATCAAAACCAAACCACCTCAGACCGAAATGCTCGGAGAGCTGGTCATATATTTCACCTGTCTTAGGGTTCTTCACAACTGTCTTCAAAGTATAGAGCTGAGGAGTGTCAGGAGACCAGAGCTTTGGAGATGCTACTGTAAACTCCTCTGAGAACTCAACGCTTACTGAAGACGGATCAAGTTTATATTTCTTGGTAACACCGCACACTTTCTCTCCGTCAGGACCGAACACTTCATAGTCCACATCAACCTTGGTCTTCTCTGCGAGAGTGTTGTTGAGAAGGATTCTGCCGCAAACCTTTGCAGACTCTGCAGAAACCTCAGGAGTAGTGATATAAAGTCCAGAAGTGGCTCTGTCGAGAATACTGATATTAACAGGCTCCTTGACTACGAGATATACATCCCTGTAGATTCCGCCATAGAAGTTGAAGTCAGCGCTCAAAGGTGGAATATCAGGATTGTGCTTATTGTCGACATTGACAGTAAGTTCGCAAGTCTGACCGGCTTTCACGAAATCAGTGATATCGGCGCTGAATGCAGTATATGATCCGACATGAGAGACAACCTTGTTTCCATCAACGAAAACATCGCATTCCTGACCGACGCCTTCAAACTTCAAGTATACTCTCTTACCTTCAGCATATGCAGGAATCTGAAGCTGCTTGCGATAATATCCCTTATCCCTGTAATATCCGAGGACATCATCGTCAGTATCCTGAGCATTCCATGTATGAGGAATGTTAACGATAGTCCACATATTCTCCGGATAATCAGCGCGTCTGAATTCCCATACAGAATTTACCGTATAAGAAACAGTCTCCGCATCCAGAGCAATAGTAAGAACAGACGCCACTGCCGCCAAAATAAGTCTATTAAGTTTCATATCAGCATTATTAATTTCTACAAATTTACACATAAAATCCGTAAATCGAACGGCAAAATAGTCTGTTTTCGTAGCAAAATAATACAGAAAGCCCCGGATGAGCGACAAAAGTCTCATCCGAGGCTACAATAGTTCTATCAAAGACTTATTCAGTCTCTTCAATCCTCATCTTGCGCAGAAGCGCCTCAAGATAGTAGTAATCTGCATAGATCAACGGAACGTCAATCTCTGCATTTGCAGCGCCTGTACTGTGGTCGAGGACGAAACCGAAACGGCTTCCAGGGCCCTCACGGTACCCATACAGACTCTCAACCATAGTATCTGCGGCAGCCTTATACTCTGCCGAATTCTCATTGTCGAGAACTGATAGTTCATAGAACGCACTCGCCATCACTGCACCTGCCGACACATCGCGAGGACAATCTGGTATCCTCGGATCGTCGTAGTCGTAATACGGAACCATATCCTCCGGCAAAGTCGGAGAGTCGAGGACATAACGCGCCACATTGCGGGCCTGAACAAGGAAGTCCTCGATTCCGGTCTCGCGGTAGCACATCGTAAACCCGTAAAGGGCCCAGGCCTCGCCTCGGGACCAGGTAGAGTCATCGTTGTAACCCTGCCAGGTATATCGGCCCTGAACCTCACCGGTCTCAGGATTGTAGTCAAGTACGTGCCATGTACTGTTATCCTCCCTGAAGTGATTCTTCAGCGTGGTCATCGCATGGCTCACGGCCATATCATAAAGACTCTTGTCGCCTGTCTCGCGCGATGCGAAGAACAGAAGCTCAAGATTCATCATGTTGTCGATGATCACTGGGAAATCCCATTTTGTCCAACTCCAGGAGAGAGTACATCCCACATTAGGGTTGAAACGGGTCGAAAGTGTATAGGCAGATTCGATCAGAATGTCTCTGTAGGCAGGATCGCCGGTAAGACGGTAGCCGTTGCCGTAGCTGCAGTACATCTTGAAGCCTGTATCGTGAGTAGTCGTATTGAGACGCTCCTTCTCAAGATAAGATGTAAACCTCGCTGCCGCTTCCTTCCACTCCTTCTTGCCGGTGTACTCATACATGTACCACAGACATCCGGGGAAGAAGCCGCTGGTCCAGGCCTTTGCCTTGGTCATTATATACTTCCCGTTCTCCACTCTACGGGGAGCTACAACTGTATCTCCCTTCGCCCAACGCACTGACATAGCCGAATCAGCTGTCACTATAGCTAACTCAAGCTGCTTCTCCGCATGGGCGAAACCCTTCTCGACAATGGCATCGCCATTGCCGCATCCTGAAAACAGGATGCCGGCAATAAACGATGTCAATATCAATACGATTGTTCTGTTGAACATTTGTATCAAGGATTAATTAGTTCTCAAGCGAACTCCAGTAGAAGTCGTTCTGGTCTTCGGAATCAATGGCACCATTGTTACGGAACTCATGCTCAGGGAACGCGAAGAGAACTGACTTACGGAGTTTATCATAGTCTGTAGGGAGATAAACTCCGTGGTACGTACGTTTGAAATAGGTATATGACGTACCGTACTGCTGTTCTGGCATATCAAGGAAGGCATTCAAAGGCTTGCTGAGCCACTCTGACATCCATTTAGCTCCACGACGGTGAGTATCGAAGGTCTCGTGGTTTTCACCATGCATCTCGAACACTCTCTCCCACATGATGGCGCTGATGAGTTCATCTCTGGTCTGACAGTTCCAGTCTGACATACGAGGGAAATCAGCTTCAGGCTGACCCTCAGCAACAGACTGGCGGGCTCTCTTATGAAGAACCTCCATATGATCCATAGCCTTCTGCCAGTAAGCATCATCCTTAGCCGAGCTCAAAGATGCCGCTGCCTCAGCCGCGATGAGATACATCTCGGCAAAACGAACCAGATACATGTCCGCATAAGTCACCGAGTTATCATATGTTGCATCCGTATACTTCCTGAAATAAGGGAGATAATAGGTATGGCTAGTCCAATTCTTAGGCCAAACAGTCTGATTCTTACCAGTACTCATATTGGTATATCCTGTATGAATGTAGCTCAATTCATAGCGAGGGTCCTTCACTGTCGAATAGTGATCAGAGCCATATTTATCCGCTGGCATAAGAACACCGCCATGGACTGTAGCCCATTTCCAAAGCACGAAACGTTCAGGACGGAAACGGCCATGATTATTGTTCTTTGTCTTTCCGTTCCAGTACGGAGGAAGTGTTCGCTGACTCAGGACGTTGGAACCACCCTCTCTGGTATTCTGGAGGACAAAGATCCTTTCCTTCGAGTTGTAGACATCAACCTTATCCGGACCCCAATCGAACAGGTCTGCAAAGCTCTTGGCCAGTTCGTAAGGTCCTTCGTTGATCACCTTCTCAGCTGTCTTAAGACAGAGCGTCCAAGCATCTGCAGCAGTGTTGATTCCGATTGAAGAGAAGTCGCAGTTACGTGAAGGATTGTTCTGCCAGTCGAAGAACTGATAGTCCTTGTGCTCGATCAGACAGGCAATCTGCATATAGACTGAAGCCTTCACGGCTGTAGCGGCCCATCTGTTAGGACGACCGGTCATGCCACCGACCTCTGCAACACGCTCTGGAGTACGCATGTTCTGCTCAGCGAACTCAAGGTCATTAAGAATCTGCTTATAAACCTCTACATAATGCACGCGTGGAGCGTCGGTCTCATCAATATTCTTTGGAGTGCTGAGTATGAGCGGAACATCGCCCCAGTAACGTACAGCAGCATAGTACTGCCATGCACGGAGGAACTTCACCTCACCCTCGATCTCGTTCTTGTATGCCTGATCTACCGGGCTGATGGACATAGCCTCAATCATCTTGTTACATTTGTAGATTGAAGCATATATGTAGTCATAAATTCCCTGATTATTTACGCTGTTAGGCCACATCGAAAGGGTCAGGGTCTCTGTATACTGAACATTGCTGGTACGGTCATCCTTGTAAACGACAAGACGCGAAGGATATGCGCCAAACTCAGGGATCTGAGTCGTCCAGGAGTGATTGGAAGTCTTCAAAGCCCAGTACACTCCGATGACTCCTGCCTCAAGATTGGCTTCATCGCTATATACAGTTCCCTCAGAGAGGGCTGTAGTCGGAGCCTCTGTCAGGAAGTCTGCACATGAAGACAGGCAGATGACCGACAGAACAGCAGCCAATATTCTATTGAATTTCATAATCATAATCTTTAGAATGTGAATTTAAGGTCGAAACTGTAGGTCCTCGCGCTCGGATATGATCCGTTGTCGATACCTATCTTCTTCATGTTGTTGCCGTGGCTGTTGACTTCAGGATCCCAGCCTGAGTACTTGGTGAACACATACAGGTTGCTGCCGGAGATGCCGACCGAGATGTTGTTCACCACCTTGTTCTTAGGGATAGGAAGTCTATATGACAGAGACACGTTGGAAATACGGAGGAATGAACCGTCCTCTACGAACACATCAGAAACCATATATCTCTCACTGTTGTTTCCTGCAAAACCGAGTGCCGGATATGTTGTGTTCGGGTTCTGCGGAGTCCAGGCCTTGTAGTAAGCATCACGTCTTACGTTCCAATATGTGAGAGTAGAACCATTATATGCCACGTCCTCAAGCTGAGGGCGGTTGGCGTTTATGAGTTCATTTCCGTAGCAACCGTCGAAAGACGCACTCAGAGTAAGGTCCTTCCATGTGAACGATGTAGAAAAGCCGTACATGAAGTCAGGGTTGGCATCACCGATGACGGTCTTGTCATACTCATCCATATAGCCGTTGCCGTTAAGGTCATAGTATTCTCTCTGACCCGGCTTTCTTGCTTCGCCACCATCTGTGAATGGAACACCCTCTTCTCCTTCAGGAACTATGCGTTTGAACTTGTAACCCCACAAGAGACCGATCGGCTGGCCCTCTACGAAGATGTTGGCCGGGTTGTTGAAATAGTTGGAACTACCGATCTTGTCTCCAAGGTAATACTTGCACTCCTGAGTAGCATCTGTATTAAGGTAGAGTTCGCCAGTACCGCCTGATGCTCCGAGGCGCACGATGGAGTGGCGGTTCCATGATATCTGACCGGAAATATTCCACTCGAAGTCACCTATGCTGATTGGAGTTGCATCTACTGCGATCTCAAGACCACGGTTGCGGATGCTACCGTCGTTGAGCCACATGGTCTTGAATCCTGATGATGTAGAAATGCTCTTCGACTGGAGAAGGTCATAAGTGTACTTGTCATATAGGTCGACTGTGAATGAGAGTCTTCCGTCCCAGAGACCGAGGTCGAGACCTACGTTCCACTGCTCGGTAGTCTCCCACCTGAGACCCGGATTGGCGATGTTGGTAGGAGCAAGACCCACTGCGACGAAGGCATTGTTGCCCGGAGTGTGGTCTGCATATTTCGCTGTACCGTAAGTTGAGTAGATCTGGTATGCAGAAACTGCTGAGTTACCTACGCGTCCCCAACCTGCTCTGAGTTTACCCATAGAGAGGACATCGTTCTTAAGCCAAGGCTCTTCTGAGAATCTCCATGCTGCTGCAAGAGACGGGAACACTGAGTAACGGTTCTCCTGGCTGAACTTAGAGCTACCGTCCACGCGGACTGTCGCTGTCAGGAGATAACGGTCAGCATAGTTATAAAGGGCACGTGCGAAATACGAAAGCTCAGAATATGCTGATTCATTATAAGCGATGGCTGTATTAGGACCGATGTTGATGGCAAGATGCTGGGCCTTGTGCTCTGGAATATTCCAACTCTCAATACGGTCAACACTAGTCTGCGCACGACCTGCGGTCATACCGAGGGTAGCATTGATGCGGTGCTTTCCGAAATCCTTGTTGATGTTGATGGTGTTGTCCCAGTTCCATCTGTAGGTATTCTGACCTGAAATACCAGCAATAGAGCCTTCCGTTCCGTAGTTGACTGTATTACCTTTCCACTTGGTAAGCTCCTGAACACGGAGGTCACCACCAAAAGCAGTCTTGAGCTCCAGCCAAGGAAGAATCTTCCAGTCTGCAAACACATGAGGAGTGATTCGGTACTCCTCACGGAGAGCCTGTGAGTCGGCAAGCCAACGGGCCGGAGTTGAACGGAGATCCACACTATCATCAGTAACGTCATCACTGGTATCAAGGATATTTGCACCCTTCCAAGTGAAAGGACGGCTGGTAAGCATGCTTCGCATCATACTGGTCGTACCAAGAAGGTTAGTAGTGGAAAGACCCTGCATCAGACTTGAGTTCACATAAGCAATGTTTGTCTTAGTACCTACCTGGAAGTTCTTGAAGATCTGCTTAGTTACGTTAAGACGCATGGTGTACTGCTCTGCATGAGTCTGCATCACGATACCCTGCTTGTTGTTGTAACCGATAGAGAAATTATAGCTGAGTGTATTTGGACGACCGGACACTGAAAGATAGTATCTCTGGCTTACCGAGGTCCTCATCACATAGTCCTGCCAGTTGACAGGGATAACCTTGAGGTTTGTCTGAGTAACCGGATCTTCATAGAAACGGCCGAAAACGGTATTATATGCTGCTTCATCAAAATCTTCAAGACCACTTAATCCTTCAGATGCGATATACTGGTCTCTTATATAGTTGATAAACTCGTCAAGTTCAAGCATCTCCATTTTCTTATACTGCTGGGCGATATCCACACCAGCATTGAAACGGATCACCGGCTTGTCTCGGTTAGCAGTCTTCGTAGTGATGAGCACGACTCCGTTCGCACCGGCAGCACCGTAGATCGCTGTAGCTGACGCATCCTTGAGGATCTCCATGCTCGCGATATCCTGAGGGTTGATACCCATCATGGCGTTCACCTCCTCACTCGCGTCACCCTTTGAGAAGGATGCACCGGAAGGAGTTGACATGATCACACCGTCGACAACGTAGAGAGGCTCGTTGGTTCCGTTAAGAGATGTGGTACCACGCACGCGGATAGACACGCCTGCATCTGGAGAACCACCATTGCTCAGAACTCGTACACCCGCAGCCTTACCCTTGAGGAGCTGGTCGAGAGAAGAAGCTCGTCCTGCATCGCCGTCATCGATCTTTACTGAAGTAACGGATCCGGTAAGGTCGCTTCTACGGAGAGCACCGTAACCTACGACAACAACCTCGTCGAGCTGCTCAGAGTCGTCACGAAGAGTAAAATTAACAACGCTCTTGCCCGCGATAGGCTTCACCTGAGTCTCATAGCTGAGGCATGACACATTCAGTGCCGCCTTTGCACCTGCGGAAGCAGGTACCTTGATTGTATATTCACCGTCTGCATCGGTTATAACACCGGTTGATGTCTGGCCGTCGACCATCACAACCGCACCGATAATAGGCAGACCTTCTGAATCTTTTACTGTACCGCTGACAGTCATCGAAGACTGTGCGTACGATATATAACCCGACAGAACGCAGACTGTCAAAGCCAATAATTTAAATAACTTGTTCATGTCTGTCAGAATTTAATGCTGAAACCAAGAATGAATGATCTTGCAGCTGGATATGAACCATAGTCCATTCCGAGACGGAAATTGCTTGCTGCATATGAGTTCACGTCCGGCGACCAGCCGCTGTAGCCTGAGAATACCGCCAGGTTGGAAGCAGTAGCGAATACCTTGAATGACTCCATCCACTTAACATTCTTTACAGGAATGCTGTATGAAAGAGATACGCGTGCAAGACGGAGGAAGTCACCCTTCTCAACATATTTAGCTGCTACTGCTGTCTCGCCTGTCTTTGCCATCTCATTGAGGTTCAGGATATTGAAATCTGCTGCACCGTCAGCAAGGATATCGAGAGTGAGATCCTTCCAGCGGAGAGTTGTGCCGAAACCACCGTAGAACTTAGGGGTAGGGTTGCCGAGAACCTTGCCGTCAGCATCGACGATAGAGCTTACTGGGTTGCCCTCGATATTCTGAGTCGCAACGATTGGTACGTTCTCGACTACTGTCTCACCTTCGACTACTGATTCAACCTGATAAGTTCCGATAGCCATACCGCCCTTGTCCTCGACTGCGAGCTTGGCTACATTATTTATATTATAGGCTCCGTTGACATTGAGGCTCCAGGTCCAGTCCTTGGTCTGTACAGGAATACCGGTAACCGAGAACTCTACGCCGTTGTTTGCAACGACACTCTCGAAAGAAGAAAGCTCCTCGCGGTCCTTCCAGTCCCAGTACTTGTGCTCTGGAACGAATACCTGCTCGCCCTCTTCCTCGTCAGGATTCTCAGGATCAACCTCTGGTAAAGGAGGAGCAGTCGTCACATTCTCACCGATGGCATACATAGAAAGTATGTCAGCGGTCTTTCTCTGGTAGTAACCTGCGGTAAGAGAGAGACGGTCATCGAACATACCGAAAGTAAGGGATACGTTCCACTCCTTGCTGTGGATATACGAACGGCCGTCAAAGAACGGAACAGAATTAGGATCCTCGAGCTCTGTCACTGTACCTGGAGTATAGGTGCCAAGGTAATAATATGGGAGAGACTCGTCCTTGCCGCTCTCACCGTAACCGCCTTCAAACTTCAATGATGATACCAGCTCTGAAGAATCGAAGAAGGTCTTGCGGATATCCCAATATGCAGATGCTGACGGATACATGTTCCATGTTCCGAACTCTGGATTGAAGTCGGTCCTGTAAGCTACTTCAGCGCCAACAAGGCCCTTGTAGTCGTACTTGACGTCGCCGAAGATACCGAGGTTGAACATGCGCCTGTTGTTGTAGTTCAGGACTGCCTTGCTCGCTGCGATATTGAGTGACTTGTAACGGATAGAGTGGTTGTAGAAGTCTGTACCGTTAAGGGTGTTGAATACGTCCCAGCCTCCGACTGCATGAGCACCTGCTGAAGCCACGAGATGATGGTCCTCACCTAAGTATGTCTGATACTTGAAGACTCCAGATGCGTTATATGCGAATGAAGAAGTCTTGAGCATAGATGCAGCACCGTTGTTGACAAGTCCGAATTCTGTACCGTTACCCCACCAGAAGCTGCGGGTAAGATACTGATAGTCAGCACCAAGGTCGAACTTGAAAGAAAAGCCCTTGAAAAGGTTCAGCTGGAGCCACATTGAGTTCACTGTACGGAACTCGAGAGCGTGGTCGTCGTAATCTGTTGCCCAACCGTCGAGAGAAGCCTCAGGATCGCGCATAAGGGTCGTCATAGACTCCTTGCCGTACCATGTGGTGGCAGCTGCTGACTTGGTATTGCCTACATTGAAGTTAGAGCTCAGTCCGAACCATACTACAGGGTTAGCCTGAGTCTCGAATGAAGCACGAAGACCGCCCTTCATTGTGCCTGTACCCGGGATGACATAGTTGTCATCGCGGAAATAGCCGGCGAGTGTGTAGGTTGAATTGTTCTTTGAACCACCGAACATCAGACGATGGTTGTGGCTGATACCAAGAGAGGTACCTTTTTTTGAAAGCGGAGTTGCGAGGTCGATGTTGGAATCCCAAGAAATCACCGAACGCTCGTCGCGAACGCGTTTTGTGTTGATGATGACAACTCCGTTTGCTCCGAGAGATCCGTAGAGAGCGGTTGCTGAGGTGTTCTTGAGAACCTCGATGCTCTCGATATCGTTCGGAACGAGGAACGAAAGTTGGCTGAGAGGAGAGGCTGTCGCCTGATCGCCTAACTGCCAGAACGGATCTACGTTCTTTGTGTTAGAAGCGTTGAGAATCGCTCCATCTACAATGTATAGAGGTTGCTGCCCCCCCCTGAGAGAGTTGACGCCTCTGACACTTACGCCGGAAGCTGACAGAGGACTGCCGTCCTGAGACCAGACTCTTACACCGGCGACCTGACCCTGAAGCAGAGCCTCGACAGTCTTCACTGAAGATGCTGTGGTACCGATGGTATCCTTCACAACATCACCAGCATAAGCGACTGTACTGAACAATGCAGACAGAGCCATCAAAATCAAATTAAGTTTAATTGATTTCATAGCGGTTAGTTTTTAATTAGTGTTATAGAGATAGTATATTCTGTCGAAGCAGGAATATCAATTTCATATCCGCACAAATATGTGTCGGGGTTCGGAAAATCCAGATGAGATACAGGAG
>RHMF01000833.1_pt1 | contig 13754 bp, 14 predicted proteins | sample 5365151 | NCBI WGS metagenome assembly RHMF01 (sample SAMN10266501, study PRJNA497801) | feces metagenome | isolation source: feces | host: Bos taurus | place: China: Prairie of Fairy Mountain | collected 2017-08-14 | reverse complement strand
CGGTATATCTCTGTTGCACTTTTCCTAGGGTCGCCCCCGGCGGATGTTATCCGTTATCCTTGCCCTGCGGAGCCCGGACTTTCCTCATAGGCGGGCCTTTCGCCCCGCCCACGCGGCTGTCCAGCTTACTTGCCTTGCTATGATAACTCAAAAGCAGGGGAGATGTCAAATTGTTTTCGCGGAAAATTGACTAAACTTTCTTTGGATTGAATTTATGCTCTTCATATGATAATATTATACGATGTAAAAGATTCCATCAGTAGAAGGAGGATCAGCCCATGTCAGCTATCAACGAATATCTGGAGACATTGCAGGGCAAACGCATTGCGGTAATTGGAATGGGTGTGAGCAACACTCCGCTCATTCGGATGCTGCTGCGCGCGGATCTGAATGTAACTGTAAGAGATAAAGCCAGCCGGGAACGGGTGGAGGAGGTCGCAGAGGAACTGGAGAGCCTTGGCGCTCAACTGAAGCTGGGTGAGGGCTATCTGGAGGATCTGGATGAGGATATTATTTTCCGTACCCCCGGCTTAAGCCCCAATACCCCCGCCATCCGCCGGGCGGTGGAGCGCGGCAGTGAGCTCACCAGCGAAATGGAGCTGTTTTTCCGAACCTGTCCCTGCCGCCTGATCGGCGTGACGGGCAGTGACGGAAAGACCACCACCACCACCATCATCAGTAAGTTCTTAAAGGCGGCGGGCTATAATGTCTATGTGGGCGGAAACATCGGAAAGCCCTTGCTGCCCGACGTCGCAGGAATGGAGCCTGAGGACTTTGCCGTTTTGGAGCTGTCCTCCTTCCAGCTGATGACCATGGAGCAGAGCCCCCACATCTCGGTCTTCACCAATCTTTCTCCCAACCATTTGGATTACCATGGCACCATGGGCGAGTATATTGCCGCCAAGGAGAATATTTTTGTCCACCAGACCGGAGACAACCGAGCTGTCTTCAACTTTGATAACCAGACGACCCACGACCTGGCCCAGGCCGCCAAAGGCAGCGTGTGCTTCTTCAGCCGCCAGCAGCGTCTTGAGGAGGGTGTGTACCTGCGTGATGGCGCCATCTGGCTGACCAATGAGCAGGGCAGCCGTGAGGTGCTGCCCCTGCGTGACATCCACCTGCCCGGTGTCCACAATATCGAAAACTATATGGCGGCCATTGCTGCGGTGGACGGTCTGGTCCCCGATAAGTGCGTGCGCGAGGTGGCCCAGCAGTTCAACGGTGTGGAACACCGCATCGAGCTGGTGCGTGAGCTGGATGGGGTGCGTTATTATAACGATTCTATCGGTACCAGCCCCACCAGAACCGTCGCCTGCCTGGAGTCTTTTGAGGAAAAAGTCATTCTGATTGCAGGTGGATACGACAAGGGTGTTCCCTTTACAAGTCTTGGCGTAGAGATCACCGAGCGCGTCAAGGCGCTGATCCTCACCGGAGCCACCGCGAAAGCCATCCGTACCGCAGTGGAGGAGGCTCCCGAGTATGCCCAGGGCCATCCCGACATCCTGGAGCTGGAGGATTTTGCTGATGCGGTCAAGGCTGCCCGTGCCCTGGCTGAGCCCGGAGATGTGGTGGTGCTGTCGCCCGCCTGCGCAGCCTTTGATAAGTTTAAGAACTTCATGGAACGCGGCAAGTATTTCAAGGAGCTTGTCCAACAGTTTTGAGCAAGAGAGGAATATGAGCTTTGAATTATGAACGAGTAATCGACCGCCTGTGCAGCCTTTCAGGGCCCAGCGGTTTTGAGGAATCTGTGGCCCAGGCAGCCAAGGAACTGCTGGAGCCCCTGGTAGACGAAATTTCCATCAATCGTCTGGGCAGTGTGCTGGGCGTGCGCCGCTGTGGCAAAGAGAACGCCCCCAAGCTGCTGCTGGACGCCCACCTGGATGAAATCGGTTTTATTGTGACTGGTCACGAGGACGGTTTTCTGCGTTTCGCCACCCTGGGTGGTGTAGACCCCAGAATGCTGCCCGACCGTGAAGTGACTATCATGACGCAGCCCCCCATGCTGGGCGTGGTGGCCTGTCTGCCGCCCCACATTCAGGACCGGGAGGACATGGACAACTCCGTTCCTGTTTCTGAGTCCTACATTGATGTGGGTTTGTCTCAGGAAGAGGCGCAGAAGCTGATTCCCATTGGCACTCCCATCACCTTCCGTGAAGGCTGCACGGCCCTGGGGGAAGAGCTGCTGTGCGGTAAAGCTATGGACGACCGGGCCTGCTTTGCTATCCTGCTGGATGTGGCAGAGCGGCTGAAGGATCGGGAGCTGGATGTGGATCTCTACATTCTGGGCAGTACCCAGGAGGAGACCAGCAGCGCCGGTGCTATCACTGCCGCCTATGGTGCGGCACCTGATATGTGCGTGGCGGTGGATGTGACCCACGGAGCTACTCCTGACGCCAAGAAGGAGCAGACCTTCCCCTTGGGCGACGGCCCTGTGGTGGGTGTCGGCCCCAACTGTACCCGATGGATGTCTGACCGCTTTATCAAGCTGGCCAAGCAGTTGGAGATCCCCAGTCAGCTGGAGGTCATGGCCGGCCATTCCGGTACCAACGCATGGCCCCTGCAGATCAGCCGCGAAGGTGTGGCTACCGCTGTTTTGTCTCTGCCTCTGCGCTACATGCACACCCCCGTTGAGGTGTGTTCCCGCAAGGATCTGGAGGACACGGCCCGTCTGCTGGCTGCATTTGTTGAGAATCTGGGAGAGGAGGCACAGCAGGTATGATGGATTTATTACGTGAACTGTGCGTCCTGAATGGCGTCTCCGGCAACGAGGATCAGGTGCGTGCCTTCATTCGTGAGAAAGCCCAGCCCTATGCCGACAGTATCCGTACCGACGCTATGGGCAACCTGATCGTATTCAAAAGGGGTAAGAAATCCACCGGAAACAAGCTGCTGATGGCTGCGCACATGGACGAGGTTGGCCTGATCGTCACCCATGTGACGGATGAAGGATATCTCAAGTTCGACTTTGTGGGTGGCGTTGACCGCCGAGTCGCCATTGGCAAGAGAGTTGTGCTGGGGGAGAAGCAGATCCCCGGCATCATCAGCTTGAAGGCCATCCATCTGGTCAGCAGCGAGGAGCGGAAAAAGACGCCCAAGACCGAGTCTATGTATATTGATATCGGAGCCAAGAATAAAGAGGCCGCTTTGGAACTGGTCCAGCCCGGCACTTACGGCGCTTTTGTTGGCGCTCCCGAGGAAGTTGGCAACGGTCTGCTGAAGGCCAAGGCCATCGATGACCGCGCCGGCTGCGCCATCATGCTCACCCTGCTGCGGGAGGAGCTGCCCATGGATGTGACCTTTGCCTTCACCACCCAGGAGGAGGTAGGGACCCGCGGAGCCTTTGGCGCTGCCTTCTCTGTCTCTCCGGAGATTGCTCTGGTTCTGGAGACAACCACTGCCGCCGACCTGCCCGGGATTGAGGACCACCGAAAAGTGTGCGCCCCCGGCAATGGCCCGGTCATTTCCTATATGGATGGCGGAACGATTTATGATCGTGGTCTGTTTGAGGATCTGCGCCGACTGGCCGTAGACAACGACATTCCCTGGCAGACCAAAGAATATATTGCTGGCGGCAACGATGCCCGGACCATACAGCGCACCAAAGCCGGTGTCCGGGTGGCAGCTGTGTCTGCAGCTGTGCGTTACCTCCATGCCCCTGCCAGCGTGGGCAGCGTGGCTGACTTTGAAAATATGCTGAAGCTGACAAGACTGTTTATGACAGATTTGGCCCAGCGTTTATAAGGAGAACAGCAGATATGGAATTTTTAAAGCTTATTGAATCTCTGAATGCTGTCCACGGTCCCGCCGGAGACGAGGGTGGGATCCGCGCAGTCATTGCCGAGCTGGCAAAGCCCTTCGCTGATGAGATTACCGAAGATACCCTGGGCAACCTCATTGTCCATAAGAAGGGCAGCGGCCCCAAGGTGATGTTTGCCGCACATATGGACTCCATCGGTTTTATCGTGACTCACATCGAGAAGGAAGGGTTTCTGCGTGTTGGCCGCCTGGGCGGCATCAGCCCCCAGGAAGTGGCCTATACCCCTGTGCGATTTAAAAACGGCGTAAAGGGCGTGCTGGCAAAGGAAGAGAAGGCCGCCTTCGGCAAGCTGAAGCTGGATGAGTGCTACATCGATATCGGCGCCAAGGATGAGGACGAGGCCAGAAAGATGGTTCAGGTGGGAGATACCGCAGTTTATGATACCGCCACTTTTACCAACAACGGTAAAGTGTATTCCCCTTACCTAGATAACCGTGTTTCCTGTGCAATCTTGCTCCAGGCTATGGAGCAGATCACTCAGAGCGAGAATGATCTCTACTTTGTTTTCACCGCCCAGGAAGAGGTTGGCATCCGCGGTGCCAAGACCGCCGCATGGGCCATTGATCCCGATTACGGCATCGCTGTTGACGTCACCGACGTGGATGACACGCCCGGATCCGAGAAGTACGGCACCGTGCAGCTTGGCAAGGGCGCCGCGATCAAGGTGATGGATGCCTCTGTCATCTGCCACCCTGTCATGGTGGAGAAGCTGTCCAACCTGGCCAACGAGGGGAACATCCCCGCACAGAAGGATATCCTGCGGGCCGGCGGAACGGATGCCGGTGCCATCCACACTACCCGTCTGGGTGTGCTGACCGGTGGCATTTCCGTGCCCTGCCGCTATATCCATACCCCTCACGAGATGGCAGACCTGCAGGATGTCGACAGCTGCGTGAAGCTGGTGGCTGCCTTTGCCCAGAGCCATCTGGAGCGCGTCTGAAACTAAAATTAGTATAGAAATAGATAGGATTGAAAAGTAAAATGGCTTTACAGATTAGCGAGAGAGTACAGAAGCTGGGCGAGCAGGCACAGCGTGAGCTGGCCGAGCAGTTTGCCCGTATCGACGCCGTCTCTCAGGAGAACACCCAGCGTGTGCTGGGCGCTTTCCAGGAGTATCGAGTGGCCGACGGCTATTTTGCCGGTACCACCGGTTATGGCTATGACGATCTGGGCCGGGACAAGCTGGACGAGATCTATGCCCATCTCTTTGGCACCGAGGCCGCACTGGTGCGCATCCAGTTTGTCAACGGCACCCATGCCATCACCTGCGCCCTGTTTGGTGCCTTGAAGGCCGGTGATGTGCTGGTATCTGCAGTTGGTGCGCCCTATGACACCCTGCTGGGCACCATTGGCGTGGTAGATAAGGGCCATGGCTCTCTGAAAGATTATGGCGTGGAGTACCGCCAGGTAGATCTGCTGGATGACAAGCCTGACCTGGAGGGGATGGCCAAAGCTGTTGCCGACCCCAAGGTCAAGGTGGTTCTGATCCAGCGTTCCAAGGGCTATTCCACCCGCGCTTCTCTGTCTGTGGCAGAGATCGGGGAGATGTGCAAGGTCATTAAGGCAGCCAACCCCAATGTCTCCATTCTCGTGGACAACTGTTACGGTGAGTTTGTAGAGACTTTGGAGCCCACCCACGTGGGTGCTGATCTGGTTGTTGGTTCCCTCATCAAGAACCCCGGCGGCGGCCTGGCTCCCACCGGCGGTTATGTTGCCGGTCGTCGTGATCTGGTGGAGGGCGCTGCTATGCGTCTGACCAGTCCCGGTATCGGCGGCGAGTGCGGCTGCACCTTGGGCCAGAACCGCCTGCTGTATCAGGGCCTGTTCCTGGCGCCTCATACTGTGGCCCAGGCGGTCAAGACTGCTGTTTTTGCAGCCAAGGTCATGGAGCTGCTGGGCTATGAGACTGAGCCCCATTCCAGCGCCGTGCGCCGTGATATTATTCAGATGATCCACATGCGCGAGCCCGAAGCCCTGAAGAAGTTCTGTAAGGGCATCCAGTTTGGCGCTCCTGTGGACTCCTATGTGACCCCTGAGCCCTGGGATATGCCCGGCTACGACTGCCAGGTGATCATGGCAGCCGGTGCCTTTGTTCAGGGTGCCTCCATCGAGTTGTCCGCTGACGCCCCCATGCGTGAGCCCTACACCGTTTATCTCCAGGGTGGTCTGACCTTTGAATCCGGCCGACTGGGCGTTCTGCTGGCTGTCCAGGAGCTGCTGGGCGAAAACTGAGCATCATAGGCCAAGCGTGGGACCGAATATCCTTCCCCTATATGAGGGGGTGAGGGTATGCTGCATGGCTTTGGCCGCAGTATAAAGCGCAGTGTGTACCGCCGGGCGGCTCGACGCAGAGAAGATGCCGGGAACGAGATCCTGCTCACCCTGATGGTAGGAATCGGCGCTGCAATTGCCTTTGCAGTGTTTCTCGGCTTTCGCTTGCGGCCTGTGGCAGCGGCGGCAGCCCAGACGCAGGCAGAAAACACCATCAATCGTCTGATCGAAAAGGCTGTGCTTGAAGATCTGAATCAACGTTCGGTGGGGTATCGGGATTTTATGGTCATTGAGCGGGACAATTCCGGAGCAATTACCGCACTGACTGCCGATATGGCTGCAATGAATCACTTGAGGGGTGTACTTCTGGAGTGTGTACTGGATGCACTGGAAGGCATCCAAATCTCAGATGTCCAGATCCCTTTAGGAAGCCTGTTGGGCATTGATGTGCTGTGGGCTATAGGGCCTCGCCTGAAGGTGTACAGCATGTCGGTGGGCACTGTGTCCGCTGAATTTGAAAGTGAGTTTGACAATGCTGGTGTCAACCAGACACTGCATCGTATTTGGCTTGAAGTATGTGTGCCTTTGAAGCTGATGCTGCCCGGTCAATGGGTGGAGACCTGTGTGGAGACCCGGTTGTGTGTGACAGAGACTGTGATTGTGGGCCAGGTTCCTGACACCTACCTGCACATGGCAGCTGGAGAGGCTGCGTGAGAGGAGAGAGCCATCGTGGAAGCAAAAGAAGAAATTCTGAGCCTGCGCCAGCAACTGGAGCAGGCCAGTTATGAGTATTATGTGTTGGACACCCCTACCATGTCCGACTATGATTATGACCATAAGCTACGCCGTCTAGAGCAGCTGGAAGAGGAGCATCCTGAGCTGATAACGCCTGAGTCTCCCACCCAGCGCGTGGGCGGAAAGGCCCTGGAGTCCTTCCAGCAGGTGGTTCACCGCGCACCCCTGGAGTCGCTGCAGGACGTGTTCGACTATGAAGAGCTGAGGGCCTTTGACCAGCGCGTACGCGCAGTCACCCCCCAGGTTACCTATGTGGTGGAGCCCAAGGTAGATGGTCTGTCTGTTGCACTGGAATATGAAAATGGCCTGTTTGTCCGGGGAGCTACCCGAGGCGATGGTCAAATGGGCGAGGATGTGACCGAAAATCTGCGAACCATCAAGTCGATCCCGCTGCGTATCCCTAATGCGCCTGCGCATCTGATCGTCCGCGGTGAAGTGTTCATGCCCAAGAAGGTATTCCACGCCCTTAACGAGGAGCGTGAGCGCAGGGGAGAGGCGCTGTTTGCAAATCCCCGCAATGCCGCGGCAGGTTCTCTGCGGCAGCTGGACCCGAAGATCGCCGCAAGCCGCAAGCTGGATATTTTGGTCTTCAACGTGCAGTGGGTGGAGGGTGAGCGCTTTGTTACCCATGCCGAAACCCTGGAATACCTGAAAAACAAGAACTATAAAGTGGTTCCGCATTACAGATGTGATACGGTGGATCAGGTAGTGGAGCGCATTTCCCAAATCGGGGAAGGGCGCGAAAACTTCCAGTTTGACATCGACGGCGCTGTGGTGAAGGTCAACGATCTGGCTCAGCGTATCCAGCTTGGCTCTACGGCCAAGTTCCCCCGCTGGGCAGCAGCCTACAAGTATCCCCCGGAGGTGAAGCCCTCCAAGCTGGTAGACATCGTCATTCAGGTTGGCCGCACCGGCGTACTGACCCCCAAAGCAGTGCTGGAGCCTGTTCGTCTGGCGGGTACTACCGTAACCAACGCAACACTGCACAACCAGGATTTCATTTCCGAGAAGGATATCCGTATCGGCGACACTGTGTTGGTTCGAAAAGCGGGGGAGATCATCCCCGAGGTACTTTCCGTTGTGAAGGAGCAGCGCCCTGAAGGGACGCAGCCTTATCTTCTGCCCACCCTGTGTCCCGTGTGTGGTGCGGCAGTGGAACGGGATGAGGAAGGTGCCCATATCCGCTGTACCGGTGCGGAGTGCCCGGCCCAGCTGCTGCGCAACCTGGCCCACTTTGCCAGCCGGGATGCAATGGATATTGATGGTCTTGGCATTGCGGTGGTGGAGAATCTGGTCAATGCCGGACTGGTCAAAACCCCCGGTGACCTCTATTTCCTGAAGGAAGAGGACGTAGCAGAGCTGGATCGAATGGGCAAAAAGTCTGCCAAAAATCTGCTTTCTGCCATTGAGCGCTCTAAACAGCAGGACTTGGGGCGGCTGCTCTTTGCCTTTGGCATCCGTCAGGTGGGTCAGAAGGCGGGCAAGATCCTTGCCGCCCGGTTCAAAACCTTGGAGGCTGTAGAGAGCGCCACTTTGGAGGAGCTGACTGCAGTGGATGACATCGGCGCGATTACCGCCCAGAGCATCCTGGCCTGGTTTGCCAACCCTCAGAGCAAGCACCTGATCCAGCGCCTGCGGGAGGCCGGCGTTAATATGACAGCGGCAGAGCAGGGGGACGACCAACGTTTTGCCGGCATGACATTTGTGCTGACCGGAGCCCTGGAAAAGTTTACCCGGGACGAGGCGTCTGCCATGATCGAACAGCGGGGCGGAAAGTCGGCATCTTCTGTCTCGAAGAAAACCACCTATGTGGTGGCCGGAGAAGCAGCCGGATCTAAGCTTCGCAAAGCCCAGGAGCTTGGGATCGCTGTTTTGAGTGAGGATGAGTTCCTGGAACTCTTGAGATAAAACCTAGTTTTAACTGGAAGGAATGTGTGTGATGGAAAAGTCCAAAGTGTATTTTACTGACCTGCGCGCCCCTGTAGGCACCAGCCAGCTGGACAAGCTGCAGCGCCTGATTCAGAAAGCGGGCATCGGCGAGATCGACATGGACCATAAGATGGTCGCGATCAAGATCCATTTCGGTGAGCCCGGTAATCTGACTTATCTGCGCCCCAACTATGCCAAAGCTGTGGCGGATGTTATCAAGGGTCTAGGCGGTGTGCCTTTCCTGACTGACTGCAACACGCTCTATCCCGGTCGCCGCAAGAACGCTCTGGAACACATCGAAAGCGCTTACGAGAACGGCTTCACGCCCTTTTCTACCGGCTGCCAGGTCATCATCGGCGATGGCCTGAAGGGCAGCGATGATATTGAGGTGCCTGTCCAGGGCGGCGAGTACATCCAGACCGCAAAAATCGGCCGCGCCATCATGGACGCCGATGTGTTCGTCAGCTTGAGCCACTTCAAGGGCCATGAGGCGACTGGTTTTGGCGGTGCCATTAAAAACATCGGTATGGGCTGCGGCAGCCGCCGCGGCAAGATGGAGCAGCACGCTGCCGGCAAGCCCAAGGTCAAGCAGAAGTACTGCGTGGGCTGTAAGCTGTGCGCCAAGCAGTGCGGTCAGGATGCTTTCATCTATGAGAATGGCAAGGCACGCATTGATGAAAACAAGTGCGTTGGCTGTGGCCGCTGCATTGCAGCCTGCAATTTTGATGCAATTTTCAATCCCAACGACTGTGCCGCTCAGGACTTGGACCGCAAAATGGCCGAGTATGCCAAGGCTGTGGTGGATGGCCGCCCCCATTTCCATATCAGCCTGGTCATTGATATCTCTCCCTACTGCGACTGCCACGGTGACAACGACATGGCCATCCTGCCCGATGTGGGTATGTTTGCCTCTTTCGATCCCGTGGCCCTGGATCAGGCCTGTGTGGATGCCTGCCTGCGCCAGCAGCCCATTCCCGGCAGTCTGCTGGATGATCGGATGCACGCAGAGGGCTTCTGCGACCATCACGATCATTTCCGCAATACCACTCCCGAATCTGAGTGGAGAGCCTGCCTGGAGCACGCCGAGAAAATCGGTCTGGGCAGCCGTGAATATGAACTGATCACCATCTGATTTAAAACGGACGCAGCCATTTGGCTGCGTCCGTTTCCTCTGTTCAGGGCTTCTTTTCTTTGGTATAATATCAATACGACAAGATATGACAGAAGGGGAGAAAGGCAATGGCACTGACACTGCTCCAAGGTGATATCACAAAACTGAAGGTAGACGCCATCGTCAATGCGGCCAATAGCCGCCTTGCCCCCGGCGGCGGTGTGTGCGGCGCTATTTTTTCTGCTGCAGAATACGAGCCTCTTGACCGTGCCTGCCGGGCCATTGGCGGCTGCCAGACGGGCAATGCGGTTATTACACCCGGCTTTAACTTGCCCGCGGCATACGTGATTCACGCTGTGGGGCCTATCTGGCAAGGGGGCGGTCACAACGAGGCGCAGCTGCTTGCTGACTGTTACACCAATGCGCTGTACCTTGCGCGGGAACAAGGCTGCAAGTCTATCGCGTTCCCCTTGATCTCCTCCGGCATCTATGGTTATCCCAAACGAGAGGCCATGGAAATTGCCCTTTCCGCCATCGAAAGCTTCCTGGGTACCTGGGAGATGGAGGTCTTCCTTGTTCTGTTTGACCGCTCCTCGGCAGAGCTGGGGGAGAGATTGCTGGAGGATAGACGTTAAATGATGCAGGATTTAAAGCACCGCTATCTTTCAGTGGCGCAGGCAGGGACGTTTTCCTACGGCGGAAATCAGAACTGGGCGCACAGTGCGGTCATGCGAACATGCGGCTGCGGCGTGATCGCGGCAACGGATCTTCTCGTCTACCTGTATCGAAACCGAAAGGATTGCCGTACAGAAGTTTTTTTCGAAATTCCGGCCAGTGGTCCTGTCTCGCTGGCAGTGTACGAAAGTCTGACTCAGCGGCTGAGAAGGAACTTTTTCCCGGTGATCCCGCCCTTTGGAACAAGTGGATTTGGTATTGCGCTGGGTTTGAATGCCTATTTCCGCAAATACCGTGTGCCCCTGCGAGCCAGATGGAGCGTATGGGGAGCAGATATCTGGGATAGTGTAAAGCAGATGCTCTCAAATGACCTGCCGGTGATCCTTGCCATCGGTCAGAACGCTCCTTTTTTCTGGACGAAGCATAAACTGAAGCTCTATGTGCGGCAGGCGGATGGATGGTATCGCCCATCTGCCACGGTAAAAGCCCATTATGTAGTTATCACCGGAATAGACCACCGCTGGATTCGCGTCTCTTCATGGGGAAGGGAATATTACATCAATCGTTCGGAATTTGAGTGCTATGTAAAGAAATATAGCAGTTATTTCATCAGCAATATCATTACATTGAAACAGACTGTCTGAACGCAGGAAGAAAAGAAAGTTGGAATCAAAATGACAGAAGTAGTAGCCGCGCTGATTTGGGATGGAGCGCGTTTCATGGCCTGTCAGCGCCCGGCCCATAAGGCACGGGGGCTGATGTGGGAGTTTGTTGGGGGTAAGGTGGAGCCTGGCGAAACCAAGCAGCAGGCCCTCGTCCGGGAATGCCGGGAAGAACTGGCTGTGACTGTGTCTGTTGGTGATGTATTCATGGAAGTGGAACACATTTATCCGGACCTGACGGTTCACTTGACTCTCTTTCACGCATCTATTTTGGAAGGCGAACCCCAAAAACTGGAACATAACGATATTCGATGGATCACCGTGGATGAAATCGACCAGTACGAGTTTTGTCCCGCAGACGAAGAGATCCTGGAAAGGTTGAAGAAAATATGATACAGCCCATTATGAAAGATCCGATTTTTCTGTCACAGAAGTCTGCCCCTGCCACTCCTGAGGATATTCAAGTTGCCCAGGACTTGCTGGACACCCTGGAGGCCCACAAAGAGGGGTGCGTAGGTATGGCCGCAAATATGATCGGCGTGACCAAGCGCATTATTGCCTTCGACAATGATGGAAGCTATATGGTCATGTTCAATCCGGAAATTATAAAATCCTCCCAACCCTTTGAAACAGAGGAGGGCTGTCTCTCTCTGCCCGGTGTGAGACCGACAAAGCGGTACCGATCCATCAAGGTGCGCTACCAGAACATGGACTTCCAGACCAGGCTGAAGACTTTCACCGGCTGGACGGCGCAGATCATTCAGCATGAGATCGATCACTGCAATGGCGTGCTGATTTAATAACAAAAGATTTTATGTAAAAAATTGGATTCTATTGGCCTGTTCAGTCAAAATTTATGTTATAATTATTTAAATTTTATGACAAAGTGGGAGGAGTAGATCTATATGATTCAAGATTTGGAATACGGAAGACTGGAAAATGAGTTTCGCAACCTGGAGCCCACTGCCCAGGATGTGGTCGTCTGTTTTGAAGACAATCAGGTTCTGGTCAAGCGTAACCAGGACGATACTCTCCAGCTGCCCACCTATGGCGAAGTGATGGCCTGGGCATGGGAGGAAAACTGGCCCCATTGGAATGATGCAGAGGTGCAGTATGTATTCCGCTTGCACGATGTCAACTATTTTATTTGGATGGGGCAGGCAGGGAAGTGCTGTGATCCTTCCTATACCTACGAGACAGTGAGAACGCTGCGTCAGCTGATTTCCAAGGACATCTGCTTTGCGGTCATGACCGCATGGCATCTGTTCGTGTGGTATCGGGACAATCGATTCTGCGGCCGCTGCGGTACTATGGCTGTACATGATGACCGGGAGCGCATGATGCGCTGTCCTAACTGCGGTAATATGATCTTCCCGAAGATCGCTCCTGCGGTCATTATTGCCGTGACCAACGGCAACCGACTGCTGCTGAGCAAGTACGCAGGCCGTGCATACAACCGCTATGCTCTCATCGCCGGATTTACGGAAATCGGTGAGACCGCCGAGCAGACCGTCCAGCGCGAGGTTATGGAAGAAGTGGGTCTGCGAGTCAAGAATGTGCGCTACTACAAAACCCAGCCTTGGGGCGTGGAGAGCGATCTTCTACTGGGCTACTATTGCGATCTGGACGGTGATGACACCATTCAGATCGATCAGATGGAGCTGTCCATGGCACAGTGGTTCGAGCGCGATGCCATACCGGCAGAGGATGACGGTATCAGCCTGACCCGAGAGATGATCCGGGTCTTTGCCGAGGGACGTGAGCCCCAATAAAAAAAGAGAGGTGCTGCCGCTGACAACAGCCGCAGCACCTCTTCTGTTATCCTCTCGGCTCTGGTCGTGGAGTGGGGGAAGGGACCTTGTCAAAGGCGGGGTTATAGAGATAGATGTTTTTCTGATCCATTTTTTCCTTGCACAGACGCAGACACTCACCAAAGCGCTGGAAATGGACAATTTCCCGCTCGCGCAGGAAACGGATGACGTTGTTGACGTCGGGATCATCACTCAAACGCAGAATGTTGTCATAGGTCTTGCGAGCCTTTTGCTCTGCTGCAATCATGTAAAAACAACGATTAAAAGTTCCAGTGAATCTCCACTGGAATCTGCTGTGTTCCAGCAATGCGTTTGCCCACGATAATGCGGTCGATCAGCACCGTTATCATCTCCCGCTCCAGATGATGGGGGTGGGTGTATTGATAGACCAGTGCAGATAAGTCTGGACTGCCTTCTGCTGTTCTTTCTAATTCATCCAACCGGCTGCGCGCAGAGGAAAGCGCCTGCTCCAAACGCATTTTCTTCTCTGAAAAGCTATTATATGTAGCTGTGCAGTCGACTTCTGTTATAACACCTCGTATTTTGTCCAGGTATAGTTCCTGCATGCCCTTGGAATATACTTGTATCTGCGCACTGTATTCAGAAATGGTTTTCCGGAACTGTTCTTTCTGTGCGCGTAGGGATGAGGAGGGGGGAGGGATCTTTTTTCTCAACCGGTCCAC
>RHMF01001968.1_pt1 | contig 13761 bp, 15 predicted proteins | sample 5365151 | NCBI WGS metagenome assembly RHMF01 (sample SAMN10266501, study PRJNA497801) | feces metagenome | isolation source: feces | host: Bos taurus | place: China: Prairie of Fairy Mountain | collected 2017-08-14 | reverse complement strand
CTCCTTCCATGTGCAGAAGGCGCTTGACGATACGACCCTTGACGATATGCTCTTCCACGATTTCGGCCACGTCATCCACCTTCACGTGGGTGTAGCAGGCGCCTTCGGGGTAGACCATAACAACGGGACCGATAGCGCATAAGCCGAAACAGCCGGTTTTGACCACGCGGGCTTCCTTATCCATGCCCCGGGCAGCCAGTTCCTTCTCAAATGCCTCAATGATCTTGGGGCTTTCCGAAGAGGAACAGCCGGTACCGGTACACACCAGAATATGAGAGCGAACAAAACTCATCCTCTTCCTCCCTCCTTATTCGGCGGCACCGATGGTGTATTCGCCGACCACACGCTGGTTGACCAGATGCTCACTGACGATTTTGGGCACCATGTCGGCAGTCAGCTTCACATAGGTGACCTTTTCCTGCCCGGGCACGTACACCTCCACAATGGGTTCCAGACGGCACACACCGATGCAGCCGGTCTGGGTGACCGTCACATTTTCCAGATTGCGCTTTGCAACCTCTTCCAAAAATGCGTTAAGCACGGGGCGGGCGCCGGCGGCGATACCGCAGGTGGCCATACCCACTACCACACGGATGTTGTCATCGTCATTATCACGGATCTCCAGCTGTTTTTTCACCCGATCACGGATGGCCTGAAGTTCTGCCAGACTCTTCATAGGAATTTCACTCCTTAATAAATGGTAAGCAGTTACACACGAATGGACTCTTCCTGCTCCTGCAGATATTCTCCGATCCACAGGGCAACCGAGGGCTCGCTCAGGGGCACATCATCCCCCAGAATCTCCCGTAGTTGGCGGGTATCCAGCTCATAGGAACCCTTTGGGGTAATGCGGCACCACGTCCACTCCACATGGGGGGCACCCTGAATCAGCAGGGCCACCGAACCGCTGAGATCGCCCAGTGGAGGACAGTCGATGTGACTTGTGTGGAACAGGGCAGTCACCGTGGTGCCTACACCCTGCTGACTTTCGATATGCAGGGACCCGCCGGTCTGCTCTGCCGTCATGCGCAGCAAAGCCAGACCCAGACCTACCTTGCGGGTGGTGCGGGTGGTGGTAAATGGATCGGTCACACTGGCCAGAAACTCCTGTGACATGCCGCAGCCATCATCGGTAATGACCATCCGGCACACCCCGGTCTCCTTCTCTTCCAGTACCAGATCAATATGCCGGGCACCGGCGGTCACCGAGTTGCGTGCCACATCCAGCAAATGAAGTGACAGTTCCCTCATCATACGTACTTATCCAAAATAGGACCCACCTTGTCGGGGGTCAGGCGGCCGTACACGTCCTCATTGATCATCATGACCGGGGCCAGACCGCAGGCACCGATACAGCGGCAGGCATCCAGCGAAAATTTCCCGTCGGGGGTGATAGAGCCCGTCTTGATGCCCAGTTTTTTCTCCACGGCCGCAAGCACGTCGGCAGCGCCCTTGACGTAGCAGGCAGTGCCCAGGCAGATGCTGATCCGGTATTTCCCCTTGGGATTCAGGGTGAACTGGGCGTAAAAGGTAGCCACACCGTATACCTCGGACAGCGGGAGTTCCAACCCCTCCGCCACAATGATCTGCACCTCCTCAGGCAGATAACCGAAAATCTCCTGAGCTGCCTGCAACACGGGCATGGTGGCACCGGGCTGACCCTTGTACTGCGCAATAACCTGCCGCAGTTTTTCTTCCTGCTCGGGAGTACCGCTATACGGAACAACACTTTTACAATTTGGCATATGGTTTCCTCCTTTGGGCTATATGATCACAGTTTCATCTTTGTGAAAATATTTTATCACATCGAAAAGGAAATGAAAATAATTACAAAGCCATGAAATTAAATTTCATGGCTCTTGCATTTTTGTATAAATTGTCATATAGGTCGGTTTTTCAGCCAGTTCAACACAGCGTGTATGGTTTTTTCTGGAAGCTCCATATATTGGTTGGCGTCGAAAATTTGGGTCAAATCATGGGCATCACTGGCCGAAATATGCCGCAATCCTTGCAAATCCTTGCGTTCAAACAGGTCGCTCGGACAGTAACGGGTCACCTCAGCCAGAGGAAAATCCAGATCGGATGTCCACAAGCCCAGCTGAGACAGCAGCGAGTTGGATTTCCGATCAATATGAGCAGGAAATGCAAGACCGCCATATTCTTCCATCAATTTAGGAATTTCATACAATCCAATGTCGGCAGCACCCGCCAGTAAGAGAGTCTCTTCGCCCAACACGGTATCCGCACTGTCCATACGGATCTGGGCACCAAAAATGTGGGGCTTATTGGGTATGGGCGGCAGTTTGCTGCCCACATAGGCCGAGAAGGCCAGCGCCTGCTCCAGCGTGGAAAACAGGCAGACCACGTGGACCTCCTCCCGGGTGCACAGTTCCATGCCCGGAACGGCCAGCAACCCACGCTTGTGGGCTGCCTGCGCAAAGGCGACACTGTTCCCACAGGAGTTGTGGTCGGTCAGCGCCACCACATCCAGCCCCGCCAAAGCGCACATGCCGGCAATGTTAGCAGGGGTCATCTCCTCATCCCCGCAGGGTGATAAGCAGGAATGAAGATGCAAGTCGAAGGAAAACTTCATGGTCATTCTTTACAGCACACCGCCCAGTTCCACCGCCGTACGGAAGGAACTGCGCTCGGTAGCCAGCAAGTTGATGCCCTGCAGTTCGGCCTTTTTCATTAAATCGGAGTCAGGCTTGACACCTTCGGCAAAAATGACGCAAGACACATCTACCAGCGCGGCTACGGCTGCCACATTTTGGTTGGACATGATGGTGATCCACGCCTCGTCGGCCTGAGCACGGCCCATGACCCATGACAACAAATCACCCACATAGCCGCCGGAAACCGGGCGGTCAGGGTCGGGCAGAATGATAACTTCCAAAGACAGTTTGTTGGCAAGTTCGGATACGGTCATAACAAAAACTCCGTTTCATATGGATTGGCATTCCGTTCGGAATCCCGCAGCATCATTTGTTGGAAAATTTTTTGCATTCTCAGCGCAGAGAATGCACTTCCAGCACCTTTTCGTTGGGTTGCAGTCTCTGCTGACGGAAGGGTGCGGGCAGGTATTCGTCGGCATCACTGCGGCCAGCCATGCGCTGCATGCGCTCACGCACCTTGAAAATACAGTCCGCTTCGCTGGCACGGCCCAGAACCACATCCTCGGCAAAGGCACGGCAGGAAGGGGCGCCGCAAGATCCGCAGCAAAGGCCAGGCAGCTGTTCTTCCAGCATTTCAATCTGCATCATCTTTTTCATGGCTGCCCCACGGTCGGTATCCAGCAACAGAGCGGGGACATATTCCAGTTCCTTATCTGTCTTCAGGGCTTCAGCCGGTACGTCCAAATCGGCAAAACGGTTACCGCAATCGGGCACATCCCGCATGAGTTTCTTAAGGCGCATACGAGCCGCAAAGGGGTTTTCCACCGTCAGGCAGCCACCCACGCAGCCCTCCACACAGGCGTTGAGTTCGATAAAGTCTACATCGGGCAGGCGGCCGTCCTCGATTTCCTCCAACATACGGATGACATTTTCGATGCCATCCACCGCCAGATAGTTCTGACCTTGACGAGCTTCGGCCTCGCCGCCGCAGAAGGCCCAGCCCACGCCGGTCAGGCCGGACGAGGACAAGGGACGCAGTTCCTTCAGTTCCTTCATGGGGGTGAGCAACTGACGATACACATCGCGAATGGCAAAGGCACCGTTCAGCACCGGCTGCTGCAGAGCCACCGGGGTGTGAGCCGCCGTCACCCGGGACGGACAAGGTACAATTCCGAACACACCGATCCGCTCGGGGGGCAGGCCGGTTTTCTCCACCGCTTCACTCCGGGCCAGAATGGCGGCCAGCTCCATGGGCGCAATGAAATTCTGGATGTTGGCAATCAGCTTGGGAAAGCGCATACAAATCAGCCGGAGCACCGTTGGACAGGCCGAAGAGATGCGTGGCATCGCGGCAGGTTCACTGGTCAAAACCTGATCGCGCACCGCATCGGTAAGATACTCGGCAGCCTTGGCTACCTCGTAGACTCCATCGAAACCCACCTCCAGCAGACCGTTCAGAACAATGTTGACATCATCCAGATTCTGAAACTGACCGTACAGGGCGGGATCGGGCAGCGCAATTCGATAGTCATACTTATGCAATGACTCAAACCGGTCGGGGACCGCACGCACCGCGTGGTGGGGACACACCTGCATGCAGGTGCCGCAGTCAATGCAGCGGTCGGCCAGAATGGTGGCCTTATGGCCTCGGTGGGGCAGGATTTGATACAGGTGGTGCAGCCCCTGCACCGCTTATATTCCACGATAACCGAATGTTTCATGGTTTCCTCCTTCCTCTGCCCTCATCCACACGGGATAACGGTACAGGGACACGCAAACAAATCAGATGCGGATCTTCATCCGCACAGTGGTACCAACACCTACGTTGCTCTCCACCGTCATTTCATCGGAATAACGCTTCATATTGGGCAGACCCATGCCTGCACCAAAACCCAGATCACGGGCCACATCACCGGCAGTCGTATATCCCTCCGCCATGGCCTGCTCCACGTTGGGGATGCCGGGACCCACATCGGCCAGAGTCAGATCAATCTCTTCCAGACCGACCTCCACCGTCACGGTGCCACCGTCAGCATGGATGACCATGTTAATTTCGCCTTCGTACATACAGATAGCCGCACGGCGAATGGCCTCGGCCGGCAATCCCAGCTTGCGCAGGGTCATTTTCATCTTGGAAGATGCCTCACCGGCTTGAGTCAGGTCGCCGCCGTCTACGGTATAATTCAAAACCAGCTTATCGCTCATAATTTATTCCCCCGCCAATCCGTGATGGTACAGCAGTCCACAGGCAGTATACAGCCGTTTGGACGAGGTCATGATAACAATATTGCGCTCCTCGGCCAGACGCAGGGTAACCTCATCGGGCTGCTTGCCGCGCACAAACACCACGCACTTCATATCCATCATTTCAGCAGTGCGGATGACCTGGGGATTCACCATGCCGGTCAGCAACATAGCCTGATTTTTCACAAAGGCCAGTACATCACTCATAAAATCACAGCCGCAGGCCGAATGGATCTCCTGATCCAGATTGCGCTCACCCAACAGCACCTCGGCCTCCAGAATCTCTTTTACTTCCCACAAATACATGGCGGTTCCTCCCGTTTTGTCTATCTATGCAGTCGGTATACGTTTATTCTATACACAGGCACGGTAAAAAGCAATCGAATTCTTTTGCGCTTTATTTGCTTCACCGCTCCCCCCACACCCCGGCGCAGACCATTCCACTAAAGAAAACAGGGAAATGCGAGCATTTTTTTGTGCCTCCTGTCATTGACTATTGGAGAACAGACGCTTATAATGTACAATAAATTCAACAATTTACCGCGCTAAACTGTTGATCCAAAGGAGGAACTCCCCATGGCAAACGAACGTGTGTACAACTTCTCTGCCGGTCCGTCCATGCTCCCGCTGGAAATTCTGGAGCGCGCCGGCTCCGAAATTACAAATTATCAAGGCTCCGGCATGTCTGTCATGGAGATGAGCCACCGTTCCAAAGTCTTCCTGAAAATCTTTGAAGACACCCGGGCCAAACTGAAGAAACTGCTCAACGTGCCTGATGAGTACGAAATCCTGTTCCTGCAGGGCGGCGCCAGCACTCAGTTCTCCATGGTGCCTCTGAATCTGATCGGTAAGACCGGCAAGGCTGATTATGCCATCACCGGCAACTTTGCCAACACCGCCTGCAAGGAGGCCAAAAAATACGGCCAGATTTCGGTAGCCGCCTCCAGTGCCGACCGCAACCATACTTACATCCCCACCCAGGATCAGCTGAAACTGGACAGCGAGGCCAGTTACTTCTACTACTGCGCCAACAACACCATCTACGGCACTGAGTGGCAGTATGTTCCCGAGACCAATGGCGTGCCCATCGTGTGCGATATGTCCTCCAACATTCTGTCCCGGCCCATTGATGTGTCCAAGTACGGCATCATCTTCGCCGGTGCCCAGAAAAACATGGCTCCCGCCGGCCTGACCGTGGTTATCATCCGCAAGGATCTGGCGGGCAACGAACTGCCCATCACCCCCTTGATGATGAACTATCAGACCATGATCGAAAAGGAGTCCATGTTCAACACACCCCCCTGTTGGTGCATCTACATGCTGGGTCTCAATCTGGATCATCTGGAATCTCTGGGCGGTGTGGAAGGCATGGAAAAAATCAAGGGAAATAAGGCCGCCATGCTGTATGACTGCATTGACAACTCCCGCCTGTTCACCTGCGCCGCCGAAAAGGGCTCCCGCTCCGACATGAACGTGGCTTTCCGCTCGGCCAGCGAAGAACTGGACGCCAAGTTTGTGGCCGAGGCCACGGCCGCCGGTTTCACCAACCTGAAGGGTCACCGCCTGGTAGGCGGTATGCGCGCCTCCATCTACAATGCCATGCCGGTGGAAGGCATCGAGAAGCTGGTGGACTTCATCCAAACCTTCGACAAGAACAACTGATAAATTTTAATCCATTCCGGGGCCCCCGATGAAGCCCCGCGTCAACAGGTTCATTGTAGAGAGGACGAATACCGGAACCGCAGTGTAAAGCAAATGTGCCGGCGGCACATTTGTAACGCAGGCCGAACAGCTATGCTGGCCGGGTCTCATGCGGATAGAACAAGTATGGAGGTTACGAGTACGATGTTTCGAATTAAAACTTTAAACAAAATCTCCAACGTCGGTCTGGCCGAGCTGGACCCCACCCGCTTTCAGGTAGGTGATGACGTAGAAAACGAAGACGGCATTCTGGTTCGCAGCGCCAAGATGCACGACTACGAATTCCCTGAACATCTGCGTGCCATCGCCCGCGCCGGCGCCGGCACCAACAACATCCCAATCGACCGCTGCTCTGAGGCCGGTATTGTGGTCTTCAACACCCCCGGCGCCAACGCCAACGCCGTCAAGGAACTGGTGCTGCTGGCCATGCTGGCCGCCTCCCGTGATGTCATGGGCGGCTACGACTGGGTGCGTGAGCAGGCCAATACCCCCGACGTGGATGTGGCTGCTGCCGTGGAAAAAGGCAAATCCGCCTTTGTGGGCCCCGAACTTTACCGCAAGACACTGGGCGTCATCGGTCTGGGCGCCATCGGTGCTCTGGTGGCCAACGTGGGTCTCAGTTTGGGCATGGAGGTCTATGGCTACGACCCCTACCTGTCGGTGGACGCCGCATTGCGTCTGGACCGCCATGTAAAGGTGGTCAAGAGTGTGGATGAATTGTACCGGGTGTGCGATTACATCTCCCTGCACATTCCCTACACCGATAAAACCAAGCACTTCATTGACGCTGAATCCATTCAGAAAATGAAAGGTCATGTGCGCATCCTCAATCTGGCCCGCGGCGAACTGGTGGACGACGACGCCATGATCGCCGCGCTGGAGTCCGGCCGGGTGGCAAAATACGTCACCGACTTCCCCAACAACAAGATTACGCTGGCCAAGAATGTGGTGGCGCTGCCCCATCTGGGCGCCTCTACCCCCGAAAGCGAAGACAACTGCGCCGTCATGGCCGCCCGTCAGCTGGAAGATTATCTGGTCAACGGCAACATTGTCAACTCGGTCAACCTGCCCCGGGTGGAAATGGACTGGAGCGGCATCTGCCGCCTGTGCCTGATCCATCGCAACATTCCCGCCATGCTGGCCAACATCACGCTGGTGCTCTCCAAGGAAAACGTCAACGTGGAGAACATGACCAACAAGAGCCGCGGCGACTATGCCTACACCATTGTGGACGTCAACGCCCGAGTGGGCGAGCACGCCATCAACGCCATTCGCGCTATCCCCGGTATTCTGCGGGTGCGGGTTATCAATCATTAAATCCAAATCAGAAGAACTGCCGCAGAAAAAATCTGCGGCAGTTCTTTTGCGTTCCGATGTAAAGTTCGCTTGACATCTTTCCCGCCCTGTGCTATGATACAGATGTAAAGCACACTTTACAATCGAGGTGCAAGCATGAAAAACCGTATTGAAGTCATTCGAAAAGAAAAAGGAATCCGACAGGAGGATTTTGCCAAGGCTCTGGGGGTATCCCGGCAGACCATCAGTTCGCTGGAAACCGGACGATACAATCCCTCTATCCTGCTAGCCTACAAAATTGCCCGCTATTTTGAACTGAAAATCGAAGATGTATTCATCTTCGATGACGAACCCTGAAAGAGAGGTAATATCATATGAGGAATAACAAACGCCTGATCGCCAGTATCGTTGAAATCGCGCTTGGCCTGGCACTGCTGATCGGTCAAGTCACCACGCTGATCGATCCCTTCTGGGGTGGGATGGGCGCTGCCCTGATTGCGGTAGGTGCCATTTTTCTGGCACGGCAGATTCGATACAATACCAACGAGACCTACCGGGAATCGGTCAATGTGGAAACCAATGATGAGCGCAACAAATACCTTTCTACAAAGGCCTGGTCCTGGGCAGGATACCTTTTTGTCATCATTGCCGCTGTAGCAGCCATTGTGCTGAAGGTGCTCGGTCACGACATCCTTGTCTATGCCGCCAGCGGAAGTGTCTGTCTGATTGTGGTTCTCTACTGGATTTCCTATGTGATCCTGCGCAAAAAATATTGATTGCCGTAAAAACGACCCTGTCCGATTTGGACAGGGTCGTTTCGTTTTTTACTTACCCACGCAAAAACGGGAGAAAATGCGGTCGGTAATGTCCTCCCGCACGCTGCGCCCGGTTAACTCGCCCAGCGCCATCATGGCCTGTTCGGCATCGGTCAGCAGAGCGTCCGGGGTAACACCCATGTTCAAGCCGTCCAAGGCAGAAATCACCGAGACACGGGCACGCTTGGCTGCCTCGGCCTGACGGGCGTTGGTCAGCAGGCTGCCCACCTCGTCTCCCCCGTTGGGGAAACAGTCCGTGATGATGTGCTCCAGTTCCTCCAGTCCGTCCCCGGTGGCGGCCGAAATCAGGCAAACCTTGTCAAAGCGGCGGCGCAGTTCTTCCACATCCAGCGCAAGGTCCAGATCGGACTTGTTAACCACGCAAATCAGATTGGAAACCCCTTGTGCAGCAGAGATAGCCTGCTCATCCTCATCGGTCAGGTCTTGGGCACCGTCCAGCACCAAAAGGGCCAGTCGGGCACGCTCCAATGCGTCACGGCTGCGGTCCACGCCCATGCGCTCCACAGCGTCATCGGTGTCCCGCATGCCGGCGGTGTCCACCAGACGCAGCAGAATACCGCCCAGACGCAGGCGTTCCTCCAGCGTGTCGCGGGTGGTGCCGGGAATGTTGGTAACAATGGCGCGGTCATAACCCAACAGAGCGTTGAGCAAAGAGGATTTTCCCACATTGGGCCGACCTACGATGGCACAGGGTACACCCTCAGCCAGCAGACTGCCCCGGTCATAGGTAGCCAGCAAAGCATCCAGCCGATGCAGAGCCTCGGTCAGAGCATCCCGGATGGTGCTCTCGGTAAAGGGGTCAATATCCTCGTCAGGATAATCCAGCACGGCGTGGAAATGGGCCATAACATCGGTCAGTCCATCATAGATGGCATCTACCCGGCGGGACAGGGCTCCGTTGAGTTGCCCGTAAGCATTGCGGGCACTTTCGGCAGTTTCGGCATCGATCAGATCGATGACCGCCTCGGCCTGCGCCAGATCCATCCGGCCGTTGAGAAAGGCGCGGCGGGTAAATTCACCGGCAAGCGCCTGACGGGCGCCGTGAGCAAACAGTGCCTCCAGACCCAGCGCCAGCACTGCAGGCGAGCCGTGACACTGCAACTCAGCAGTATCTTCGCCAGTATAACTGTTGGGTCCCGGTGACCATGTGGCCAGCACCTGATCGATGGAGGTTCCGTTTTTATCCTTCAGCGTACCGTAAATCAACCTGCGCGGCGGCTTGTCGGCCAGGATTCCTCCTCCCATGGGCACAAAAACCGCCGAGGCAATTTCACGGGCCTTTGGCCCCGAAAGGCGCAAGATTCCGATGGCACTTGGCACGGCAGGTGTGGCTACCGCAGCAATGGTTTCTGTCATATTGAACCCCTCAAAAAGTTTGTCGAAAACGACAAGAAAATAAATCTTGACACACTTTTATGTCAACCAACGATGAATAAGATTTTGGGAAACCGGTGTGGAAAAACCTGTGCATAATGTGGAAAACCCTTGGTATTTCAAGGTTTCCCTAAAAAATCCATGTCGAAAAAACCGATTTTATGCATGCATAACCGATGTCAAAAAATAATTATTTTTCTCCCAACCGTTCACTGATGACACGTGCAACTTTCACGCCGGAAGCGCCGGCCTGTGCCAGACCACGGGTCACACCGGCGCCATCGCCGATGGCGAAAAAGCCGGGCTTTTCGGTTTCCAATTCGCCCGACAGGGACAGACGGGAGGAATAGAACTTAACCTCAGCGCCGTAGAGCAGCGTATCATAGTTCGCGGTGCCGGGGGCAATTTTGTCCAGCGCATAAATCATTTCAATGATGTCATCCAGCTGACGCTTAGGCAGAGCCAGGCTGAGATCACCGGGAATGGCCGCCGTCAGGGTGGGACGGGTGAAGGACTTGCTCAGGCGGTGCTCATTGGTGCGCACACCCTTGACCAAATCGCCGAAACGCTGTACCAGCACGCCGCCCGCCAGCATATTGGACAGGGATGCAATGTGCTTGCCGTAGCGGTAGGGCTGATCAAAGGGCTGGGTAAAGCGGTTGGAGACCAGCAGAGCAAAGTTGGTGTTTTCACTGCGCAGCTCGGAGGCTGAATAGGAGTGACCGTTGACGGTATTGATGCCTTCCACATTCTCGGCCACCACATGACCGTAGGGGTTCATACAGAAGGTGCGCACCTGATCACCGTACTGCTTGGTGCGGTAGACCAGCTTGGACTCGTACACCACGTCGGTGATATGCTCAAAGACCACAGCGGGCAGCTCCACGCGCACGCCAATGTCCACCTGATTGTTAATCAGGCGGATACCCAGATCCTTGCACTGGTTGGCAAACCACTCGGCACCCGAGCGCCCGGGACCGGCAATCAGCCAGGGAGCGGTGAATTCCTCACCCTTGTCCGTGACCACCCGGTAGGTGTGCTCTCCTTCCACAGCGATCTGAGTCACCGAGGTATGGAAGCGGAACTCCACCTTTTCCTTCATGCCATTGTAAATATTCTGCAGAATGCGCAGGTTGTTCTCGGTGCCCAAATGCTTGCAGCGAGCCTGCAGCAAATGCAGATCGTGTTCCAGCGCGCGCTTGGCCAACTCCTTGGCCGCCGGCGAGTCGGTGGAATACACCTTGTCGGTGGCCCCGTGGGCTACATTGACACTGTCAACGTACTCGATCAGGTTCATAACCTCACGGCTATCCATAAAATCGGTCAACCAGCCGCCGAAGGCAGTGGTAAAGTTGAACTTACCGTCCGAGAAGGCACCGGCGCCGCCAAAGCCGCACATGGTACCGCAGACTTTGCACTGAATGCATTCCTTCACCTTGCCGGCCACGATGGGGCAAGTACGGGTATAAATATCGGCGCCCTGCTCCAGAATGAGAATCTTTAATTCAGGGCGCAGCCGGGCCAGTTCATAGCCGGCAAACATGCCGGCTTCGCCGGCACCGATGATAATCGCATCACACTTATAGGACATAACTTCTCCGCCTTTGCCTTAAATTCGGGTACGTAATCGCCCAGTATCATTCTACCACACATGTCAAGAGAATGACCGCCGCACGAAGGGCCGTGCGGCGATCGATATCTTCTTATTCGGCCCACTTCAAACTGCGGCCTACGGCCTTGCTCCAACCGCGCAGGCGCTCCTGTCGGGCTTTTTCCTCCATCTGAGGCTCAAAGGTACAAAATGTGGTTCCGTTGGCCACAATTTCGGCCTGATTGGCCCAGAACCCCACCGCCAAACCGGCCAGATAGGCGGCACCAAGCGCGGTGGTCTCAATGCAGGCAGGACGGCAAACCGGCGTATGAATCACATCTGCCTGAAACTGCATCAGGAAGTTGTTGGCGCTGGCACCGCCGTCCACCTTCAGCTCGGAAAGCTGCAGGCCAGCGTCTTCCTGCATAGCGCGAAGCACGTCATGGGCCTGATAGGCCAGCGACTCCAACGTAGCACGGACCAGATGGAACTTGTTGACGCCGCGGGTCAGGCCCACAATGGCACCCCGGGCATAGGCATCCCAATAAGGAGCTCCCAAACCGGTAAAGGCGGGCACCACGTAACAGCCGTTGGTATCCTCCACTTTGGCTGCCATACGCTCCGAATCGGCAGCACGATCGATCAGTTTCAATTCATCGCGCAGCCACTGAATGGCGGCACCGGCCACAAAAATGGAGCCCTCCAAGGCATACTCCACCCTGCCGTTGACACCCCATGCGATGGTGGTGACCAGACCGTTTTCGCTCATAACCGGCTTGGCCCCGGTATTCATCAGCAGAAAGCATCCCGTTCCGTAGGTGTTCTTGGCCATACCGGGCTGAAAACAAGTCTGTCCGAACAGGGCGGCCTGCTGGTCGCCGGCGGCGCCGCCAATGGAAATGGGTGCGCCGAAGATGGTTGGGTCAGTCTGACCATACACGCAGCTGGATGGCTTAACCTCAGGCAACATGGAGGCAGGGATATCCAGCCGCTGCAGAATCTCCTCGTCCCACTTCAGGTCAAAAATGTTGTACAGCATCGTGCGCGAGGCGTTGGAGTAATCGGTCACGTGAACCTTTCCACGGGTCAGGTTCCAGATCAGCCAGGTGTCAATGTTGCCGAAGAGCAGATCGCCCCGGTCTGCCTTCTCCCGGGCGCCGGGTACATTGTCCAGAATCCAGCGAATCTTGGTGGCCGAAAAATAAGCATCCAGCACCACACCGCACTTAGCTCGAATCTTGTCAGTCCATCCCTCGGCAGCCAGTCCATCACAGAAGTCGGCGGTGCGGCGGCACTGCCACACGATAGCATTGTACACCGGCTGTCCGGTGGTCTTGTCCCAGACCACGGTGGTTTCACGCTGGTTGGTGATGCCGATGGCGGCCACATCAGCGGCCGTGGCACCGATTTTCAGCAGGGCCTCCTGTGCCACACCGATCTGGCTGGCCCAGATTTCCATGGCATCGTGCTCCACCCAGCCGGGCTTGGGAAAATATTGTGTAAACTCCTTTTGCGCCACGCTACAGATTCGCCCCTGCTTATCAAACAGGATGCAGCGGGAACTGGTGGTTCCCTGATCCAGCGCCATAATGTACTTTGCCATACCGACTCCTCCTGTCAGAATCGTATTGTTTCTGTTATTATAATACGCCGCGCCGTACCCTGCAAGTGTGCTATCTGTATTCCCCCCTGTTCATCTCATCCAAAAGCCTTCCGCCATCGTTCCATCATTGATATATGCGAAAATTTATGATAGAGTAAGCGAAACGGCAGATAAGAATTTGACGAGGTAATTAAAATGATAGATGTTACTACTTGGATACAAAACTTCTTGCAGACATTAAATGAGGCTTTTGCAAACCGTGTATGGTTTGTTGGTTTGCAAGGCAGTTATGGCCGTGGAGAAGCAACAGAAACAAGCGACATTGATATTGTTGTAATTCTGGATGAATTGTCTGCTATGGACATTCAAACTTATAATGACATGCTGGATACCCTGTCTCACAGGGAATTAATTTGTGGTTTCCTTTCAGGCAAAAAGGAAATTATGAATTGGGAGCCATCTGACCTGTTCCAGTTTTGCCATGACACCACACCAATCAAG
>RHMF01000830.1_pt1 | contig 13782 bp, 8 predicted proteins | sample 5365151 | NCBI WGS metagenome assembly RHMF01 (sample SAMN10266501, study PRJNA497801) | feces metagenome | isolation source: feces | host: Bos taurus | place: China: Prairie of Fairy Mountain | collected 2017-08-14 | reverse complement strand
TGGTCCGTTTTGAGGGCTTAGCAGTGCCAGTATCTCCAGTAGAGCAACTGCAGGTACGGCCAAAGTAAATTCAAAGTATTCTCCATTCCCTATGAAGTCGTATTTAGGACGAAGCCACATTTCGCCTACAGATTGTTCGCCTGTTGTTGTAAGGTTGATATAGTTTTTGTTTACATAGCCGTTTTCTCCGTAAAATGTAGGATTAGCGCGTTCGATTGTTACAAGCTGATGATTTCCCTCGTTTTCGAGTCGTATCAGTTTCTTGCCGACGTATTGCATTAATACAATATCAAACTCCCCTGAATAGTCTTCTTGCAGAATCTTGCTGCAACCTGGAACACCTACTTCGCAAAAATATTTTGCAATGTGGTTCTCGTCCACTACTCGCATGTTTGGAATCATAACATCGATGTTTACTTCTTCGATGTTATCACTTGTTCCTACTGCCAAAGCCTTGTTGTTTCCGACGGCAGGAATCCACTTAGTTTTCTTGCTATCCTCGTCGATGGAGCTATGGTAATACTTGTTTTCGTTCGCAACGAAACAATATTTGTTTATGTTTCGTCGTGGAGGTGGTAGTTCTTCTTTGGTTGTTACCTCGTCTAAAATGATGGAACTATTAATATCTTTTGCCTCCATTGTTGAACCAAAAGAAATTTCGAACCTCTTAGGGTCGTAAACCAATTTTTTGTGGCCGATGACATATTTTGAAACATCTAAACTTTTCGTTTTTTCTTCGTCTGCGAAGAAATTAATCTGCACAGTCCTACTGTTGGAGCAAACATAAATATTAAGCCCGAAAAACTTGCATATAGCCTTTACGAAGTCGCCATTTGTCAGCTTCGGTAAATGTTCATTGAGTTCAATTTTGTTTGCGAAAACGTTTAGTAGCGACCTGTCCAAGTTTACGACGTTGCTTTCTATGATTTCTATATCTTGAATATGTTCTATGCGTCCACGCTGTTTTGTTTTTATGCCGTTGATACGGCTGTCGTCGGAAATAATATTAAGTTCAAAATCACTTGTTGCAACTTTAGCTTTTACAAGCTGTACTTGATATGTCGCAGATGTATCTATGCTAAATAAGTCGTCGAGGTTTATGTTGCGTTTCGTTTCCGCGATGTTTCCATTTACAACCCCGACACCTTTGCGATATGTTGTATCTGTAAGCTGTAATAATACTATATCGTTTCTCTTCGCAGTGTAGTAATAGTATATTATATATCCTCCGCCGTCTCTTTCTCCGAATTTTTCAAAAATACCTATGTGGTCTGCTCTGTCGCTTGTGTTTATTCTCGTGAAAGAATTCTCGATAGACACTTCCGGGTTTTTGATTAAAAGAAAATAAGCCTCGTCATACCTATTGAGCTGTCGCCACCCCTCTTGATTTATCTTTAGTTCATCGACGTTAGGCAATAGCAGTTTGTACGAAATAGATAGACTGCTGTCTGTTTTTACCGTAAATTGATTATAATACTCGTCATTAGCGATAAAGTTTACCGCTCTTTTTTGCGGAGACGAAGTTTCAGATCCTGTTACACCTCCAAGAGCTACAAATAAGTTGCAGCCATGTTGTAAAATATCGCCGTCTATAGCGTTTAGCGATTGGATAAACAGATTGTTTATATATTCATTGTTGCAGAAATTACCTGTAACAGTGTAGCCGTCGAGTTCAAAAATCTTTTTTACGACGTGCGACAATCGAAGAGCAGGTGCAAAGTGATAGCCGTTAATCTTCTGGCCTGTTCCACTGTCGCTGTTAAATATTCGCAAGCCTTGCGGTGCGTTATCATAGCACTCTATTATATTTCCGTCATCGTCTGTGAATACTCTGTTGACGTAGGCAATAAAGTCTGTTCTGTCATTGGATAGCGACGACCTTTGATTTCGGAAAAATCCAAAATCTTCGCTATCCGAAAATTGCTCATCAATGAACGGAAAGAATTTAATGTTGCTATCTTCGTTCAAAGAATCTTTTATGAAATTCTTGAATTCCTCTTTGAAATTTGCCCCGTCTATTTCTATAGAACCCATGTTGTTTTCCTGCAATGAACGAGTTTTCCACTCTACAGAAAATTCGTTTATTGTTAAGCCACATTGGATAATGTTATTATCCGAAACGTCCTGCAAATACAAAGAACCGCTCCCTATAGGGAAGCGGTTGAAAAACACAAAACAGTTATATTTTTTTACATTGGAGAAAAAAATATGTTCGCAGTTGTCGATTATCGGCATGTTTTCGCGTGCCGGAATGTCAAACGTCCACACGATGTCTGACGAGATATTGTCGATGTCGAATATTGCATTTGTTCTCTCTAGACATATCGCTGTTTTATCAGCTATATGTAGAGATTTATTCTGAATCCTGATGTCGATCATCTTTCTTGGTTTGCGTTATTAGATTGATTAACCCGCTGGCGAGTTCTTTACTCCCGCCGTTATCCTTGATGAGTTTTGCTAACATTTCCGCCGTTTCCGCTATTCGAGCTTTTTCTTTTGCTTCGTTTTTCTCGTAGATGGATTTCAATTCGATAAAGCCTATGAATATCGAAGCTACGAACGTGCAAAACGGCAGCATTGGTATATGAGTACTAACTTGAATATTTAGTTCCCAAGCTGCAAGAATCAGCAAACAGTCGATGAGGGAAACGACGAGGAGCATGTTATAATACTTGCTTATTTTCTCGACTGTGCGACGCAAACCCCTGGAGCTTCTATATTCGCCACGCTTTCGAGCTTTGCGAATACCGCTCCAAAGATCCAATGCGACAAACACTAGTACCGCGAAATAAAGTATCGCCACAACTACTATTTGTAGTTTAAAGTTCATCAGTTCCATTTTCCGAAATGCTTAGTTGTTCGCTGTTCTCTTGTTCCAACTTTTCGGCTTCTTGAAGCTCCGCTATTCTCTCTCTGCACTCGTTGATGATGTCACGGCATTCTTGCCTGCGAGCTTTTACGTCCTTGTCTATAGCCTCTTTAGTTTCGGCTTGTTTTATTACCATGTAATCTGTATCTCTGAGAAAGTTCTCGGCCTCTTGTTTTCTTGCACTCAGATGAGCTATTTCTTTTGCGTAGTTCATTTTTTCGTTGTTTATTTATTTGTTTATAGATACTGTTTATTCTGTAATTCTTTTTAATTTCCACCTTGCTAAAATCAGGTGCAAAATTAAAAACAATACACCAAGGCGAAAGAGACATTGCTTTGAATAGCTCTTTTCTTATGTTGTACGAGCATGAATGTTTGAGCAAACCCATATAAGAATTGACTGTTTGCATAAAGTGTTCTTTGTTTTTGTATATGTAGTTCGGAATGTTTTTCGCTTTGGATATTTCTGTAGCAATCCTGTATCTTATATTGTGTACAATTCTGTTGCTTGGAAGAATCCTGTCTTTCTTTAGTTTGAAAGACAGAAAACTTACCCCTTTGGAGAAATGCTGAAAGTAGAATTTATTAGGGTGTATTTGCATATTCATTTCTTCCCTTACGAAAATTTCGATATTCTTCTTGATTATAAGAAACTCTTCTTTGTTGCGAACTACTCCGGCATTATCGTCTGAGTAGTGTGCAAACTTGCAACCGCAGTCACTAAGAAGTGTCAGTAATGCTGTTGTTGTGAAGTTGCACATCATTTGGCTTGTTCTGTTTCCGATCGGAATGCCTATCCCGTCTGTTCTGCCTATAAGAGATTTATCTTTCGGCAAATATTCTCTTAGCTGCCTATATCCTTTAAATATACAGTTTTCTTGTGGTAGGCTTTGGAAAATAATTCTCGACAAATACATAAGCAAATCTTTATATTCTCCGACGTAGTTGTTCTTTATAAAATCTATGAGCTTGTTTGTGTATAGGTTGGTGTCAATGCTTGAGAAGAAGCTTTTAATATCCATCTTGTATATATAAGCGTCTTTTCTGTATATATCCGTTACCCGTCTTACATATTTTGCCAACTGCCATACAGCTCGCAAAGTCCCTTTGTCAACTCTGCACGAAAAACTATCGTCGTGCAAATGCTGTTCCAATATTGGTTGTATTCTCAATACGAGAAACGTTTGCACTATTCTATCTGAAAAATCAGCAGCCATGACTTCGCGAACGGCAGGTTTGAGTATTACGAAGCAGATGCTTCTTTTGGGAATGTATTGAAAGAAATATACATCATAACAAAGAACAACGAGATTAAAAGCTAAATCATGTTCAAACAAGAGCTGAGATATTTTGTTTCTCTTAGCCCTTCTTGTTACCTTGTATACATCAATCATTTCAGCATAAAAAGCGACAAAGCTATCGAAGTTATCCTCCATTGTAATAAGATCGAGGGCCGAACGCACGCCCAACGAATTGAACTTGTTGTTGTTGTTGAGCGTCCCGTTGTTGCCGTTGAAGTTCCACGCGTTGTTGCTGTTGTACTCCGACGCACACCAGTAGTTCGAGCGTAATTCGTTATTGATAATTTGACTACATTTAACCATATAGATGCAGTATAACGTCCTTTTATTAACAGGATTTCCTGCCTAGGCTATTGCCTTGCAGCTCCATCTCGTTTTACTTCATTTGTAAGCGAGCTGATAAGCCCCGATAGTTGTCGCTGTATTTCCACTGTTGCAATATCCATCTTTGCTTTGGTTTCATTGTCTATTACATTCAGGTCGTTCAGCATGTTGAAGTCGTCTTGGATATTAACCAATATTCCTTGAGCCATGTTGTAGTAGTTTACTTTTGCTTGCTTATCTCTCATTGTGTATCCCACGTTTACACATTTCGATAAGTCCAACACGTCATTCCGAATTTGTTCGCCAATCGTGTACCTCCATTCGTGAGGCATTTTATTTTTGGTTGAAAGTTTAAACCAAGCTAATTTAAATTTATATACCGCTCTTTTAATTGGAGCATCTTTTGTATATTGCATAGTGATTTTTTTAACCGCCTGCGGTGAGCCGCAGGCGGGAAGGTTTAAGAATTAAGATTCAAAATTAAAAGCGAGGGCCGAACGCACGCCCAACGAATTGAACTTGCTGCCGTTGCTGAGCGTCCCGATGTAGCCGTTGAAGCCCCACGCGTTGTAGCTGCCGTACTCCGACGCACACCAGTAGACCGAGCTATTTGATAAGATATTACCTTTAAGCTTTGAAATAGTCTTGTTTAAAGCTTTTAGCATGGAATCTTCCATTATTACAGATATATCCCAAGCACCAACAAGATGTTTTTCAAAAAACTCATCACTCGCTCTTACTGCGTTGTATGCGGCAGGATAAGCTGGAGACCAATTGCCGAAATAATCTTTGAACATTATTTTTGCAAGCTTTTTAGCGTGCTCTATATTCTTTTCGTAACTCATAAAGCAAACACCTTTCATAACAGTGTTATCTGTCATGTGATCGGCAATATATAGTTTGTAGTCTCCATTATACGAGTCGTATAATGCTATTTGCTCTGCGTCGGCGCTGAATATTAGATTGTCGAATGTCTCTTTGCTCATTGGCCATGAGTTTGTGCCTTTTGCTACAAATGTTTTAGCTCCGTTGGTTGTGCAGTATGTCAAGAATCGTTCAAAATTTGCACCGCACATCCAAGTGTTGTTGTAACCTATCTTGGTGTAGTTTGCCGAAGTAACTGGAATAAGGTTAGCGTCAGGGAACAGCGAAGCAAGCGTACTACCTTGGAAACTTCTGTGAGTTTTGCCTAACGCTACACCATCTATCATTACATCTTCTGAGCAGTCATGTATTGTAACGGAAGAGCCGCCGCCTGTCGATGAATCAATTGTAAACAACCCTGTTGAAATCGTTGTGACAGCCACGCCAATACTTGATTCGTTTATTTTCGCTATAGACAAATTGCTTGCTACAACTTTATAACCGCTGGCGTTTGTTTTATTCTTCCATGCTGTTATAATCGAATCTATTGTAGCTCCTGCACTCCATTCTATAGTTATGTTCGATTGGGTTGGATAATTTGAAGAATTGCTTTCGGAGTAGACAACAGCAGAGTAGGTGAAACTACCACTCTTCGACAAGTCGAAACCCGATAATATATACTGATTTGGAGCAGCCCAAGAAGCCGAAGCCGCCGCAGCCTTATCAAGGAACAAACCCTTACTTCCGTTGAAACCGAAATATACAGCGTTGCCAAGATGATACCTTGTATGGTCAAACGAATCGGCATTGTAAGTATCTTCTTTAAGGATTTTAGCTTTGTTTTCGAGTTTGTCGAAAACAATTATATCCCCAACCTCGCAGTTACACTGTTTGAAATCCAGTATAACGTTTACGCCGTCGAATTTAGGCGAATTGTTCAATAGAGAAACAGAACCAAGTTCTGTTTCTCTCGACATATCTATTCCGTATAACGATGAATCGTTGTATTTTCTGATATATTTACTCATGTTGTTATTTTATTAAAGTTAGTTCATTACAATCCAATTATCGGCGGAGTCTACGCCGAATGCCTCGTATTTTTTATTGTTTGTCAAGTCATAATACTCTTGACCTATAAACTCAGGAATCAAAGCGTTTTCTTGTGGCGTTCCGTTGCCATGAATCTTAAAGTTGCCACCTGCAAGTTTAGCGTTGAGCTTGCGAGAAACCTCTAATTCCTCTACAGAAAGTTTTTGCATCTTTCCCGAAAGGTTCCTTTCTATAGAGTCAATCTTTCTTGCAATAGCGTTGATAGCCGTTGCAATTACAGAACCCTCGCGGTCGAACTCGGTAGATAAGTTTTTGATGAAATCTTTCCACATGGTTTGAAAGTCGATATCGAAATCTATTTCGGAGGCTGCAGATGCAGTGGATAGCATTATCAATCCGAAGTCGTTTACGGTTATTTCTCCTGTTAGTGAGTGTGTGCCTGTCACAGGTGTTTCGAGTTCGAATTTTACGCTACCTTGCAAGTTCACACCGGAAAGGCTTTCTTGGTTGGTTTCGATAACCAACGCTTTTCCCGAAACGTAAGTAGTAAGCGAACTTCCCGCAAGTTGATAAATTCCATCGGCCTTGAAGCCCGGTATTTCTGCGGAATACTTGTAAGTTGTTTCGTTATTCTCTGCTACCACTGCAGCAAAGTTCAAGCTACTTAAAGTTACTTCTCCCACACGTCTGTACCATTGGCGTTCTGCCGAAGAGTTTCCGAACTTTATCTCGTCGCAGACAAAGCCTCTCAATCCGTTAGCTCTCTTTAGCGTTCCGCCTACAGATGTTATTACAGATGAAAGGTTGAGTTCCGACACGGAGTAAGCTTCGTGGTCTAAATCCCTGTAGTTGCTCCAGCATATATGACAACAAACGTTGCTCATCACTATATCACTTGCAAAAGTGGCTACCATAGTGCCGTTTTGCGATGGCAGATAATACGTAATACCGTTCACTGTTCGCGTAGGAACGGCACTGCCGTTCTGTTTTACAGATATAGGAACTACGACAGTGTTGTTTGGCAAGGTGAACAAATAGCCGTTGTTTTGCTCGGCAGATCCGTAGCTGCCAAACACACCTTTTACAGCGGTTACCGTCAGTTGCTGACCGCTGATGTTAGCAGGGTTGGCGAGGTTGAATCCTGTAGCTATTATTTTTGCGTTGCTTGCCGGCCATCCGCTGTTTGTACCCCTGAAACTTCTTATCCTTGCTGTTCCGATCTTTATGGACTTGTCGCCGCCCGCTGTTTCCAGTAGCGAATTTTGAGTGTGCGAAGTAATGGCTTCGCCGTTAATGTTCAGTTCGTCGGCAAGTGCCGGAACTACGACCCCTTTTGTAAGTTCAGCCAAGAAGTCTTCAAACTCAAACTTTACTGTTTCGCCTGTATCTTTGCGAACAGCAAGCAATGTAAGCTGTTTGCTCAGCCCCGAAAAAGGAGGCAATTGAGAGATTTTCTTTACTTTGTTCATAATCTATAATTCTATTAAATTGTTATCTTCCGTTGTTATTGTTTCGTCGTCTTCTGTTGTCAGCAGGTATATATATCTGAAAAGTTCTATTCCTGTTTCCTCGTCGGTAGGCTGCCATTCGTCGACGAAAATCATAGGAGCAGGCGTATCAAACCTAAACATCACGGTAGCACCGTTGTTGTCTGCCGTGGCTTTGCCCGATGTAGCTTCTGTTCCGTCGTCAATCAAGACACCTCTATTCTCGTTGCCCAATAAGTGATACTGTCCGTTGCTCATTTTTACTATCATCACCAAATCTTGGTTTATCATCGAGCCAAGGAAACCAAGTAGCTTACGTTTGAATCCCGGGTGAAATATTTCCAGCGATGCTTGGAAATATTTGTTTACTCCGCCCGCAGGAGTGTATTTAAGCTCTCCAAGGTTCTTGTCGGAGTACACGTTGATGAACGAGCATCCGGCTTTCAGTGTTATAGCCTTTCCGCCTGTAGTCTCTACCGTAACACGGTCGTAGCCACAAGTAGCAAGGCTGCGAATATTGAATGCCTCTATATGTGCAAGAGGCACGAGGTACACAGCTTTTATCCCCGACATAGACGGGTTACAGCTGCAATTCTTGTTCTTTAGGTTTTCGAGTGTTATCATTTGTTGGTTCTTTTAGAAAGTTCAAAACTTGTAATTGCTTTACATGTGCCTTCTGAGCAGTCTGTCAATGCTATTCCTCCACTTGTGATAGTGTCTTGTATTTGAGTGATGGCTGTCGCTACCTGACTTTTGAAGGTGTTTAGCTCTTGAGCTATCGCCGAAGTGTCTCCTCCGTTGTTTACCGTCACTCCGCCTGTCTGTGTAGCTACCTCGTTTTTGAAGAAAGCTCGCAATGTGTCTATCGATATTTTCTTTGCCACGCCCTTTGCGTCGTTGATGAAAAACGAGATACCTGCAATGTCGGCATCGGCAGACTGTAGGCTCGACATGTCGGCAGATGCCTTAGCCGACAAGCTCTGATTGACCAACGTGGTAGTTTTGTTTTCGCATATCGATGCGATTTCGTTTAGCTGTTCTTTGGTTACAGAGATTTTGAGTTCTTCCGACGTTGACTTGTCCGACAGCTGCACGCCGTTTATTCGTGGCTGGTTAGACAATGCGTTGTAGTCGATACGGCCATCAACCACGCACTCGCCTATGGCTTTCTTTATGTTCTCTATCTCGGAGATATATCCGTTGAGAATACTTATTGCCTCGCTCCAAGGCATACCCTCTTTTATTGTAATCATGCTATTATAGTTTTACTATTGTTTCAAAATCTACGATGCTGTTCTTATCCACTGCGTTTAATTTTTCGAATTCGCGTCTGTCTATATCCTCGGCCAATGAGAAGTTAAGCGACAATTCTGTAATGTCGTCTTCGGAGTTCAGCACTTCTATGCTGTCTGAGTTTATGAAAATCTTCACCCATCTGCCGTTGACAGCCATATAAGCACTCTCGAAAGAAAAGCTGTTGAGTGTTTCGGCTTCCGCTTTGTGCAGCACAAACGAAGCCGAAAACGTTTCGGCAGGATTGGAAGCCGAAAAAACATTGGTGTTGTTGTACGAAAACTTTTCAATCTCGGCAGTCTTTTTAACCGCTATGCCGTCCGAAGCAAAGCAAGAGAAAACGCCGAAGTTGTTCTTCAACAAGAAAAGATATTGGTTCTCGAAGTCCGGCTTTATTACGATGGTAGTTTCGAAGCAAGCTACAGATGTTTTTACAGCAACAGTGCGATATGCGACGCCATCGTTGTAAGCGTTGATGTTTACGACATACACGCTGTTGTTTTTCAGTTTGTGTGTTTCGACAATCTCGGAAGTACTTTCATTGGTGAAAGTAGAGAAGCTGTTGATAGAAACATTTACAAAGTCGTCATCCGACAGCGAAGTATTTGCCACCAGTATATAAATGTATTCCGGCTTGCTTTTGAGTACCGAAATCTGCTTCTTGTTATCTCGGCCTATTACCCTGACGATATTCCGTTCGTTGTTGATTTGGGTGTTCATGTCGGCATCCATCCAGCTTGGCAAATCTGCCACGCTTCTGTATTCCGACACTGTTCCATCGAAGCCGTAACGCCATTCCAAGCGATCGACCTTGTTTATTGTAGGCGTTTCGCCATACAGCTCTGCCAAAACAAGTCTGTATTTCGTAGTCGCCAAAATACGTTGAGGAACAAGGTTGGCATCCAAAGTAGGCAGATGAGGCGTTGTGATGAGCGACCGCACTACGGCGGAACCGACAGAAACAACACCGTTCTCGTCGGGGGTAAGGAAAAACACAGGCGTTCTGTTCGTCTCTGTTTCCCACCAAGCACCTATTGCGTAGTTAGGCAAAAAACCAACATCGGCACCGTCGAAAGAATAAGTGCAGGTGATGAAAGAAGCATCTTTGACAGCCGTCAAAGCACTGCTTTTAATCTCGAAACGGTTTGCGATTTTTGCTACTCCCGTTCCCATATAGGAAATACCAAAGCAGTGTTTTCCTCTCTCTCTTGATTGAATGTGGATAACAAAATCCGAACTGCGAACTTCTATCGTGAAGAGAAATTCCGACAAGTAATAACATTCAAAAAGTTTGTCGCAAAAATCCGTTACCGACGCAAAATTATAGAAGTCGTTAGAACGAGCGTTCTGCTGTTTGAAGAATAAAGAACGCCCATCGACATCTATTTTAATAATAGTGCCGACAGGCACATCAGAATTGATTATATATTGATATGTCGCATATTGGCCTACGTTGTGTTTGTTCTGGCAATGAGCAATGAAGTTGTTCTTATTGCCCAGCCAATGAAATTTTTTCGGTATGTCTGTAACTGTAATCATGGTGCAAAAATATTGCTATTTTCCCATATTTACAGAGACTGGAAATTTGTTGTAAAAAAGAGAGTGCACTCTCTTATATGGAAAGAGTGCACTCTCTTGTGTGGTCAGAGTGCACTCTCTTGTGTGGTCAGAGTGCACTCTCTTTTATAACCTACATTTTGGCGGCGTTTCTTAGAAAGTTTTCGTGTTGTTCAAACACGTTTTGCGAAGAGCGGGAAATAACCGCTTGACGGTTTTTGGGGTCTTTCATGTAGTCTGACAATGAAAGCAGAATCGATTTTATTTCGCTGTCGTTGTACATAGGGGTGGAGCTTCGTTTCTCCATATAGTTATCCACGGCAGCACGAACGCCGGAGTAGTTCAATCGAGGAAACGGCAGCTGAGTCAAAGCCGACTTGTCGCCACGTTGGTAGCGTTCCAATGCGGAGATGATAGGAGCGGTCTTCGAGTCGCGCAACAAGCTGTTGTTTGCCACCCATTCTTCGCCTGCTTCCCCTGCCATGAAGAAAGTTTTCTCTTTAACGTAGCCCCCTTTGGCAAATGGTTCAGGCTGGTTGGCTATTGCTGCTATCTGTACGGCGGTAGAAGCACCGACGAGGGCGGTCTGTGCCAAGCGTGCCACCGTTCCGCCGTTGCCGGCATCGGACCACACACGCATGATAGCCATAGCGGCAGCCATGGCAGCCTGAGCGATAGCAAGAGCCTTTTCGCGTTCGAACTGTTCAAGCTGTATCGCCTTGCTTTTGGCGTCGTACTCTTCTTCGATGGCGTGTTTTTTCTCGTTGTACTCCTCTTCGGCTATCAGTCCGCCGTCCAATTGCTCTTCAAGGTTGCTCAGTTCTTCATCTTTCAAGCGTTCCGACCTTTGCAGTTCGCTATCCTCGATATTCGAAAGCAAAGAGTTGATATTGTCGAAGAGGCCGATAGCGAGGTCGCCAAAAGTCTGAATGCGGTCTATTAGATTGTCGAGCATTTTAGTTAAAGCATCGTTTTGAGCAATCTCGAGTTGTTGTTCCTTTATATGCTCAAGTTCTTCGCGTTCCTTTTTCAGCAATTCTATTTCATCTTCAATCTCCTTTTTGCGTTCTGAGTTTATGCCCGAAGTGCCTGCAAGAGCCGTTTTAGCTTCTATGATGTCGTTGTATGCCGACACCATTTCGTCGTACTTGTTCAAAATGCCATCCACCGCCAAAGCGTAATCTCTATCGCCCTTGATTAGCAAAGATTGACTTTCGAGAACTTCGGCTGTTTTGTCGTTCGACAACGATTCTTTGAATTTGTTATCGACGGAGAAAGAAATATCCGAAAATACTCTGTCGGAAATGTCTCTTTTGGCGTTATTCCACATTTCAATTGCCGAAACAATGTCGTTTAAGCTCCTTTGTAAGCTTTCTTTGTCGTTGCCGACGGCAGTTTCAATCTTTTCCTCGATGAAAGCCTTGCTTCGTTCAAGGTCGTTGAGCTTGGAGGCAATGCCAGCCATCGCTTGTTCAAACTCCTGAATCTTGGCGGTGGCAGTGCTTAGAAATTTGTTGTCGGCTTTCTTCTCGAATTTGTTCTGCAGTTCGTCGAAATCTTTGCCCGACTTTTTCAGCATGTCGGAAACAATCATAGCTTTCTTTTGCGTTTCGGCAGAAGCAAGCTCGTCGAGAAGTTTTCGAGCGTTGTCCGGCAAAGCATTGACAGACGAAACGCCGTAAGCCTCCAATAGCTTTTCTTTCAGTTCTGCGGTTTTGTCTTCAATCTTGGCAAAACCTTGTTCCATTTCAGGAAGAGCATCGGCACTTATCGACTTTATCAAATCCCTTACGCTCTCCAAAGCAGCTTTAATCTTGTTGGCTTTCTGTTCAGCCATTTCTTCGGCCGCCTTTGCAGCCTCTTCCGCAGCTTCTTTTTCCTTTTGCTTTTCCTCTTCGTTTTCTACTACAACAGTTTCTTTCTCTTTGCCAAGAATACCATCGATGCGTTTGTTTACCTCCTCGATTCTTTTCTCGTAGATTATCTGGCTGGAGATGTAATCTTGCATCTTATCAAATATACGGCCATACGTGGTTGTTCCTGATTTTATCTTGGCGAAGTTGTCCAGTGTTTTATGAATCATATCTGCACGGCTGTAGTAGTCGCTCATGTCGAACAGTCCGCTATCCAAGTTCTTCTTTAGTTCGCCGATGATGTCGGCTGTTATGTCGCTTGCTGCTTCTTCTCCGTAGAACTTGCCTACAAGGCTTTCAATTTTTCCGTAGGCCTTTCCTTGCTTTTCTGCAAGGTCTTCGGCATGTTCTGTAAGTTGAGCTTCTCGGGTTTTCTCGTATATGTTATCGCGAATGGCGTCAGTAACCTCTTTGCGAGCTTTGGCAATATCTTTCAGCTTACCCTCCTCGTCGGTATATTTTCCGATTATGTCGGGGTAAAGGTCGTTGAGCTTCGAAAGAGTGTCTTTGTACTCCTGAGTTCCCTCGGTCAGCTTTTCGAGTTTGTCGAAAAGGTAATCGCTCTTAGCCGACACGCCGCCCATTTCCCTTTGAGCATCCGACAAAGCTTTGTTCAATTTGTACTTCGACGAAGACTGATACAACTTGACAACCCCGGCTGTTATAGCCAAAAGCCCTGCCGCTATAGCTCCCCATGGAGTAGCTTTCATGGCTGCCGAAAAAGACTTGGTTACGGCAGTCTGCTGAACGATGGCTTTAGCGTTGAGTAGTCGCAATTGATTTTCGGCAGTCATCACAACGCCTATAGCACCCTTTTGAGTCAGTTCCGCCTTGTTGGCTACTATTTTTTGGTAAATGGCAATTTTCTGTTTAGTGGTGGCAAGTTCCGCTTTGGCACGTTGCAAGCTGAGGCGAGCTTCGGCAGCAGATTGAAGCTTGGTTTGCACGGTTTCGGCAATCCTCATTGGCGATAGCTTAGCAAGCCACGATGCTTGCAGTTTTGTTGCCGCCACGTTTTTGATTTTAGCTGCAGAGAGAGCAAGAACGGCACCCGCAAGCAACGAAAGAGAAACCTTGTTCTCTTGGACTGCGGTAATGGTTGCACTAAGAAGTTTCAATCCTAC